>ENA-OSEO01003921-OSEO01003921.1-sediment-metagenome-genome-assembly--contig:-NODE-3921-length-16467-cov-4.258267_pt1 | contig 16467 bp, 12 predicted proteins | sample MGYA00237883_ERZ534232 | MGnify/ENA metagenome assembly ERZ534232 | reverse complement strand
TTCAGCTCGCTGCTGGTTTGTGATATTCTTCCGGTCATCAATTTCGGATGGATGATGGTCATGGGGCTTTGTGTTTCGCTGATCGTCACCTTCACATTTTTCCCGGCCGGCCTGCTTTGCCTGCCAAAGACGGCGCCGGACAAAGAAAGACCGTTCGGCGTTTTCATCACCTCTTTTTTCGCCCGCATCACGGAAAAATACGGCAAAGCGATATTTGCCGCGGCCCTGGCCATGACGCTGTTGATCGGCTGGGGGGCTTCACGCCTTGAGGTTGAGAACAGTTTCATCAATTATTTTAAAAGTTCAACGGAAATTTATCAGGGAATGCAGTTTATCGATCGTGAACTGGGCGGCACCTATCCGCTGGATGTCATTGTCAACTTTAAGGATGCAAGGCCGGATCAACCGGAAGCGGCCGGCGGCGAGGAAGATACAGACTTCGATACCTTTGAAGAATTCAAGGAAATCACCGCGCAGGATTTGAAACGGTATTGGTTTACACAAGATAAACTGGAGATCATCGAAAGAATCCATGACCATCTTGACCGCATGGAGGAAACCGGAAAGGTTTTGTCCCTGGCCACCATGTTAAAGGTAGCCGCGCAGCTTTTTGACGGACGGTCTCTGGATAATTTTGAACTGGCGCTTTTATTCAACGAATTGCCTGACCCATACAAAAAAATTCTAGTGGACCCCTATGTGTCGATAACAGAAAATCAGGCACGAATTTCCGTTCGGATTGTGGATTCGCTGGAAACTCTCCGCCGGGATGCTTTTTTAAAACAAGTTCAATCGGATCTTACAAACAGACTCTCCCTGGAAAAGGACCAGTTTCGTCTGACCAGCATGATCGTCCTTTATAACAACATGCTGCAAAGTCTCTTTTCCTCGCAAATCAAGACCATCGGCCTGACGGTCCTGATGCTGATGGCCATGTTCATGGTTCTGTTCCGTTCCTTTAAAATATCGATCATTGCCATTATTCCCAACTTCATTGCATCGCTGTCGGTACTGGGTGTTTTTGGCCTGACCGGGATTCCGCTGGACATGATGACCATTACCATCGTGGCGGTGAGCATCGGCATTGCCGTGGACGACACCATCCACTACATTTATCGCTTTAAGTGGGAATTCGGCAGGAACCGGAGCTATGTGGATTCCATGTATCGGTGTCACGGCAGCATCGGCAATGCGATGTTATTCACGTCCCTGACCGTCATTATGGGTTTTTCAATCCTGTCCCTGTCCAATTTTATCCCCACGATTTATTTTGGTTTATTAACGGGATTCGCCATGGCCGTTGCGCTGATGGCGGCCTTGACTCTCCTGCCCCGCCTGATTATGGCATTAAAGCCGTTTGGGCCGGAGGGGGATGTTTAAGGAGAAAACGGCAGGAGCAATCACCTAAAGCGGCGGCAGCCTGGCCTCAAGTCCGGTCTCACCGGCGATGCGCCGGAGGTCGGCAAGCGTGTCTTCGGGGAAAACCAGACCCTCTCTGCGGTTCTTCTCATCATTGCGCGTTTCCAGTTCACCCGGATAAAATATTTCGTTAAACCCTTTGGCCGGGGGAACCGACTTGATTTCAGCAATAAACCGTTCCATACGGTCGTTAAACTGCGCCGGCGGCTGAAAGGCTTCAATGTTGATTGCCAGCATGAAGTGGCCGCAGTTGCTTTTTTCAACCGTTTGGTACGGACTGTGAACGCCGGACAGGAAGCCGCTGCCGGTCAGCACCCCCGACAGCAGGTCGACGGCTGTTGCAATGGCGTATCCTTTGTGCTGTGCCATCGGCAGGATGATGCCGTTGATCGCCTCCTGCGGGTCGATGGTCGGCTCTCCGGCTGTGTTGATTGCCCAGCCCAAGGGTATGGATTGGCGCTTTTGTCGGGCGAGATAAATCTTGCCGCGTGCAACCCCTGTGTTTGCCATATCCATTACGAACGGTGCGTAGCGGCCGGCCGGCGCAGCGATAGACCAAGGATTGGTGCCGATGATCTTCTTGCGTCCGCCCCAAGGCGCCATGGCCGGACCGCCGTTGGACGTCAGCATCATGATGCAACCTTCCCGCGCTCCCATGAGCGTGTAGTACATGCACGTGCCGAAGTGGTTGGAATAGCGCAGCCCGACGGCGCCGATGCCGTGCGCTTTGGCCCGCCGGACGGCTTCGCGGGCGGCCAGACGCGCTAACACCTGACCGACGCCGTCCCGGCCATCGATCAGGGCAACAGCGCCGGCATCCACTACAAACTCGGGTCGGGTCATGGGCTTCATGACGCCGTTGCGCAGCCGGTCCAGGTACCAGCCGAGGCGCAGCACGCCATGGGACTGATGCCCCCAAAGGTCGGCCTGAACCAGCGTATCGGCGATCAGGGAAGCGTCGTCTGCGGGCATTCCCGCACCTGTATACACGGCAGTTGCAAAATCAATCAGACGGCGGGGGTCGATGTGCGCGGTGGACATGATAGAATTCCGGTCGCTTCCGTTTTTGCCAGTATCGCCCAAGCACAATCATGCCCGCCAGAATCGGCAGGGCGATCAGGTTGTACTGCAGTTTCGGGATAAACAGCATCAGAAACAATCCGATCAGAAATATTCGGGGAAGTATGTGTCGGAAACCGACCAGGAATCCGTCCACTCCGGCCACCAGGGCATACAGGGAGACGCCGGTAAAGAAAATATCCTCCACCGACACCCACCACTGATCGAAATGAAGCAGGCCGGGCCGATAGATGAAGGCGAAAGGCACGACAAAAGCGGTCAGCGCCAGGCGCCAGCCTCTCCAACTGACCTCCATGGGGTTTGCGCCTGCGATGCTGGCTGCCGTAAAACCGGTCAGGGCGATGGGCGGGGTAAGGCTGCCCATGGCAGCGTAATAGATAAAAAACAAATGAACCGACAGAATGGGCAATCCAACCGAGGTCAATGCCGGTCCGGCCAGCGAGGCGGTCAGGATATAGGTCGGCGTGATGTTCAGCGGCATGCCCAGGAAGAGCGAAACGATCATGGCCAGGACCAGGGAGATGAACACCATTTCCTGGCCGAGATTCATGATCAGGGCGGTAAATTTGGGGGCGATGCCGGTCAGGGTGACGATTCCGATGATGACCCCGGCGGCCGAACAGGCAATCGCAACAGAGATGGTCGTCTTGACCGAATCCGAGAAGGCGTTGACGAACTCCTTAATCGTAATGATTCCCCTGCGCCGGATCATGGTGAAAATGATTAGAATGACCGTGGTCTCAAGGCCGGCCCGTGTGGGCGTATAACCTTGAAACAGGCGGATAATCAGCCAGGCGAGCGGGAAAAAGAAATGAACGACGCCGGCCCAGATGCGCTTCAGCGGCGGAAGCTGGTTGCGGGGAATGCCGGTAAGCCCCAATTTAACCGCTTCGCTGTCGATCTGAATAAATATGGCCGCAAAATACATGGCGGCGGGAATAAAGGCGACAGAAATGATGGTGAAATAGGATACGCCGATGATTTCGGCCATCAGAAAAGCCACCGCGCCCATGACCGGCGGCATGATCGGACCGCCGCACGAGGCTGCGGTTTCCACTGCGGCCGCGAAAACCGACGGATAGCCGGATTTTTTCATCATCGGGATGGTGATCGTGCCGGTCGTGGCCGCGTTGGCGATGGGACTGCCGGAGAGCGATCCGAAAAACGCGCTGGCGATGACCGCGGTCTTGGCTATGCCGCCGCGGGTAAAACCGGCGATTCTCTGGGCAATATCAAAGAAGAAATCGCCGCCGCCGGTGAGTTTCAGAAACGCCCCGAAGATGATGAATATGAAGGCAAACGTGGACGAAACCTTGGTAGCCGACCCGTAAATGCCGCTTGAGGTCATATAATTGATTTCGACCACCTGACTGAGCGAAAACCCCCGGTGGCCGAACAGACCGGGTATGTATTGACCCCAAAAGGCATACGCCAGCAGGAACATGACGATAATAGTGAGGGACATGCCCATGACCCGCCGGCTGCCCTCTAAAATCAAGACAATCACAATGAGACCGAAAACGTTGTCCCAGAAGAACACCGGGTCTGAGAACGCCCATCGGTGAATAAGCCGATCCGCGTTAAGCTGGACATAAACGGCCGTGGCGATCGACAGGACGATCAGGATGATGTCCGGGACGGCCGGCAACCGGTTTGATTTTTTCAGTGGGCTGTACATGAGAAACGTCAATGACAGAAATATCGCCACATGATTGGCCCGGAACAAAATTTCAAAGGGTACGACAAAGGCGGCGCAGTATACGTGATAAAACACAATGGCCGCCGACGCCAGCCGGAGGAACGACCGCAGGCGGCCGGTTATGCTTCGCGCTTCGCCTTCATCAATCAGTTTGTAAAATTCCAGAATCCCCATATGGAGTCCTTTTCCCCAAATATCCGACGATGGGAAAGATGTACTGAAAAACACATCCTGGCCAGCGCCAACCCGAACGCGTTGCGCTGGGGTGTTTTGATCGGAACCTCACATCACGATCAAAAGTCTACTTGATGGCCCCGACCTCGCGATAATATTTTTCGGCGCCGGGGTGAAGCGGGATGCCGGTGCCCTCGGCCATGTAAGCCGGCGTGATGGATTCAAGATTCTTGTGAACGGAATGGATGTAATTCAGGCTTTCCACCAAAGTCTTCGTGATCTGGTAAACATCGTTGTCCGACACATTGGTGCTGGTGCCCAGAACCACCCGGTGCGCGAAAGTGGGGGTGTCCGCTGTTACGAAACGATAGGCGCCCGGCGGGATGATCTCGGCTGAATAGCCGTATTTATTCACCAGCCGGTCGCGTACTGCGACATTAATCGGTATCATCCGCAGCTGCTTGGTCGCCTCGAGCTGCTGGACGGCCCCCATGGGGGTGGTGCCGCTGATCCAGAGCACATTGATCTGGCCGTCGCCCATCATGTCCGAAGCCTCTCCCATGCTTTTGTAGAAGACCTTGCCGCCCCACTTGATGATGTCATTATAGGTCAGGCCGTATTCCGCCAGATACCGCTTCGAATTGAGTTCATGGGAAGAGCCGGGGTCGCCCACCGCGATTCGGATCGGGTACTTTTTCTGAACCCAGTCCTCCATGGACTGAAGGGGATGATCTTTGACGACGACGAAATGGAAGCGCGAAGCATACAGACTGGTAATGCCACGGATTTTTTCAAGCTTTTGCTTGTAAGGCGCCTCCCCGCGGTAACCGGAGGCGGCCATGGAACTGATGATAAGACCCAAATCGGCCTTGCCCTGATTCAGGGTCAGGGCATTGGCCACGCCTTCTCCCGGCACAAAGGTGATTTTGGAATTTGACAATTTTTGTTGAATGGCGTTGCCCAGGCCGGTTCCGATCATGTCCCAGACCCCGCCGCCGCCCTGGGTCGCGCCGGCCATGTACAAATCTTTCAGCTTGGAATCTGCGGCGCCGGCCGCTGGAATCTGAAACAACGCCAAAACAATGAACATTCCCAACATCCATGCGCCAAGACTCTTGAACTGCCTCATGATAAACCTCCTGTGGTGAGTTGATTTAAAAAAGTTTCGCCAATCCTGCCGCCTGAACCCGTGCGGCGACAATTTCGGGATTGGCCGTGTATAAGCGTTTGTCGCGTAATGCCTGAAAAAGATCGCCGCCCAGACAGGATGAAAGGGTTTGAGTTCCGGACGGTTCAGCCAGACGATCGCGGGTGAAATGAATCATTTCCCCGACGGCGGTGCTTCTCGGGATAAGCGCCGGCTCGATCTCTGCGGCCAGGCGGGCGGCATTGCCGCCCGCCACCAGGCCGGTGGCGATGGCCTCACACACGCCCACCAACAGACCCTGTTTTTCTCCGGCTACAAACACGTTCCGGGTGCCGTCCGCCAACAGGCGGTTATCTCTAGGCGTTGCGGCCAGGAAACGTATGCAATTTCCCTTGCTGCCGCCGACGGGATCGAAAAAAACCGCGTTTTCAAATCCTTTGACGCTCCTAAGCCGCTCGATCGGAATAAAGGGACGGGACTTGATTTTGACAAAGCCGTTGTCCACCAGCGCCAGGTTTTCCCGAAGCGTTTTTTTATCCCCCTTGGGCACGTCGAATCGCTGGGGAGAAAAATCCTCGGAGACCGGGATCAGCAGGATGCCGTCGCGCTCCAACTGCCTGACCAAGCCGGCGTCGAGGGACGACTTGAGCAGGGTGACGCCCTGGCCGACCGCGCCGAACCCGCCGTTGCGGCGTTCAGCCATCTTTTCCGGAAGGCCCATTTGCGCGACCATGCTGACGCGTCCGCCGAAAATGGGGCACCGGTTCATGCAGATTACGCAGCCCCAGCCGTGTTTTGTGCACAATGACAGGGGGCCGGCGGAACCCGTACACTCGACGAACGAATCTCCGGCGATTGCGTCGGTGTTTGCCAGGATGACGGCGCGCACGTTTCCATCGGCGTGATCCACGCGGACGGCCCGGGTTTGCATCCGGATGTCGACGCCGCAGGCCTCCAGTAGCCGCCTGATTTTTGCCTCGATTTCCAACACATCGTAAACGACTGTATTTTCAGCGCCGGGAAGCGGAATGTTTCGATGACGGGCCGCCTGTTCGATGGTCTGGAAAAACTCATGGCCCCCCATGGCCGATACTTCCAGGCTAACGGTCAGCCGGCCGTTGGAGTAAATCTCTCCGGCCACCAGGCCGAATCCGAGCAGCCGATCATTTTTTTCCAGCAAGATAACCTGCCGCCCCTGTCGGGCGGCTGCATAGGCGGCCGCGCATCCCGACCATCCGCCGCCGATAACCACTACAGTCGTCATGGATCAGATTCCCATGGTAATTCTATCGGTTTTAATAGGGGTGCGTCTCCTGCTGCAGACTCACCGGAGGATTTCCACTTTTAGGGCTTAATCGATGCCATATGCCTGTTTGACCAGCTTGACCGTATCCGGCGGCAGGCTTAACATGCCTTTGGCCCAGGCGCTCACCTCATCGGGGCCGGCGAAATCGACAGTCCTTTCGTGACTTTCGACAAATCTGATGAACTCCGGATCATGGCAGGCCTTATGAAAGGCATCCTGCAAAACCTTCAGACGATCCGCCGGAACGTTCGGAGGCGCCGCAAACGGCCGGCCGACGATATTGAGTCCGTTCAGCAGTTCGACTCCCGGTTTATTTTTCTCGTCCTTGATAACATCCGTCAGAAGCGGAACCTTTTCAAAACCGGCCGGTTGTTTCTTGCCGATCAGCAGCACACAGGTGGCGTACCCCTCGTCGACCATTGATTTCAGGCTTGCAACCGCGCCCCACGTCCCGTCCATCTCCCGGCGCATAAGCGCCATCTCCGACTCGCCCCCGGCATAGCCGGTTGACACCGTGTAATTCTTCTGACCCATCATCTGATAAAACAGCAGCGGACAGAGATAGTCCAGGGTGCCCAAACCGGTTGTCGACAGTCGAATATTCTTTGCTTTAAGCACATCGTCCAGGCTTTTATAGAGGTCGGAACGCACCATATAGCTGTATATTTCCGAAGTAGGAGATCCCAGCCAGCTGAATTTTGTAAAATCGAACTTGACCCCTTTCATCCCTACCAGCTGGGTCAACCCGACCGCGCGGTTGAAGGTTCCGATAGTCAATCCGTCCGGTTTGGCCACGTAGAGCGAATTCGTACCGATAACATTCCCGGCCCCCGGTATGTTTTTAACAACGATCGTGCTGCCGGGAAGGTATTTTTCCATATATCTGCCGACCGTACGGCCATAATAATCATAGCCGCCGCCCGGTTTGGTGGCGACGATCAACGTAATCACCTTGCCGTCGTAAAAAGGCTTGGCATCGCCAGGGGCGGCTGCAATACATACAACCAGAATTGCCAGTAAAACAAAGATAGCCCTCTTTTTCATGTTCACCACCTCTTTATTATGGTTTTTTCTCAAAGACCAACATACTGTCAGTCGGGCCAATCTGAGAGATAGTAACCGCAAATCTTAGCGGCCCTGTATTACAGCAGGGATAGTTTACAGGCGGGTTCAACATAGCCGAAACTGCGGTACTGTCAAGTTTTTTGTCTAAAATTTTTATGGGCCGGTTTTCTGAATGCACATTTTTGGGCGTTGCCGCTGCGCTTTATAACATCACCCACGGTCGGCCAGGGATTAAGCATCCGAAACCTTATCACGCGCTCTTGTCAGAGAAGTTCAATGGGCATGGTCTTCCGGTTTAAATTTGATGATTGTCAAACTGCATAAATCATGATTATAGTTATTACACCAGCGGTCGAATAAAAATCAAATAATTTTTTTGCCTGCCAGCTGAAGCGAATGACGGATTTTTATAAAATATTCCCTGTGGGTTTTGCCCTAAAAAAGGGGGCCGCCGTAACGATTGAAATCGATGGAGTCGATGCCCCTGATGGCCCACCGGTTATGGATATCAAATCTTATCATTCGAAAAATGAAGACGCCCCGCCTTTGCGAATACCTGGCCGGGGATGTGCCGGGAGCAGATCATGCTGACGGATCTTACCGGCCAGATAGAAAGAATCACCTTCAGCAATGTAGAAAACGGGTTTACGATTGCCAAGGTCAAGGTGAGCGGGCAGGCCGATCTGGTAACGGTGGTGGGCGCTTTGATGGCGCCGGTTCCCGGCGAAGTTCTTGAAATGAAAGGCGAGTGGGCGCAGCATCCCAAATTCGGTGAACAGTTCAAGGTCGCCACTTACAAGAGTGTGGTTCCGGTCAGTATTTTCGGTATCCGGAAATATCTGGGATCGGGCCTCATCAAGGGGCTGGGGCCGGTTATGGCCGAGCGCATCGTCCAGAAATTCGGCATCAAAACCCTGGATATCATCGCGAACAATATCGGCCGACTGACCGAGGTCGACGGCATCGGCAAAAAACGCGTCGCCATGATACAGGCGGCCTGGGACGAGCAGCGTGAAATCCGCGATGTGATGCTCTTTTTACAGTCCCATGGCGTCAGCACCGGGTATGCCACCAAAATATTTCGGCAATACGGGGATCGTTCCATTGCGGTTGTGCGTGAAAATCCGTATCGCCTGGCCAGCGATATTTCCGGGATCGGCTTTCTCATCGCGGATCGCATTGCCGAACAACTCGGATTCAGCAAAGATTCCGACCTGCGGGCAGAATCCGGCGTACTGTATGTGCTGGATCAGCTGGCCGAAGAAGGCCATGTGTATTATCCCCATGAATTGCTGGTAGAAAAAAGCCGTGAAATTCTCAAGGTCGAACCAAATGTTGTTGCAGGGGCCATTTCAAACCTGGCGGCTGACTGCAAAATAGTGATCGAGGACTTGAGCAAAACCCCGGCAGAGGATGCTCCCGACCACCGGGCGGTCTTCCTGGTCAGATATTATGTCAGTGAAACTACGGTTGCCGGCCGCATCAAGGAGCTTCTTGCAGCTCCCAGGTCGATTCGCACGATCGATTCCGACAAGGCGGTTGACTGGGCGCAGCAGCAGCTTCGCATGACCTTGGCCCGGAATCAGGTGGCGGCTGTCCGCAGCGCTCTCGACAACAAGATGATGGTCATCACCGGCGGGCCCGGAACGGGCAAAACCACCATTACCCAGGCGATCATAAAAATTTTCGAACGGCTGCACCTGCAGATTGCACTGGCGGCCCCTACCGGACGAGCGGCCAAGCGCCTGAGTGAAACCACGGGGCGGGAGGCTAAAACGATTCACCGGCTGCTGGAATTCAGCTTCCAGAAGGGTGGATTTCAACGCGGTATTGAAAATCCGCTCGACTGCGATCTGTTGATTGTAGATGAAGCTTCCATGATCGACACCCTCCTGATGCATTACCTTTTAAAGTCGGTGCCGGACAGCGCCACCGTGATTCTGGTGGGGGATGTCAATCAGCTGCCGTCCGTTGGGGCCGGGAATGTCCTTAACGATGTCATTGCGTCCGCATGTGTGCCGATCGTGGAATTAAATGAAATTTTTCGACAGGCTCGAACCAGCCGGATCATTGTCTGCGCCCATCAGATCAACAGCGGGATCGTTCCGCCGATAGCCCCCCCCGATAGTCAGTTGCAAAGCGATTTTTATTTCATCCAGCAGGAAGATCCGGAGAAAGTCCTGGACATCATCCTGACCCTGGTTAAGGAAAGGATCCCCCGTAACGACCGGTTTCAGAAATTCATTAAAAATCCGATTGATGATATCCAGGTGTTGACGCCCATGCACAAGGGGGTGGTCGGAGCCGGGAACCTGAATGTCCGTCTACAGGAAGCCTTGAATCCGGGAAATGAAGGGGTGGTGTGCGGGGAGCGGAGCTATCGTATCGGCGATAAGGTGATGCAGATACGCAACAATTATGATAAGGAAGTCTTTAACGGCGACATCGGCCGTATTGACGGCATTTATCCGGATGTTCAGGAAATCATCGTACGGTTTGACGGTCGTGAAGTGGTTTACGACTATGCCGATCTGGATGAAATCATGTTGGCATATGCCGTGTCGGTACACAAATCCCAGGGGTCTGAATATCCGGCGGTGGTGCTGCCGGTCTTAACCCAGCATTACATCCTGCTGCAGCGCAACTTGATCTATACGGCGGTTACAAGGGGGCGCAACCTGGTGGTGATGGTCGGGACCACCAAGGCGCTGGCCATGGCGGTGCGCAACGACAAGACCCAGAAACGCTTTACCCATCTGAGGTACCGGCTGTGCTGATGTATGAATTTCACACGAGTTTTTTTTAAAGGGAAAATCTTCTGTTATGAAACATCTTTTTACACCTTTTCATATTCGGCAGCTCAGACTGAAAAATCGAATCGTGATGCCGGGGCTGGCGTCATTTCTGTTTGAAGAAGACGGATCCGTTACGGAAGGGACAGTTGAACACTACCGACGCCGAGCGGCCGGCGGACCGGCCATGGTCATCACCGAAGCCTGTGCGGTTTCTCCGGAGGGAATTGTTTCCCCTCATCAGGCCAGGATCTATGATGACCGCTTCATCGAGGGGTTTGCAAAAATCAGCGCTGCAATCCGATCCGAGGGGTCTGTTGCAGCACTCCAGATCCATCACAGCGGCCGGCAGACATCGGCCCGGGTCATCGGACAAGACCCCCTGGCGCCTTCCGATCTTCCCTGCCCGTCCATTCAGGGCCGGGTGACGACCCTGAGCATTGACGGGATTCAGGATCTGGTCCAAAAATTCGGAGCCGCTGCCCAAAGGGCGCGCCTGGCCGGTTTTGAACTTGTTGAAATCCATGGCGCCCATGGGTATCTGATCAATCAATTTCTTTCCGGATTTTCAAACATCCGCAACGATGCATATGGCGGGGATACCATCAGAAGGACCCGATTTGCACGGGAGATTGTTCAGGAAGTCCGGCGACGAGTAGGCCGCGACTTTCCGATTTCTTTTAAAATCAGTGCTCAGGAATTCGTTGGCGGCGGCCTGACGGTGAAAGAAAGCATCGAGATACTGAAGATACTGGCGACTGCCGGTATTGATATCGTGCAGGTTTCCGCCGGTAACGACGCCACCCCCGAGTGGATCTGTCAACCCATGTTTATCAAAAGAGCATGCCTGGCGGATTCGGCTAAACGCATTAAACACGAGCTAAAAATTCCAGTGATGACGGTCGGCCGGATCAACGATCCATCTCTGGCCGATAACGTAATCAGACAGAACACTGCCGATCTGGTCTGCATCGGGCGCGGGCTCTTGGCGGACCCGGAGATGCCCAATAAGGCCAGAGAGGGTCGCCTGGAAGAAATCCGCTCATGCATTGCCTGCAACACCTGTCTGGAGTCCATATTTCGAAAAGGAAGAGTGGAGTGTCTGGTCAACCCCATCCTGGGAAGGGAAAAAAACTTCAGTTTCCGGCCGGCCGAAAAACCCAGGAAGATCATGGTGATCGGCAGCGGGCCCGGCGGGTTGAATGCCGCCTGGACAGCTGCCAAACGAGGTCACGAAGTCCATTTGTTCGAAAAGAAGGACATCATTGGGGGGAAGTTGATTGTCGGGAGTGTTCCCGGTTTTAAAAAAGAAATTTTTAATCTGATTAAATTCCTTGAAAAACAGAATGTCATGGCCGGGGTAACATTTCATTTAAGCTGCGAGGTCACGCCGGCTGTGATACATGCCGAAAAGCCCGATGCGGTCATTCTGGCTACCGGCGCAGTGCCGTTGCTGCCGGAGGTGGAAGGCATTGACAGTCATAGGGTCGTTTGTGTTGATGATATTCACAATGGCCTGCAGCCCGGTTGGGGGAAAGCGGTTATTGTCGGCGGGGGTGCAAGTGGGTGCGAGACCGCCCTGTACCTGGCTGAACTCGGCTGCAACGTCACCATTGTGGAGATGCGTTCCGAAATGGCAACCCAACTTGAAACCATTACCCGCAAAGTGATTCTAAAAAAGATGGAAGAAAACAAGGTTACCATGTTGACCGGTTTCAAGCTGGTTCGGATTCTGACGAATGGCGTGCTGATTCGTGGAAATGACGGTATCGAAACTTCTATCGAGGCCGATCGAGTGGTTATGGCGGTGGGTAATCGACCCGACAACGGATTATACCAGCAGATTGCCGGGTCTGGCTATGAAGTCCATCGAATCGGAGACTGCGTTGAACCCCGGAGCATCAAACAGGCGATTTATGAAGGAACTGTTGCGGGGGCGGCTGTTTAACCGGCAAGAATAGCCATCATCAGGATTTTACAGGCACACTGATCCAATCATTAACTCGCACCCATCCTTTTCTGCGTTCTCTCCGATTCCTCCTGCGATCCGAACCGCTACGCCGCTCGATGCCACCCCGGGCAAAGTAGTCGATACTGTAAACCTGTCGCCGATCAACTTCAGTGCGGCGGTCAACGCCGGTGCGTTTAGATAACATGGTACCTGCTTCCTGTCGTGTCTGTTCAGGCGTAAATGAATTTTGGGCTGCTTGCCGGCAGTACAAATTCTTTAATTATCAAGCTGAATTGAATGTCTTCGGGCCGCCGGCAGTCACGTTTGTCTAGTTACAAAGCAAATACTATGCCAATTCATCTGGTTGCCAGGAAACTATTACCGCCTTTAAAATTTATTTTATTATTTTTAATAGGTTATGGTAAAAAAAGAATCTTAACAAGGAGGGTGCAGCAAGCCATCGCGTCGGGTGGCTGACCTTTTATTGACGGCAAACTACATTGTTTGTAGAAAAAAAGCTTCACATTGTGGAGTTTTCCGGGATTATTGCTTATAACCAAATTTTCTGAGCAAATCCTTTCGATTACGGATGTCGGAGGGGGACTCAACCCCTTTTGAACTGTAACCGTCGATAATCCCAAGAATTCCGCGACCCAGTTCGGTTTCGGCAATAATGACTTCAACGGGGTTTGCGGTTGCACAGAAGATGCGGCAGACCTCCGGCACATTTTTAATAGCATTTAGAACATTTATTGGAAACATGTCTTTCATGAACAGAATAAAGCTGTGACCGGCAGACAGTGCGCCGGCATTTTTTTTTGCCAGTTCAATCAACTCATCATCGGTACCGGTATGGCGTATCAGACATTTGTCGGAAGCTTCGCAAAACGCCAGGCCGAATTTCGGCATTGCAACCGCGGTGACCACGGCTTCGTAAATGTCTTCAACCGTCTTAATAAAATGAGAATGGCCTAAAATTAAATTCAAGGAGTTCGGGTTTTCAATTTTGACAATTTTCAATTGCATGTTTTCCTCCGGTCCTTATCTGTTGCCGGTTTTGCCGCCGTTTGGATTTGCGCAAGAATAGTGTCGCGTTGATCCTCAAGTTCGAGGAGTTCCCTCATCATAATGGGTTTGATCGAATGGGCCGGCAAGCGGTTTTTGAGTTCCTGGATTTGATTTTCGATCTGATTCAGCTGCTTTTCAAGAATTGCCTTTGTTTTGACAACATCCGAAGCCATTTGCAAAAAACCCCACTCAGAAACATGAAAATTTACAAGAAAAGGAAAGGGCACATCTTACTGCGATCTAAGACGTGCCCTTTTAAATTGGGATGCGACTTTAGGCAACGGTAACATTTACCGCGGACGGACCTTTAGGCCCCTTTTCAATATCGAAGGTGACCTTGTCGCCTTCACGGAGGGATTTGAATCCGGATCCGTTTATCCCGGAATGATGAACAAAAACATCCGGGCCGTCTTCCTGGGCGATAAAACCATACCCTTTCTTTTCATTGAACCATTTGACTGTGCCGTTTGCCATGGGGGTCTCCTTTGTTAAATGTTGATTCATTGTTCCAAACTCTGGAGTACCACCGTGGCAAATGGAACCTCCATCGTAATGAAACCGGATGCTGACGGTTAGCAGCTCGTTATTTTTCATAATCGATTGTTTTATTAAAATCAATTAAAATATGATCCCAAATTGAAAAGTATAAAAAGGCATAAAAATTGACAAACTCAACGTCGCCGGACACCGTTTGAGAATCCAAGCTGATTTCATTTGCGTCTGTCCATAAGGGTGTCATATGCGTTTTGGATTTCAACAAACTTTTTTTGCGCCAGTTCCCGGAGTTCCGGCCCCAGATGAGAAACTTTATCCGGATGATAGGCCTGGGCCGCGCTGCGGTATGCAGCGCGGATCTCATCCGGTGGGGCGCCCGCTTTAAGTCCGAGGACCTGATAGGGATCCGATGAGTCGGATGGATCCCCTTTGTTGGTGGAGTCGGAATGGCCGGACGACTTGGCGCGATCCTGACGACCGGATTGGTTCCCGGTGCGCATAAGCCAGGCTAGAAATCCCGGCAGCCGCCGAAACTTGAAATAATATACTAAAATGCCCATCAGAAAGGCATCGTCCAGCCAACCTGTTATGGGGAAGAAGTCCGGAAGAAAATCGTACGGGCTGATGATGTACACAAAGGCGACAATAATCAGAATGACAGAAAGAAGTTTCATTTAAATAAATGGCAAAATGGCCTGTTTTTATGTTTTTATCCGCCTGATCCGGTCAACAATGATTCGGGCGGCCCGGTGAATTTCCGCCGGGGTGGTCATGCGGCCGGTGCTGAAACGGATGGTTCCTTTGGCCCATTCGATCGGTACGTTCATGGCCTGTAATACGTGTGAGAGCTCCACCGTTCCGGAATGACAGGCGGCCCCTGCCGATGCCGCCACTTCCAGGCCGATTTCCTCCAAAATCCGGTTGGCCTCCAGATTTTTAAAAGAGAGGCTGAGGGTGTTGGACAGGCGCAAATCGGGATGGCCGTTGAGCCGGATCTGATGAGGGAGCTCTTTTTTTAATTCGTCATGCAGCTCGTCCCGCATTTGCTGCATGTGCCTGCTGTGGTCTTTTAAAGATCGTTGGATGATTTCACAGGCTTTGCCCAGCCCCACGATTTCCAGCACATTTTCCGTTCCGGAACGTTTCCCCATTTCCTGCCCGGCGCCGTGAACAAGCTTTTCAATGGCCACCCCCTGGCGGATAAAGAGGGCGCCGATGCCCTTGGGCGCATATAGCTTGTGACCGGCGATGGATAAAAGGTCTACGCCGAGGTCCTTTACCCGAACCGGGAGCTTGCCGACGGACTGGGCTGCGTCCACATGAAGGATGATGCCCCGGGCGCGGGCGATGGCGGCAATTTCACGGATGGGCTGAATGCTGCCGACTTCATTGTTGGCATGCATAACGCTGATCAGAATGGTTTCAGGCCGGATGCTGTCTGACAAATCGGCGATGCGGACAATCCCGCATTCATCCACCGGCAGGCAAGTGGTTTCAAAGCCATCCTGTTCTAAGTAGCGGCAGGCTTCCAGGACGGCCGGGTGCTCGATTCGGGTCGTAATGATATGGTTGCCTTTTTTGCAACAGACGTTTGCAGTTCCTTTAATGGCGAAATTGATGGATTCGGTTCCGCCGCTGGTAAAGACGACTTCCCGGGGTTGGCAGTCCAGCAGGGCGGCTACCTGGCGGCGGGCGGCTTCCACAGCTTTTTTGGCGGTAATGCCGTAAGGATGCGAACTGGAAGGGTTGCCGAATTCCGTTTCCAGAAAAGGGCGCATGGCGGCGATGACTTCGGGGTCGTGGGGGGTGGTGGCATTGTAGTCAAGGTAGATGGGACGGCTCATATAACCATTCTCCGTCAAGCAGCCCTTAAACTTAGAGCAAAATTAACGATCGCTTTTTCCTACTTGCTAAAATTAAATTCGAATTCGGATTTTGGATTTGTTGTAAGTCGCATTTGCCTAATCATTCCCTCGGGAAACAACCGAAGCGATTCCTTCTTGGGTCGTATGGTTACGAGTCCTCTTCCTCTTCTTCTCCCTGCTCCTCTTCTTCCAGCAGGAGGGCGTCGGTGGTCAGGGGGACTTCCTGAACCTTTTTCAGCCGGCGCTCAATTGCACGGGTGCGAACTTCCGCCATCCCGATGGTGTTGCTGGCCTCCTGCAGTTTCTTCTTGGTTTTGGACAACACTTCGCCGAATTTGCCGAATTCGGTTTTAACCATTCCCAGGATTTCCCAGACTTCGCTGGAGCGTTTTTCGATGGCTAGGGT
>ENA-OSEO01003920-OSEO01003920.1-sediment-metagenome-genome-assembly--contig:-NODE-3920-length-16470-cov-5.211859_pt1 | contig 16470 bp, 15 predicted proteins | sample MGYA00237883_ERZ534232 | MGnify/ENA metagenome assembly ERZ534232 | reverse complement strand
CTTCCGCCTCACCGACAAGAGCTCGGACATGAACACCGAGAACTGGGCGGCGGGCATCACGACGGCCGGGCCCAAGTACGTCGCCACCTATGTCGCGGACGGCGTCTATGACATCGGCGCCTTCGGCGGCGAAATGACCTACGAGTTCGTCGTCCGCAGCAATCCGGACGAGACCCAGGCCAGCATGTGCCTGATCGGCCGGAGAGACTTCGGCGACACCAAGGCCGGGCTCAAGTACGAGCAGTGGAACAACACCAAGACCTACGGCGCCACCCTCTTCGGCGTGAAGGACTATGATTTCGGCGTGGCCACCGCTCCCGGCGAGTATACGCATCTGGTGTTCGTGTCCAGCGAAGCCGCCGCCAAGACGGACCTGTACGTGAATGGTGAGTTTGCGGGCAGTGTTGCCGCCGCCATCACGCTGTCCGGCGCGGTCGGCATCGGCTACGGCGCCCAGAACCGGCCCCCGGCCGCCCCGTTCTTCGACGACTTCGACGGCGACATCTTCGGCGTGGCGATCTATGACCGGGCCCTGACGGCCGACGAGATCGCGGCCAACGCCGACAAGTACTTCAACCCGATCCCGATCACCGATCCGGATCTTCTGATCTACTACGACTTCGAAGCCGGTGAGGGCGACATGGTCATCGACCAGTCCGGCCACAGCAACCACGGCATGTTCATGGGCAATCCGGAATGGGTCACAGGTCTCTTCGGCGGCTGCATCTCCATCAACGCCAATGACCTTGACTACATCCAGACCGCGGTTCCTCTGAACATCGTCAGCAACACCGTGTCCGTCACCGGTTGGGTGAAGCACGATGTGGCGCCGGCCGCCTGGTCCGGCATCCTGACCCACCGCGGCACCAGCCCCGGTAACGTGGGTCTCCAGCACAACGGTACGGAGCTGCGTTACATGTGGGGCGCCGATCAGTACTGGTCGTTCTCCTCGGGACTGAATATTCCCAACGGGGAATGGTACTTTGCCGCGCTGACCATCTCGCCGACACAGGGCAAGTTGTTCCTCAACGGTGTGGCTCAGACGGCGACCAACGTTGCAGAACACGTGCCGACCAACTTCGACAGCCTGATTCGCGTCGGCCGTGACCATCAGGACAGCAGAATTATGACGTCGCTGATCGACGAAGTCAGGTTCTACAACAAGACGCTGACGGATGTCGATATCCAGAGGATGCTGCTCTCGGACGTCACCGCGCCCGGCGACGCCATTCAGGGCGTCCCGAACGACGGGGATTGGCCCGGCGCCGAGCATCCCGCCCTGGGCATTGACAACAACGTCAACACGAAGTTCCTGCACTTCAAGGGCGGGCAACTGCCGACCGGCATTCAGGTCACACCCAGTGTCGGCATGACCATCGTCACGGGTCTGACGCTGACGACGGCCAACGACGACTATGGTCGCGATCCGGTCAAGTTTGAACTGTCCGGCTCGAACGACGGCATCGATGGGCCATACACGCTGATCGCCGCCGGCGATGTCGTCGACTTTGCCCAGACGACGCTGTGGCCGCGCTTCACCAGGAATGCGACGGCGATTTCCTTCGACAACGCGGTACCGTACAAGCACTACCAAGTGCTGTTCACCGGTCTGCGGAATCCTGCAGCCAGCACGTTGATGCAGATCGCCGACATCGAGCTCCTGGGCGTCGTCACCGCCGAGAACCTGCTGCCCAACGGTGGGTTCGAAGACGGGGTGATCGCGCCTTATGCCACGTACGGCAGCGTCACCGCCACCGTGGTCACGGATTGCGAAGGCGCAGCCGTGCCGGAAGGTCCAATCGAGGGCAACTACTGCCTGCATCTGGTGGTGCCGGCGGCCGGGGCCAACAGTTGGGATATGGGCATGACGAACGGCAGCCTGACCTTCGAAGCGGGCAAGAAGTACACCTTCTCCTGCTTTATGAAGACCAAGTCCGGCACGCTGGAAGTCCGGATGAAGCCGGAACGCGGGGCGGACCCGTGGGAAGGCTACAACGAAGCGGTCGTCACGGTTACCGACACCTGGCAGGAATTCAGCACGACGACCGGGGTCATTCCCGCGGACGTTACCCCTGCCAGCCCCACGTTCCACATCGGGTTTGCCGCCGGCGACTTCTGGATGGACAACGTGAGGTTCTATGAAGGGGATTACGTCGCCCCATGATCGAGGGACGGATGTCCCGCGTCAAGGCGATGTAGGCGTGTCCGACGGACACGCCTCCTGTGAAGGATGATGAATTGCGTATGGGGGCGCGCGCAGCGCCCCCATACCTTCATTTGTGAGTGAGTAGGTACAGGGTGAGTTGCACGCGGTCCCTTTGCGCATCAGACTCGACCGACCCAATTGTCACGACAGCCAGCCACTGGCAGGAAGGAGGTGATCGTCCGATTCCGATTCCACCGTGCAGCCGCGCCGCGGCGTGGTTGCGCAAATCGATTCACGGTGGGTAAGGTCTGTTGTCGCTGAGAACCGTATTTCGCGTAAGAGAAGTGTGTTTTCTTGTATGGAGGATGTTATGTACCGAAAGTGTGTGTGTTGGGCTGCATTGTGCCTGACGCTCGCCCTCGCGGGCAGCGCCGCCGCGCAGCTTGGACAAGGTTATGTTCTCTTTGAGTACTGGGACGGTATCGGTGGCGGTACCACCATCCCCGACCTGACGAACAACGCCAGGTACCCGGACAATCCGACCAGTTCCACATGGATCAACAAGTTTCAGAGCCCCTCGGGCCGAGCCGATAACTATGGCGTTCGGGGCCGGGCCTTCATTACCCCGCCCGAGACAGGCGACTACACCTTCTGGGTCGCCGGCGACGACAACTGCCAACTGTGGCTCAGTAGCGACGATGATCCGGCCAATGCCGTCATGATCTGTCAAGTAGCCACCTGGACGGGCGTCGCAGAGTGGGGCAAAGAGGCCGGACAGAAGTCCGCTCCCATTGCCCTCGTGGCAGGCCAGAAGTACTATCTGGAAGGCCTGATGAAAGAAGGCGGCGGCGGCGACAGCCTGGACGTCGGCTGGGCCGGCCCGGGTATCGGCGATGCCGCGACCGTCATCGCAGGCCAGTATTGCGCCGCGTTCCTTCGCGATCCGGAGCCGCTGCTGAAAGCTCAGAGCCCGAAGCCCGCCAACGGCGCCGTCGACGTAACCAGCCCCCAGTTCGAGTGGACCGCCGGCGTGACTGCCATCAACCATGACATCTACTTCGGCACCACCGCGGAACTGGGTGATGCGGACTACAAGATGTCCATGCCGGTGGGCATGTACTACCACTTGGATCCGCTGGTGCCCGGTACGACCTACTACTGGCGGATCGATGAAGTCGATGCCGCTGGCGCCAAGATCGTCGGCGACGTGTGGAGCTTCACCGCGATGCCGGTCGAGGCCCATGTCCCCGTCCCGGCCGATGCCGGCGAGGACGTCGCGCTGAATGCCAAGCTGCAGTGGAAGGCCGGCCTGAACGCCATCGGACACATGGTGTTCCTGAGCAAAGATCAGGCCGCGGTGGCCGCGGGCGACATCTCCGCCCTGGCGACCAGCGGTGCCGATCCTGCGTTCACTCCGGTTGTCCCGCTGGATCCGTTCTCCACGTACTACTGGCGTGTGGACGAGATCAGCTCTACCGGCACGATGGCGGCCGGTCCCATCTGGAGCTTCAAGACGGTGAAGTATCTCCCGTTGTTCACCGGTCCGGTCTCGTTCGACTATGACAACACGGCCGACCCGTTCATCTCGGCGACCGACGTACCTGCACCGGCCGACCTGACCTACGGCGGCAAGGCCGCGGACCTGGTCGTCAGCTTCCAGGGCCTGCCTCCGATCGTAGCCCTTGACGAGGCGACCGGGACCTACGCGGTCCGAGGCGCCGGCGCGGACATCTGGGGCAACGCTGACCAGTTCACCTACGCCTACAAGGGCCTCAACGGCGACGGCACCATGGTGGCGCGCGTCACCAGCATCGGGCCCGGCTCGAACACCTGGGCCAAGGGCGGCGTCATGATCCGCCAGAGCCTTGCAGCCGGCTCGACGCATGCCTACATGCCCCTCACCAGCCAGGACGGCAACGGCGCCAGCTTCCAGCGACGCCCCGTGGCCGATGCGGCCTCCGGCAACAACGACGCCCCCAGCCGTATATCGCCCCCGTACTTCGTGAAGATCGAGCGCGTGGGCAACGCCTTCTCCGGCTATCTCTCCCCGGATGGCGAGACCTGGACCCAACTGGGCGGTGCCATTGACATCCCCATGACGGACCCGGTCCTCATCGGTCTGGCGGTGACCTCGCATGCCGCCGGTGAGTCGCGGACCATTTGGTTCGACAACGTCAACACGACGGGCGACGTGCCCGAAGGGCCGTTCACCACGTATGAGACCATCGGCAACACGATGGCCGCCAACTCTGCCGAGTCGATCTTCGTGTCTCTGGAGGATGCCGCGGGCAATATGGCCGTTGTGGCCCATCCGGATCCCGCCGCGACGCAGATCGGCAGCGCGGAAGCCTGGCGCGTTCCCTTCGCCGACTTCACCGGTGTCGATCCGACGGCAGTCAAGAGAATGCAGCTTGGCGTCGGCAACGGCGAGCCGGGCGGAACCGGCACGATGACCCTCATCGACGTCCGCACCGTCCCGTCGGAGAAGCCCACGGTCGTTTTCGTCTCCTTCCATGGCGCGGATGATGCGCCCGCGGCAGCGGCGGCCAATGTCGGCTTCACCGAGGCCCCGGACAAGGCGTACACCGATCTGCTGAAGGAGGCCGGCTACAACGTCGTGCGGTATCTCCAGACGGGCAGTCCCGATCCGGCGATCCTCAATGACGCGGACCTGGTGATCATCAGTCGTACGGTCAGCAGTGGCAGCTTCGGTAATGACGGCGCCACACGCTGGAACAGCATCTCCGCTCCCATGATCGTCCTGGGTGGCTACGTCCTGCGGAGCAGCCGCATGGGCTACACCACCGGAACGGACATGCCCGACACGACCGGGGATATCAAGCTGACGGTCACCGACCCGATGCACCCGATCTTTGCGGGAGTCCCCCTGATGATTACCGGCGGCGCCATGGAAGCCACCATGGTCAGCCCCTTTGCCGGCATGGTCGTGCTTCCCACTGACGGGACCCCGGCCCGGGGCATCTCCATCAACAACAACCCGCTCGATGACGAAGCCGTGCTCCTGGCCTCGATCGCGGAGGAATCCGCGGCCGCCGGTCCGGTTGGCGGTATGGTCATCGCCGAATGGCCGGCCGGTGCCACGTTGACGCATGCCGGCGGGGCGGGAACGGACGTGCTGGCCGGACCGCGCCTGGTCTTCCTGACCGGCAGTCGCGAGCCGAGCGGCGTGACGGGTGGCGAAGCCGCAGGTATCTACGACCTGTATGACGACGGCACCCTGATGTTCCTCAATGCCGTGGAGTACATGCTCAGCAAGTAAGCACCCGTTGAACGGTGGAATCAGTTGACTGGTCACACCGAGGGCTGCGGGCATTCGCTCGCAGCCCTCTTCCTTTGGGAGAGAAACAGGCGGTGCGCCCCGGCTTGCCGCAGGTGGCGCGCCCGGGTATAATCCTCTGTGCCAAGCGGAGGGGTGGGCGTTGGCCGGGTCGATGGGTCCCGCAAGACGTGGTTGGATCGAGCACACTGATGGAGCAGAGCGACGCGTGAAATTCGGGCTGATTGTCAATCCGACGGCGGGCCCCACGAACGCCCAGCGCAAGGCCCGGACGTTGCAGACGATCCAGGCGATTCTCGGCGATTGCGAGATTCGAGGGCTGGACACCAGCTCGCGCGAGGAGTTCATGCAGTGTGCTACCGAGTTGGCCCGGCAGGTCGAGGTCCTGATCGTGGCCGGCGGAGATGGGACCTTTTCGGATGCCATCAACGCCCTGGACCACGAGACGACGTTCTCGTATCTGCCCTTCGGCTCGGGGTGTGCCTTGCGGTACGCGCTGGATATGCCGCCGCAGCTCACCCGAATCGCCAAACGGATCAAGGAGGGCCAGTTGCGGCTCTACGACCTGATCCTCTGCGACGGCCGTCGGAAGGCCTTCATGACGAGCGTCGGGCTTGAGGCCGACATCATCCACCGGCGCGAAGCCTTGCGCGACAGCGGCGTCAATGGCCCGCAGGCCTACGCCGTGGCCACGTTCGGCTCGTTCTTCACGGAACTCGAGCGGACCGACATGTCGATCTCACTCGACGGCGAGGAACTCTCGGTGCCCAACGCCGTCACGGCCATCGTCACCAAGATCCCCTACTACGGCTATAAGATGAAGGTCGTGCCCAACGCCGTCTTCGATGACGGATACCTGCACCTGCTGGCCATCAACTCCGGGTGGGCCGAACTCGTCGGCGGGATGGCGAACGCCTTTCTCTACGAGAATAAGCTGGGCATCTACCACAAGGCGCGCGAGATCCGGATCACGACCCAGCACCAGCGATACGCCCAGATCGACGGCAACATCTATCGCCAGGGGACGAGCTTCGAGTTCAAGGTCCTGTCGCAGGCGCTGCGGATGTGGCTCTGATGGGGGCAAACGTCCGTAGTGACGCCGTGAGGTGTCATCTTCCACGCCTCTACGGAAACTCGATGAACAGAAGATACGTCCTTACAGGCACACCACGAACGAGCACCAGCGGTCGCCACTTTGTTCTGGGTTATCGATCAGGCTCTTTCGCCGGCTGCTGATTGCGGCCGGTCATGGGTACGAACCGCACCGGCATCACGTTTGCGCGATGAAGTTGCCCCTGCTCATCCTTGGTCACGAGGATCAGGTGCTGAAATCCGAACTCCCCATCGACCGGCAGGATCATCCGCCCGCCCGGTTTGAGTTGCTGGAGGAGGGGCGGTGGAACCTCCCGCGCCGCGGCCGTGCCGATGATCGCGTCGAACGGCCCTTCCTCAGGCCAGCCATAGTAGCCATCCCCCAGGCGAATGTGGACGTTGGCGTAGCCCAGTTCCGCCAGGACCTCGGCGGCGGATTTGGCCAGTGGCTCGACGATCTCGATCGAGCACACCTCCCGGGCGACCTCCGCACAGACGGCCGCCTGGTAGCCGGAGCCGGAGCCGATTTCCAGGACTACCGAGTTCGGATCCAGCGCCAGCGCCTCGGTCATGAAAGCCACGACGTAGGGCTGGCTGATCGTCTGTCCGTGGCCGATGTACAAGGGGCGGTCTTCATAGGCATGGGCCCGCTGTTCCGGCGGGACAAACGCGTGGCGCGGCACGGTCCGCATGGCGTGCAGCACGTTGGGATCGCGGATCTCCCGGGCCTGAATCTGGACGGCCACCATGCGTTGCCGTTCGCGGACCCGCTCGCCGAACGCCGGGTGCCGGGCGGCCTTCCTGTCCGCGTGCACATCATTGCGGTCAGTCTTGTCATTTGTGGCGACGACGTTCCTTCGTCCTGCGCAGGCCAAGCCTTTGTCGCACGAGGGTGAGCCTCCCAGGCTCAGCAGAAGGAGCAGGAGCCACAATCCCAGGAGGTGAAGTCGTCTCCGCAAAGGCACTGGTTCGTTCCGCTGTGTATCCATTTCCCGCGACCCCAATGGACTTGTCATCCGTAGGCATACACACGCCGGTGCGACGGACACGTTCATTGTACAGGCAGGCAGGTCCACGTACCACAGGTGATTTTCTGACGCGTGCGGCCGCGCGAGCTTCCGTACCGGCGACGACCTGTTCGACGAGCAGTTCTGGCCGCGCGAGCCCGGATGGTGCAACGGGCCCAGCGACAATCGCCCGGTCTTCGACGAGATCCTGCGACGGATCGAACTGGGCCATTGAGTCATCAGATATTACGATACCCTATTTCCAGATTCCCTCTTGACGGCCTCCGCGTATGCCGCACAGTATGAATTGGGGTACAGTCCGGGGGAACCTGGCCGGGGTTGACATGCGACCGTTCTCAGAGGACAGCCGACCAGAGAGTCATGTGCGCGTAGCGCGTCGAAGCGATCTCGGCAAATGGGCGGGGGTAGAAGCACGACGAGAGGAAACGGTCATGCACAGGGGCAAGAATCTGAAGGTGCACTTTGCCATCATAGCCATGTTGCTGGGTGCGCCGATCGCTCATGCGGCCCTGATCTACGACAATGGGTTTCCGAGCGACTTCGACGGCCTGGAGATGACGCAATGGATCCAAGCGGACGATTTCATCCTGGGAGCACCAGCCACCCTCACGAGCGTCCGCTTCTGGGCCTCGGAGCCTGCCGGGTTCGGCAGCTATCGAGGCTGCATCACCTTGACGTTGTACGAGGACGACAGCGGCGAACCCGGCATGATCCTGTACCGCGAGACACTGGTGCCCGCGAGGGTCTACGACCACGACTATGACATGTGGACAGTGCATCAGTACGACTTTGCGGTCGGCTCATTCGAACTGAAGACCGGCATCTACTGGCTGGGTCTGCACCACGGTCCCCTGTCGGCCACCGCTTTCGAAGACTTCTTCTGGGAGGTCTCTTCCGACGAGTTCAGCGGCGGGCTCAGTTATGCCGACATCGCGCCTTTCGATGAAGGCGGCTGGTCCCCGGACAATGCCGAGCTTGCTTTTCACCTGTACGGCACATGCCCGCAGACGATCCCGGTCCCAGGCACCGTCACGCTCGGCAGTCTCGGGGCGGCGCTGGTCGGCTGGCTGCACCGGCGCAGAATGCTGTAGATCGTCAGCTCGGAGGTTCCAGAGCAGACGCCAAACCCCGGCGGGAGCCCCCGCAGAACACGACGGGGCTGCCCGTTCGCGGTGTGCCCGTAGGGGCATATCCTCAACTCATGGTACAGCGATGAGAACATAGGATAACGCCTCACGGCGTCACTACCAACTGCCCTCCCGCAGCGGCAGTGAGATGTCGCTTGACAGGCAGCGGCAGGTAAGCTATCCATCGGGCATGCGATGGTTTGCTGCCTTGCTCATTCTGCTACCCCTGCTGGTGGGCGGCAATCCTCTGTGTCCGGAACCGGCTTGTCCGCGGCTTGAGGATTGTCCGTTCGATGTGGACCCGAGTCTGGTCGTCGGCAAACTCCTGGGCTGGGTACGGATCGAACTGGGAAAGGAGTTCATCCATACACGCACGTGGTGCGATCCGAACGGCGACCCCGCCAAGGCGGAGGTTATCCGTGGCCCTGAGAACGTGCGGATCGTCAACAGACCGAAGACCAGATCCTACACAATCTTCTGGACGCCCCGGCAGGTGCAGACCTGCGCCATCATCGTACGAGTCACCGACGATCCCCGGATCGGCGAGCCCAAGAGCGACACGGGGACGATCCTCGTCCAGGTCGTCCCGCGCAGGCAGCGACCGGCCCCCCAGGGCTGTGGGAGCCCACCACGGTAGTGTACAGATGTCGATGACCTGCCAGAAGTGCGGCGCCTGCTGTATCGCGCCGTCGATCACCGCCGCGATTCCCAACATGCCCGACGGCAAACCCGCCGGCGTCCGCTGCACCCACCTCACCGACAGAAACGAGTGCGCCCTGTTTGGACGACCCGAACGGCCCTCGTTCTGCCGGGCCTGGCCGCCGGACCCGGCGCTTTGCGGCCGCAGCCTTGAGGAAGCCCTGCGGAACATCGGCGCCCTGGAGAACGCGACCGCGACATCGGAACTGCAGGAACGGCACACCCAATAGGTCCTATAATAGTCACCGTTGGCCGGTACGCTTCGACCGGGGTGGAAGCGTGTCACACCGACTCGTATCTGATCGCGGCGAGATTCACGAGCCCCTGGTACCGGCTGGAAAGGACCGGGTGTTATGGCCACCGTCCAAGGTCAGGGACATTGGCGCAGAAAACCGCCTCACAACCGCAGTCTCGCGTACATGGTGGAGACAGACCCTCTACTCATCTCCCGCGACTGCCCACGGATTCACAGGGATCGGACGAACGGACCGGTCACTTGCCCGCCAGTTCGGCCTTCAGTTGCCTCTCCGCGTCCAGCCAGTTCTGCTCATCCTGGCCGGGCAGGCAGCCCTTCTTCGTCCAAATCTCACGTGCACGTTGGGCAATCTGCTCGTACGTCGGGGTCCTGGACTTCGTAGACACAGCCGATTGGGGATGGGCCGTGGTGTGCGTAGTCGTGCTGGTTGCCGGACGCGGCGCGGTAGCCGTCGCCGTCCCGGAATTCCCGGTGGGGGAGTAGGCTCCCTTCTTCGTCTTTGCCATTACAGGCCTCCTTATTGCCTTGCTCATAACTCCATGCGCGGGCGTCACGGCGTGACGCCCTCCCGGACTCCCCGTGAAATCCGGGGTGGACCCTGGTCGAGCGATTTGCAGACCTCTTCTTACGGTCTCATACGCTCCTCGGTTCACCGTGGGCCGGTCCTCGGCGGGTCTCACAGTCTCCGAAATACCCAACCGGCCCTGTCTATCGCAGGTAGTCTGGCGATTTCCGCGCAGTTTGTCAAGTCCCCTCTCCAAGTTTCATTCACCTGTTGAATCGTGGTCCCGGTTCCGGTATGTTATGGGGACTGGATGCAGAAGTATAGTCGAAGGTGTATTCTGAAAGGTGTCGCTATGAAGAGAGTTGCTTGCTGTGCGCTGCTGCTGAGTTTGTTGATCCCCTGTGTGACAACGAGGGCCGGAGAAGCCGATGCATATATCGGACGATGGGCCCTGACCATTCCCGGCGGCGGCGCCGGCTGGCTGGGCGTCACGCAGGAAAACGGCTACCTCGACGCAAGCGTCCTCTGGGGCGGCGGCAGCGTGCTCCCGGTGGACAGCGTCTTCACGACCGATGACAGTCTGTACGTCATCCGCCTGCAAAAGGTGGAACGCAAAGATGCCGCGGGCAAGATCGTCCGCACGCAGACCTTCCCGGAGGCCATCATGGCGCGGGTCGAAGGGGATACTCTCCTGCTGACACAGATTCAGCCGCACCGAAATGGAATCGGGTATGAAGAGCGGCAGTTCACCGGCAAACGGATCCCCCCCCTGCCGGCAAGGCCCGACCTGTCCAAGGTCACGTTCGGCAAACCGGTCCCCTTGTTCGACGGCACGAGCCTGGACGCTTGGAGGCTGACCAACCCAAACCAGAGAAATGGATGGTCCATTGAGGATGGGGTCCTCGTCAACAAGCCGGTCCAGCCCCAGGGCGGGCGTCACGTCTCTTACGGGAATCTTCGCACCGTGGCCGAGTTTGAGGACTTCAACCTCAAGCTGGAGGTGAAGGTCGCCAAGAACGAGAACAGCGGCGTCTATCTGCGGGGCATCTACGAGATCCAGGTCGCCGACACGTACGGCAGGCCCCTGGATTCACACAACATGGGAGGCGTTTACAGCCGGATCACGCCGCGGGTCGCCGCGGAGAAACCAGCCGGCCAGTGGCAGACGATGGACATGACCCTCGTGGATCGGCACGTCACCGTCGTCCTTAACGGCCAGACGATCATTGATAATGAGCCCCTGCTCGGCTGCACGGGCGGCGCCATGTGGTCGGACGAGTTCAAGCCCGGGCCCATCTACCTGCAGGGCGATCATACCGGCGTGAACTATCGGAACATCGTCCTAACGCCGGTCGTCAAGTGACACACCGCCGGGATGTGATCGGATCCGTCGAATCGTGAATCAGAGGGCTGCCGCGATCATTTCGGCAGCCCTTTCTATTTTCGCGAGACGAAGGGATTGTCGCGGATGTAGAACCGCAGCAACCGCTTCGCCCACCGGCCGGCGTAGTCCACGCCGACACGCGGCCGCTTGACGATCTCAAACCTCTCCATCACGCCCGGATCGGCGATGTAGAAGTCGTCACTGAACAGATCGTGCCCGTTCAGGCATCTGTCGATATGCATGGCTTTGCAGAGCAGGCCGGGACCCTGGGTGCGTCCCTCGACATTCCGCACGGGCTCGATCGCTCGCAGCAGGGCGGCCGAGGCAACGCCCTCCGCCTGCGTCACCACGTTCATGCAGTGATACATCCCATAGATGAGATACACGTAGGCATGCCCGGGTGGGCCGAACATGACCTCGGTTCGCTTTGTCCGACCACGTGCAGAATGGGCGGCCAGATCATGGGGTCCGAGGTAAGCCTCGACCTCCACGATCCGACCGACCCGCTCCGCGTCTTCGGACACATGGACCAGGTGTTTTCCCAGTAGCTCGCGGGCGACCAGGATGGTGTCCCGGTCATAAAAGGAGCGGGTCAGTTTCGGCGGGGGCTGCCTCTGGGTCATACACATTCCTGCTGGGGACTTCGGCGCGCCCGTTGGTGGTGCTCCGAACTCATCGTGAACCCCTCCTGCCGCCCGTCCCCGGGCCGGGAGCACCCGGCATAGGACCGGAGCCCGAGGAGGAGTCGTCCGGAGAGCCTTCGCGGACATCGTATTGTGAACCGGTGAAGTCGCGCCCGCCGGTGGTATCCCAGGCTCCCATGGCGCCGGTATCCGTCTGCAACTGCCGGAAACTGCTCACGAGAGCCGTCGTGGTCGAGGAGAGCGTGTCGACGCAAACGAGGAAGATGAACGCATGGGCCACGAGAAGCGTGAGCCGCACGAAGGCGTGCCCGAGCGTGCGGGGCCGAAGGAAGAGCCGAATGCCGGCGTAGATCACCAGGCCCAGGGTCACGATGCCAAGCACCGGGCACAATACCATGCACACCAGGAATCCCGCCCCGGGCTCCTTGCTCCAGTCGAGCAGGTAGGCGCCGCCGTCGAGATAAAGGGAGACGCCGATGGCCGCGAGCACGAGGACGACGAGAAAGACCGCATCCAGCAGGTATCGAGCGAACCATTCGTCGGAGGACACATCGTCGGCAGACATGGCCCACTCCTCAGTAATCCACGAACACGATGTCCTCAGGAATCGCGACAACATCGCGATGCTTGGGACCGAGCAGCTTCTTGATCTCGGTGCTGTGCTTGCCGGCCAGCGTCCGGAGCTGCGCGCTGCCGATGCTGGCGACCGCTTTGGCCGCGGTGTTGAGCAGGACGACCTCACCGGCGTTGAAACCGCCTTCGACACCGGTGACGCCGCTGGGCAGCAGGCTCTTATGGTTCCGCAGGGCCTTCATCGCGCCCTCGTCAATCTGGATCACGCCGGCGGGCTGGCTGTTGAGGATCCAGCGGGCACGGTTGCTGAGCTTGCGTTTCGGCATGAAGATCGTTCCGAGCGGCTCGCCGGCCATAATGCGACTGATGACTCGGCTCTCGCGGCCGTTGGCCAGAACGATCCGACAACCTGCGTTGGCGGCGACCTTGGCGGCCTCGATCTTCGTCTTCATCCCACCGGTCGAGTGCGCGCTGCCCGAACCGCCGGCGTTGCGGACGATCTCCTCGGTAATCTCGAAAACAACCGGAATCGGCTTGGCATCCGCATACTCCTGCGGATTCCTCTCGTACAGAGCGTCGATATCCGTGAGCATGATGAGCAGGTCGGCGTCGATCTTGCTGGCGACCAAGGCGCTGAGCCGGTCGTTGTCACCAAAGGCCGTGCCGATCTCGGCCGTACTCACGCTGTCGTTCTCGTTGAGGACCGGCACCACGCCCAGCCCGAGCAGCGTCTCGATCGCATTGCGGAGATTCAGATAGGTCTTGCGGTTGGTGAGAACCTCTGCGGTCAGCAGCACCTGGGCGACCTGCACGCCGTGCTCACCAAACGCCTTGCGGTACTCCTGCATGAGCAGAGGCTGTCCGATCGCGGCACAGGCCTGGCGCATCTTCATTTCCCTGGGCTTCTCGGCCAGACCGAGCTGCCCGGCCCCCATGCCGATGGCGCCGCTGGTGATGATAACCACCTGCCGTCCGCTATCGACGAGGGCCTTGACCTGCCCGGCCACGCCACTGAAATACGCGGTATCGATGCCGCCGTCCCTGGCCAGCGTATTGGTGCCGATCTTGATCACCACACGTCTTGTCTTGTCGAAGTTTCGCATAGTATCGGAGAAATTGCGACGACCCTGCCCTCCCGACTCTGATCTTCCGGTACAGTATACCTCTCGCCGGATCGCGCCTTCAAGAGCAAAGAAGGGCACGACGGGACGGCGGCCTTGAGACCAGGCAGCACCGCCGGGCGGGTTCGACCGTGTTGGCCCGGGATTCTCCTTTCTATTCTCCCTTGATCAACTCGACAACTTCCTCCGGGCTCCGCGCTACGACCAGCGCCCGGCAGAACGCTTTTGACTGAGCCAGTCGGGCCACGTCCGCGAGCGCTTGCACGTGGGGACCGGCCTGGTCAGGTGAGCCGACCAGGAGGAAGAAGAGCTTCGTCGGTTTGCCGTCCAATGAATCGAAGTCGATCCCCTGGGGCGCGATGCCGATGGCGAGCTGCAGGCTGGAGACCGCGGGCGTCTTACCGTGGGGAACCGCAATGCCCTCCTCCAGTCCGGTGCTCCCTTTGGACTCCCGCTCCTGTATGGCCTTGAGCACAGCATCGAAATCCCGTATCTTGCCCGCGTCTCGCAGCACTTCGACAAGCTCCCGCAACACCTCAGGCTTATCCCTCGACTCGAGGGGCAGTTTGATGACTTCCGGCACGACCAAGTCAATGAACGACATGACACGCTTCTCCTGGAAACGCAAACCATTGATGATGGATGACTGATGATGGATGATTCGGCCCATTGCCAATCATGCGTTGGATTCCTCACGCAGGATTCTCACGCTCGCGCTACGCGAGCGATTCATACATTTCATAGACCCGATCCTCATCCTTGACGATCAACACGGAACAAGGCGTCGCACGCATGGCGCGCTCCGCTTCGTCGTAGAACTCGTCCCTGCGGCTACGAATGCGGGACAACTCGCCGACGACGAGTAGATCCACGTCGTACTCCTTGACCGCATCGACGATCTCCTTGTGCACATTTCCCCGGCCGCTCTTCCTGATGATGGTCACGCCCTTGCGAGCCGCCAGTTCGCCGACGTAGTTGAGATAGCGCTGGGCGTCGGCCTCCATATCGTGCTCATATTCGACCTGCTCATCCTGAAGGAAGATCCGCGCCTTGAGCAGGTCCTCCACTGCCCGGGTGTTGACGATGTAGCACGCGATGAGCTTGGCGCCGGAGAACGAGGCCAGACAGATGGCATACTGGGCGGCGGTGATGGACTGCTCGCTTCCATCGATATACACCATGATGCGCTGGATGGGCTTACCCACGATCGGCCTCCCTGTTTTTCTTTCGCTTCCTGTCCAGGTTTTCCTTGACCATCTTCATGAGCGTGAACATGTCCCGCTCGTTCTCCTCGAGTCTTCCCTCGATGAAACGCACGGTTTCTCTCAGGTCAGGAATGGCTATCTTCTCCAGGGCGTTCACCTTGCGGATCGTCCGCTTGACCTCGTTGGCCAGTCGCAGGACGGAGATCTTCAGCTCCGAGAGCTTGCCGAGCAGCCGGAGGACCTCCTTGAACGACTGGACCGAGCTGTCGATCCAGAAGCTCGTGCCCATGGGGCTATAGTAGGGACGGTGCTCCGTGAACTCCGTCTCCACGACCGGGAGACTGACGCCCATGACCCGTCGGGATCGCACCGCGATTTCAGTCTTGATGTTCACGGCGCCGGTCAGATACTGAACCTTGAGCCGGCCCATGTCCAGCACCGCCTCCTCCAGGGCCTTGTATGCCGAGGCCAGGGCGGCGTCCACACGGGTCTGGTGCTCCACCGTCTGATCCACCAGTGACAGAAGCTCGACGATCAGAATGTTCCGCTTCTGGTCCAGGAGTTCGTAGCCCTGCTCGGCGAACCTCAGATCGCTCCTGAGCTTGAGCAGGTTCGTCTTCGTCGGTGCATGATTCGCCAAGGCCATCGCAATCCCCTGCTACGCTCCGTAGTACTTCTCGATTTCCTCTTCCGTGATCCGGTGCAACTCGCCGGCAGGCAGGAGTCGGAGGACCTCCCAGCCTAAGTCCAGCGTCTCCTCGATGCTCCGGTTCTCATCCTTACGCTGCGAGACGAACTTCTGCTCGAACACCTTGCCGAAGTCCAGATAGCTGTGGTCGAGCGGCGTGAGTTCCTCCTCCCCGATCACGGAGGCCAAGTTGCGCACGTCTTTCACGTGGCTGTAGGCCGCAAAAAGCTGACTGGCCAAATGGGGGTGATCCTCGCGGGTCATGCCCTCGCCGATGCCGTCCTTCATCAAGCGCGAAAGCGAGGGCAATCCCGCCACCGGCGGGTAGATCCCCCTTCCATCCATCTCCCGCTCGAAGACGATCTGCCCTTCCGTGATGTACCCGGTGAGATCGGGGATCGGGTGCGAAATATCGTCGTTGGGCATCGTCAGGATGGGCAGCGAGGTGATCGACCCGCTGTGGCCTTTGATCATCCCCGAGCGTTCGTAGAGCTCCGCCAGGTCGGAGTAGAGATAGCCCGGATACCCCTTGCGAGAAGGGATCTCGCCGCGGATCGTGGAGATCTCGCGCAGGGATTCGCAGTAGTTCGTCATGTCCGTCATGATGACGAGTACGTGCATGCCCTCGCTGAAAGCCAGGTATTCCGCCAGGGTCAGGGCTGTTCTGGGGGTAATCAGCCGCTCGATGGACGGGTCGTCGGCCA
>ENA-OSEO01003919-OSEO01003919.1-sediment-metagenome-genome-assembly--contig:-NODE-3919-length-16472-cov-3.841598_pt1 | contig 16472 bp, 17 predicted proteins | sample MGYA00237883_ERZ534232 | MGnify/ENA metagenome assembly ERZ534232 | reverse complement strand
AAATGCATTGCTGCTGACCGACACCGCCACCGGCACGCCCGATTCCAACAGCAACACAGCCACGATCAATGTATCGCTGGCTGAGCTGTCCCCTGGCGCACGGCACAGATGGACCGAAAGCGCCGCGATCTTCCCGGCGAACCACTCGATGTAGTGGAAGACATGCGACACAAAGCCGTTCAGCGTGCCACCACCCGCGGCCGGATCATTTTTCCACGAATTGAGCCTCATCCGGCTGGCATACGTCTCCACATACCAGTTTACAGCGATATGGCGCAAAGGGCCAATGCCACCCTGGTCCAAAATGGCCTTCGCTCTGTACCACGCTGCGATTTCCGGCAATTCGAAGTCCAGCATGTTGGCTGCACCGGTCTGCTGTGCGAGCAATGTCAACCTTTCCGCTTCTCCCGGCGAGGTCGCCAATGGTTTCTCGCAGAAAACCGCTTTCCCGCGCTGCAGCGCGGCAGCCGCAATCTCCGCCTGCAATACCGGTGGGGTGGCGATCGTGACCGCATCGATCTCGGGGTCCGCGACCAGGTCATGCCAGTCCCCGTAAGCGACAGGCACGCCCAACCGCTCAGCTACCCTGGCAGCCCGCTCGTGACTGGTTGCACACAGCGCGACGACGTCACAACCGGGGACGGCAGAAAACGCCGGCACGTGGGCCCGCTGTCCGAACCCTATACCTATTACGCCGACACGGACGGGCCTTCCATATTCGATCACTGTTCTCCTCACAACAGAACACCGCTCTGCAGATGGTTCCACACATCCAGCACCGGAGTGTTTCCCGTATCCAGGTCCCGGTACAGGCTGTGGGGTACGCACAGAATCAGTACATCGCTCCGCTGTAAAACTTCGCCCAACGGTGACAACTCGGGATCATCGACAACGTGGGGATCGGTTGTCAACACCTCCTTGGCGCGGAATTTCAGTATCTTTTTGAGTTTGTAGCTCAGAGAAGCGCGGTTATCGTCGCTGTCGGCTTTGAATGCCATACCCAGCAGACCGACCACGGCCTGCGAGAGATCAATCTTCTGGGCGATTCGGTCGGCGACGTAGTAGGCCATTCCTTCGTTGACCAGCATGGCCGCATGCCCCAGGCTGAACTGGTTATTGAAGAAGGCAGCCAATTGCATCGTGTCCTTGACCAGACAGGGTCCGGACGCGAACCCCGCCCGGGGAAGGTCCTTGGCACGCGGGTAGTTCTTCTTCATGCCATCCAGTACACGGTAGTAATCCACACCTGCCGAGCTCGCCATCATGTAGAACTGGTTGGCGACGGCAAAATGGACATAACGGTAGGCGTTACTGAACAGCTTGGCGAATTCCGCCTCCATCGGGGTCAGCAGGACGACTTCGGGCGAGATCAGTGAAAACAACTCTTCCGCCGCAGTTTCGGCCTCGACGGTAACACCGCTGATGATCTGTGGGTGTTTGGAGATCTCCTCGATTGCCAGACCCTGGACCACCCGCTCCGGACAGAAGGCGATTTTGGGGCATTTGCCGCGCTGTTTCAGGTAGTTGTCCAGCCATTGCGTCGTACCCGGATACACCGTCGACCGCAGGACGATCAGTTGGTCGTCCGCGAGATACGGTGTCAGGTCGTCTACACAGTCCCCGATCACGCGCAGAACGGGGTTCATGAACTCATCCACCGGCGTACCGATGGTGATGATGACCGTGTCGGCCTCGGCGACACTCGCTGGTTCCGCAGAGAAGATCAGTAGATCGTCCCGCAAGGCTTGCTTGAGAAGCGGCTCTGCGCCTTTCTCGAAATAGGGAACCACACCCCGCGCAATGACATCCAACACGTGCTGGTTGGTATCGTGAACAATCACCTTCTGGCCTTTGCTGGCGAACAGCAGCGCCAGCGGGAATCCCACATGTCCCCCACCGCCGACGATACATATATCGGCGCGTCGATTCGATTCAGTTCCGTTCAAGCCCATCTGCGTCTCCTGAGCCACCCCAACGATTCAGTCTGACGATCCCCGAGGCCCCTCAAGGTTCAGCAGGAGATGTCAGAGACAAACGGCCTTTTAAGACCGCCAATAAAATCACGGCGAGATTCAATGCATGGTCGAGTTGCCCATCTGTCAGATAGCGGATCAACCGTCGCCGGTCACACACGATGAGATCTATGCCCGGTTCGATCTCCGTGCCCGGGCTGCATGGTTTGACGTTGGGGGCGAAATAGCACCACATGCGATTCGCCAACCGGCCAACATCGGGAGTCAGACAGCCCAGCAGCTCGATCTCTACGGCTTCGTAACCGGTCTCTTCACTCAGCTCACGCCGCATCGTCTGTTCCGGTGATTCTCCCACTTCGACGTGTCCACTGGGCAATTCCAGGGTATAGCCTTCGACAACCGGACGATACTGGCGCACGAGGAGAATCTCTTCGTTTTCGGTGACCGCCACAACCGACACGTAGTCATCCAGATCAAGCACATAATAGGGAGCGGCGGGATCCCCGCCGGCGACGCTTTTAGCAACCACGTTGAACCACGGCGTAGCAAAGACCTCTTTCCGATCGATGATCTGAGACATCAGTTTGCGTGCATCCTCCATTGCCAATCGTGTCAATCGGCCCGCACCGCGATCTCACCCAGCACGACCTTGTCGCCGTCCGGGCCGTTGGTAGACAAGCGCGCCCCGGATTCCACCGCATACAGCCCGGTCTCGATGCGATAGCGCCCGACAGGCGCGTCCGCTGCAAGCGCGATGTCATACTGGTCACGGATGATCGCTCCCGCGCGCCACAGGCTCGTCGGATAGAACCCATCCACAGGCGCGTTGTCTTTCTGACCAGCCAATGCACCATCCGCAGATACCAGGTGGTTGAACACGGTGTAATCCTGCTCCACGTCATCCAGCACCTGCCAGAACAACACCAGGTGTACATTTCCAGCGGGGCGATAACGCCCTTCCAGGTTATATCCCAGCAGACGAACCTTGCCGGCGAAATCCAAATCGACACGGTGCTGGATATCCAGCGATTCCAGTGACTCAACCGGCAGAGCGGGAATAGATACCGGCCCGGTCACGAAAGATCCACCGTCCGGGATCAACGCGTGCTGCGTATAGGGTTGCAGCCAGTCTACCGTGACCTGGTAAGACCCGTCCGGCGTCCCCGCGTCGACGGCGATCCCGTGTACGTCCCGAATGATCGTCCCTGGCTGCCACTCGGCAGTCATGAACCCGTCCCAGATAGGATAGCTGTCCTGCGCTCCCCAGATGTGGTAAACTCCATTCACGAGCTTCAGATACAGCCGGTAGTTCTCTGTCATCGGCGCCAGGCACTGCCAGTAGAAGGTGATGACCAGATAGTGTTCTCCCTCGAACTCGGTCAGCCCCTCGTCTACATCATAGCCGAGCAAGCGCACTTTGCCGCTGAAATCCTTCTCGACCGGATACTGGTATGGGGAGACGTCGCGTGGGATCTCCTCCGGCACACGGTAGAGCCACGCATAGTCCAAGCCGCCCAAATTCACGACGTGTTCCGGCTCCAACGACTGGAAGAAATCCAGCACAGCCCTGTCGGGAATCTCTCGCTGGAACTGATTGATATAGACGACCATGTAATCTGCCTGCGTCCATGGGAAGATCCCGATAGGCTCTTGCCGGTTTGCGCGGACGTCCCACGAGTGCCCATCGAACAAGTAAGTCATGGTCTGTTCGGCATACCATGTCGCCACGTTTAGATTCTCAGCGTCCGGCTTCGCATTCAGATAGTTGGCTACCTGGTCGTATCCTTCACCCCAACCAACCAGGAGCACACGCGCCGCTTGCCGGATACCGCCCAGCAACGGATTATAGGCCGTCAGGTAGTAGGGATAGGCCGGCAGGCTGCTCAACGCTTGCAGCGCAAGCAACCCGACCAGCGCCGGGACAAACACCGTGCCGGCGAGTGCCGGCCTGATACCGAAGACTGAACTCCACTTCTCGGACGCTGTGCGTGCATGAAGAGCGCCGACCCGACCCACCACCCAGCGAACGACTACCAGCCATCCTGCCGCGGCGAGCAGATCCAGAAAAGGGAATACCGGCAGCAGATAGCGATCGAACTTTTTCGCGCCGACCGACATCATCGCCGTGAACAGCACGACGTAGCCCCAAAAGGCCAGCAACCACAGCGCGTGGTCGTGTTCCGACGCCTCTGCCCGGCGGCGCAAACCTTGCCACAAAGCAACCACCGACAACAACAGCCCGGTCAGTGTGACCGGCGTGAGCCGGAACGCCGTCGCCAGCGGGTAGAACAGTGGGCCGGGATCGGGCTGCAGTTGTCCCATGAAGAAATTGTCACGTTCGTGAGGAGAGGCGGCATAGCCCGTCGCCTTCTCGATGACACCTCGCACCGTACCAACCGGGTCGACCCACATCGCCGGCCAGAGCACGACGAACACGACTGCCGCAATGATCCCCCACAGAAGCAGCCCCAAAATGAGCCGTTTCCACGGGATGGCAAACCTGCGACTCACCGGATAGCCGAAACCAATCAACAACACGGCCGGTCCAAGAAAGACCGCCGTTGCCTTAGATAGGCAGGCCAGACCGGCAGCCGCTCCCGACACAACCAGCCAACGCCGTTGTGTACCCGGCAACCACGCCGCGAACGCCAATACCGACACCGTCATAAACACGGTGCAGAGTGCGTCGTGATGGATTACGCGCGAAATCGCCAGACAAAACGGATCGAACGCCAGCAGCACGGCCCCCAGCAATGCCGTCTCGCTGCCAACCAACCGGCGCGCAAGGAAATAGACCGCCACCACCAAACCGGAAAAGAGCAGTACGGTCGGCAAACGGGTGGCAACCAACACGTCCATCAGATGGTCGGGAATCTCCGTGATTGGCTGCTGCCCCAACCAGAACTGCCCTTGCTTCCAGGCGACACCGGGCAGATACTGCAGCAACATCGCGATCCCGGCCGTCCATCTTGTGGTCACCCCGGGGTGCCCGACCTGGAATGTCCCTGCCAGATCCCCCCGCGAGAGCGCATCGATGAAACCGGCGGCACGCCCAATCCACAAATTTTCGTCCGGAGTCAGAAAATGGCCAAGGCCAAAGACTCTGGGCAGTAATGCCAAAAAAAATAAGGCTATGCCGAGAACTAAGTCCCGACGGCCTCCTCCCTGTCTCTTTGTCTGCTGCATATCCGGTTGAAGTGTTTCGCGGTCAGTATCCAATCGTTTCACTACTTTCCCAGACGCAAGTATAACACACTTCATCGCGTGGCGCAAGAAAACTCGAGTTTCGCACACTCATGCGTCAACCCGTTCGATGATCCCTCCGCCCAACACTTCGTCTCCCTGATAGAACACCACACTCTGCCCTGGTGTGATGTCGCGCAGCGGAGTAGAGAAAGAAAGCTCCGCCATATCCTCGCCAAGCGGTGTCAACTGCGCTGGCGTATAGCGGGCCTGGTACCTGATCTTTGCCAAGATCTGAAGCGGCCCAGCAGGGATCGTCTCAGACACATAACTGACATCGCTAACCTTCAGTCCGGACCGGCCCAACTCGGAATCTGTTCCCACCACCAGCGCATTCTTCTCGGGGACAATGTCGAGCACAAACATGGGATACGGCGCGGCGATGCCCAATCCGGAACGCTGTCCGATCGTGTAGAACGGGAGCCCTTTGTGTACTCCCAGCCGATTCCCCTCTCGATCTACAATGGGCCCAGGCACTACAATCTGCGGATGATACGCGCGAAGGAAACGCCGGTAGTCGTTGTCCAGGATGAAACAGGTCTCCTGACTCTCCGGACGATGGGCGACCGGCAGCCGGCGGTCTCGCGCAAACTGCCAAATCTGGTCTTTCGTGAACTCGCCTAACGGGAACACGAAATGGGCCAGTTCCCGCTGTGTCAGCCTGTAGAGGAAATAGGACTGATCTTTGCGAGGGTCGCGGCCGCGCAACAGGTGATACCCATCGTCCCGTAGCTCAGAGCGCACGTAGTGTCCGGTGGACATCCAGTCGATCCCTTGAGCGCGTACGTGATCGAGCAACAGACCGAACTTGATGTACCGGTTGCAGGTCACGCATGGGTTAGGCGTCAGACCACGGCTGTACGCGTCGACGAAATAGTCAACCACCGCTGCCTTGAATTCCGTCTTGCAGTCGAGCACCTCGAACGGAATGCCCAATGCGGCACACACTTGCTGCGCGCTCTCGATAGCATGGTCACTGGAAGAACCATCAGGAGAACTGGGACCGAAGTCTGCCTCCGTCCACAAGCGTAGTGTCACACCCGTCACTGCGTAACCCCAATCCAGCAGCAGAGCAGCCGTTGCGGAGCTATCTACCCCGCCACTCATTGCGACGGCGACCCGGGATCCTGCGGCTAACCGCATCGAAGGTCGCTCTGCAATACCCGCAGTGGTGACGATTTCACCGCCCATCCCCATGTCCATTGTGCCGTTTGCGGTAATCGTCAATTGCCGCATGCAATGCATCCGCCGCCAGATTGCTGCAATGCAGCTTCTGGCCAGGCAATCCCCCCAGTGCGGCAGCGACATCCTCGTTGCTGAGTTGCAAAGCTTCCGTCAATGCCATCCCTTTGACCATCTCGCTCGCCATCGAGCTGGAAGCGATGGCTGCACCACATCCAAACGTGCGATACCTGACATCGACAATCCGCTCGTCCTGCACTTTGATCTGAAACTCGATCATATCGCCACAGACAGGGCTTCCCACCTTGCCCGCTCCATCGGGATCTTCCATGATCCCCACATTGCGGGGATTCTGAAAGTGGTCGACTACCAGTTCGGTATAATCCAAATTTGCCATCGAAATGCTGAATCTCCTTCAGAATTACAGACTAAAATCCAAATATCGTCGCGCCAGCACAAATTGCCGCCAGGTTCCAATCGTACGCCAGGGAGATTTCGGTGTGAGCTGCGAAACCACACTGTGTGCAGTTCACGGCAGCGCGATTCCGCAGATAACAGCCGAAGGTGATCTGTCCGTCCGGCTCGACGCTGCTGATGAGCTCCGGATAACAGCGCCACGAATTGTCACGAAGTGCCTTGAGCGCCGGAACGGAATCGGAAACCGGGTATCCATCCCTCTTGAGATCAATGAGCCAGTCCAGAACTTGTCTCCGTTCAGCGAAAGGCAGAAACAGATCCTCCGTCCCCGGATAAGGATAGTAGAACTGGATCGTAATGCCTCTGACCTTCCCATCCAGAAAACGCACCAGCTCGGGTATGTCGCGCCAGTTACGTGAATTGATGGTCACACTGGCCAAGAGCCTGGGATGGGACGAGGTCTCGATGTTGGCGACCACGCGCTCGAACGTCGGTCCACGGTTGTAATCGTGGGCGTCGCACATGCCGTCCACACTGACCCACACGAGATCCGCCCGTGTCTCAAGCGACATCAGCCCGTTGGTCACAATACCGGTGGAGAAGAAATGCTTCTTGCACTCCGTCACGACGTCTTCCAGGCCGTATGTGCCATCGTGCCACAGAAACGGCTCGCCACCTTCCAGGATGAGCAGCCTGACCCCGGCACGGTGCAGACGAACCAGGACATCTTTCACCTGTGAAAACGTCATCTCCGGCGTCTCCCGTTTCCAGAACGGGCACACGCGGCAGCGGAGATTGCAGCGGTCCGTCAGTTTGAATCCTGTCAGAAGCGGCCTTTGTCGTCCCAGTAACCGGCTCGACAAATTGTGGTGCAGGAAATAGGCGTAGTGGAGGATGTTCACCCGCTACCCCGTGACTCGGTACAACGGGCTCATCATCCGTAACTTCTCGATTGCCGTTACCAGCACGTCCAGCACGTAATCGACATCCGCCTCCGTGCTCTCGTTACCCAGTGTCAGACGCAACGCACCACGTGCTTCTTCTACAGGAATCCCCATCGCCTGCAACACGTGAGAAGGGGCCTCGGAACCCGTCGTACACGCCGAACCACTGCTGGCAGCCACACCCGCCATATCCAGATTCAGCAGAATCGCCTCTCCTTCTACGTAACGGAACGTGAAACTGGCGCTGTTCGGCAGACGGTCCGCCGGATGCCCTGTCAGGCGCGTTTCGGGCACGCGCCCAAGAACGCCCTGTACCAGCCGGTCGCGCAACGCGGCGATGCGCGCATTGTTGCTGGCTGCATCGGCGTATGCCAAACGCAACGCAGTCGCGATGCCCACGATATATGGCGTGTTCTCCGTACCGGCACGACGATGCGCCTCTTGTGCCCCTCCGGTCTGGATGGGCAGCAGCGGGACTCCATCACGCACGTACAAGATTCCGATCCCTTTCGGGCCATAAAACTTGTGTGCGGAGAGGGACAGCAAGTCCACTTTGAGATCGTCCGGACTGATATTCAGCGTGCCGCCAGCCTGCACGGCATCCGTGTGAAAAGGGATTCCTTTGGAACGAACGATCTCGCCGATTTCCGCTATCGGTTCGATCGTTCCAACTTCGTTATTCGCGTACATCACGCTAACGAGCACGGTATCCGGTCGGATTGCACGCCCGACGTCATCCGGATCGACCTGCCCGTATTCATCGACCGGCACGTATGTGGCATCGAAACCAAACTGCCGCTCCAACTGCTCGACCGTGTACCCCACAGCATGATGCTCTATCGCTGTGGTGATGAGATGATTCCCTTTGCCTGCCTGACGCTGTGCTAAGGCAACCCCACGCAGCGCCAGGTTATCGCTCTCGGAGCCACAACTGGTAAATACAATCTGAGGCGCCGCGACGTCCAGAATATCAGCGACCATCTGTCGCGCGTCCTGTACGGCGCGCGAAGCCTCACGGGCAATGCTGTAGAAACTGGATGGATTGCCATACTGATTGCTGAAATAGGGCAACATAGCTTCCACGACACGAGGATTCGTCGCTGTCGTCGCCGCATGGTCCATATAAACGAATCGATTGGACATGATGATTTCTCCTTTAAGCACACCTCAAGATCGGGGCCCCGGTCGCCGATCACGGCTCAGAACCGCCTGTTTCTCATTCCGCCAGGTCGGCCAGGGTCATAGAATCCAACGCTTCTTCCAGGCGATCGTGCACTTTCCGCCACACGGTTCGGACCGCACAGCATCCCTCACGAACGCAACCCTCACTCGATCCGTCGTGGTCGACGCATTTGACCGGCACAAGCGGCCCTTCCAGCGCTTTGATGATGTCACCGGCGGTGACTTCCTCGGGTGGCAGAGATAGCGCATACCCACCGTAAGCACCACGGCGGCTCTGGAGAAAGCCCGCTCTGCGCAGAGGCGCAACGACCTGCTCCAAATAGGACATAGAAATATCCTGCGCCTCGGCGATTTCCGCCAGAGATACAGGACCATCGCCGTAACGGCGGGCGAACTCCACCATAGCCCGAAGGCCGTATTGTTCCCGATTCGAAAATCTCATTTCGCCCATTTCCTACAAATTTCTCGGAATTATGATACCACCACTTGCGATTTGTGTCAATCAGAGCAGTCCGCAGAGGTATGTCCAAAACTCTGGGGGGGAGGTCGGCAGTGGGCCAGTCACGCCGAAAACGTGGCCTGCCAGGTTCACGCGAACGGCTTCCTGCTGGTCAAGGCTGTGCCAATTTCGAACGCGTTCCGCGTGCCAACTGGCTCACGCAAACGGATTGCCAATCGCCCACACGGCCGATGCGCAGATTGGCCCAGCCTGGTACAACGGGTGCACTCTCCCGCGAATTTGTCACGCTTAAAGCGCTGCAATTGTCACCAAGCTTCCCAGGGGCACCCCAAGCACGCGTGCGTGCTTGAAAATCTCCTGCAAAAATGCTACAATGCTTACAGAATCTCAGATTGCGGTCTGGATGAAGTGCGAGGCGGGCCTGGTATCACGGGGAGAACAGCGCTATGTGGCTGCAACACTCGGACATTACCGACAAAGACGTCCTGTTAGCTATGGAATCCGTGCCGCGCCACGAATTCGTCCCCCAGGAGTACGTCAACCAGGCTTACGAAGACCATCCGCTCCCTATCGGTTATGGGCAGACGATTTCTCAACCATACATCGTGGCCTTGATGACCCAGCTTCTGGAGTTGAAACGCAGCGACCGTGTGCTGGAGATCGGGACTGGATCGGGGTATCAGACGGCTATTCTCGCGCAGTTGGTCGACGAGGTCTATTCAGTCGAGATCGTGAGCAAGCTAGCCGAAGAAGCACGCGCCAGATTGGCTCGTCTGGGATACACACACGTCAAAATCAAATGTGCCGATGGCTTCTACGGCTGGGCGGAGCACGCACCATACGATGCCATCATCGTCACAGCCGCTCCCGCCGAGATCCCTGCACCGCTGCTCGCGCAACTCGCCGAGGGTGGCAGAATGGTTATCCCCATCGGCGATGATAGAAGCCACCAGCAGTTGCAGAAGCTCAAGAAACAGGCGGGCAAGATCATCACGGAGAACGTAATCGGGGTTGTTTTCGTGCCATTCACCCGCAGAGAGGAAAATGGCGGCGAGACATCGCAGTAAAAGTTCCCAGATCATCTGCACCCGTGAGGGAACTGAATTGCTACCAACATCCCAAGGATACCGTTTCGACTCAGAACCAGCGTGACTGCCAGTGCTTGCGACAGACCTGTCAGGCGAGAACCAGGAGAGGCCAAACCATGAAACCAACGGTCAGAGTCATCATCACGAGCCCAAATGAGACAGATAGTATCGAGTTTGTGAAGTCCCTTTGTGAGAGCGAAGTAGTCGAACACGAAAAGAAAGTCCCCAATCCACTTTCCGCGACCAAAGAAGAAGTTTTGCTTCTGCCGCGAGTCGGACGGTTGGAATGGGAGAATCTCGCCATTCAAATGTACGCACTGGTGACCGCAAGACGGTACGATTTCGCGTGGCCAGCCCTGCTGCGGGAGGTCTATGGTGTCATCGTCCTGGTGGACGGGCATAACACGGAAGCCGTAGACGAGACACGCCAACTCGTGAAGCTGTTCGCCATGATGGAGCAGCCGAATTGTCTGGTTGCAGTCCGGCAACATCCGGGCGATGGCCCTGCCCAGGCGGATGGCGTACAGGCTCGCTTGCGAACCGCTTATCCGATCGTCCACTTCGTCGGCAGCGAACGAGACGAAGTCGAAAAGGTGTTGCGTGCCTGGATCGATATCGTCCCACCTCCCGAAGAACCGGTGCGCAGACGCTCACGTTCCAACAGCAAAACGGACCAGCCGTGACGCCCGCCCAGCAGGTGTGCAGCCGCCACTGCGCGTATCACTGAGGTCAGGCTTGAATCCGCCAGCGTGTGCGCTCTAATGAGTGCAGAGTTGAAAGGAAGCATGCACTATCGGAATATCGTGAACATACACCAAGCAAGGGGGTAACCACGAAATGAGACTCACAGGAAAAGTCGCGTTGGTCACCGGCAGCGCCGCAGGAATCGGGCGGGCAACTGCACTGGCATTTGCGCGCGAAGGGGCGGCGGTCGTGATCAACTACAGCAAGAGCCGGGCCGAGGCTGAAGCCACCGTGCAAGATGTCAGCGACATGGGAGGTAAAGCTATCCTGGTCCAGGCTAACGTCGCGCACGAGAACGAAGTGCTGGAGATGGTCGAAAAAAGCATGGACACGTTCGGAAGGATCGACATCCTGGTCAACAATGCGGGGATCACGCGTTTCATCGCGATGGACAACCTGGATGCGCTGAACGACGAAGCCTGGGATGCAATTTACGCGGTAAACGTCAAAGGCAGTTTCTACTGTGCACGGGCGGTCGCGCCTATCATGAAGAAATTAGGGGAGGGCTTGATCGTAAACACTTCCTCTATCGCCGGATTCACCGGCATTGGCAGCTCGATTCCCTATGCCGCCTCCAAAGCTGCAGTCATTTCGCTCACGAAATCGCTCGCGCGGGTCCTTGGCCCGGAGATTCGCGTCAACGCAGTCGCGCCCGGCTTCGTTGCAACACGCTGGAATGCCGGTCGGGAAGCCGAACACGCCACAATCATCGGCGGAACACCGCTGGGACGGCTGACAACAGCGGAAGACATCGCCGGCGTCTCCGTAGCGTTCGCGACCGACGCCAAATTCGTCACCGGCGCGGTGATCGTCGTAGACGGGGGCAAATTGATGCCTTAGCCGAAGCAAAGCACGCGATCACCCCACACACCGGCACAAACAAGACAGGCCACGCTTATGCTGTGAAGCGTGGCCTGTCGTCACTGTCGAAACAGTGAAATTACTTCAACTCGACGGTAGCGCCTTCTGCTTCGAGCTTGGACTTGGCATCCGCAGCCTCTTCCTTGCTGACACCCTTGAGCACTTCAGCCGGAGCGCTGTCGACCAATTCCTTGGCTTCCTTCAAGCCCAGGTTAGTGAACTGGCGTACGACCTTGATAACCTGGATCTTCTTCGCACCGACGTCCTTGAGAATGACGTCGAACTCAGTCTGTTCCTCTTCGACAGCGGCCTCAGCGGGTGCACCCGCAGCGGCAACGGCCATACCCGGCATAGCAGCCATCATGGGCGGCGCAGCGCTCACTCCGAACTCTTCCTCAAGCGCCTTGACCAGCTCGGAAAGCTCCAAAACAGACATCTCTTTGATAGCAGTAAGCAACTCATCCTTTGTCATGAGATTCCCTCCATACAGAATCTGAAACTAAATTTATGTTCACTCAAACCACAAAACGACCTGAAAACCGATCAAGCTGCATCCGCATTGAGTTGATCAACGCGGGCCTGAAGCACATAGACCAGACTGCGCTGTGGCCCGTTGAGCACATTGACCAGCCCTGAGATCGGTGACTGTAGGACACGAACGAAACCGGAAATCGGAGCCTGCAGACCCCAAACGAGCTGAGACAACAGGACTTCTCGGGGTGGGATATCGGTCAGTGCCTTGACCTGATCCGCGCTAATTGCGCGCCCAGCCAACAAGCCTCCCTTGATGTTCAAGGACTCGTTTTCCTTGGCGCTGTCGACAAACACTTTCACCGTGGCTGGAACGTCCTTGCCGGAAAATCCGATTCCCACGGGACCCTCGAACAGCTTCTCAGGGACCGACATGCCCAGCTCATCTAGAGCACGCTTGAAAAGCGTGTTCTTGATGACGACGAACGGAGTATCGTACTCATAGAGCTTGCGCCGCAAACGAGTCAGCGCAGCAACACTCATCCCGCTGTAGGTCACCAGAACAGCCGCCTCAGAATTCGAGAGCAGGTCCACATACTTCGTAACCAGTTCGTGCTTTCTCTCTCTGGAAATTGCCAAATTGTTCACCTCCTTTTACTACAGATTCTGCGAGCACGTATTACCATGCCCGGATAGTGTGACGCAAACAAAAAGCCTTTGCACCCGCCAGCACAAAGGCCCACATCCGCAAACGGCTGCGAGCAATCCGCACAGTCGTCCGCTATTCCTGTGAAACTTCGCCTGGGCAGGTGAGAATTAAACGCTCGTGGCGTGCCTGCTGTCTCTGGCAGAAGAAAATATGCACTTTTGTGCTGCAACAGCCGCCTTACGCAGCCCTGAGCTGCTCCGCCTGCAGCGTATCGACCTTGACACCGGGTCCCATGGTCGACGTGAGTACAACCTTGCGAATGAACTGCCCCTTCGCACCGGTGGGTTTTGCCTTGGTCACGGCTTCCATCAGAGCGGTCAGGTTTGCCAGCAGCTCCTCATCGGAGAAGCTGACCTTGCCGATCGGCACGTGCAGGTTTGCCGTCTTATCCAGGCGAAACTCGACCCGACCCAAACGCAACTCACTGATCAATTGAGCCAGATCGTCTGGTTGGCAGATGGTCCCGGCTTTCGGGCTGGGCATCAGACCTCTTGGCCCCAACACCTTGCCCAGACGCCCCACTTTCCCCATGATCTGCGGCACGGCCACCGCCACATCAAAGTCCAGCCAGCCTTCTTGAACCTTTTTCACGTAATCATCGCTGCCGACGTAATCGGCACCGGCCTCTTCTGCCGTCCTGGCCGCATCGCCTTCAGCAAAGACCAGGATACGAACCTGAGAGCCGGTTCCACTGGGCAAAAGAACCGTGCTGCGGATCTGTTGGTCAGCATGGCGCGGATCCACACCTAATTTCAAATGGACCTCGACAGTCGCATTGAATTTGGCGTAGGACGTTTCCTTGACCACTTTGATCGCTTCCAGGGGCGAATAGACCTTGCTGCGATCGTACTTCTGTAGAGCTTCCAGATATTTCTTACCAGCTTTTGCCACGTTTGACCTCCTGTGGTTATGACGGGTCTAAACAGGACCCTCCCACTGTTCAAATGAATATAATATGGCTTGTTCAGTCTACGACTTTGATTCCCATGCTGCGCGCAGAACCTATGACCATCTTCTCCGCGCCTTCCAGATCCTTCGCGTTCAGGTCTTTCATCTTCAACTCGGCGATCTTCCGAACCTCGTCCCGAGAAATCTGGGCAACCTTGTCCCGGTTTGGAACAGCCGAACCCTTGTCGATATTGCACGCTTTCCGCAACAGATCGGCGACCGGGGGCGTCTTGGTCACGAAAGTGAATGAATTGTCCTGGAATACGGAAATTTCAACAGGGATAATCTGGCCAGCCTGCGAAGCTGTCCGCGCATTATATTCCTTGCAGAAAGCCATGATGTTCACACCATGTTGGCCCAATGCAGGGCCAACCGGCGGTGCAGGATTGGCTTTCCCTGCAGAAATCTGCAATTTGATGATCGCCTTCAGTTTCTTGCCCATATGCTGCCTGTCCTCCACATCTGCCTGGTCCGCCTGGCTGGCACACCAGTTAACCTAGATTTTCTCGACCTGTAAAAAGTCCAGCTCCACCGGCGTTTCCCGTCCGAAGAAGGACACCAGGATACGGACTTTACCTTTGTCAAGCTGCAGCTCCTCCACAGTGCCCATGAAATCGGCGAAGGGCCCTTCCACGATCCGCACTTTGTTCCCTGCGCGCAAATTGACCTTCACCTTGGGAGTGGGAGCTTCCATACGTTTGAGAATCTTGTCGACTTCTTCCTGGCGCAGCGAGGTCGGTTCGTTGGCGGAACCCACAAAACCAGTTACTCCCGGCGTATTGCGCACCACGTACCAGGAATCGTCCGTCATAATCATCTCGACGAGGATATAACCCGGGAACACGCGACGCTCAGTCGTTTTGCGTTGCCCATCTCGCAGCTCGACTTCTTCCTCGGTGGGCACAATAACCTGGAAAATGAGATCCTGCATGCCCATCGATTCGATGCGGTGCTCCAGATTTTTCTTCACTTTGTTTTCGTACCCGGAATAGCTGTGTACGACATACCAGGCCCGCTTGCCTGGTTCATCCTTTGGTTCCGCATCGTCCGCAGAGAGATCATCATCGTCCCACTCGTCTTCGGGCACGTCTTCACTGAAATCATCCACCGGCTCATTCACTTCAGGCTGCCATTTTGCCTGCGCCCGCAACTCATCGTCGTAATCGACCCGTCGCTCAGGATCGCTCAACGTCTCGTAAGCCTGCGTGACTTCATCCATGAACTCCGGCGACTCGGCATCGTTCATCTTACCGAGCTGCTCCTCATAAGCCAGCCGGATCTCTTCCATATTCGCTTCGTATGAAACCCCAAGCAACTCGTAGTAGTTGCGTGAGGAGTTTCCGGAATTACTTGATTGAGCCATAAACTCTCAGTCTTTCGTCCAAATCAACAAACCAGTGGTGCCCATGACGCGTGCAGTGAAAACAAGGCGTCGAACACGAGGCTCTGCAATTTCACACACTCTGGACAATGAATCCGATGAACTGCGAGAAAACGTAATCCAGGACGCCCAGAATAATAGCCATCGAAATCGTTACTGCAAGCACCACGAGCGTCAGCCTGAAAGCCTCTTTACGAGTCGGCCAACTGACTTTGCGGACTTCAGCACGAGTCTCTTTGAGATACTTGAGAATCGGATTTTCCTTGCTCCAGAATCCTGTTTTCGCATTTGCTTTGGCCACGCGTTACCCACTCCATTCGAGAACTTACACTGAACACCAATACACTTTCAATTGCTGCTGATGACTCAAAACACCGCCTCAGCGCACAGTCCACAAGTCGCCGAGCGGTGTCTTGACAAAGGACCTACTAACAGGCCAGGCAGGAATTGAACCCGCAACCTACGGTTTTGGAGACCGTCGCTCTGCCAATTGAGCTACTGGCCTACGATATTCGCTGGAAGACCTCTCCGGTACCCACAACCTGCTCCGAAGAGAGCCATCCGGCGAACAAACAATCTACCCTGCGTCAGTCCTACTTCGTCTCACGATGAAGCGTGTGAGTCTTACAACGCGGGCAGTATTTCTTCAGTTCAAGACGACCCGAATCGTTTCTTCGGTTCTTCTGCGATGTATAGTTACGTTCTTTGCATTCGGTGCAGGCAAAGGTCGTAACCTGGCGAATTGCTTTCTTAGCCATTTGTTCCCAGAGGACGACATAGCCGTAGAAGCCATATCGTCGTCCCGTCCTCCTCTCTTACTCGATGATCTCGGTGATGACACCCGCGCCAACTGTCCGGCCACCCTCGCG
>ENA-OSEO01003918-OSEO01003918.1-sediment-metagenome-genome-assembly--contig:-NODE-3918-length-16474-cov-135.924071_pt1 | contig 16474 bp, 16 predicted proteins | sample MGYA00237883_ERZ534232 | MGnify/ENA metagenome assembly ERZ534232 | reverse complement strand
CAGCGCCGATGGGAACAAACCGGACCCGACTGAATAATGGGCCGACTTTTCGTAGTCTCCGGTCCGAGCGGCGCCGGCAAAAGCACCCTTTGCCGCCGCCTTTTGCAGCTAGTTCCCGACTTGGACTATTCGATTTCCTTCACGACCAGGTCTCCCAGGTCGGGTGAGGAAGACGGGCGGGACTACTTTTTCGTCAGTCGGGATCGTTTTCGGGAAATGATCGAAAACAGGGACTTGCTCGAATGGGCCGAAGTCTTCGGGCACTTATACGGCACCGGGCGGAAATGGGTGGAAAAAAGGTTGACCACGGGGCAGGACGTCCTGGTCGACATCGACATCGCCGGCGCCCGTCAGATCAAGAACAACTTCCCTTCAGCCCTCTTTATTTTTATCGTCCCGCCCACCTTCGAGGAATTGAGGTCCAGGCTTTTGCTCCGCCGCACCGAAACCGAGGAACAGATGAAGGAAAGACTGGAACGCGCCCGGGCCGAGGTAGAGGCCCGGGAGATGTACGATTTTCTTATCGTCAACCACGAAATTGAGCGGGCCGCGGCCGACTTGGCCGTCGTCATCCGAGCTGATCGTCTTCGGATGATCCGAATCAAAAAATTCTGGGCGGAGTTCCTCGCTTCCTCGAGATGAATCCGTCCGTTGGGGTTTTAAAAACCTTGACCGAACTCGTCGGGGGGATAAATCCTGTTTTAGAGGCCCTTCGAGCCGAAGGTCGGGCTGTCCAGCGCATTTATCTGGCCCCCGGCCGTTCCGGCGCGGCCGTGAACGAAATATTGACCCTGGCGGCCGACCGGAAAATCAAGGTCGAGCGGGTGGAGCGGTCCAGGCTGGACCGCCTTTTTCAAGGGCGCGGCCATCAGGGCGTGGTGGCCCTGGTCGGTCCGTATCAATATTTCCAAGTCGAAGAAATTTTTTCCAAAGCCGCAAGCGAGGAAGAACTGATCCTGATTCTGGACGGCATTCAGGACCCGATGAACTTGGGTTCGCTCCTCAGGTCGGCCGAAGCGGCCGGGGCCGGCGGTGTGATCATTCCCCGGGAAAGGGCCGCCCCGGTCAGCGCCGCCGCCCTCAAGGCCTCGTCCGGCGCGGCCGAGTACATGCCCGTGGCCCGGACGGTCAATCTGGCCAGGACCCTGGACCAGCTCAAGCAAAGGGGCTTTTGGATCGTCGGCGCCGAAGCCGGGACTGGGGCCAGCCTTTACGACCAGGAACTGCCCGGCAAAACAGGTTTGGTCATCGGGGGCGAAGGAAAAGGCCTCAGGCGTCTGGTGCGGGAAAAATGTGATCTGCTCGTATCCATACCCATGAAGGGCCGGGTCTCGTCTCTCAATGCCGCCGTGGCCGGAGCCCTGGCCATGTTCGAATTCGTCCGCCAGCGCCGCCGCCCGGAGGCCGAACCTTCGAAATTTATCGGTAAATAAACCGGGGACTGGAAAACGGGCTCACTTCCTGGCTCCGAAAATGGCCGTGCCGATGCGGACCAAAGTCGCTCCTTCCTCCACGGCCGTCTCAAAATCGCCCGACATGCCCATGGACAATTCGGTCAAGGGGGGGCCGATTTTCTCCTTCAGCCGGTGCAAAGCGATGAAGTAGGGCCGGGCCTTTTCGGGCTGGTCGAAGAAAGGCGGCATGGTCATCAGCCCCCTGACTTCGAGATGGGGCAGCACCATGATTCGATGGACCAGGTCGGCCGTCTCTTCGGAAGAAACGCCCCCTTTGGTCTCTTCACCCGAAAGGTTGACCTGGACCAGGACAGGTTGCCGGCGGGCTATCTGAGAGGCCCGTTTGTTCAGCTCCTCGGCCAGCTTCAAACTGTCCACCGAATGGATCAGGTCGAACAGCCGCACCGCGTATTTGGCCTTGTTGGTCTGGAGGCGTCCGATGAAATGCCACTGGACCCGGCGGCCGAGAGCTTCTATCTTGCCTTGGGCTTCCTGGATATAATTTTCCCCTATAATGTCCAGGCCGGCCTCGATCCCCGCTCGAATGATTTCCACCGGGACGGTCTTGCCGACCGCCACCAGCCGGACCTGGCCCGGGTCCCTCTCGGCTCGAAGGCAAGCCGCCGCCAGCCGATCCTCAACCCTTTGTAGTCTGGTTGCTAAATCAAGATCCATTCCCCTATTAAACCTCGAAGCAACTGGTCGGATCAATGTTGAAATTGTGCGGATCGACTATCTCTTGGATTTCGCGGTCGGCCATACTGGGATGGTTTAAATCCCAAGTTTTGTTTAGAGATTGAACTTGCTGTCCCCGGGCATTCAGGTAGAGTCGGACCTTGGGCCGCAAAAGGGAAGAGTGGTTCATGGCGCAAACCACGCCTATTTCCCCCGTGTTGAGTCTGATGGTGGTCCCGATGGGATAAATGCCCAGGCACTGGATAAAGCGGTCCACCCAGACGGGCGGGAAATGTTTGTCCCTCAGACTGAAGATCACCTTGAGAGCCTCATGGGGCAGCATGCCTTTGTGGTAGACCCGGTCGCTGGACAAAGCGTCGTACACGTCGGCCATCCCGCTGATAATTATATAAGGGGCGATATCGGCTCCGGCCAGACCGTCCGGATAACCGGTTCCGTCTATCCTCTCGTGGTGGTGTCTGACCACGTCCCGGGCCAGAGGGGTCACTTCCTGGTAATTATCCAATATTTCATCCCCCCGAACCGGATGGAGTTTCATGATCTTGAATTCCTCATCGGTCAACCGGTCGGGTTTGTTCAAAATTTCCGAAGGAATCTGGGTTTTGCCTATATCATGGAAAATGCCGCCCACCCCAAGTTGTAAAAGTTCCGAACGTTCCAGACCGACGGTTCGGCCGGCCGAAACAGCCAGCACGGCCACGTTCAGGGAGTGGGTGAAAGTATATTCGTCGTACTGCTTGAGCTTGAGGATGGCCAAAAGCCCGTCCCGGTTTCTGAAAACGCTGTCGATCAGGTTTTCGACATTTTCTTCCACCTGGTGGATGTCTATCTTTTTCCCCGTCCTGACGTCGTTTAAAAACTGATGGGTGAGCCCCAGGGCTTGGGTGTAAGCTTTCCGGGCCCGAGGAATCTCATCGTCCAGGGTGGTCGGTTCTTCGGATTTTTCCGGTCGAGGCTGTTTGCGTCTTTCCAACTCCTGAATTTTTTGGGGAGCCCGGGGTTTGCCCCCGGGTGGGCTGGACGGGGCGGCCATTTGGTCGGGAGCCAGCCCCTTGGCCAGATCAACGGTCACCTCGGAAATCCCATACTCCAGAAGGTGATGGATTTCATCGCTGTTGTCGATCATCTTGCCCCGGCTCCACCAAGGCCGGTGCAGCCAGTCTCGACCTACATCGTGGACGTACATCCCCACCTTCAGCTCTTTAGTCTGAATCCTTTTCAGGGTCTTGCTCTCGGTGCTCATATTCTTATCCTCAAGGCTTCCAAGGAATTCAAATATTGGGTGACTTTTTGGAGGTTCTCGGACGGACCATTGGACCAAGCCAACCCGTGAAGAAATTTGTCGTTTTGCTGTTCACAACTTCGGATTTCCGCAGACAGGTCGTATATCCAGCCTTGACCCGGCAGTTCAAAACTCAGATTAAAAATCGTTTTCCGGTCGAATTCTTCCGGGGATTCAATCAGACAGCCGCCGGAAGAAATGTTAAGCATCGTGCCTCGGGGATGTCCAGCCAGTCCCCCGGCCAACATTTTCATGGCGCAGACCGTCTCGATATTGACCGGATACCGGACCGAGTTCCTCAGTTTGGCCGATTCGATTTTTTCTGGAAAAGAAAGAAAGATCAAAGGAAAAGGATTCCGGATCACCCCCAGGACATGGGTCCGGAAACCAAAAGCGTTCCCTTCCCGGATAAACCGGACAATGCACTGGGTCTCCTCGGGGAAATAATTCAGGTCCGGCTTATCCGGAGGCTCCAAGATCAGATATTCCTGCTCTTTACAACCGCGCAGATAGGCCGTGAAACGCGTCGTGGCCGAATATGATGGTTGCAGAATAACCTGGAGGCCCGGTAAAAAAACTTCAGGTTCCGTCATAGTCAAATCTTTAGATCAAAGTCGTTTTCTGACTTCATGCCCTGGCCGAAAAACCTCATCCCTTCAGTCTCAGCCTGCGGTCAAGGGACATTCTATCTCAAGAAAGGTCCTGATTATTTTACCCCAAACGGGTCTAAAGATGTCCATCCGTCACCCCCTGGCAAAAGGCTCTCTCACAATCCGAAAAAATGATGGCGAAAATAAAATATCATTGAAAAATGAATAAAAAATCTAAAATATACAGTATTGAATTTATATGAAAATTAATTATGATTTGGCCTCGCAAGCGGGAATCCCGACCGTGCTCTAGGCTGGCTCAACATTCATGCTGGCCGCCGTCGATCCACACCCCTTGTTCGATCCGTCCCTACAGATCCGCGAATTATGCCCTGATCCAATTTTTATTAATCGAAACCTTTTAAATGTCAATCTTTTTTGGCTGTCAATCCAACTCGTCTCATTATTCCCGGAAAACGACAGGGTGCCTCCGCTCCCGTCCACGAGGAATCGGCGGGGCGCTGAAGCCCAAGAGGCCTGTCACTTCCTTGAGTCTTTTCCGCCTGGCTTGGCGGAAGGGAATTAAGGAAAGAGGGAAGCCGTCCGTTGCCCCGCGGTTCTCCAGGGGGATAGTCGGCTTTCCATGAGGGACTATAATCCTCTCGGCCGGGTGGCGTTTTTTTTACTTTTCCGGCAGATTTCTTTCCGGCGGTCCGGTGTATTTACATTCCGCCACTCTAAGTTTGATGCCCCGGCTTTCTTCGACCGCGTGGGCGATGATGCCGGGCATGAAGGACAAGGCCGCGATCCCGGCCATTTCCTTGGGCTGAAAACCCAACTCACTCAAGACACAGCCCATCATCCCGTCGATATTGATCGGCAGCGATTTTTTAATGGCCTGGGCGAACAGACGAACGATTTCTTCATATATTTCCCCTTTTTCCCCCCAGAGACCGTTGGCCACGGCCGTTTTTTTCAAGGCGATGGCCCGAGGGTCGCCCGTGGGATGAAGAGGATGGCCCAGCCCGGGCAGTCTTTTTTTCCGGCCGAGATACTCGTCGACCACTTTCCGGGCCGCTTCGGTCCGGCTCAGACCTTCATCGTTCTTGATCTTCAGACCGATTTCGATGACCTCTGCCGTGTCCTGGGGCGAAACGGTGACCGCACCGACGGTGAGCATGGCCCCGGCCACGCCCGGCATGATGCTTTCCGGCGCGGCCGAGGTAATGACCCGGGCGGCCAGGGCGGTGGGAGTGAAGAGCCCATGGTCGACGATGCCGCAAAGAACGGCGTCCATGACCTTGGTCTGGGCCGGCGTGGGCAGTTCGCCCCTGATGGTCAGAAAGATCACCTCGGTGAAAGTCAGCCGGCCGATGATCTGTTCCAGAGGATAGCCGCGAATATTGATTTTGTGAAAACCCACTTCGGAAACGGCCGATTCCCAAGGCGGGATGGCCGCGGAATAATCACCGCTCACGTTGAACCTCCAGTGACGATAGTATGTTCCCGATAGTCGACTTCGAAGACGACGTCAATTCAGGCTGAAAAGTTTTGACTTCAGGCCAGCCACCTTTTACGGCGGCGGTAGTGTTTAATTTGGTGGAAGTCCAGTTTGCTCTTGCCGCCCAGGTAAAATTCCTGGATATCCGGGTTTTCCTTGAGGACCTCCGGCGTTCCGTCCATGACGATCCGCCCGTTGTCGATCAGGTAGGCGTGATGAACGATTTCCAGGGCAACGACCGCGTTCTGTTCGACCAGCAGAATGCTGACGTTTTCTTCCACATTTATCCGGCGGATGTTCTCGAAGATTTCGGCCACCAGCATGGGGGCCAGACCCAGGCTGGGTTCGTCGAGCATCAGGAGTTTCGGTTCGGTCATCAAGGCCCGGCCGATGGCCAGCATCTGTTGTTCTCCGCCGGAAAGATAACCGGCCTTGCTCTGACGGCGGGTCTTAAGTTGGGGGAAATAGGCGTAAACCGAGTCGATCAATTGACCGGTCCGCTTTTTGTCCAGCCGGGACGAAGCAGCGGCGATGAGGTTTTCTTCCGGATTGAGGTGCTCGAAGACCCGGCGGCCCTCGAGCACCTGAGCGATGCCCATCCGCACCCGGACCGGCGGGAGAAGGCCGACGATGTTTCGACCCGAAAAAATCACTTCGCCTCTAGTGACCTCCCCCCGTTCCGGCCGGAGCAACCCGCTGACGCTCTTCAGGGTCGTGCTTTTACCCGCGCCGTTGGCCCCCAGGAGGGCGACCATATCACCCTCGGGCACTTCAATGGAGACGCCTTTGATGGCCAGGAAAACCTTATCGTAGATGACCTCTACGTTTTTAAGGAAAAGCAGCGCCATAATCTATTTGACCACTATACTCGGCTCTTTTAAGGGGTTCCCTTCGGCTTTGTACTTGGCCGCGCTCTCTCTGGCCACCTCTAAATATGTGTCCCGGAATCGGCTGACGTACCAATCGCTAATGGGCTCGAATTTCTGGCCATTCCACCGGGCCACCCGGGCCCCGCCCCCGCCTTCATGGTCTGTGGGGCTGGTCGTACAAGATGCGGTCGTGCCACCACAATTGAAATCCTTGATTTGCTCGAAGGCGGCCCGGGCCTTATCGGCGGTCAGGGGTTCCCCGTATTTCCTTATGGCAATTCTAATTACCTCTGATATGGCCGTTGAAAGTCCGGCGCCGACGTTATACAGACTCGTCCCGACGATTTTTTCATCGCCGGCCCCTTTCCCGGCGCTGTATACTTCCTTGAGGATCTCCTGGATAATGGCCGGTTCCCGTCCAGGGGCCACGCCCTCCACACGAACCGCCCCCTTGCCTTGTTCGGCGCCGATGAGATTCATATCGTGTTCCAGCAGCCAGTCGCAGGAGGTAATGCGGTCAATGGGAATACCGTTGCGCAAAGCCTCCTTGACCGACACCGATTGCCCGATGCCGGCACTCCACAAAATGACCCAATCCGGTTTAAAAAGACGGATCTGAGTCCAGATGGAAGACTGCTCGTTACCGGGGGGCGGGTATCCGAAGGGCCTTAGTTCGAAATCCAACTTTTGACTCAGCCTGGTCAAGACCGGCAACACCTCTCGGCCAAAGGCGGTGTCGATGTGAACATAAGCGATCTTCTTGCCTTTGAGGTTTTTTCCCTCCTGATTGTAAATATATTCCAATAAAACGATCGATTTAGATGTGTAAGTGGCCCCTAAGGGGAAGACCCAGGGGAAGACCTCGCCGATGACCGCGTCACCGCGACCGTGATAAGGAGTATAGAGAATAATTCCGTCCTTCATGCATCGGGGGAGCACGGCATGTGCCACGGGCGTGCTGACGGTATCAATAATGATGGCCCCTTTATTTTTGTACTGCTCATAAAGTTCTATCCCCCGTTGCGGCTCATTGGCGTGATCGCCGGTCAGTATTTCAAAGCGATAGCCTTCAACGCCACCCCGCAAGTTAACCAGGGTGATATAATCCCTGAAGGACTGTTCCCAAACCTTGGATAAAAAGGTGTAAATTTTGGTATAGTCCTGTGGCGCCGCATAATAAAAGACTTTATCCTGCGCCGAAGCGGGTTGTGGACCGTTCACCGAAGCACCGATCAACAAGGCCAAAAAAACCAAAAGAAAACGTTTTACCATGTCCCTATCTCCTTTCGTTTGGCAAAGGACCTGATTTTGGTTTTTAGAAATACTTTGGTAAAACCAGGTTGCTCGATCATTAATTTTTAATCCTCCCCTTTCACCCCCATGGTTTACTGTTATTGCCGTAAACTCCCCTGAATTTAGACCTGCGCTTAACAACTAATGAAAGAGGAGAGTTCATATTCCATAATAAGAATACAACTCCAAATTAATGATTAAATTTGCCTCTTTACATAACCGAAGGGCCAGACCAGAAAATAATTGCGCATGTTGTAATAGATCTTGGCCAGACCCAGCGGCTCGACTAAAAGAAAAATGATAATCAGCGCCCCGTAGGTCATAAGTTGGATATTGGTCAGCCAGGCCATCGCCAGAGAAATACCGATGGCGTTCGAAAACCAATTGAGCAAATTGTTAATGATGCTCGGGGCCAGGAGAATGAAGCCCGCGCCGAGGAAACTGCCGAGAATGTTGCCCAGTCCTCCGATGACGACCATGGCCAAGGCCTGGATGGAGATGTCGATACTGAACTGTTCCACGGTGACGGCTCGGTAATAGGTAAAGGCCAACACCGCCCCGGTGACCCCTCCTAAAAACGAACTGACCCAGAAGGCGATGGTTTTATAATAAAATGTATTGACGCCGATGACTTCAGCCGCGTAGTCCTTTTCCCTTAGGGCGATCAAGGCCCGGCCGAAGGCCGTTCTTCGCACGTTGACCATGAAAACGGTCACGAGAATGCACCAGGCCAGGGCCACGTAATAAGCGCCGGTATCTGATTTGACGGCCATAGTCAGAATTTTGATCGTAGGAGCCTGCACGGCGGCGGCGTGGCCCCCGCCGATGGCCGGGACGTGAACGATGATCCATTGGACCAGGAACTGCAGGGCCAGAGTGCTGACGGCCAAATAAAGCCCCTTGACCCTCAAGGCGGCCGCGCCGAAAACCAGGCCGATGAAGGCGCTGGCCAGGCCGCCGGCCAGCAGCGCCAGTTCAAAAGGAACTCCAATCTTCGCCAGGTGAATCGCCGTGTAAGCGCCGATGGCCATGACCGCGGCGTAGCCCAAATGAATCTGGCCGGCCCAGCCCATGAGCAGATTCAAGCTAAGTGCGGCCGTGCCCCAGATCATCCAGGGCAGGATATATCCCATGAGCCAGAGTTTGGACATCCAGAAAGGGGCGATTAGGACCAGCAGCAGGACCAGACCGACCTGAATCCGGTCGAAAGTGTAAATCAAAACGCGGCGGTCCGACCTATATTCGGTGTGGTAAATACCGCCCAATCGGTAGAACATATTTTCAGACCCTCTCGATGATTTCCTTGCCGAACAGTCCGTACGGTCTGATAATGATGGTCAACAGGATGATAAAGACGGCCACGACTTCCCGGCTCGAACCGACCAGGGGGTCCAGGTAGGCCGAAATGACGTTTTCTGCAATCCCTAGCAACATCCCGGCCAAAACAGCCCCGCCGATACTGTCCAGTCCGCCCAGGATGGCCACGGCCAAGGCCCGGATGAGCAATAGTGAAAGAGACCAATCCACTCCCTGAACGGAACCCCACAAGGCTCCACCCAGGGTGGCGATGGCCCCGGCCAAGGCCCAACTCACGCCTATGGCCCGCTCGACAAAGATGCCCACCGACCATGAGGCCACGTAGTCGTCCGAAACCGCTCGGAGCTTGATCCCGATCCGGGTCCGGAATAATAAAGAGCACAGGCCCATCAGGATCAGGACCAGGCATCCCCCGACCACATAAGCCTTGTTTATCAATATCGGGCCGATGATCAGCGGCGTTTCACTGATACCAAGGCGAAGCGGCCGCGGATCGATCCCCCAAATGGCCGGAGTCAGGCCCCGGATAAAGATTTCCAGGCCCAGGGTCATCATGATGATCATGATAATCGGCTGACCGACCATGGGCCGCAAGGCCAGACGTTCGACCCCCAACCCGAAAAAATACATGATCACCAAGCCGAGCGGCACCGCCGCCCATATCGGGGCGCCAACCTGACTGGCCATGGACCAGACGAGGAAGGCGCTGAGCATGACCATCGAGCCCTGGGCAAAGTTGATCACCGAGGAGGACTTGTAGATAAAGACGATGCCGATAGCCACCAGGGCGTACATCAGTCCGACCAAGGCCCCGTTTATAATCAGCTCGATGATTAAAAAAAGGTCCATTATTCCACTCCCCGGATGGCCAGGTTCCGCCGGATGACCCCGGTCTCGCCTGATTCGTAGGTGATCAGGGCCTCGATTTCCACCGAATCCCGGTCGTCATAGACGGCTTCGATCACCGGCTGGTACCTTTCCTCGATGACCTTCCGCCTCAGCTTTCGTGTTCTGGTCAACTCGCCGTCGTCCGGGTCGAATTCCTTATGCAGGTTGACGAACCTTTTGATCCGCAATCCTTCCGGAAAAACCTGGTTGATCTTTTGAAGGCCTTCTTTGATCAGGTCATATATTTGGGGTTTTTGGGACAGATCGGCGTAAGAGGTATAGGTGATGCCCCGGACCTCGGCCCAATGTCCGGCCGCTTCCAGGTCGATGCAGATCATGGCGCCTAAAAAGGGTTTCCCGGCGCCCAGAATCGCGGCGTCCTTGATGAACGGATTGAACTTGAGCTGGTTCTCGATAAAGTTGGGAACGTACCTTTCCCCCGCGGCCGTGTACACCACTTCCGCCGCCCGACCCAGGACGACCAGGTGTCCGTCCCCTTCAAAGTATCCGGCGTCTCCGGTGTGCAGCCAGCCATCCCTTATCGTTTTGGCCGTGGCCTCGGGATTTTTATAATAACCGTCAAAGACGTTTTCACCCCGGATACAGATTTCACCCTCCGGGGTAATTTTAATATCCACGCCGGGCAGCGGCTGGCCGACCGTGTGATAGCGCACATCTCCCTCCGCCATCGTCGTGCCCGCCACCGAGCTTTCGCTCAAGCCATAAATTTGCTTGAAATTGATGCCCAGGGAACGAAAAAAAAGAAAGATATTCTCGCCGACCGCCTCCCCGCCGGTAAAGGCGGTCCCGGCCCGCGAAAGGCCCAAATGGTCCTTGATCGGCCCCAAAATAATCAGTTCACCCAAGGTCTTCATCAACCTTCGCCAAGTCGAAATCGCCCGGCCTCCGGCCTTCAGTCGCTCCATCTCCAAGGCCTGAGCGATAAAATAATTATAGAGCCGGCGCTTTGTGGGCGTGGATTCCTCCATGCGCACCTGGATGGTGGTCAGCATGTTTTCCCAGATGCGCGGAGGACCACCGAAAAAGGTGGGCAGGATTTCCCGCATGTTTTGAATCAGTGTCTCCTGTCTCTCCGGAACATTAATGGTAAAGCCCAGGGAAATCCCGGCGGCGATGGTAAAGGCGAAATCGCCGATCCAGGCTATGGGCAGGTAGGCCATGCTTACTTCGCCTTCCCTGAAGGTGCCCGCCGCGTGGCTGCTTCTAATGGCGGACAAAAGATGCCGGTGTTTGAAGATCATGCCCTTGGGTTCACCCGTGGTCCCGGAACTGTGCAGAAAAATGACCGGATCGTCCGGGCCGGCTCGGTCGATCAGAGCTTGTTTAAGACCTTTTTCCGCCTGCAGACGTTTGGCGCCGGCTGATCGAACCTCGCGGTAATCCACCAGGCCTGGTTCCCCGTACAAGGACAGACCGCGCGGGTCCTTGTAAATAATGGTGTCCAAACCGCCGACTTGCTCACGAAGATCAAGGAGTTTATCAACCTGCTCCTGATCTTCGGCCAAAGCGAAACGGGCGCTGCACTCTTGGTAAGTATAAATAATCTCTTTGGGGGTGGCGTCTGGAAAAACCGGGGAAGGGAATCCTCTCAAGACGCCTGCGCCGAGCATGCCGAAATAGATTTGGGGTCGAGGGTCCCCCAAAGTAAGCAAGGCATCCCCCGCCTTGAAGTCCAACGTCTCGATGCCGGCGGCAAAGGCCAAAGTCTCGTTTAAGTAATCATTCCAGGTGTACTCGCGCCAGATGCCCAGGTCTTTTTCCCGCATGGCCACTTGATTCGGGAAGCGGGCGGCGTTTTGGACCATCAAGGATATTAATGTGGATTCGGGAGAGACAGGAGAGGTCTCGACCGGCCCGCCGCTGAAGATTTTTTCCCTTTCATCGGTCGGCATTCTCTAACGCCCTCCGGTGTAGGCCTTGACCACCTTGGGATCGGCCACCACCTCGTCGGGCGCTCCCTCGGCGATCTTTTCTCCATAGTGTAAAACGGCCAACCGGTCGCAGATGCCCATGACCACGTCCAACTGATGCTCGATCATGATCACCGCCACGTTGCGCTCCAGATGGACGTCCAAAACGAACCGGGCCATGTATTCTTTTTCTTCGATGTTCATTCCGGCCATGGGCTCGTCCAAAATCAACAGCCTGGGTTCGGCGGCCAGGGCTCGGGCCAGTTCGACCCGTTTTTGCAGGCCGATGGGCAGGACGTCCACGGGATCATGGCGGACGCTTTCCAATTGAAGAAAATCTATGATTTCTTCGACCACCCGGCGGTTGGCCGTTTCTTCTTTCAGGGATAGCCACCAATAAAGCGCCGTGCGCAGGGCCCCCGGCCGCATAAAAACATGACGACCCATCAGGATGTTGTCCAGGACGCTCATGCCCCGGAAAAGGGCCAGGTTCTGGAAGGTGCGGACAATGCCCAACGGACTGACCTTGTGGGGCCGCAACCCGGAGATATCCTTTTGGTCATAAATGATTCTCCCCTGCTGCGGAGGATAAAATCCGGTGATGGCGTTGACCAGGGTGGTCTTGCCGCTGCCGTTCGGGCCGACCAGGCCGAAGATTTCCCCGGTCATCACCTCCAGGGAGACATCATCCAAGGCCAGAACCCCCCCGAACCATCGCCGGACGTTTTGGCACACCAGAAAAGGCTTGGCCGCGGTGCCCGAAGACGACTTGTCCATAGGTAAACCTTACAAAGAAGTCCTGACGTTTAATTGCTCAGCTTCAACAGAATCACTATTTAAGGTTTTGGATTTTGAGGAAATCCATAGTTTTCGGGCCGATACTCCCCGATTATTCCAGCCGAACTATACTTATATTATATAAATAACAAAAAATTATAAAATAAACAAGCTAACTCTTTGAAGTATCGGCTGAAGGTCCAACGCCTCTATTGGGAACAGAACCGGCAAATACAGAACCGATATTAGTGGTGATCCTGTTTTAGGCTTTGATGGACATTCTTCGGCGCACCGAAGTAGTGAGTAAGTGAAATTTACCTGTTTTATTAATTAAATAGCAGATTCGAAATTAGTTTAGTAAATATCATTATATTTTGTCAAGGAAAAATTAGGCCCACCCGGTTTTAGCGTCCTTTTGAAAGGAAATAGACCAGGAGGTTGAGATTAGCTTTGGACTATAAGTTCTGCCGCTTTAAAATATCGGAAGAAATCGGTCGGTCCCTTTGGCCTTGACAAAAACCGTCGAGGAGCTGCACCTAGAGGCGTGGCCGCTGGTTACGGCCGACCAAGGTGATAGTTTCGACTTGAACCTGGACCACATTGAGTTGCATTTCCTTTTCAAGGGAAAAGCAAACCTGATTTAAATATTTTACAGAGATATAATTAATGAACCTGGCGCGGGTAATTTTCATCCTTTCCGTTGCGCTCAGCGTGTTCTGGGTTTCGGGATTGCTGGCCGAAGCCGTGACCTCGGCCGAACCGTCTGTTTGGTTGAATGGCGGGTTGGCCTTATCAGCGGGATTAGGGGCCGGGTGGCGGCTGTATAAATCCGGCCGTCAATTTTTGTTGCCCATGAAGGATCACAGTCCGTGGCCCTTCTATTTGGCCTTTTTAGGACCGGCTTATGTGGTCTCGGTTCCGGTTGGAGCCGGGATCGGTTATTTGTATCTTTGGCTGGCGCCTGGCGGGACTCCGGTTGAAACGGGAGAGTCCTCGATGCTCGTATGGCTTGCCGCCGTTTGGCTCCCCCTCTGGTGGTCGCCGGCGTTGGGCTTAAGTCTGGGTTGGCGGTTCTATCGAAGGAAAGTGGATGCTGGTTCGCCTCCCTAAAAATCGCCTGAGTTCCATCGTGCAGTTTCACTTAGAACGAGGTTGGCCATGGAGAATAGAAGGGGCGAGAAGATCGGATGGGTTGGGGGATGGCTGGGAGGCTTCATCTGGGTGCTCCTTATGTCCGTCATCTTCCTGGTCCAGGAGAAATTAATACAGGGTTTCTTGGGTCTGGTCTTATTCTGCCTGGCCGCGTGCCTGATTCTAATCAAGGCTCCATGGAAACACCCCGACACGCCGTACTGGAAACTGATGCTGCCGGTGTATGTGGTGTTCTTGGCCTCAGTCGCCTGGGTGGTTTGGTACGGTTTCGACTGGCGGACCACTTTTTGGATTCTACCGATTCTCATTCCCCTCGGAACCATGGGCCGGCGACGCTGGAATGATTTCGGCCCCCGGCCGCGACTTTGAGCAGGATGAGGCGGACGCTCCCGACGTCGGCAAATCGGTCGGGGCCGTTTATTCCCGAAAATATGAGGCCTGCATTTGGTCGACTTGACGTCCACGGCCCGCTGAAAACGACCCTCCCACTATTCCCCGGAAGGCCGGTCCATATCGGCCGCCAATTCCGGAGTCAACCAAGCCCGTGGTCGATGCCGGTCTCAAGCCGTGACCCGACCCGCCAGGGGTGGGAAAAACAAAAAACTTGACAAATCCGGCCAGATAAGTGAATATTACTCACATAACGGAAACGTTATAGGTTAATATAAAATATACTTTAAATTACTTGTAGTTAATATTCAGTTCCATTAAGTTAGTGAAAATTGCTAACTCTTTGGCCGGAACCGGCCTAGTTGTCTTGGGGGTGAGGAAGAGCCGATTTGGTTTATGTTTTTAAAAACTCGTGCCTCCCTATCGGGTGTAATCGTTAGGTGAACGTCGGCCCGGATTCCAACTTGCTCGGGAATGACGTTGATAACTATTTGTCATGCCTGTGAAAGCAGGAATCCATTTCCATCGGCCCGCCTGAAAGAGACGGAAAAAGCCCCTGTTCACTGAACGGTTACTATCGGGCAAATTAATTCCAAGGAGGTTTGAAACATGTCCAATTGGTTGACGGAGACGGAGAGTCTGGTTTACTCGGGTCGGATCAAGGTGCCGTATCAGTGGTGGGTGGGTGAGACGGGGAGTCGTTTTTTGGCGGCTCTTCGTGACGAGCGGAAGATTTTGGGCCGGTATTGTCCGGAGTGCAATCTGGTATTTGTCCCGCCGCGCAAGACTTGCGGCCGTTGTTTTTGCCAGGAACTGGAGTGGCGTGAAGTGGGCCATTCGGGCAGTCTGGTCACTTATACGATTCCGCGTTATGAGTCGGACCTTCATCCGCTGAAGGGGCCGTTCGCCTACGGGGTGATCAAGCTGGACGGGGCGGACACGGGCCTGACCCATCTGCTGGGTGAATTTGCGGAAGGTGAGCTGCGGTCCGGTCTGCGGGTCGAGGCGGTTTTCGCCGAGGAGCGGCGGGGGCACATTTTGGACCTTGCCTATTTCAGGCCAGAGAAGTGAAAGAGAGGCGGCCATGGATAAGGTGGCGATAGTCGGAGTGGGTCAGACGCGTTATGAGCGGCGGAAGAAGGACGATTCATTTGCCGAGATGGTCTATGAGGTGACGGTCAAGGCCTTGGATGATGCGGGGCTGTCGGTGTCGGACATTGAGAACGTGGTTTCGGTGTCCAACGATTTTTGGGACGGGCGGACCATATCGAGCATGGCCATTCAGGACGCCTGCGGTTCGCGGCACAAGGACATTTCCACGGTGGAGGGGGACGGGTTGTTCGGGGCCTTGTATGGGATGATGCGGGTCTTGTCGGGTTCGTTCGGGACGACCCTGGTGGTGTCGCACAACAAGCCTTCGGAGAGCCGGATGTCCTTGATCAGCAACGCTATGTTCGATCCGATCTACGCGCGGGCCTTGGGGCTGGATTCGATCACTTCGTCGGCCTTGCAGGCGCGGGCCTATATGGATGCCTTCGGGATCACCCCGGAGCAGTGCGCTCAGGTATCGGTGAAGAATCATGGGAACGCCCGGCGCAATCCCTTGGCCCAGCTGCCCCTGGAGCTGACGGTCGAGGGGGTGATGAAGTCTAGAATGCTGTCGGACCCGCTCAAGCTGTTGGATGTTTCGCCGATATCGGACGGGGCGGCGGCGGTGATCGTGGCGAACGAGTCGGCGGCGGGCCAGGCCAAGCGCAAGCCGGTCTGGATCAAGGGCGTGGGTCATTGCAGCGACGCCTATCATTTGGGCGACCGGGACCTGGCCCGGAGTCCGGCCTTGGTTCAGGCGTCCCGGAAGGCTTACGCCATGGCCGGGATCAAGGACCCGTTTAAGGAGATCGACGTAGTGGAGCTTTATGACGCTTTCAGCTACATGGAGCTGATGTGGCTGGAGGGTCTGGGCTTCTGTGAGGAAGGCGGGGCCGGGGCTTTGACGGACCGTGGGGCGACGTTCTTCGGGGGGGACCTGCCGGTCAATCCCTCGGGGGGAGTTTTGTCGGCCCATGCGGTCTTGGTGGCCGGTTTGGCCCGTTTGATCGAGTCGGTGCTGCAGGTTCGGGGCGAGGCCGGGGAGCATCAGGTTTCGGGTTGCCGGACGGCCTTGGCTCACGGGATCAACGGACCGTGCGGTCAGGGTCACTGCGTGATGATCGTGGGTCAATAAGGAGGACTGGTTATGGGTAAACGCGTAGCGATCGTGGGTACTGGTCAGACTTACATGCGCAGCGCCCGCAAGGACGTCAACGGCCAGGAGCTGATCAACGAGGCGGTGAC
>ENA-OSEO01003916-OSEO01003916.1-sediment-metagenome-genome-assembly--contig:-NODE-3916-length-16479-cov-2.976222_pt1 | contig 16479 bp, 10 predicted proteins | sample MGYA00237883_ERZ534232 | MGnify/ENA metagenome assembly ERZ534232 | reverse complement strand
GTGAGGCTGGCCTTTTGCCATCCGTTCGATCTGTTTGCGGTTGATGAAATCCGTTGGGAGATTCCCCTCCGTCCAGAGCCGATACTCCCAGCTCGGGTTCATCGCTTTGCAGGTGGCCATCCATGCCCTCGGCATCGGTTTGCCGCCGATCCAGATCTGATGGATGATTTTAGGAATCTTCATGGGCCGTTATCACTTTTGAAAGCCTTGTAACCCCCGAGCGTGCATCGGGATCCGCCGGATCCTGTTTCAAAACCTCTTCATAGAGCCGTTGTGCAGCATGGGTTTCACCCAAAAATGCGTGGATGTTGGCCAAGGCAAGCCACAGCCCCCGATCCAGACCAGGGGCCGCCTGTTTGGCCCTCTGGAATGCGGAAAGGGCCAGATCGATGCGTCCAGACCGTGCCGCTGCAAACCCGTAAGCGCGGAGCACATCGAAATCGTACGGCGTCTGTGAGAGCGATAAATCATAGGCCTCGAGGGCGTCATCGATCCGATCCATACCCTCGAAGCATCTTCCCATATAGTAGCCAATCCGGGCGTCGATGGCGGAAAGCACCGGAAAGTCCTCGACCGTTCGATCCCCATTGAGCGCGGTTTGAAGGTGATGGAGCGCTTCCTGGAATTTTCCGGTGAGCACCAGCGCGGCCCCCAGCAGGTAGTGCATGTGCCCGCTGTCCGGGTACTCCCCCAAGCCCTGGCGGAGCAGGTTTACGGCGGCCCCACCCTGATCCGTTTGGAGATAACAGTCGGCCAGGGTGGCGTAGGATTTTTTATAGAAGGGGGATGTTTTCCCTCCGGTCCTTCGGGCTTCCAGCAGGTGGCGGATGCAGGCCTCGTAATCTCGGATGCCGAAATAGCATTGCGCCAGACGGGCGTGATCCTCAGGGGGCCGGGGTAAACCGGAAGGGTGGCGCGTCAGGATTTTTAGATTCCGTCTGGCCTTTTTCTGGAGGGCCGCAGGGTCCGAATACCCGGTGTGGAGAATGCCGATCGGGGCCTTTACGATTCCGATCCCCACGCGGTGAAGCGAAGGGGTCACCTCTTCATGGACGGCCCCTTCAAACTGCACTCCGGGAACCCTGGGAAAAATTCGCAGCTGGTAGTAGATCACCTCTTGCCCGGAACGATCCCGGCAGATCACCTGCAGCGCATACCCCCGGGGGGGTTCGGTTTTAAGATTTTCTTTGAGGTTCCGGATTTTTTCAATCTCACGGGCTTCGATGCGGTCGTCGGCATCGAGCCAAAGGATGTACCGGCCCCGAGCGTGCCGGATGGATTCGTTCCGCGCCGCCGAAAAATCATCGATCCACGGAAACGAATGCACCCGAGCCCCCAAGGCCTCTGCCGTCTCGACGCTCCGATCGGTGGAACCCGTATCCACGATGACCGTTTCATCCACCACCGAAGCAATTCCCGCCAGGCATGGGGAAAGGTTTTCCTCCTCGTTCCTGACGATCATGCATAAGGAAAGCAGGTAGGGAGCCCCCGGACTGCCGGCTCGTCTCAATCCCGGGTCATGGTATGGGGGAAATTCAGACATTGGCGGTGAGTTTCTTCTCGCACCGGGCCAAGGCCTCTTTGAGCGGCTCCCAGTAGGGATCGATTCTGAGCGCGCGGGCATATGCTCCGGCGGCTTGGACCCAGGATTCGACCCGGCTTAGGAGGTCTCCTTTTTGGATGTGGGCTTCGATCCGTTCGGGCCTGATGGTGATGGCCTCCTCCAGGTAAGCAGCCGATCCTTCGATTTGTCCGTTCCCCCCGGTGATCCGGGCGGCCAGAAGCAGGCTGTCGTAGTTTTTCGGCTGCACGGCCAGCGACGTCTCGACGGTCTTCAGCGCCACATCCGGCTGATCCAGCGCCAGGCACGCCTCGGCCATGGCGTGCCACAGCAACGGATTGTCCGGCTCATTTTCCGCGGTTTGCCTGAGCACATCCAGCGCCTTTGCGGGTTTGCCCTGCGCCATCAGCAAGACGGAAAGGTCGAGGGCCGCATGGCCGATCCCGCCCCATCGGTTGAAGGCATCCAGCCGTTCCGAGAGCGTGAACCGGTATCCCTCGCTGGTTGCCGCGTAGTCGTTTCGAAGATCGTTTACATATCGCGCGTATCGTTCCTTCCGGCCGTCTTCGGTCACAAACAGGGTGTGCGCGGTGATGTCAAACCAGATATCCGGATTCAATACTTTTTTTTCAAGAAGCGTGCGGTAGATCGGTGAATCCGGAAAAATGGCAAAACTGGAAATATCGCAAAATGTCGGCCGAATGTCCCGAACCAGTTGTTTGGTCAGGGCGATGCTTCGGTCGTCTTCACCGGGAAATCCTGCGATCAGGAAACACCCGGTTCCGATGCCTGCATCCCGGGTCATGCGGAAGGCCTTTCGGATCTGACCTACATCAGCCTTTTTCCCCATGGCCTTGAGCATCGTTTCGGACCCGGATTCCACACCGAAATCGATACGGGTGCATCCCGCCTTTTTGAGCCATTCCAGACGCTCCCCGCAAAGCGTGTTGACCCGCGACATGCAACGGAAACGGATGAAGATCCGCCGGTTGATGATTTCCCGGCAGATTGAAATCACCCTGTTTTGATCCAGCGTAAACAGATCGTCGCTGAAAGAGATCTCCCGGATCCCGTGATGCCGATAGAGAAACTCGATCTCATCCGCCACCCATTCGGGGGAATGGAACCGAATGATGCGTCCCCAGTATTGGCTGGATGAGCAGAACGCGCACTGGAAGGGACACCCTCGGGAGGTGCTGACCGTGTCATAGGCGAAATGCGCGGCAGGATGAGGGAGACAAGAAAGGTCCCGGATGAAAGGGCGCCGATTGTTTCGGATGATCTTCCGGCCGCTGCGCCAGGTGATTCCGGCAACGCCGGCAAGATCGCCGTTGTGTTCCCATGCCCCGATCAGATCCGGCAGGGTTTCCTCCCCCTCCCCGCGCACCACACCGTCGATTTCCGGAACTCGGCTCAGAAGGGCTTCGGACAGGGAAGAGGCATGGGGCCCGCCCACGATGATCCTCGCATCGGGCAGCACCTTTCGGATGAATCGGATCCGATCGATGGTGGCAAAACGGTTGAGGGTGAGCATACTCAAACCGACATATGTCGGATGATAGGTCGTCAGCAGCGCCATCTGTTCGGCTTCCGTGAGGTATGAGAAATTTTCCACTGCCGTGGGGACGCCCTTTGCGATCAGCCCGGCCGCCAAAAAATTGAGCCCGTTGGGGATCCGCAGGGACTTTGCCATTTCGATGGTCCCGACAGCCGAGCAGAACAGCAGCAGCACGCGGGGCGGCGTTTCAGAACTATCCATTCTACCGGATGCATCATCTGCCATGGCAGGAAACCGTTTTATGCCTGGGGTTGTTTGGTTTTCGAAATACCACAAAGGATTGGTACCCGGTGTCCATGAGGAGATGTTCATACTCGCCGTCGGCCACAAGTTCATCGACGACCCTTTTGATGGGGGAACGGTTGATCCTGCTCTGATCATACCAGCCGAAGTAATCGTGCAGAACAAAGTAGCCGCCAGGACGCAAATACGCGGGGACGAATCGCTCTACATCCCGTCTGCAGCCCTGATAGCTGTGGTCTCCGTCGATGAAGACCAGATCGACGGTTCCGGGCAGGTCAGTGTCCGCGGATGGCCGATCAATCAACTCGATATAATCGGATAAACCGGCCCGTTGAATGCGCTCCTCGGCTTCTTTTGTCGGACAGGGGTCGATGGAGTAAAGCCTTCGGTTTTGGGGGTGTTCAAAAAGGGAATAGTCGATATCCGGTCTCTGTTTGTGTTGAGCCGGTTCTTGCCAGCCGATATCCAGCAGCTTCAACGCACTGGCAAGGGCAAGGGTTGAAAACCCTTTGAATCGTCCGATCTCGACGATCTTTGATGCGTTGATGGAAACGGCCAGCGAGAAAAGACCCACCCCTAAACCGAATTCGGATCCCCCCGGTTCAAGCGCCTCCCGCATGAGAGAAAAAAACCTTCCAAAATACGGATCTATGGGATGATGGTTTCCGGCAAGGTATTCTCTCGGCATCCTCTGCTCGGGGCTGACCGAGGAGGGGGCGGAACACTCGGGTTTGATATCGATGGCGGGGTGCGCGGCGAGGCAGAGCCGTTGAAATTCCGATTCCCATTCTTTTGCGATCGTATCCCAAAGATTGTTTGCATGGATTCGATGCCGCCCCTGCCGGCTCAACACCCGCCAGCGCTCTGCATCGATCAGCAGATTGCAGACCTCATCGACAAAGCGGGATTTATAGATTTCCGAGCGGGGATCGCCGTCGATCCGTTGGCCGGCATCGGCCAGGGTTTCCGGCAGGGCGCCCAGGGATGTCGTCACCACCGGAACCCCGGCCGCCATCGCTTCCATGACCGCGATGCAGGAGGTTTCCGCGAAATGGTTGGGGTAGGCGAGGAGAGCGGCCCGCTTCAGCGCCTCGGCAAGGTCCTTTTGGCGCACGCTCCCCTTCAGGGTCACCCCCGGTTGATCGGCCAGCCGATAGAGGTGACCGAATTGGGCCTGGTCCTCGGCCGGATCGACCTGATAGACCGCCATGCTGCTGTAAACATCCAACTCGGCCTGGGGGATTCTTTCTTTTATCCGGGGGAAGATCTCCAAAAGGACATCCAGCCCCCGAAACGGTGTGCTCGTATACACGAGTTTAAAGCGGTTTCGGGGGGCCGAAAGATCCTTGAAATGCTCCCAGTGAATGCCGTTGCGGGTGACATAGAATTTGGACAACGGTATCTTAAAGGCTTCGGACAACTTTTCAGTTTGCCATCGGCTGACGGTAATCACCCGGTCGATGGTTTCGACGATTTCCCCCCGGGAAAGAAATTCGACAAAAGGCTGATCATGGGCGTCTTCCGTCCAGAAGGTCCGAATCTTTGCCGCGACGGGGGTGATAAAGGGGTGAAAGATTCGTGCGGCAACCAGCACGTCGGCGGGTTCTTTTTCAAGCTCCCGAACATAGGCGGAAAGATCCCGGTAGACCACACCGTCGTAAACTCCATGCCCCCCCTTCGCAAACACGCGGACCGAATGCCCCAGGCGGGAAAGATGTTTGGAGATGTAAATCATCGCGGTTTCAGTCCCCCCCACCGGGCGCTTTTCCAGCGTATCCCCCGAAAAGGGAGGCCCACCCCACACAAAGACGATGTTCAACCGTTTGAGGCCTCTGCTCAGGGATTCCGCACCATCGCCGGTCCTGTCCGGGACCCCGGAGGGCTCGAACAGACGGGCATACCGTTGGCGGGCCTGGGGATGGTCGGGGCAACCCTCAAAGATTTCATGGTAAAGGGTTCGGCATTCCCCCATCAGCCCCTGGCTTTCGGCTTCGAGCGCCAGTTGAAAAAGCGTATCGGCATGCTTCGGATTCACCGCCAGCGCTTCCTGGTATTGCGCGAGGGCATCCTCTTTCTTCCCCAGGTGCTCGAGCGCATGACCGCAGAGGTATCGAAGCTCGGCATCGAGGGGGGATTGTTCAAGGGCATCGACGACAAGGGCAAGGGCGGTTTCATATTCCTGTGCATCCCTGCAGGCGCGGATGCGTGAAAGAATATCCTCTGGGCAGTTCATGCCGGCTCCTCCGGGGGTGATTCCTCCGGTTTCAAGGGTTTCCGGATTCCTTTCGTCCCCGGTGCCAAGGATGCTGACACCGGGGTCGGGGTCCGTTGAAATCAAGGGTGAAAAACGATCCGGACATGCCGGTAAGGGCGGGTTTTGGGCAGGGTTTGCCATCGCATCCAGACGTGCTTTGGCCGGCTGAAAATCGGGTGCGACGGTCAATGACTGGCGGAACGCCGCTTGGGCTTCGCGATGCCGGTTTTCTCTTTCGAGCAGCACCCCCAGATTATAATGAACCACAGGGTGATCGGGGCGGTGCCGAATGGCTTGGCGATACAATCGTTCCACTTCATCCCCGTATCCCCCTCGATTCAGCAGGACCTGGGCCAGGTTGTTGCAGGCGCCGATGTGCGCGGGGTCCAACACCAACACGTCTTTGTAGTGTTTGATGGCTTTTTCCGGATGCCCCTGGCGGGTCAGGGCGATGGCCAGGTTAAAGACGGCGCGGGTGTTTCTCGGATCGACCCGGACGGCTTGCCCCAATGTGGATACGGCCGCATCGATGCGCCCCATTTCCAGATACTGGACCCCCAGCTCGATCAGACTCCGGGAATCCCCGGGGTGATCGGCGGTTTTTTTTTCACCGATCCGTTGGTACAGCAGGTGCTTCCGGTGCTGCCGGGCGGGTTCGGCCAAATTGCCGTAATGGTGTATCGGTATGTCGGTATCGAAGATTCTCCGGCCCCGGTGATACAGGTCGTGCTCCACCAGTTCGTGCAGCCTGCCCCTGAATTTGATGGTGGAATCGTTCCTGAACAGCCGGACCAACGGGGATTCGGTATACCCCGGACACCCCCGGGACAGGAGGGTCGGATTTGCCAATGCCTGCCAATCGGCCCGGGCCGACTGACGAGCATAGGTTCGTTGAATGAGTCGATACCCGTCCGCCCGATTCTCCTGGATCAATCGTCGTATCCGGGGATGATCGTTTCCATCGATCATTTCATCGGCGTCGAGCACCAGGATCCATTCACCGCCTGCGAACCCGAGGGAATGATTCCGTGCAGCGGAAAAATCGTCATTCCAGGCAAAGGAATAGACCCGGGCACCCCACGACCGGGCAACCTCGATGGTCCCATCGCTGGAGCCCGTGTCCACAACCACCATTTCCCGGACCAGGCCCTGCACGCTTTTCAAACAGTCCGAGAGCCGATCGGCCTCGTCTCTTACGATCATGCACAGACTAAGCCCGGTCCTCATCGTTCCTCTCTTCCGGCAACCTGAACCCGATGGGATGGGGGATTGGGCATGGATCGCGACGAGCCATGGAGTCCTTGCAGCACTGGCCGGCCGATCCGGAGAACCCTTCCCGTGATCTGCTCCAGCCGGCTGAAAAAGCGGTATGATTTCTCGATTTCCCTTCGGCGCCGCTCCTCGATCCCGGTGGTTCGGTCCAGTTCGTACCGCAAGCGGTATTGATCCACCAGTACCGCTCCCATCTGGTCTTTGATCGGTCCCAGAAACGTCTCGTAAGCGGATACTTGGTCGGCGATGCCGTTGATCCGGGCGATGCACTCGGCCGACACTTCCAAGGGAGTTTTGCCCGATGCGGGTGCATCCCAATCCCAAGCCAACAGCGACAGTGCGGACCGGCAGAGCCCATGGAGTTCGCTTGCAGAGTCGAGGAATACCGATAGGGCGGAAGCTGTGCACCCGATGGACTTGCCCCGGTTTTTCGTCCAGAGCCTTTGGAATCGGCCGGCCCGGGCATCCTGACGGCCGGGGCAGAGGCCCACCGCCTCGTTTAAGGTCATGACATCGGTTCCCTCGATGCGTGCCCCGCCTTCGGTGGCGTCGATGCACCGGACGCCGGTCTCCTGGATTTCCCTTTCAAACAGGGTGATCATTCGGGCAAAGCCCGGAAGGGTCGGTACCGGATTTCCGTCGATTCCCGGGACGGTGATCAGCCGGGGATCGTCCGAACCTATCTTCCATGCCGTCGGGCAATGCCGGGCATGGTTGCCCTCGGGGGACAAGGCCAGGTCGAGCCCGACAAAGATGATGGGATCCGCCCCCATGGCCCGGGCAAGGTAAAAGGCAAATTGGGACACCGAATATCCCGCGGGAAACTCGGCGGCCCCCCCCGAAAGGGACAGCGCCCATCGGCAGAGACGATGGGGGGTCCCGAAGACGAATTTGGCACCGGGAAATCGGCGGGGGATGGACGGACAGACCGCCGGGCTGAAGACAAGGGGCAACAACGAGAACAGGTCCGGGGGGATGGGGTCGAACTTTTTCCCGTTGATGGGGTTGGGATCGATGGAGACCACCAGATCCGGCAGGATACCGGTGTGGACAAGGGGCATGAGGGCCGCGTCCACGGCGATCACCAGGAACCGGTCCCGGAATTGCCCGAGGATGGAAATGTTCCTGTCCAGGGAGGGGCCTGCGGAGACCACCACCGCCGGTCCCGGGGGTTCCCCCGACAGGAGGCCCTCCACCGGGGCTGCCTCCCGAAGTGCCGTCAAATTTTGCAGAACATTTTCCAAAACCAGGTCCTGGTGGGCGGTCATCGTTTTGAAGCTCTCCTTCTGTTCGGCGATGAACGCCTCGATCTGCCGTTCGGCGGTTTCGTAGGGCGCCTGGCCCAAGGCATACAGGGGCGGGTAGACCAGTTTGTTGACCCGACCGGCCAGGACTCTCAAGGCCTCGTGTTCTAAGGCCCTGAGCAAAGACTCTGTTTGATCGGTGAAAAAAATCCGAATCCCAGGAGTCGTCAAGAGACGGGTCAAATCCACCGCCTCGCAGGCCCGGCGCAGGACCTCGGGGCTGGCCTCCAGGATGAAGAGACGATGGTCCGGATGCATCCGTCTTTGGATCGCCGCAGGAAGGTATCCGAGGCCGAACCCCATGAGAATCGTGATGTCTTCTCCTCGGAAATCATATGGCTTCACCAGTAATTCGGCCTCTTCAACCGGGTTTTGCGGATGATGGATGAACCGGGGAGAATGGCCGGAACCGCTGTAGAATAAGGTGGGATGTCCGCTGGGGGTTTCAAGACACCGATAATAACCCGGGCTTCGGTAGGACCCCAGAACTTGATACAGAGCCGGGTCTCTATCCCGCAGGGTTTCCAGGTTTTTGGAGAGCAGGTCATCCACCGTTCAGGTCTCAACGCCCCGTCGTTTGGGGCGGGCAAAAAGTTCAGGGGCGCTGAATCGATGCTCGAAATTCCGCATACACTGGATTTGGGTTCCGCAGTACCGATTCAGAGCCGTCAAAGCAGCCCTGTGTTTTCTTAAAGTTGAACATTTGCCCATGGTATTCGCAGCCCGTTACTGTCTTAATTGCCTATGAGGTGGCCCACGGGAGAATCGGACGAAGATGGGGCAGCCGTCCGCGCGGCGGATCCTCCCAGAAAACGGCTCCAGAACGCTGCCAGAGAGGTTCGCTCCGCCTCGAAGGTCAGCGGGCGGACCGTGTCCAGTCCGTTCCGGCGAATCCGATCGATCTCCGGGTCCTTGCCTTCCATCCTTCGGATCACCGTTTCAAGGACCCGGCAGAGCGCAAAATAATCCTCGTTTTCCACCCGGAACCCGTTCTGCCGGTCGCCGTGTGAAACCAGATACTCGTTGCCCCCGACCCCGCTGTAGCCCACCACGACGGCACCGCACGCCATGGCTTCGAGCATGGGCCCGGGTACGCCCTCCCGCAGCCCGGTGGCCACAAAGAGGCTCGCTTCGCGAAGTGCCCCGGCATAGACATCCACCGTCATCCCCTTCACCGGTATCCACTCCCAATCGGGGATCGGGCGGGGCAGCTGGCGGAAGATTTTCTCGATCCATTCCCCATGGGGGTTCCGGTGGGCCATGTAGACGATGGCCTTTCGCTTTTTGCCGGGATCATAGAAAAATCTTTGGTGATCGACCGGGGGGGAGATTCGGTAGACGGGGATCTCCATGGTCCAGGCGACAAACGCCTCGATGACCCCGGAGGCCGTTACCACCTGGTCCACCCCGTAGTCCCGCCACCGGTCCCCCTTGGGCAGATTCTCGAAGATATAGCTCCAGTCCAAGGCGAGCACCACTTTCCGGAGGCTGCCGGGAAGCTGCCGCATGGCGGTCGGTTCGGACTCGGGGATCACCACCACATCGCCGGTGTTGAAATTGAAACCGTTTCCCCAGTATCGGAACACTGGTATCGAAGGAGCCCATCGGTTTCGGAATCCGTCTTTCTGATGCAATACCGCGGCCGGATATCCGAATTCGGCCGTTATCCGGGCCAGCCGGTAGATCCGGTTGATGCCCCCGGAGGGGATATCGATGTCCGGGCAGATAAAATAGATGGCAGGGCCGGGGGCCATTCCAACGAGCCGTATGTCATCAGTTTTCAAAACCACTCACGCCTCGAAAAATCTCGGAGAGCCTTTTTTTGCCAAGAATCCGCGAGGCTTCCGCGATATTGGCTTCCACGTCCGGGTCCGCTCCCATCAGAAAAAGCGCCCGCAAAAAACAGGCCAATGCCTGGTCTTTGTTTCCGGTCTGCCAATGGACGACCCCGAGACCGTTCCAGGCATTGCCGCACCGAGGGTCCTGCCTGCAGGCCGAATCGAAGATGTCCTTTGCCAAATCGAAACGGGAATCGGCGAATAGGGCCTCTGCCCTCCGGCACAGCGCTTGGGCAAGGGTGCGGCTTGCTGGTTTTTCAGCCGCCGTTTCGGCTTCCCCGGCGATCCGCTCCGCATTTCGATGCCCGGGGCAGAGATCCAGCGCCGTGCGGGAGCTGGACCGGGCCTGATCCGGCCACCCCATCCGGAGAAACGCCCAGGCCAGATTGCTGTGGGCATCGGCATCCCCGGGGTTGAGCCGGACGGCATGCAACAGAAACGGCACGGCCTCTTCGATGCGGCCCCGGCACAGATGGATGGCGCCGAGGGCGGCATAGGCGTTGCCGCAATCCGGCACGGTATCGATGATCCGGGAAAAGATCGCTTCGGCATCGTCATACCGCTGCTGTCGAAGCCGGACCGCTCCAAGGTTGAACAGGGCATCGGGGTGCTCCGGGGCAAGACAGACAGCCTTTTTCAGGGCTCGGACAGCGGCATCGAGCTGCCCGCCCCGCAGCAGGGTAACCCCCAGATCGATATGGGGTTCCGGGTCGACGGGGCGGAGGTCGGTGACCTTGCTGAACAGCTCGGCGGCTCGATCGTACGATTTCAGCTCGAGGTATTGCGCGCCGAGCTCGGACAGGGCCTTTGGATCCTGGGGGGCCGCGGCCGCTTTTTTTTGGCCGATGGCAAGGTAGCGCCGAGCCTTTTCCTCCACCCGCTGCGGTTCTCTCACCTTGCCGTAGTGGTGGATGGGGATCGATGTCTTCAAAAACGGAAGCCCGTAACGTTCGAAGCTGGGTTCCACCAGTTCATGCACCGGCCCTTCGAACCGGATCCGGTCGTCGTTTTTGAACAACCGGATGAGCGATGACCGGACATATCCGGCGTATGGCCGCTCTTCCTCGTATTGCCCGTCGGTCCGGACCCAGTTCTTGAAATGGGGGTCGTTCCCATACGTGCGCTGTTCGAGCGAGAAGCCGAAATACCCCCCCTCCCGGATGAGCCGACGGATGGCATCCTGATCCCGCAGGCCGATCGCCTCGTCGGCGTCCAGCACCAGGATCCACTCGGTTTCGACCATTTGCAGGCAAGCATTTCGCGCCCGACTGAAATCGTCATGCCAGGGGATCGATACGGTATCTGCGCCGAAGCGGCGGGCGATGTCCACCGTTGCATCTTCAGATCCGGTGTCCACGATGACCGCGGCATCCACCAAATCTTGCACGCTCTCCAGGCAGCGGGGGAGGAAAGCCGCCTCGTTTCTTACGATCATGGCCAGGGAAAGCATCAGCACGGTCCGGCGCCTTTCGGGTCCACCGTCAAGAGTCGGCGGAAGCCGGCGCTCAACCGGTCTTTGGCATAGCTCGAAAGGCAGGGGCTGAATTGGCTTAGCCGGTGTCTCGCCTCCGGGCAGAGCGGGGGCCCATCGGTTTGTCCGTTGTAGAATTCCGAAAACATGCTTTTGCCGCAGGGCGACCGGCAGGTCTTTCCCTGGTATCGGGGCTCCAGAGAAACCACGGTGGGGTAGTACCGGGTCCGGAGCCCAGGATCGATGGGGCCAAACAGGGTCAGGCACGGTTTGCCGAGGGCCGCCGCGATATGGTAGACGGAGCTGTCGGTGGTGACCGCGGCGTCGCAAACGGAAAGCGCGGTGATATATTTCTCCAGGGAGCCTTTCGTATCGAGTTTCATCACATTGGACCGTTCCAGCAGCGGCCGGGCCTGTTCCGGGTACCGCTCGGGGTAGCCCGCGGGAACCGCAAAACGGATTTCCGGGTGGAGGTCCGGGAACACCGACAGGACGTCCGGCGGAATGTCCCGGAGCCTGTCGCTGGCAAGCCCGTTGAGATAAACGATCCGTTCGAAGCCCGCCCTGGCCGCCCCAAGCTCCCGACAGGTGGCCGTGTCCAAGAGATCTTTCGATGCCAGCACGGGCCGTTTATCCGAGACCGTTTCCGGGCGGATGCCGATGCAGCTCAGGTAGTAGTCGGTCATGTGGGTGTCGTCCAGGGACCGGCCTTTCCCGGTGAATTCGACAAAATAATCCTCGGCCATGAGCCGGCCCAGGGTCAGGGGTTGGACAACGACATCATTTAGATCCGGGTTGGACCGGAACAGCTTGCCGTTCTGTTCGAAGGTGGCAAGGGTAAGGCGGGTGCCCGGAAGCCGTCTGCGGAGCTCCCGGATGACCGGCGTGCACATGAGGACGTCGCCGATCCCTCCGCCGCGGATGATCAGAATACGGCTTCCGGCCGGGATCCCCTCGGGGGACCGGAGCGGCAGGGGAAAGCCGGGCAGCCGGTGCGCCTCGAACCGAAGCCGCTGGATTTGGGTATGGTTCCGCTGGAGAATCCGGCTGCCGAGCGCATCTTCCATGGCAAGCACCTGGGAGACATCGACTTCCGGATAGCGGATGGGGATGAGGACAAATTCCGCGCCGAACGCCTTGAGCGCGACCCCGGGCCGGGTGGCTGCCAGAAACATCATGCGGTCAGAGGGGAGGGCTCCTTGGGGGCGATGCGCAATTTTTTGAGCAGGTCCTGCGCCATATCCGCCCAGGTCCGATTTTTCATGTCATCCCCGGCCTGCTTCGCCCGCTGTTTCATTTCCATTGGCTGTTGATAGGCATACTCCAGCGCCTCCACCACCTCATCCAAATCGGGTTCCGACCAGAGCGCCTCACGATCTCCTGCATCGTTTAGGAGTTCAAATGGGTTCATCCGTTCCAGGCGGAGGCTGTTGGCCTCGGTCAGGATGTCCCGATGGCCGCTGGTAAACGATGCGATCACCGGTTTTGCGCAGGCCATGTATTCCATCATGACCAGGTTGGTTCCCCCCTCGCACCGGTTCGGAAACAGCCCCACATCGGTGCAGGCGTACACCTTGCGCATCTGATCCTGGGGGATCCGGGGCAGGATGACGGTGCGGGAAAGATCGATGCCGTGGGTCTCGAGCAGGTTTTCGAGAAAGGCAGGGCTCCACTGCTTTTGGGGTGAAAACCGGATGTGGGGCGAATGCACCATGGTGTTCATGCTGAAGGCCCAGGCGTTGTGCCACCCGCTGACAAAAAGGACATCGGCATGTCGGTCCTGGAGAACCTTTACCGCCCGGATCACGATGTCCTGTCCTTTCCTAAGCTCGAATTTTCCTCCGGAAAAAACCACGAATCGATCTTTGGCGCCCGGTTTTTCTTCCGTGATCGGGTGGAACAGCGCCGGGTCCACCCCCTGGATCAGCACCTCCGACCAGCTGATGCCGCGCTCGACCAGCCGATCCCGGCACCACGTGGAACCGGCAAAGATGGTATCGAAGAACCGGGCATTTTCAACCGCCCTGTCCCCCAGAAGATTTTCAAAGAAGGTGTACCCGAAGTTTTCGGTGCCGGTGATATCCATGATCCGGGCCAGGTGGTGGTCCCCGATGGTGTGAAAGACTTTGCCTTCGATCCGATGACCGGGGTATTTTGAAACGTCTTTGGGGTGGATCACCGCTGCATCGGTAAGCCGCTGCACTTCCCGGATCAGATATTTGCTGCACACCCCCCAGCCGATGTATTCTCCCGGGATTAAGCCCAAGTACAGCATCCGTTAAGCGGATTCCCCCCCGGTCAAGAGCGCCTCAGCGGCGGTTGATCGGGTCAGCATCCCTTGGGCGATGGAGGCGACGTTCCGGTACAGGCTCAGGGTGTGACTGGACAGGTCCAGGGAATAGGATTTGGGGATATGATCCAGAAACACGGACAGCATTTCGGCCAAAAAACCGATGGATGAATTCGGGTCGAACCCCGCGATTTCAGCCTCCACCGCCATCAGCTGTTCACCGAAGGATTCGACCTTCTGGCGATCGATCTGCGCGCCGATCAGCTCGGATTGAATATCGATGCAGATGCGCTGGGCCTTTCCGATCATTTGTCGAAAAGTTTCGAGTCGTTGCCGGAAGTGGTGGATTTGACTTCCCAGACTTCCATTTTCCGATGCGGCGCGATGGCTTTCCATGACCTCGGCGCGATACTGCAACTCCCGGTGGTCATCCTCCTTGATGATATCCGAAAAATAGAGCCACGTGGTTTTCAACAGGAGGCGCTCGTAATCCGAAAAAGCCATGGATCGCCCGTCGATGGGGATCCAGTCCAGATTTCCCCAGGGGTCAAACATCGATTTCAAGATCCGGACCTGGTCCCCGTTTGGCGTCAGAGGTTCAACTCCGGCGTTTTTTCCTGCCCCCAATCGATAGGCGACGGCAGCTTCGACGGTTTCCGGCAGGATGCACCCCAGGCACCGCCTGTCCGTGCATTTGCCGGTTCCCTGGCAGGGAAAGCAGGAAATATCCGGGTGAATGGCGATATGGCCGGCGCCATAGGGTCCGGTTTCCACGTAATGGGTGCTGAAGAACAGCGAGACCACGGGCGTGCCCAGGCACGCGGCCAGGTGCATCGGACCGGTGTCGTTGGAGACCAGAAGATCGCAGGCGGAAAGGTACCCCTTGAGCCCATCGAAATCGGTTTTCCCGGCAAGGGATCTGGCGCCTTTTCCGATGGATGCCTCCAGCCGGTCTCCGATTTCTTTTTCCTGGGGACCCCCGAAGATGAGCACCGAATGGTCGTGGTTGCGGGTCAGGCGCCTTCCCAGTTCTGCGAACTTTTCCATCGGCCATCGTTTATGATCCCCGCTGGCTCCCGGATGCATCCCGATCACTGGTTTCGTCCGGTCGAAGCCTTCGATGAACCGCGAGGCTTCCCCAAGGGAGGCCTGGGAGGCTGCGAGCAGGGGCGGGTGCGGGACCGAAGGGATCCCGGCGATATGCCGGTTGATATCCACCCAGTTGAAATTGCTGTACCGCCGCTTGGAAAAGGAGGCCAGCGAATAGGAAAACCATTTCTCCTTTGCCAGGTACTGGCGGTTTTCGTTCATGGTGAAGCCGGAGCGGTACCGGGCATCCAGAATATAGCTGAGAAGCGCGGAGGAAAAGGTGTGGCTGAAATTGATGACCCAATCCCATCGAACCGAACCGACCTGCTCCAGGTCCGAAGCCAACAGCCGGACAGCGGCCAGGATGTCTGTCTTGGCGCCTGAATTGACGAGCCGGATGATGGCCTCCTTGTTGAAAATGTAGATCCTGTCCACAGCCTCCTGGAGATCGAAGACCGGTGCTTCTCCGGTTGAGGTGAGCAGCGAGATGGACGCCTGGGGGGACATCTGCTTGAGCCCCTGAACGATGGGCAGAAGTTGGAGGCCGTCTCCCAGCCGCAATACCTGGATGATCAATATGTTCATGGCTAACCTGACACGGGCAGATCGATGAGCAGCCGGATGATCGCCTCTTCCTTGGTGTTTTCCTCGGATAGGTTTCGCAGTCTCTCCAAGGTTTCCTGAAGGATCTGCTCCGATTGGCAGGATGCGATGATTTGCTCGATCCCCTCAAAGTCGATATTCACTGCATTCCCCTTTCCATTGCGATTCTTTGGTTCAAGTCCCCTTGCTCCCCCTCACGGCCGGTCCCCCCTTTCAGCGGGCTCCGCCCTGGTGGGTTACTTTTTCCCGATCGAAGCAACCCATTGAAAACATATTGTGTTTTGTATACCCGGAAGCGTTTTTGAACGATCCTCGGTTTTTAGAGGGCCATTTTTGCAGCCCGCTTGGGTGCAAAGAGAGGACCTTCCCGGTTTTCATCGTTTGGAAGCAACTACCATGCCATGGCGGGAAGCCGAACGTTTGGGAGCTAAAGGTCGGATCCAAGGACCGGCTACTCCCAGTCGACGGACGAAAGCCTAGGGGGTTTAGCCCGGACCGGCGGATCTTCCGTTGAGGGGGCAATGGCCCATTTGTCATAAACCTGACGGATTTCTTGTTGGGTTGACACCGTTTTGCGGATCAACAGGAGATGCGCTATGACGGTGCTCTATGGGGATCGTTCAGGCTGGACAACAGGCGGGGGTTGGGGGGCGGGAGAACTCCGATGGGGTGCGGTGAAAAGTATCTTCCCGGTAGTGGCTTCCGGTGCTCAGCTCATTTCCCATGGCGGCTGTTGAAACGAGCCGGCCGAGCACCAGTATGGTTCTGAGCCGAAGATGGTCTTCGAGTTGGCCCGGATGGATCGGTGAACCCTTTTCCATCTCCGTCCGGATTTGTTCTAGATGGTCCAGGCACCCTTGCAAATCTTTTTTATTCCGCACCACCATCAGGCTGTCGCCGATGATCCGCCTGGCATCGGCGACCCCATCAGGGATCGATGGATCGGGGCGATGGCGTTGATCAACCCTTCGGAGTAAAAAAGATTTGCAAGGGTGC
>ENA-OSEO01003913-OSEO01003913.1-sediment-metagenome-genome-assembly--contig:-NODE-3913-length-16487-cov-3.899878_pt1 | contig 16487 bp, 11 predicted proteins | sample MGYA00237883_ERZ534232 | MGnify/ENA metagenome assembly ERZ534232 | reverse complement strand
AATGTCAATGTTGCTCAGGTAGATAGGGAGACAACAAGAATCGCCAATGCTGCTTTGCGGATCAAAAGAAATCTGGAGGATCTTGCAGCACCGGAATCTCAGCTGGCGGATTCCCTCTTGGGAGGGGATCTCTTTCTTTTCCAAACCGCCTTAAGAGATTATGAGAGGATCTTTTTGGAGATACAGAGGGACAGAAAACTAGCTTATGATTCTGCTATTCTTTTGCGAGTTCTGGGAGAGGCTATGAATCTACAAAGGGGAATGGATAAGGAGATTTTTCATCTGAGCTATCTGAATTACCTTACCCTTGGGAGAACCAGAACAGAGACCGAGGAGGGAATAGTTGGGATTCTCGATCTTGTAACCAGGAATAGTCATCAAAGGATTACAGAACCTCTCTTAAGGCTGGTGGAATCCTTAAGCAACAAGGCTTATACAGAGATGTTATCGGAGAATTGGGAAGAATCCTTGGCTTTATATGAGGAAGGAATAAATTATGCCCGTCAAGGAGTATCACTCCTTGGATTATGGGCTTCCCGGGTGTACCTAGATAAAAAGTATAATTATCCCCGTCAGAGCGCCGAGGTTGTGAAAGAGTATCTCCCCGTTATGGCTGAGTTTTCAGGTCTTGCCACGCTCATGGAAAAAGGAACTGTTCTCCTACGCAGCCAGAGGAATTTCTTGAATCTGAAGAATACAATCTCTACCGCCACAACAGAGGAGGAGTATACTGCCTTAAGAAGGAGTTTGGTTCTTTTACGGGATAGCATCAACGACTATAAAAAGGAGGTAAGTATTGAGGAAGAGAGAATGGCAAGCCTGATAGATCTGGGGTACGATCTTTCTAAAACAAGGGTGTATGCTGAAAACCTGATTTCCCAGGCAGAGGAGCTGTTGAGAGGTTCCCAGGCCCAGGAGATAAAGATCGTGGCAGGAATAACCTCCCTCCGCCTGGCGGCAAAGGAGGAAGAGTACCAGAGCCTTGTTGGAAGGCTCCAAGAGGCTACCGGACTACTGGAGGGGATTCAGGAGACTCTGCTCTTGGCAGGTGTGGAGGAAACAATAACAGTAAAATATCCTGCCAGGGCAAAGACAATGCTTCAAGCCTTGCGTCAGGATTTACAAAACTTTGGCTCCTCCCTGGAGGTGGTGGGGAATGCCCTTAAAAGCGAACCGGAGGATCTCCGTAGGGGAGAGGAGGTTCTGGTTCAGGAGGAAAGGTTCAACAGTCTAAAGGCAGACCTGAACAGGAACATCCCCTTAATAAACCCTTTAATTGCAAAGGCAGACGAGAGCATATTTCTTGCCAACCGTTACAGGCAGGAGGGTCTGGACAGAATATCGGAGGCGGAGTTTCTTCTGCGTAGAAATGAGTTTTTCCGGGCCGAGGAGAGGCTGAAGCAGGCGGTGGAAAGGCTTGATCTTTCCCTTTCCTATCAGGAGGATGCCACCTTAAGAACCTTAAGGGATGTGCGGGTTCCGGAGATCTCCCGGGAGATCAACCGTATAGCCAATGAGGTCGTGATTCGTCAGGTAAGACAGTTGATCACAGAGGGGAGATCCCTCTATGCCCAAGGAGAATTCCAGAGAGCACAGAATGTTTTTATAAATGCCCAGAGTCAATGGAGAACTACAAATCCTGAACCAAATACAGAGATAGAAACCTGGTTGGGCTATATTAATACAGCCTTGTACATAGAATCCGGGCGTCAGATAGCAGAAACGGATCCCTTGTATACAGAAATGATTGGATATCTGAACAATGCCAGGGCTAGGTTCCTGGAAGGAAGAAGACTCCTGGATCAAGGTAACAGAACCGGAGCCTTAGCACTCTTTGAAGAGGCAAAGCAGATCATATTCCTGGTACAGCAGCCCTTTCCCCTGAATAAAGAGGCTGGTGTTCTGTATCTCCAGATCCTCCAACTTTCAGATCGTAGGGATTTTGATATCTATTTTCAGAATAAATTCAACGAAGCGGTGGCAAAGATTTCCCGAAACCCCCAGGAGGCTTTGATAGAGCTTCAGGATTTAATGGAGATAAACTCCAATTATCCTGGTCTTTCTAATGCCATATACCGGTCGGAAGTTGCTGCGGGGATAAGGATTCCTCCCCCCAATCCTGCGGATATCCAGCGTTCCAGGGAGCTTTACAACGATGCTTTTGAAATAGTTCGAAATAATATTAGAGCTCAATTCCCTCTAGCATTGGAGTATCTCGATGCAGCAATTAAACTGAATCCGGATAATACGGAGGCCATCAGCCTGAAGGACAGGATCAATAGAGATGCCGGTGGGGGAGTTACTGTGGTACTCTCCTCTGCAGCCATGGAAAAATACAGAGAGGCGGAGGATCTGTATCTACAGCAGAGATTCATAGAGGCAGGTATTATAATTGATCGGTTATTACAGGATCCCCGATACGCTAGGAATCCCCAGTTATTGGATTTAAAAAGGAGCATAGACGCACGAAGGTGAGACAGATTGCAATATTTTTAATGCTGTTCTTTCTTTTATCTGCTCCCCTTGCGTTTGCGCAGGAATTCTTCTGGGCGGATCCTTCACCTCTTTTAGATAGAAATGTAAGGTTCCCAGAGGTGGTAACAGGAGGGGATAATCTTGCGATTATTTACCAGGAATTTACCCGGCAAACAGAGGAGGTGGGGACCGTATCTATATCCCTTTATGCTCGGGGCGAATCCGGGCAGTGGTATCAGAACAGACAGTTTCTGGGTCCCCTGGAGTTTACAGGCCGGGAAGCAAAGATCTTTACCGCAGCCATGGATAAAAACGGAGTTCTCTATGTTGCCCTCTCAAATACAGGCAAGGAGATAACTGTCTATAATTCCCTGGACGGAGGGAGAAGTTTCAACACCCTGGGAAGAGTGGATTCAGAAAGCACCGTGGTTTCTCCAAGATTAAATATTACCTCCCAAGGAGAACTACTCCTTTTTATTACCCAGGAATACCAGCCAGGGGGAGAAGGGGTAATCTCCTCAGCAATTTTCTACAGCTATTCCAGTAATCAGGGAAAACAGTGGAGCAGTTTTTCCGTATTAGTCCCGGAACCTGAACTCTCCCAGAATTTTCTTCCCCATCATACAGCTTTTCAAGGGAAAGAGTACGTAGCCTTTCAGGTTCTGGATTTTACAGAGAGACCTGCAAATTTTCAGCTTTATATGAAGATCTCTGGCGATGGGGGTAGAACCTGGGGAAATCCAATTCCCTTAACAGATTTTCAGGATCTGAATGCGCAGGCAGGTACAAGCTCAAAGGCTTATGACAACCAACGGCCTTACCTTGCTTCCTTAAACGGATCCTTGGGGATGGTTTGGGAAAGGCGATTAAGAAGAAACAATCCCCTGGTTTATTTTGCCAGGATCAGCCCTGAGGGTTCTTTGCTTGAAACACCGGAAAGGATTGTTTCTGGACAGATGACCTGCAATAATCCTAAGATCCTGCAGTTCAAGGATAGACCGATAATATTCTGGTTTGATAACAGGGCTGGTACAGACCATGTGATCCTTGCAGTAAAAGAGGGGGCCTTCTGGACAATCTCGGATCTAAGCAGGGAGGTGCCAGGAAGTTCTATCTCTGTAAACCCGGTTGCCTATGGGGATGATCTTTTCATCTTCTGGGAAAACCAGACCAGGGGAATCTCCAGGTTGATGTTTTTAGAGACAGACAAAACCGTTGCTCCTCCTGTACTGCGGGGGATAAATTTTGCAGCCAATGAAAGGTACCGTCGAGACAGTTTTAGTGTCAGCTGGACAGAACCGGAGGATTCTTCCGGCATTCTTGGTTTTTCCTATCTCTACAGCCAGGACCCGGAGGCAGAACCGGAAAAACAGTTGATGGTATTGAGGGAAAATCGGGAGGCAAATTTTCGTGCAGAGGAAGACGGCTACTGGTACTTTTTCGTACGGGCTCAGGATTATGCAGGCAACTGGTCGGAACCGGCAAGTATCCGAGTATACAGGGATACAACGCCTCCTGGGAAGGTTGTATTTGAAGATCTTGAGAAGGATGAACAGGGATTCCTTCTATCTAACTCGGTAAGCCTTACCTGGCAGCCTCCCGAGGAGGAGGATCTGGCAGGTTACAGCTACCGTCTTCAGTGGTTAGGCGGACCGGAGAGAAGCCTTGATCTCCCAATAGCTATCCGACCCCCCTCCGGAACAATACTAACCCGGGAAGGAAGGTTGAATCTCTTCAATTCGGATAATGGTCTCTGGGCCTTAACAGTCTCTGCAGTGGATACTGTGGGAAATGTGGGAGAAGCGGAACAGATACTCTTTAGGCTGAACAAGTATATACCTGTAACAAGAATATCCAGCATCCGTTTCGAGCAGGATGAATTGGGAATTGTCCAGATCCGGATTCAGGGGAGAGGTTACACTGCAGAGGGGGAGATTACAGAGATAATACTGGATGATAATGGCAGGCCCCCCTATCTTTATAATTTCAGTCTGGAATCGGGAACATACAGGGTTTTAAGCGATACCCTTATCCAGGGTCCGCGAATAGAGGAGATTGAAGAGGGAACCTATAGACTAGGTCTTGTCCATTCCAAGCGGGGAGTCTATTTTGCAGGTCAGACCCTTGCTCTGGAAGCCAGCGGTACAGTTAAATTCGGGGATTTTACGGTTATTCCCTCCGGTACCTGGAAGACTGTTGAAAGGGCAAGGTATTTTTTCCCCTTCAACGATATTATCCTTGCTGCTTTGATGGTGTTGCTTGGGTTCATGGTTCTCTTCTTTGTTTTCCGAATTCTCTCTCTGGCTCAGGAGGGGGCAGAGGTTAACCGACAGGTGGTGGCATTAATAACAGGAGGCTCCCTTTCTCCTGAAGAAAGAAAGGAAAGGATGTACGAAATGAGAAAAAAAGGCATGGGGCTAAGGGTTAAATTTGTTTTCCTTGTAACCTCCCTGGTAATCTGTGTGGTTCTTCTGGTTTCCATACCCTTAAGTAGCTATATGATCAATAATCAGCAGCAGAACCTTGCAAAGGGTCTTAAAAGCCAGTCGGAGGTACTCCTGGAGAGTCTAGCCTCTGGAGCAAGGGCATATCTGCCTCTACAGAGAACCCTGGAACTTCGGCTTCTTCCCACCCAGAGATCTGCAATGACGGATTCCCTCTTTGTAACTATCACAGGAGAAGGGCTTCAGGATTCAAAGAGGTTTGATTATGTCTGGGCTAGTGATGATCCTGCTCTTTTAGAAAAGATCGACAATGATCGTCTGGTTCCAGGAGTTTCGTATCTTTCCGACGAGATCTCCCTGGAGATTGAGGCTCTTGCCCAGAGCATCAACCAGGATGCTGATCAGGCTGTTTCTGCCTTGGTTGCGGAAATGGAGCGCCTCTCCAGTCAGACGAGACCCTTAGCGGAAAGGCTCATTGTGCGGGAAGATGAAGCTACAAGGCAGGCTCTCCGTGCTTTACAGGATGAGATACAATCCCTTGAACTTGAATTGAACAGAAGACTAGGCGAGGTCGGGAGTGTGGTAAAAACAATTCCGGAATTCAATGTGGAGGATTTCGATATTTCTACCACAGCTTATATGTTTTATAAACCGATCGTATTCCGGAGCACCCAAAAGGGAGTCTATTATAATGGCTTGGTAAGACTGGGGGTAAGCACAGAAAGCATTATCCGGGAGATCCAGACTGCCCGAGAAGGACTTTTAATAAGAACAACCATAATCGCAGCTCTTGCCCTAGGTATAGGAATAATAGGAGCCTTAATACTGGCAACAATTATAATAATTCCTATAAAGTCCCTTATAAAGGGTGTTGAAAAGATAAGGGACACGGAGGATAAAGAGGAGCTTTCATCACATATCATAAACCTTAAAACCAAAGACGAACTTGCAGGTCTTGCAGACACGGTAAACCAGATGACCCAGGGACTGGTTCAGGCAGCAAAAGCCAGCAAGGAACTTACCATAGGAAAGGAGGTTCAGAAGATGTTCATCCCTCTGGATAAGGATGCAACAGGAAGAACCCTTTCCACAGGCAGGCAGGATACTCCAGGGGCTGAATTCTTCGGTTATTACGAAGGCGCCAAGGGTGTATCGGGAGACTATTTTGATTACAAAAAACTGGATGAAGCTGGGGAATACTATGCCATCATGAAGTGTGATGTGGCTGGTAAAGGAGTCTCCGCATCTCTTATAATGGTGGAGGTAGCCACCCTGTTTATTAACGCCTTCCGTTCCTGGAATATAAAAACCCAGGGAATCCACCTGGATACTCTGGTTTATAATATAAACGATATGTTGGAAGAGAGAGGTTTTAAGGGAAGGTTTGCAGCCTTTACAGCGGCGATTCTCAACACAAAAACAGGAGTCCTCCATCTCTGTAATGCAGGAGACAAACTTGTACATATCTACAGAGCCCGGGAAAAAGGGATGGTAGTAAAGGAATTGCCCCAAGCCCCGGCAGCAGGGGTCTTCCCTTCCGATCTGGTGATGCTTAAGGGAGGTTTTACCCAGGTAAAGGAGAAACTGGAAAAGGGAGACACCCTTTTTCTCTTTACTGACGGAATAGAAGAGGCGAAGAGAAATTTCCGGGATAGGAGTTTTAAACCTATAGTCTGCGATGAACCAGGAATACCTGAGAATGGACTGCACGATACCCATCAGAAAGGGGCAGGAAATGAGGAGTTCGGTATTCCTCGACTGGAAAAACTGGTTGATTCTGTTTTCAATAAGGGAATCTTTAATTTAGACAAATACCATAATCCTGTACCGGGGGAGGAATTAACCTTTGATTTTACTCAATCCCAGGGCACTGCCGAGGAGGCTGTTTTAGCCATGGTGGCAGTGGAAAAGGTTTTCCGGCTTAATCCTGATCCCACTTCTACAGCGGAGGACAGGGTTACTGTGGACAGCAAAGTGGATTCCTTCCTTAAAAAACATTTCCAACAGTATAAAAACTATTTTCGGGATCCAAAGATAAATGAAAAACAGACGGAGTATCTCCAGTTCCCCTATTTAAAGGAGGACGAGCAGTACGATGATCTTACTATACTGGCAATAAAGAAGAAATAGATTTGATATGATTACACTTTATGACCCAGATCCAGAACTTCCTGTATTCCCTTACCTTGACAAGGTTGGTTACTCAACAATAATTCCCTGGGTTTATGGAATAGATATAAGAAGCCTTAAGCCCGGGAAACTTCCAGAGGTATCCTCCTCGGGAAGTTCTATTATCCTTAGGGAAGAATCCATAATATTGAATAGCCTGTCATCCCTCTTGGTTTCCAATTATACTATACTAATCCCTGCCGGACTTCTGGAAAATAGGGAAGTGGATAATTTTTTAAAGGAGAAAGGAGGCAAGGGGGGAGGCAGTATCTACCTTCTGCATCCCTGGGTATTCTCTCCCGTTTTTCTGAACCTGGCAAAATATATCCGGGAGCGAAGGGCAGCCGAAGGATCCGTTATTATAAAGAAAGGGAAAATTGTTACACGATTTGACACCTCGGAAGGCCTACTCTCCCTGCAGGAGGTTTTGTATCTTGCAGCAGGGAAGGAGGGGATTATTAAAACGGACTGGAATATAGAAAAGAGAGGAGTAATAACTCTGGACAGGGATACCTTTGTACGAGGGAAACTGGAGTACGAGGAATGGAAAATCAGCTTCTCCCTGGGTAAAACCGATTATCTCCTTTTAGAGGATGAGAGGGGAACAAGGGAGATCTCCCTTCCCGAAGGTAATGGGCTTTACTATTCCCTCCTGGATTTTTCAAGCAAGGCAGGAAAGGGTCTGGACTCGGAGATATTCCCTCCAAGGCTTTGGAATATTACAAGAAACTTTTTAAGGAGTTACCATGGGGGCTAAATTCTTTTGCGAAAACTGTGGAGCCCTGGTGGATGAAACAGAAAAGAGCTGCCCCCAATGTGGTCTTTATTTTAATGCTGTAAGATGTCCCTCCTGCGGTTTTGTGGGGGGTCAGGAGGATTTCAGAAAAGGATGCCCAGCCTGCGGATTTCTGAAACCGGAAACAGGGCGGGGGCTTCAAAAGCAGGAAATAAAACCCGAAAAAAGCAGGACAGAAAAATTGAGGAAAAATAAAACTGTCCAAAGTTCAGGGTCTCTTCCCTTCTGGGTATATCTGCTTATCCTTGTTCTTCTACTTATTGTACTGGGAGTAATCCTGGTTTTGTACTTTTCTCTTGACTAGAATTTTAATAAAAAAGCCCTTTCCGGAGGAACGGAAAGGGCTGGATTTTATCAATATAGTGGATTAAAGAAACAGTTCTCTGATCTCCTTTTTATACCGCTCCGATACGATATTCCTTTTTATTTTCAAGGTATGAGTAATCTCTTCTCCAACCTCAAAATGTTTGGACAGAATCTTGAATCTGAAGATCCTTTCAAAATGCTTGAATCCTGTTTTAGGATTAACCAGAGACTGGATCTCTTCGTTTATAAATTCGACTATTTCTGGATTTGAAAGAAGTTCCTCCATCTCCACATAACTGATTCCCTTAGAGGCAGCATACTCCTCCAGTTTTTCATTGTTGGGGATTATCAGGGCAGCAAGGAATTTCTGATCCTGTCCAACTACCATTGCCTGATCGATGTAATCCGATTGAACCAATTTTGCTTCAATTGGTTCTGGTTCAATGTTTTCTCCACCCATTAAGACAATGGTATCCTTCTCTCTTCCCAGGATCTTGATTTCTCCCCTGTGGGTAGCCATTACAATATCACCGGTGTTAAGCCAGCCATCCTTAAGAACCGCTTCCGTAGCTTCCGGCCTTTTATAATAGCCCTGCATTAACTGTTCACTCTTTACAAAGAGCACACCCTTTTCTCCAGGAGGAAGAATTACCATATCCTTATCCAGGATCCGATATTCGATATCCTTAAGTAACGGGCCAACGGTTCCTATTACAGGGCTTTTCTGTTTCCTTACTGCTAAAACAGGCCCTGTTTCAGTTAGACCATAACCCTCCAGAAGGGCAATTCCTGCAGATTGGAAGAAACTATCTACATAGGGTGGCAAGGCGCCACCGCCGGAAATGCCTGCAATAAAACTTCCCCCTAGTTTTTTCTTTATCTTGCTGAAAACAAGGGCAGAACCAAGGAATTTAAAGGGAGATAGAAGAATAAGAGGTATAATACTCAGTGCAACATCCAAGACTCTGGAGCGTTTAGAAAATTGAGGCAGAAGTCCGAAAAACATATTGTATAGGGTTGAATGAGCTTCGCCGACTCCCACAAAAAAGTGGAAAAGGATCTTTTTTACTCCCCCTTCCTTATTTACATTTCTGAATATGGCGCTTCTCACTCCTTCCCAAATTCTAGGTACAGAAGCCATCCATTGTGGCTTTACCTTAAGCATATCGGGAAGCATTATCGAGCCGATTGGTTTGGAGTAGGCAATGGCAGCGGCATTACAGATGATCACATACTCAACAGCCCTTTCAAAGGAGTGCCAGACGGGAAGAACGCTTATAAACCTGTGTCCTGGCTTGATTCCCACAATCTCTGGTATTCTCTCAATCTGGAAGAGGTAGCTCCGGTTGGTTAGAATAACTCCTTTCGGTTCTCCGGTGGTACCGGAGGTGTAAATAAGGGTTACCCAATCATCAGCAACACCCTGCTGCAAAGCCTCATCAAAGAGGTTCCCCTTTTCTCCCACTATCTCCTTTCCTTTTTTAAGAAGATCCTGGAATTTGATGACCTCCACCGGATATTTCTCTGCTTCGGAAAGATTAAAACCTTCATCGTACACTACCAGGGTTTTAAGAAGAGGCAAACGTTCCTTTTGGGACAGGATTTTCTCAACCTGGGTCTTATTTTCCGCAAAGCAGATAGGACAGTCTGCATGACCAAGGATATACCCCACCTCATCGGCAGTGGAATCGGATCCTCTGGGAACATCTACTGCCCCGATGCTAATAACAGCAAGATCTGTTATTATCCATTCTTTTCTATTGTCTGAGATAATTCCGATATGGTCTTTCTTCTTTATTCCCCGATCAATCAAAGCGGTACCAAAGGCACGGACAAGGTCAAATAATTCTGAATAGGTTATGGCCTGGAAATCGTCACCGCCATTTTTACTTAGCAAAGCTGTCATATTGCTATAGTTAGCACATACTTCCTTGAACAATTTTGCGATTGTCTTTTTTTCTTCAATCATCAGCGGCCCTCCTGAAATAGTAGTATAAGTGCTATTATACTTTTAAATAGCTTTTTATTTGCTTATATATATTAGGTTTATGAGAAAAAGAGTGATAATTTTCCATTTCTGATTGAACAGGTTCTCAAAAAATGGTTTCCTTGCCGGTAAAAAATAGTTAGTTCTCCTAGAGTTGCCTTTCAACTATAGGCTGAATTATAATCTAGGCATCTACAAAAGAGGAGGGAGTGGTATGAAGAAGGTAGCTGTTATTCTTGCTGAGGGTTTTGAAGAGATTGAGGCTATAACCCCCATTGATCTTCTCCTTAGGGCAGGAATTTCCATTGTCCCCGTTGGAGTGGATAAAACAAAAATCAAAGGCGCCCATGGCTTTTCTGTAAATCTGGAAATCCTAGTAGATTCCTTGAAAGACGATTTGGATGGCGTAGTTATTCCTGGTGGCTTGCCTGGAGCGGAAAATATTGCTAAGAGCCCTGCGGCAAAAAAGGTAATTAATAGGGTTTGGAAGGAAGGAGGGATGGTTGCAGCGATCTGTGCAGCCCCTGGCCTGGTCCTGGGACCGATGGGAATTCTTGCAGGTAAAAATGCAACCTGTTATCCCGGTTTTGAAGGGAACATGACAGGAGCCAAGCCTTCCAGCCGGCCTGTGGTAACAGACGGGTCGATTATCACCAGTAAAGGTCCTGGAACAGCCTTTGCCTTCTCATTAGAGATCATTCGCTTCCTTTGTGGCGATGCCAAGGCAGAAGAGATACGAAAGGCAACCCAATACGGAAAGTAAAGTAGGGGTAAAGTTTCAAATAATCTCAAGCAGCAGGTGATTTATACCCTTCCTATTATGGGAGGGCAGATTTGCGATTTATCCTTTTTCTTAAAATACTTTTACTCCTCATCCTTAATCCCCTGGTTGCGCAAACCCTGGGAAACTATCAACTCTCCCTGGAGGGGCTTTATAAATTAAAACATAAAGCCTCTTTATCCCTGCCGAAGAGTAGTTTTACCCTTCTAGAGGAGTACCGGGGTGGTAAAAGGGAGTATCTTCATTTTAACCTATCTCTCCCTTGGAGTATTTTTGGGCATCTTTATCCCGCCGGACTGCTTAAGGAGATAGATAAGCCTGGTACCTATACTGCGGACAGTACGGTTTTTAAGGAAGAGGCAATTATCAAAGCAGATACATCCTTCAGGAGTAACTCCTTAAAAGGCCTTGTTCTGCTTCCCCTTTCCTTTGGACAGATTTTCCTTCTTCAAGATCCAGATAACAATCCCCAGGCAGGTACCAGGTTTAGGATCCCCTTGAATCATTCCCTGGATATGGAGCTTCTATTCCGTTTTTATAGGTCCGGTAGCCTAGAGGAGGGGTATCAAAGAATAAAGAAGGAAACCTTTCTTTTGGATTTGCCAGATCTGGACTTTTTCTCTTTCCTCAATTCCGCTGTAACCTTGGAAGGGAAGGAAGCCGGGTTTTTCTTTTCCCTGCTCTTTGGTTCCTCTTTTTCCAGATTTATCCTTCCCGGAGGATTTCTTCGTTTCTATGGAGACCTTTCCCTGCCAAAGGGAAGGTTTCTAGTGGTAACCAGTCTGGTAACCCCTGGGTATATAACAGAAAAAGGTGCCTTTGAAAGGGGGTTATTTTCTCTTTTTACAAGCCTATCGGTAAAATCAACTGCGGGGGTTGAGATACTGGGACGGATAGGTCTCCCTGTAGAGCTTCCCTGGTTTTATTTACAAGATTTTCCTGACCCTTCGCCGGGTATTATAAAACCCGCAGGTACCCTGACCCTTAAAACCTCAAATCGCCTATTTAAAACAAACTCTTCCCTAACCGGAAGGTTAGTTTTTAGAAATTCCACAACTGGCTCTATTTTGGAAGACTATACCTGGGAGGCTAGAACCTCTCTAAGCTTAAAGGATTTTGGAGATGTATCTGCAATATTTACAGACGAAGAAGGGGAGAATAATAGAATTAGATTAAAGTTCTTCTCTTCGAGTTCCCTAGGGCAGATAAATATCAAGATCAGGTTTGGTGTGGAACTGGGAGAACCGTTTTCCTTTTATGGGTTTCTCTCCGGGGAAATTAAAATGCTTGAGGGCAGTTTGAGATTGATTTTGGCAAGCAATGGGTGGAAAAGGAAGGAGGATCTGCAGAGCCATCTTTCTAGTTTAAAAGGCATTACCCTGGAATATAGAAGCGGTAATTTTCCTTTTATAGTTGAGGAAGAGGAGGAATAGGTTTTTTAGTCCCACTCACCCACAAAAAGGATCTCCGGCTCTAGTGAAAATCCTGTTTTTATCCGGACCTCTTCCTGAACATACTGAATTAGAGTCCGCATTTCCCTGGCAGTAGAATTAGAGATATTGAGAAAGATATTTCCATGGAAAGGGGCTATCTGGGCTCCCCCCAAACGGAAACCCTTCAATCCAAGAGAATCGATAATCTTTCCGCTCGGTTCGCCGAAATCCCTGCAGTTTTTAAAAACCGAACCAGCACAGGGTGCTGTGTAATGTCCCTTTCTTTGCCTATCCTGTACTCTTGCCTTCATTTCAGCCTCAATCTCCTCCCTAGGCCCATGGGAAAGAGAAAAGGTGGCACTTACTATAGGAACCCTTCTCTTCTGAAAGGGGCTAATTTTATAATCAAATTCCGCAGGGTCTATACTCAGAGTAGTAAAGGTATCCTTTTCATCAAGAATTGTGACCTCTAACAGCCTATCGCTTATAGAGGTTCCGTAACACCGGGCATTTATCCATACCGACCCTCCTACTGTTCCCGGCATTCCGTATAGGAATTCGAGACCCGAGAGCCCTTCCTTAAGGGCTGTCTCTACCAGATGATCTATCTCCGTTCCAGCCAAGGCAGTAATTGTGTTATCTTGAAGAGTGCATCCATTAAGGCTTTTCATGTCCACCACAATGCCTCTTATTCCCTTGTCGGAAACCAGGATATTGGCCCCTCGTCCAAGCAGAAAAAGGGGGATTCCCTCCGCTTTGGCAAAGGAGTGTAGTAAGAAAAAATCATTTAAATCCTTAGGAGTATAAAATAGATCTGCCGGACCGCCTATCTGGAAGGTGGTATGGAACTTCATCGGTTCCAGGTAGCGAAGAGAGCCTTGTATATTGATTTTTTTAAGCCTTTCCCTTACAGTTACCATGTTTGTATATTATAGGAAAGAGTGATTAAAATCCAGCTTACAGAAAGCTGTTTCGATTATACAAACCGAGGAGTTTATGAAATTCTCTTTATATAACACCCTTGGCCGGGAGATGCAGGAGTTTATACCTGTCAAGGCGGGAGAGGCAGGTATATATGCCTGCGGTCCTACGGTCTACAATTATGCCCACATTGGGAATTTGCGGATGTACATCACGGAGGATCTGCTGGTAAGAGCCCTCTCTTTTCTGGGATACAAGGTAAAGCATGTCATGAACATCACCGATGTTGGCCATCTTACGGATGATGCCGATGAAGGGGAGGACAAAATGCTTAAAAGTTCCCGGGAAACAGGTAAATCAGTATGGGAGATTGCCCAATATTACACCGATGCCTTTTGGGAGGATACAAAAAAATTAAATATTCAGAAACCCAACATTGCCTGCCGGGCTACGGATCATGTACAGGATATGATAGATCTTATCAAAGTACTGGAGGAAAAGGGTTATACCTATCTTTCGGGCGGGAATGTGTATTTCGATGTGAGTAAATTCCCAAGGTATGGTGAACTTGCCCTCCTTGACCGTCAGAATCTAAAGGCTGGAGCAAGGATAGAGGTTGATCGGAATAAACGGAATGCTCAGGATTTTGTCCTGTGGTTTACAAAATCAAAATTCGAACATCAGACTATGCTATGGGATTCTCCCTGGGGTCAGGGATATCCCGGCTGGCATATAGAATGCAGTGCCATGAGCATTAAATACCTCGGCGAGGAGTTTGATATCCATTGCGGGGGAATAGATCATATCCCGGTTCATCATACCAATGAAATAGCCCAATCGGAAGCTGCAACTGGGAAAAGATGGGTAAGATACTGGGTCCATGGAGAGTTTCTGATTCTGGATAAGGGAAAGATGGCAAAGTCTTCCGGTAATTTCCTTACCCTCTCTTCCATTATCGATCGCGGATACCACCCTCTGGATTACAGGTTTTTCTGCCTGGGAGGTCATTACAGGAGCCAGCTTCAGTTTTCCTTTGAGGCTTTGGATTCAGCCAGAGCTGGAAGGGAAAATCTTGTACAGAAATTGCGGGAATTGCGAAGCTTTCCAGGTACCGGGACAAATCCTAAGGTACAATCCTATTTAGCCTCTTTCAAAGATAAAATTAGTCAGGATTTGAATATTCCCCAAGCCTTAGCGGATCTTTGGGCTCTTATCAAGGACAATGATATACCCCCAGGGGATAGAGCTTTCGGGATTCTGGAGATGGACAAGGTTCTAGGCCTGGATCTCTCAGAAACCTCCGCTCCCTTGGAGGTGGAAGAACTGGAGGAAGAGTGCAGAAAGCTCCTGGAGGAACGGGAACTGGCAAGAAAGAATAAAGATTTTGCCAAGGCGGATGAAATAAGAAAAATTCTTCTTTCTAAAAATATTCTCGTTCGGGATACACCGGCAGGCCCTAAATGGACCAGGTCAGTGTAACGAACGAAAGGCAGAGTTGTTTACCCAATGACGAATGAACAGGTTTTATCCTTTAATAAGGTATATAATGCCACCTATTCCCTGCTCATTAAGATAGCATTTCATATTACATCAGATATGGATGCAAGTGAGGATTTGTGTCAGGAAGCATATTTAAAGTATTATACCAGAAAGGAACCTCTCCCATCGGTAGAACAGGCCAAATACTGGCTTATAAGGGTAGTAAAGAATCTTTGTTACAATTATTCAAAGCGGAAGGGAAGAGAGGTAAAGGCATACGAAAAGTATGGAAAAGAGGCAAAAACCTTTACCGATTCCAGCGATGCCTCTCTTTTAAAGGAAGAAACCAGTATGCTTGTGCAGAAAGCCCTAGACAAGCTTCCCTTCTCCCTGCGCATAGTTCTAATACTACGGGAATATGGTGGTTTAAATTACAAAGATATTGGGAATATACTAAAAATAACCGAAGGAAATGTAAAAGTGCGGGTTTTTCGTGCCAGAGAGCGGTTGTCGGAACTGCTTAAGGAGGATGAGATACATGTGTCCTGACAAAGAACTTCTTTCAGCCTACTTTGATGGGGAAGTAGATACAGTCTGGAAGGCAAGGATCGGTAAACACATCGAGACCTGTGAGAAGTGCAAACAGATCTTAAAATCCTTCGAAAGCCTTCACACTCTTCTCCAAACGGAAGAGTTGCCAATAAACCAGGAAAAACGGGAGAGCATCTACCAATCTGTTACCTCCAAAGAAACCCCAGCAGTTCACTTCTGGGATAGAAGGGTAAGTCTTCCTGCTCCAATTGCCTTGGCTGCAGCGGCGCTCTTTGTTGTTTTTGGCGGCTTTATCTTTTCACTGATGGATCGAGCATCACCCACTTCTCCAGAGGGCCTGGTTTTTGAGCTTTCCAGCGTTTCCGCCTATGGAAAGGAATGGGAAAGGGACATCTTCCCTGTAACGGAACTTTCCGGAGATATAACTGACACAGATTTCCTTATTGCCCTTCCGACTCATTCTGGGTTTACCGTTCAGGGCGAACCGAAATTTATTCTTGCAACGGAGTATAAGCGAGGCAAATAGTGAGAAAGGTTTTCATCCCTTTGATTATGCTGGCCTATTCCCAGATTGCCCTTTTCCCTCAAAGCGAAGACCCTAATGTTACCACAGAAAAGGCACTTCTTGTTTCCATGGTCGTACGAATACTTGAACAGAGCAATCAGGTGGTATGGAACCAGACCAGTTCCAAAACCACCATCCCGGGTAAAGCCATCAGGGTTAAACTTACGGGGGAAAATTTCTTAATTATCACAAATCTTACCCCCTATGAAAAAGACTCCGAGTTTTACATTCTCCTCGCCCAAGCGGAGATCTGGCTTAAGGAGGCCCTTCCTCAATCAGTTCAATACTTTTCAACCTTCAAAACCCTCCTGGTTCCTAGGGGGGAAGCGATACTCTTTTTCCCCTTTGGAATGGCAGCTACAGAAGAGTCTTCTCCCTATACCCTGCAGATGGAGATACTTATAAATCCCTACGATTCTGCCGGAGGCTCCTCAGGTGACTGACAAGGAAGATCAGCCGAAACCTTCCCTGTACAAAAGGCTCAGCAAGAAAAAATGGTTCATTCCTCTAATCTCCTTTACCAGCTTGATTATAATATTTCTTTTTACCTCCCGTTTTACCGATAGACCTCCAGTAATA
>ENA-OSEO01003912-OSEO01003912.1-sediment-metagenome-genome-assembly--contig:-NODE-3912-length-16488-cov-5.632685_pt1 | contig 16488 bp, 15 predicted proteins | sample MGYA00237883_ERZ534232 | MGnify/ENA metagenome assembly ERZ534232 | reverse complement strand
AAATCTTAGCCTGCACCTCTGTCAGCGGCAACCAGAGCATAGAAAAAACCAGCCTCAATGCCCGGCGGGTGATGACCCTGCTGGGCATTGAGGCCCCTTTTGCCATGGGCAGAGAAGAGCCCTTGCATGGGGAGCCCATCCACGCTGGCAACATCCACGGCGAAACCGGTTTGGACGGACCAGCGCTGCCAGATCCCGCCATCGAAGCTGAGCCAATCAACGCAGTGGAATTGATGGCAAAAACTATTGCCGCCTCAGATAAACCCGTTACCATTGTGGCCACAGGTCCGCTGACCAATGTTGGCGCCCTTTTAATCCTGTACCCCGAGTTAAAGCCCAAAATCGCTCATATTTCGATCATGGGCGGCGGTCTGGCTCATGGAAATTGGACTCCAGCAGCGGAATTCAACATCCTGGTCGACCCCGAAGCGGCTGATGTGGTTTTCAAATCCGGCTTTCCCCTTACTATGGCAGGTTTGGACGTAACACTCAAAGCCCTGGTCTTCCCTGAAGACTTTGAACGCATCCGCAGATTGGCAAACCCAATCGCGGTTGTGGTCGCCGAATGGCTGGACTTTTTTTATTCCTTCCACCGCAGTATAGGCTATGCCGGCGCGCCAGTGCATGACGCGGTGGCGGTGGCAGCACTGATCAAACCTGAAATCCTGACCGCCAGGGACTATTATGTGCAAGTTGAGACCTCTGGTGACTTCTGCAGGGGAGCAACCGTGGCAGATCACTATGGTTTCAGCCATCAGCCACCCAACACGCATGTCCTGGTTGACATCGACCGCGAAGGCTTTATTGATCTTCTGGTTGAAGCCGCAGCCTGGTATGGAAAGGAGTCCAAATGAACCCCATTCCCGTAGTCCTGGACTGCGACCCAGGCGTGGATGATGCCATCGCCTTTCTGTTGGCAAAGCAACTGCCTCAATTGAACGTCCTTGCGATCACCAGCGTGGCGGGCAATGTCTCCTTGGAGCGCACAAACTATAACGCCCTGGGGCTGCTCGAATTCCTGGATTGGGACATCCCTGTCTATCGTGGGGCAGCCGGACCAGTTTTCCGCAAGCGCGTGGAAGCCGCCGAGGTGCATGGCTCCAACGGCATGGCAGGCTATGACCTCCTCCACACCCGCAGCGAAGTTGAGGGCGTGAACGCCTGGGACGCCATCCACCAATATGCGCTGGAACAACAAGGCGCGCTCGAGATCATTGCCATCGGTCCGCTCACTAACCTTGCCCTGGCTTTTCTCAAATACCCTGACCTGCCCCAACTGATCAAACGGATCGTCATCATGGGTGGCTCAAGCGACGCGGGCAACGCTACTCCGGCAGCCGAGTTTAATATTTATGCTGACCCTGAGGCTGCTGATATTGTTTTCTGTTCCGGCGTGCCCGTGCACATGTGCGGGCTGGATATGACCATGAAAGCGCTCATGACCCCTGACGAGCTCGACCAGGTTGCGGCGCTGGGCAGCAAACAAGCAGTCTTCTTCCGTGATGTTGTCCAGGATATCGTGAGGTTTATGCGCCGGCTGGGCATCACTGGCATTAACATGCACGATCCCGCTGCTGTGCTCTACGCCGCGGATGACTCAATTTTCACAGCTTATCCAGCCGGTATTCGCGTGGAAACCAAGGGCACAATCACTCAAGGAAAAACCGTTACCGATCTTTTTAGCGATGCGAAATGGCAAAAGAATGGTTTTGTGGCCATGGATATCGACCGGGATGCCTTCGTTGAGAAGGTTTTTGAGCTGATGAGTAAATATTGAGACACTTTCACTTTTCAATCAGAGTTTCCAGCAGGTCTTCGTAAGAAGACCTGCTTTGAATAACACAATAAGGATGACACCAACATGCCAAAAAAAATAATTATCGATACAGACCCGGGAATTGACGATGCCATGGCCATCCTGGCCGCATTGCATTCCCCAGAACTCGAAGTATTGGGCTTGACCACCGTGTTCGGAAACACAACGGTCGATCCTTGTTCGTTAAACGCTTTGCGATTGGTGGAGCTGGAGGGGAATGATCATGTTCCGGTTGCCCAGGGCTGCGCGCAGCCGCTTGTGCACGATCTCAATTCCTTTTCGGCTGGCGTGCACGGCAAGGATGGCTTTGGCAACACCAATTTGCCCCTCCCCCATGGCAAGCTCGATCCGCGTCATGCCGCTCAGTTTATTATCGATACCGTCATGGCAAACCCGCACGAGGTCATCCTCGCGCCAATAGGTCCGCTGACCAACATCGCCATGGCATATCGCCTCGAACCCCGGATTGCCTCGTTGGTGAAGGAAGTGGTCCTGATGGGCGGCTGTGCCTTCGCCTTGGGGAACATCTCAGCCATGGCTGAAGCCAACATCTATCACGATCCACATGCCGCGGAAGTCGTTTTTGCTGCTCCCTGGAAGGTGGTCATGGTCGGGCTGGACGTCACCACCAAAATCGTCATGCGTCCTGAGTATTTTGCTAAACTGTACGCAGCCGGCAACCCCGCGGTGGGGCTTCTCGAGAAAATTCAGCCCTGCTACCAGGACTTTCATGAAGAGATTTACGGCATGAAAGGCGCAATCCACACCCATGACCCCGCCGTCATAGCTTACCTGTTGGCGCCAGAGCTGTTCAGGTGTGAGGAGATGCCGGTTTACGTGGTGACGGAAGGTCTTTGTTTGGGAAAAACCATCGCCGACAAACACCACCATGTTTTTTCAAGCATGCAGCAGGGTAAAGGAATTGGTGAAGAATCTGATGAGACTGCGCTTGAACGCCCCTCCACCACCATCACCCTGGGGGTGGATGAGGACGGGGTGTTGGAGTTGCTGTTTGATTTGTTGACAAAGTCTTAATCAATCAATTCACGAATGCGAAATCGTAGGGCGGAATGGCGTTCTCCTGCCCTCGCAGCGTAGCTGCAAGGGTTCACCACTCCGCCATTCAGACACCACTACGTCGTAGGGGCGAAGCATCCAGTATTAGCGCATCATGTAAGGCAAAGGATTTATGTTGGGTTGATTCTCCTCTTCCTGCGACCTCGCTGGTAATTCGTCCGATCTACAAGGGGTGTGTTTGTCATCCTGAGGCACGAAGGATCTTACCCCTCTATCACTAAGATTCTTCGCTGGCGCTCAGAATGACAGAAAATCCGAGAGCATAATGGCGTTCTCCTGCCCTCGCAGCGTAGCTGCAAGGGTTCGCCACTGGGGTGTCCCAAATGTCAGCAAAAGGGCGGAGTTATTGTAGGGCGGGGTGTTGAGCCCGCGCACACCTTGTGGCATCTCTCGGTTATGAGGCGGTCTCATTACGCCGCTTCGCAGGTGCAACGTCCGACCTACCCACCAGGTGTAGGTTGGGTGCAGCGACGCAGGAGCGTAACCCAACATTAACGCTCAAGAATCAGGTTTTGTTGGGTTGCGCTCAATAACAAGAACCAGTAACCCAGACCCTATATCGCTCCACCCAACCTACCAAAACAAGCTACCCCGGATAATCGGCAATTTTCCTGGATAAATCCTTATTCAACAGGCGCGGCAGGCGGGCGTTCACCTCATGCAGAATTTCATCCAGGTCCAGGGTCAGGTACTTTCCTCCCTGGTAAATCAATCTGCCGTCACAAATCACCGTGTCAACATCCCGGGCATCAAGTGAATACACCAGGTTGGCCGCCTTGTTGATCACCGGCTGTACTGCCGGGCGATCCTGCCGCAGCAGCACCACATCCGCCAGGTTGCCCGCTTTCAGATTGCCCAACCGGGGTTGCCGCAAGACCTTCGCGCCGCCCTGAAAAGCCAGGTCCAAAACCGTGTTCACTGGCATGACCTCGGCATCCATCGCTTTATTCTTTTGGGTGAGGGCGGTCAGGCGCATTTGTTCAAACAGGTCGAGCGTGCTGCTGCTGACCACGCCATCGGTTGCCAGGCCTACCGCAATGCCTTTTTCCAGGTATTTGGGCAGGTCAGCCAAGCCCATAGCCATTGCCAGGTAAGTTCTTGGCGCCTGGGTGATGCCAACCTCTCTGCCAACGAGCAAATCGAGGTCCGCGTCAGAGGGATAGAGACAATGCGCCAGGATCGCGGGCTGATCCAGCAAACCAGTATCCGCCAATATCTGCACGGGCGTTTTTCCGTAACGCTCAAGGGATAAGGTAATTTGCCCAGCAGTCTCCGCGACATGAATATGATTGCCAACCCCCAGCTGGGCGGCTTCTTTAGCGCAGCGTGTGAGAAAGTCCGGATCGCAGAGATAGGGCGAATGCGGCGCTAGCCAGGTGGTGATGCGACCATCGGCCTTGCCCTGCCAGCGTTCCACGAAACGGATGGTTTCATCCAACTGCGCGTAACCCTGGTGCCCAAAGACAGCCCATCCCAGGTTGGCGCGAATGCCCGCCTTCTCCACCGCCTGCGCGACCATATCCATTTCAAAATAATGATCCGCGACGCAGGTAATGCCGGCTGCGATCATCTCAGCCATCCCCAACATAGCACCCCAATATACGTCTTCGGGGGTCAGGTTGGCTTCGAGCGGAAAGATAACCTTGTTAAACCAGTCGTTCTCGTTCACGTCCGGTCCGGCGTTGCGAAAGAGCACCATCGGCACATGCGCGTGGGTGTTGACCATGCCTGGCACAGCCAGCATGCCAGTTGCGTCGATGACCTGACAATCTGATTGTGCCAAAGCGGCGGTTGGCTGTATGGCGATGATCTGGTTGCCCTCTATCAGGATATCCTGGCCAGGAAGAAAGCGCGGCACTTGACCTTCGAAGGTCATCACCTCACAATTCCTGATAATTAGTTTTCCCATGTTCTATGCTCTTCCTTTACCGTTTTTAGAAGTTTTCCACCAGTGCGAGCGCGTCTGCGATAGCCCGGTCGAGAATCGTTTTAACTGCCTCCCGCCCTAAATCGAGCCCATCAGCCGCGACCACATCAAAGCGCGGGATTCCCCAAAATTTGCACAAAGCCTCTAAATAACGCGCGCCCATCTCGAGCGGGGAATGACTATAATCTCCACCGCGAGTAGTCAGAAACAGCAGTCTTTTCGCTTTGCACAACCCAAAAGACCCATGTTCACCCACGCCGAAGGTAATCCCATCCACGCAGATGTTCTCGATGAAAATCTTTAATAAGCCTGGGAAACACAGGTCCCAGAACGGCGCGGCAATGATGATACGGTCAGCCTGGCTGAATTGATGGGCATAGCGAAAGCGCGGATGTTCGAGGTTGTGTTCCGCCAGCAGGCGTTCACGTTGGGCGAAGAAACCCTCTGTCAATGGCGAAAGCGGTTCGTCCATCAGGCATAATCTTTCCACCTTGTAAGCTTCTTTGGCTTGCAGCCCCGCCAGAAAGGCTTCAGCCAGAACGCGAGTTCGCGACTGTTCCCGTCGGATACAGCAATCGATGTAAAGCACCCTTACCATTCCAGCACCTCGGGAACCTGCAGCGTGCCTTCGGCAAGCACTTGCTCCACTTCAGCCCGGGTGGGAATAGAATTCGCCGCTCCTGGGCGCTGCACACACAGCGCCGAAGCTACGGTCGCCAGGCGCAGCGTCTCGGCAAGGCTCAGGCCCTGCATCACACCAAACAGGAAATAACCGCTGAAGGTGTCCCCTGCGGCAGTGGTATCCACCGCCTGCACTTTGCAGCTGCCGATGCTGGCGTAATGACTGTTTTGAACACACTGTGCGCCGCGTGACCCGAGCGTGAGCAGAATGCCAGCCCTGGGAAAGCGCTCAGCCAGGCGCTGCAGCAGGTTTTCATCCACCGCCCCACCGATAATTCCTGCTCCTTCAACCTCGTTAACAATCAGCCAATCGAGCTGGTCAATCGGGTAAGTATTCACATCTTCGGAATATGGAGCGGCATTAAATGCCACATGTAAGCCCTTCGCAGAAGCTTTTTCGATAATTTCGCCCACCAGGTTGGTCTCATTCTGCAGCAATACAAAACCTTCACTGCCAAATGCGTCCAGCGTTCGGTCCACATAGGCTTCGGTCAGCATTTGGTTCGTGCCACCATACAGCAGGATACAGTTCTGACCGGAATCCGCCACCTGGATGATGGCATGCCCGCTGACCTCCGCTGAAGTCTGCATCAACGAGGTGTCCACTCCGGCTGCTTGCAGCATCTCAACCAAAAACCCGCCATCTCTGCCAGCGATGCCGGCATGAAACACCTGGCTGCCAGCCCTGGCAGCCGCGATGGATTGGTTTAGTCCCTTACCGCCGCTGTTAATTGTGTAGGATTTTGTATGTTTGGTTTCGCCTGGGAGTACAAAATTGTCTACCCGGTAAACATGGTCAATATTGAGTGAGCCAAAATTTAGAATAGGCATAAGCGGTCCTTTTGATTGATTTTCACGATATAGGCAATTATACTGGGAGAAGCCAACCCAAACAGAAAAGAGGAACCATGTTGCAGCCTCACATTCAACTCGATGAGAGCGTTCTTGCCCACTGCGCCTTATTGCCCGGCGACCCCGCCCGGCTCGACCGGATTGCCCCCTTCCTGAGCGACGTAACCGAACTGGCTTACAATCGTGAATTTCGCAGTCTGCGCGGCACTTATAAAGGTCTGCCTGTTTTGGCGGTCTCCACTGGTATTGGCGGGGCATCCGCGGGCATTGCCGCGGAAGAGCTGCACAACATCGGCGTCAAGGCTATGATCCGCATCGGCAGCTGCGGTGCTCTGCAGCCCGAGGTGAAATTGGGCGACCTCGTCATTGTCAACGGCGCGGTCAAAGACGACGGCGCATCCAAAACCTACAGCCGGGCAATTTTCCCCGCGGTTCCAGACGCGGAACTGATGTTTGCTTGTATCGAAGCCGCCAAAGAGCAGGGCTTTGCCCACCATATCGGGATCGCTCGCAGCCATGATAGTTTTTATACCGATCAGGAAGCCGAAATCGACGCTTATTGGTCCAGCCAGGGCGTGCTGGGCGCGGACATGGAAACAGCGGCTTTGTTCACAATTGGAAGCCTGAGGGGCTTCAAAACCGCTTCCATTCTGAATAACGTCGTTGCCTACGAGCAAGACACACTCGAATCGATTGGTTCGTATGTCAGCGGTGAGGATCTTGCCATGCAAGGAGAGCGCAACGAGATTCTGACTGCATTAGAAGCCCTGCGCAGGGTGATCAAAGATGGGTAAGGTCGCTGCGGTCAGGGAAACTTCAGCTAAAGCCCTGATTCACTGACTAAATAATCCGCTATCCATCCTTCTTAAGCTATTATCCTATCAGCGAAATGCTTACAACCCATCATTTCAACCATAAAAAAGCCACCACTTTGCTTAAGGTGGTGGCTTTGATTCTTGATTTCCAAAAAAAACAAGCCGGGGAGGAAATAGCAGTGATTGTGTTTACTTCACGCCCAGCCGCTTGCCAACCCGATCGAAGGCTTCGAGTGCCTGCTCGAGGTCATCCTGGCTGTGGGCGGCGGAAATCATCACACGGATGCGCGCCTTACCTATTGGCACGGTCGGAAAACCCAGTGCCATGGCAAAAATGCCTTCCTCAAAAAGCTGCCGGCTGAATTCGCGCGCCAGCTGCACATCACCCAGAATAACAGGCGTGATGGGGGTTTGGGTCAGACCGGTGTCAAAGCCCAGTTTGCGCATTTCTTCCTGGAAGTAGCGCGCGTTTTTCCACAATCGGTCTACCAAATCGGTCGATTCTTCCAGCAAGTCCACTGCGGCTATGCAGGCAGCGATATCCGGCACTGTCACCGCGGAAGAGAACAGGAATGGACGCCCGCGCTGGCGCAGCCACTCGATGATTCGAGCGTTACCCGCCACCACCCCGCCAACAACGCCAAAGGCTTTGCTGAAAGTGCCCAATTCGATATCAATTTTGCCGTGCAGTTTGAAGTGATCGACAATACCGCGTCCGCCTTCACCCATCACGCCCTCACCATGGGCATCATCGACCATGGTCATAAGACCATACTTGTCCGAAACTTCAACCAACTTATCAAGAGGAGCGAAATCGCCGTCCATCGAAAAGACACCATCCGTAATCATCAAGCCGCGTCGATAGCTGCCCTGAGCTTCCTGAATTACCCGATCAAGGTCGGCCGGATCCGCGTGCTTGAAGCGATGGATCTTTGCCCCCGAAAGCCTGGAACCATCAATGATCGAGGCATGATTGAGTTCGTCAGAAAAGATCGCGTCTTCCTTGCCAACCAAAGCCGGGATCGTTGCGCCATTGGCCGTGAACCCCGATTGGAAAGTGATTGCGGCTTCAACCCGCTTGAACGCAGCCATGCGCCGTTCCAGTTCGACATGCAGGCTCATGGTTCCGGCAATCGAGCGCACAGCTCCTGGCCCAATGCCATATTTCTTCATTGCATCGATTGCGGCTTCAACTACACGCGGATGATTAGCCAAACCGAGATAGTTGTTGGCGCAAAAATTGAGTACTCTTTTGCCATCCACAATCACAGAGGGGCCTTGTGGTGAATCCATGGTGCGAATCTTATTGTAGAAGCCAGTTTCTTTCAAATTGGTCAGCTCTTCGTCAATCCAAGTCAATTTATCGCTCATAAACACCTCTTTCTATGCAATTACTAAGATTATACCCGTGCTTAGAGCCATATGGACTGTTTCAGACCAGATCGGTATATAATATTTGTATCAATAAGCATTTATTGGAGTGTGCCATGCAAATTATTTCTTGTGTTGACTATGCCGATATGAGCCGCAAGGCTGCCCGCATCATCGCTGCCCAGGTGCAGCTCAAGCCGCAGAGTGTGCTGGGGCTTGCCACAGGCTCAACCCCCATTGGCACCTATAAGGAACTTATCCGCTTCCATCTGAATGAGGAACTAGACTTTTCAAAAGTTATCACGGTCAACCTGGATGAGTACTACGGATTAAGCCCGGAGCATGAGCAAAGCTACCGCTACTTCATGCAGCACAACTTCTTTGACCATATCAATGTATCCCCTGAAAATACCAATGTTCCCGACGGACTCACCCGGGATGTTGCCAAAACTTGCGCAGAATATGACAACTTCGTTGCTTCGCTCGGTGGCACGGACATCCAATTGCTGGGAATCGGTTATAACGGTCATATCGCTTTCAATGAGCCGCACTCTTACTTTTTTGCTCAGACCCACCTGGTAGATCTGAATGAAGAAACCATCAAAGCCAACGCGCGCTTCTTTGAAAGCGAAGCTGATGTGCCCCGGCAGGCTATCACCATGGGTATGCGATCGATTTTGAGCGCAAAAAGGATCTTGCTTTTGGCAAGCGGATCAAAGAAAGCTGAAGCAGTCGCGCAGATGATCAATGGCCCCATTGACCCGCAGCTGCCGGCTTCGATCCTTCAGGTGCACCCGAATGTGATGGTAATCGCGGATGAAGAGGCGCTTGCCTTAGCCTGACGAGCTGAATAAGCTTATTCAACTGGTAAAAACACGCTAAATAATCTTTTCTGTATGCCCTGCCAGGTTGCGCAGTAATTCCAACTGCCCGATGTGGTAGGCGTGGTGGAACTCCATGAAAAACAACATCCAGCCCCGCCGCGCAGGCCGCCCAAATCCTGGGACCTCCTCATCGAAGTCAGCGTCAGTCATCGGCTCAAGCTTCTCAAGAACCGCCTGGTGCAGCACCTCATAAGCAGTCATCAGTTCAGAAGCCGTCATCAGACCCGCTTCGGGACCTAAAATAGGTTCAGAACCTCTTTCAAAACGGCTCAGATCCGTCAAACCCTCCGGTTTCTTTCCGTCCAGGAAACGCAGGATCGGGATCAGGCTCTCAGTCAGATGCCCTAAAGTCCACAACATGCAGTTACCACCGTTGGGAGGTTGGATGAGCATTTCAGAGTCACTCACGTCTTTAATCTGCTCTTTGATAAGCTCCAAGTTGCCTTCCAGCATGCTTTGATATTCTTTTGCGGTGATCATAGCCTCTCCTCTTTAATTGGCAGGCGTCAATAATTGCTCATTCTCGCAATTTTATTTGCCTGACTTTACTGTTCCACATAGTTTTTACGCTCCAGTTAATACTTCTGAACAGATATTCTTCTCCTGAAGTCTTAACTCAAAGGTTGCTGCGCCACTGCAGCTGGTAGGCTACGGTAGGTCGCGCCCTTCGCTGGAATAGATGCGATACCAATCCTCGCGGCTGAGTGGTATGTCCATCCCGGCAGCGATCTCACGCAGGCGCTGAGTGTTCATCGTGCCGGCAATCATCTGCATCTTTGCCGGATGACGCGCAATCCAGGCTCCGACGGCGCCATTCTTGGTGATCCCATACTTGTGCCCAACCTCTTCCAGCGCAGCGTTCAGCTCAGGAAACTCGGGGTTGTCCATGTAGGTTCCTGCTATGAAACCGGATTGAAATGGCGACCAGGCTTGGATGATCATACCGTGCAACCGGGAGTAATCCAGCGTAGCCGAATCGTGGTCCTCAGAAAATGGCAGGTTCGTGTTCATCCGTATAGCGTGATCGATCATGCCAGTGTGAGCGGGACCGAATTGCAGCTGGTTTGCAACCAGTTTATGACTGGTGGCGGACTGTAGGAGCTCAATCTGACGGGAGTGCATGTTGCTCACGCCAAAAGCGCGCACTTTACCGCTGGCGTAGAGTTCGTCAAACGCAGCTGCTACCTCTTCCGGCTCAAAAAGGGCGTCCGGGCGATGCAGTAGCAGCACGTCGAGCTGTTCGATCCCCAGGTTTTGCAGGGAATTTTCAACCGACTTGAGGATATGCGCGAAGGAGAAGTCAAAAGCGATGTTTTGGCGGGCTTCATTCTGGACGATACCGCACTTCGACTGAATCAGCATTTGGGAGCGCAAGCTTGGGTTGGCGCGCAGCCACTCGCCAAAATGGCGCTCGCAGGCGCCATTGCCGCCGTAAATATCGGCATGATCGAAAAAGTTGATGCCGAGTTCGAGGGCAGTCTTGAGGTGCAGGTCCAGCTCAGAACCTGAGAGGCGTGTAAGGCGCATACAGCCCAACACGAGCGCGCTGGTTTGCATATCTGGAGTGAGGGAAATAGTGTACATGGCAGTCCTTTCTGATTTTTGGAAGTCTATCTAATTTATACCCCAGCCTGGGCAGACGTGACAGGCAGGGATGTCAACCGGCTACTGATGATGGATGCCCCAACGGCTGGCGGGAACTGGTTCAAGTCGCTTAAATCCAGCGCGGACGTAAAAACTGGCATAGCCTATATCCGCGGCATCATAGCGCTCTGGTAAGGCTGGGCGGGGCTGGCTGATGTCATCCAAAGGCGAAACTTGCAACAGCTTGCCTTCGGCTCGCCAGGCTTCCTGGATGGCAGCCTTCACGAGAAACACAAACAGTGAAGCATGATCCGCTCGTTTTGCCAGGCTAAGCTGCCTGACTTGCCAGTGCCCGTTTGCCGGCGCAGCCCCATGCTCTGATGTGGGAGCAGCCAGTGGAGCGAGTTCGCAGACACCTATCGTCTGATCCTCCTCTATTAGCAGTACTCCAGATCTTAAGCCAGCCCTGGCCAAATCTGTGATGGTCACGTTTTCTGCTCCTGATTGCGCTTCCTGCACTTCCAGGAATTTCACCTTTGTTTCGGAGTTTAGCCTTTCAACTTGGGTTTTATCGAGCAGGTGGATCAACGCGAGGTACTCCGCGGAAGTTTGCGGTAAGTGAACAGAAAACTGCTGCGGAACTGACCAGGGGTCCTGCGCTTTGCCGGCGTAGAGAGCATGCTCATAAGCCTGGTAATCAGCTGGTAAAGGCAGTCGGTGGAGATTGCAAAGGAACTTTACAGCGTTGTAATCATTTTCATCAAAAGCGTAGCCGAGATGAAAGTCTACCAGCCAATCGGCTTTGATGCAGCGAACTTTGGCATGCCCGATCTTGCCCTGCCCGGTGAGCGAATCGCCGGGGTATTCCACCCCGCCAACGATCTGCCCCTGGTCATTGCGAATGTAGGAGTGGATGTCCACCTGGTGTCCGCCGCCGTCCTGGAGCACAAAGTCGTGCTCCCACTGGTCATCGCGCGGCAGGTGCCCATAGCCCAGGCGGCTGAGGATGCCCAGAAAGCGGGGCAGGTACTGCTGGTTGATGGCAATATCCAGGTCGGAATGGGGGCGGGTTTGCCAGCCCAGGTGCGCGTCCACCGCCCAACCGCCATCAATTACGATCGGTATGCCGGCGATTTCTGCCAGGTCGATAACGCGCAGGGTCTCTTCCTGATCCATTTCCGGAGTCAGACTGGGGGTCAGGCAGAGCGGAACGCCTTTCAGGATTTCTTCAAGAAGATTTGGCTGACTTGGTTCCAGACCGGCAGGTGAGGGCATAGCAGGCTGTCCTTTTGGTCGTAATATCACCTTCTCCTTAAGAGATGGCGAAACTTTTGACTGGATTATATCATCCAGGAACCTCATAAGATACCTTGCAAAAGTGCTCTAAAGACCTCTTAAAAGAAATACTTGAGGACAAGCCGCATAAATGAAGCTCTGATCTGTCTAGGGCAGAAGCGAGTATGAACGCGACCTCTACAAAAGGCGCTTTTCTGGAAAAAACAAGCTCTTGAGGGTATACTTAACCAGATAAATAAAGCCAATCGTGGAGGATCTCATGAAAGTAACCGTTCAACAGCAGCAGCTTGCCCACGGCGTCAACGTGGTTGCGCGCGCTGTCACTTCCCGCAGCACTCTCCCTGTACTCTCGAACATCCTGATCAAGACCGACCAGGGGCGTCTGAGGCTTTCGGCTACCAACCTCGAGCTCGGTATCAGCGCCTGGATTGGAGCGAAAGTCAGCGAGGAAGGTGGGCTAACCGTGCCAGCACGCACCTTCGTGGACATGGTAAGCAACCTCCCCAGTGAAGAAGTAATCCTGACGTTGGACGAACACACTCAATCTCTCAACGTGAAATGCGGCACGCTAAACACGGATATCAAAGGCATCAGCGCGGATGAATTCCCACCCATGCCCACGCCCGACGACGAAACTGCCATTCCTTTGAACGTTGAAAACTTCAAGGAAATGATCCAGCGCGTAGCCTTCGCCGCCTCCACGGAAGACACCCGCCCCAATCTGACTGGCGTGCACATGAGCTTCCAGGGAGATGAACTCGAGATGGCTGCCACAGATGGCTATCGCATTTCCATCAGCAAAGCTGCCATCGGGCACAAACCTCCCCAAAACCTTGAAGCCCTGATCCCCGCCAGAGCCCTCAGTGAGCTCTCGCGCATTGCGGTCAATGGCGATGAGACCCTGCTGATGTCCTTCCCAGCCGGACGCGGCCAGGTTATCTTCCATTTGAAGGACGCAGAACTGGTTTCGCAGCTGATCGAAGGCAACTTCCCCAACTATACGGCGATTATTCCCACCAGTTTCAAGACCCGTACTGTGCTCAACACTGCCCAACTGCTTAAAGCCTGCAAACAGACCGAGATTATCGCCCGAGAGGGAAGTTATATCGCCCGGTTGGACATCCAGCCAGAAGCCGGCAGCACGGATCGCGGTCCACAAATGGAAATTTCCGCCACTTCTGAGCAGACTGGCTCTTCTGAAGTGATCGTGGATGCCTCGGTGGATGGTGTACCGCTCTTAATCTCCTTCAATATCCGCTTCCTGCGCGAAGCCCTGGAAGTGATCAAGACCGCCAACGTACTGTTGGAAACCAACGCCGCTAACACCCCCGGTATGCTGCGCCCTGTTGGGGACGAGAGCTTCAGGCACATTATTATGCCGATGAATGTGAACCGCTAAATTACTTGTATATTAAAAAGATTAAGCTGGCTCGGGTAACTTGAGCCAGCTTTTGTTTTAAGCGAGAAGCTAACTCAGGCTTTTGCCAAGCTCAAAAGCCTGCTGGTTCAGCTCCACAAACTGCGGTTTGACATTTTCGGCAATGATCCTACCCCAATCGATCTCTTCGAGCCCAAGCTGGCGCACGCTGGCACCCAGCAGGATAATGTTCATCACCCGCAAATTACCGAGCTTGCGGGCTTCCTCGCTGGCGTCCATGGCAATCATCTTGCCAGCACGCGCGCTGATCAACTCAGCCGCGTTTTCAGGGTACTTATCGCTGCCATTTTGCACTCCGATCGGGTTGACACGCACTTTGTTGAGGATCACGATGCCTTTACCGTCCTCGCGCAGGTAATCCAGGTTGCGCAGCACTTCAAGCTCCTCAAAACCGATAATTACATCCGCCTTTTTGGCTTCAACAATCGGCGAAAAGACCTTTTCACCAAAGCGCACATGCGTAAGCACTGGACCTTCCCGCTGCGACATACCGTGGACTTCGCTCATTTTGACATCATAACCCTGGGAAAGCAACCCTTCTGTCAGCAATTTGCTGGCCAGAATGGTTCCTTGACCGCCAACGCCGGTTAATAGGATGTTTTTTGTGGTCATCATGCCTCCACTTTCTGAATTGCATGCACCGGGCACACCTGGGCGCACACGCTGCAGCCAACACATTTTTCGGGGTCAATCGATGATTTTTTCTTGTCAAATTGGAAGACAATCGCCGGGCAGCCAGTGCGCGTGCACTTCTTACAGCCAATGCAGACTTCCTCGTTCACCCAGTAAACATCGGTGAAAGACCCTTTGAACTCTTCTTTGTCGAGGGCGGTCTGCTTTTTGAGCGCGCATGGCCAGCGCGTGATGATCACGGAGGGCTCCTGTAGACCCAAAGCCCAGTCCAGAGCTTCTTTAACCTCGCTCAACTGGTTAGGATTGATCACACGGACATTCTTGAAGCCAAAAGCCCGGGCGATCGCCTCGATGCTGACAGCTTCAGTGATTTTGCCCTGGATCGTGAGCCCGGTACCGGGGTTGTCCTGCTGGCCGGTCATGGCGGTGATGCGGTTGTCGAGCACGACCGTAATTAGCTTGCTCTTGTTGTAAGCCACATCCAAAAGTGAGTTTATACCAGTATGGAAGAAGGTCGAGTCGCCGAGCACAGAGACTACGCGCATCTTATTACCCTCGATAGTGTCGAAGACTTGCTGCGCCCCATGTCCAAGGCTGACGCTGGCTCCCATGCAGACAGTGGTCTCCATGGCGTGATACGGCGCGCCGGAAGCAAGCGTGTAACAACCGATGTCCCCAGAAACCATAACGTTCTTGCAGCGGCCAAGCTCATAGAAGAAACCGCGATGCGGGCAGCCAGCGCAAAGCGTGGGCGGACGCGGTATGACGGCTGAGCGAACCGCATCGTCCCCGGGGTATTCCTCCCCAAAGATCACCGACCGGATCACTTCCGGTTTCATCTCACCGTTGCGAGGGAAAATGTTCTTTCCGTCGCACGCGATTCCCAAGGCGCGCACGTGCTCTTCAATGTAAGGATCGTTTTCTTCAATAATGTAGATATTCTCAACCTTAGAAGCAAAGTCGCGGATCAGGTCATCCGGCAGAGGATTGGTGAAACCCAGTTTCAGATAGGAGGCGCCATCACCAAAAACTTCGCGAGCGTAGAGATAACAGTCACCAGAACAAATGATTCCAATGTCGGTTTCATTCATCTCAATCCGATTCCACTGGCAGTTGTTCGAATAGACCTTTAATGATGATTGATTTTCCTGAACTTTGACTTTCATCGGGCGGGCGTTGGCCGGCACGGCCACGTACTTCTTGATATTTTTTACATAGGGCTTAATGGGCACGTCCTGGCGCTCGCCCAACTCCACCAAACTCTTGGAATGGCAGACGCGCGTTGTCATTCTGAAAAGCACCGGGATGTCGTGCTTCTCGCTGATCTCAAAAGCTTCAAGCAGCATATCTTTGCATTCCTGGCTGTCGGAGGGCTCAAACATGGGCGTCATGGCAGCCTTGGCGTAGTTGCGGTTATCCTGCTCGTTCTGGGATGAGAACTGCCCGGGCTCATCCGCAGTAACCACGACCGCGCCAGCGTTGACCCCCATATAGGCAAAGGTGAAAAAGGGATCAGCCGCCACATTCAAACCAACATGCTTCATGGAAGCGATCGCGCGCGCGCCTGCCAGGGATGCGCCAATGACCGATTCGAGGGCTGTCTTCTCGTTGGGAGCCCATTCAGAGTGGATTTCTTCATAAGTGGCAATGTTTTCAAGGATCTCAGTGCTGGGGGTACCCGGGTAGGCCGAAGCAAAGCGCACGCCAGCTTCCCAGGCTCCGCGGGCGACAGCTTCATCGCCGGTGATCAATTGTTTCAATGCATCCTCCTTTTCCGTCAAAGTAAGTTGAGTGAGTGACGGGTATGCTGGGTTTCAGTATAAACGAGAATTGCGTGAAAACGGTTTGAAATTTGAGATTTTGTGATTAATCAGAGGATTAAGCCTGCCAGTCGCTACATGCCATCGCTCAGTTCCAAAGGAGTGACTTTTAGCAGGGAAGAGTTATTCTGGGGTTGCTGGAAGCCAATCGCATGCTTTCAGAGCTGCAGGTACGTCAGTCTGAATTCGACCTTGACCCAAATCGAAAATTGGGTTAGAATCGCAATCCTTACAGAAAAGTCCTCGTAGCTTAATGGATAGAGCACCTGCTTGCGGAGCAGACGGTTGCGCGTT
>ENA-OSEO01003910-OSEO01003910.1-sediment-metagenome-genome-assembly--contig:-NODE-3910-length-16492-cov-6.167042_pt1 | contig 16492 bp, 11 predicted proteins | sample MGYA00237883_ERZ534232 | MGnify/ENA metagenome assembly ERZ534232 | reverse complement strand
TGGCGGACATTGTAGCGCATCTCAATGCCGGTGGTCAGCGTGTGTCCGGCAACCGGATTGCCGGAGAGCTGGAGCTCGCCTTCCCACCAGCGGCCCTTCCAATAGTCGTGATTGACGACAATATCGGGCTCTTCGCCCTCCTCGGCATAGTCGTAGACGTATCGTCCATCGTAGTTGGAGTGGCTGTACGCGACTCGTGCCCTGACAGCATATCGCTCTGACAGAGCGCGAGCATACGTCAGACCGACCAGCGTGCTGTCATCCCAGGTCCGCGTGCGACGGTCGCCGAACACGGTGTCCCAGGGACTTGTCGGGATGCCTTTCTCACGCCCGGTGTGTGCCAGCAGGAGCGAGACGTCGCCCCAGGAAGCATGGGCAACCAGGTTGTCGAACTGATCATCGTCGTTCCGCACGGTCCCGAAGTTCGTCTCGGGTGCGTCAAATCCCCGGTAGTACAATGTCGGACCATCACTGTTATAGGCGCTGGCGGACAGCAGCAGGTCCACACCGTTCTCGAAGAGCTGGCCGTAAGTGATCCGGCCTTTCTGCGTGTCGAAACTGCCGGTCTGCCCCGAAAGCTCCAGTCCTTTGACGTGGCCGCCTCGCTTGGTGACCACGTTGACCACGGCCAGCACCGCGTTGCTGCCATACAGAGAAGAGCCCGGACCGCGAATGATCTCGACCTTCTCGATCAGGTCCACATCGAGCACAAACTGTGTGCCGAGCGTGGGCGCATCCCCCACGTTCTCGTTGATCCGATGGCCGTCGACCAACAGGAGAATCCGTGTGTCGTAGTCCCCCGGCCGGCGGAACCCCCGCGTCCCCACATAGTGATAGTTCCGGTCGTAGTTGACGTAAAAACCCGGAGCGCTGCGCAAAATGTCAACCAACGTCCGATAGCCGTACAGGCGGATCTCCTCCGCGGTGATGATCGTGACCGATGCCGGCGCGTCCGCCACCCTCTCGACGTGCTTCGATGCGCCGTATACGGTGTCGATAGGAACATCCATCAACTCCTCGAGAGACATCTCGAAGAGATCTTCCCCTGCGAACGGCTCATTGGCGTCGGTGCTCGCAGAAGCGTCTGTGCTGGCCCGAAGGGGAACGCTCAGACAGAGAAGGAGGAATCCTGCCGAAAGAACTGTCCTGAAGACCACAAATACCCCATATGTCGATCAAGATGCGATCATAGGCGCTCGCGGATCATTCCGCGGCGGACCCGCGCGTCCATATCGTCAGATTGGAGGATCAAATCAAGTGGAAGAGGCCGGGCAGCCTCGGATTGGCCCACGGCGACGCGGTCTGGGCCAATCCGCATGGATGCTCCGAGGGCGCTTGAGCGCCCACCGACTCCTCTCCCGCACCCCCGAATCCAGAATTCACGACGCTTCGGAGGGTTCTTTCGGCTTGACAGTTTGCCCATTTTCATCATACTATCGGGCTTATCGTTGGCGGACCCCGGCAGGCAGGTTATGTTGTCTTGTGGTGGCGGCCGTACAATCCCGACGCGCCGCGGCGCTGCGGGCAGGGATGCCCGTGTCGGCAGGAAACCGGAGAGCAGATACGGCCGCACGACAGAAGGAGCACAAAGAATCTCGATCTATGTCAAGGGGTATCGCCATCCTGGGTTCCACCGGCTCGATCGGTCGCAATGCGCTACGTGTGATCGAAGCCCTCGGGCCGGAGTACCAGATCGTCGGGCTCAGCGCTCACAGCCGGGTGGATCTGCTGGCGGAGCAGACGCGCCGACACCGGCCGAAGTTCGTTGCGGTCACGAATGAGGAGGCCGCCGGTCGGTTCCGGGCATTGATGAACGGCTGGAACGTCGAGATTCTCTCCGGCCGGGACAGCCTGAACGAACTGGCGCGGCGCGACGACGTCGATATCGTCCTGACCGCGGTGGTCGGAGCGGCCGGCTTGCCCTCGGCTCTCGCGGCCGCCAGAGCCGGCAAGCGTCTGGCCATCGCCAACAAGGAACCGCTGGTGATCGCGGGCGAGTTGTTGACCCGCACGGCGCGGGAGCATGGCAGCTCGCTGTTGCCGGTGGACAGCGAACATTCCGCGGTGTTCCAGGCTATTCAGTCAGGCAAGGCCCAGGAGGTGGACCGAATTCTGCTGACTGGTTCGGGCGGGCCCTTTCGCGGGGCCACGCGCGCCGATTTGGCCCAGGCCACGCGGGAACAGGCGCTGGCGCACCCGACCTGGAGCATGGGGCCCAAGATCACGATCGACTCGGCCACGATGATGAACAAGGCCCTGGAGATCATCGAGGCCCGGTGGCTGTTCGACGTGGCGGTCGAGAAGATCGAAGTGCTGATCCATCCGGAGTCGATCGTGCACTCGTTGGTGGAGTTCGTGGACGGCTCGGTGATCGCGCAACTTGGCGAGCCGGACATGTGTTTGCCGATACAATATGCATTGACGTATCCGCGGCGGGTGCGCGGGGTGTCGAAACGTCTGCGGCTCGAGCAGATCGGCCGGCTGCGCTTCGAGAAGCCCGATCCGCAGACGTTCCGTGCGCTGCCGCTGGCGTACGAGGTTGCCCGGGCGGGCGGGACCGCCGCGGCGGTGTTCAATGCCGCCAATGAGGCCGCCGTCGAGGAATTCCTGGCTGGCAGGATCAGGTTCCTGCAGATTATGGGTCTTGTCGAGCACTGTCTCGAAAGGCATGAAGTCCGCCGGACCACGTCGCTCGATGAACTCCTGGAGGCCGATGCCTGGGCCAGGAGAGAGATAAGGAACAGATTGATTATGGATGATGGATAATGGATGGTTTGTAGACGCTCAATTGTCGATCATCAGTGATCAATCATCAATGTGCTTGGAGTGTTTGGATGACGCAGGCGAAGTCATGGACGAAGTGGGCCACGATCGTGTTCTGGATCGCGGTTCTGGGAGTGGCTGTCTATTTGATCGTTCAGAACATCGGGGTCGTGGGGAACGTGATCGTCGTGCTGCTGGGCTTCGGCGCGGTCGTGCTCGTGCATGAGTTCGGCCACTTCATCACGGCCAAGCTGGGCGGCATCAAGGTCGAGGCCTTCTCCATCTTCATGCCCCCTACCGTGCTGGGAATTCGCAAGACCCAGTCCGGACTCAAAGTCCGCATCTTTCCCAGTTTCTCCAAACAACAGGTTGAAGAAGCGCCTGAGGAGAGCGAGGTCACGGAATACCGCGTCGGCCTGTTCCCCTTCGGCGGCTACGTCAAGCTGTTGGGCCAGGAGGATACCGGACCCGTCAAGCAGATCGATGACCCGCGCTCGTTCGCGCGGAAGCCGGTGCCCATCCGGATGGCGGTCATCGCGGCGGGCGTCACCTTCAACGTTATCAGTGCCGCCATCATTTTCATGGTGGTCTTTCTGGTCGGGATCAACCTTTCGCCCGCCGTGGTGGGGGGGGTGGTCGCCCATTCTCCCGCCGCGGAGGCGGGCCTGCAACCGGGCGATGAGTTCGTCGAGATCGAGGGCAAGAGCAAAGATCTCGATTTCAGCAACATCATGATCGCAGCGGCGCTCTCCAGCGCCGATGAGAAGGTTGCGGTCACCGTCCGGCGGACGGACGGTTCGCTCTTTGAGACCTCGCTGGCCGCCACGAATCTGGGCAACTCCTTCCGGGAGTTCGGCATCCTCCAGCCGCTGAGCCTCACGATCGCGGACGTGGCGGAGCCGAACATCCTGCGGGCGCGAACGGGCCTGGCGCCCGAGGACCGCGTTATCTCGGTCCACGGCACGGAGGTGGACCACTACTGGCAACTCAACGACATTGTGGAGAAGACCCTCGCGCCCAGCATTCAGATCACCGCCACACGTGGACAGAAGGACGGCGCAAAGACGGTGCGCACGACGCTGCCGCTGGACTGGAGCGTGGCCAGGAACGGCGAGGTCGAATCCGAGAAGGACCTGGGCCACGTCTATTCGCTCGTGCCCCGCCTGCGTGTGATGGGCGTCAACGGCGACGACGAATACGCTCCGCCGACGGACGACGAGCCGGACGGAACGACCCGCTTGCGGGCCGGCGACGTCATCCTCGCGGCCGACGACGTGGCGTACCCCACCTATAAGGAACTGCGCGAGATCACCACGAAGTATGAGAATCAGCCGCTGGCACTCACCGTGCTGCGGACGGACGCCAACGGTGTGGAGCAGAAGGTTGCCGTGACGGTCAAACCCCGGCGTGCTCCCGGCGAAGAACGCGTCGTGATCGGTTTCTTGCCGGTCCTCGACGCCAACCATCCGGTGGTAGCCAAGGCCATCTCCACGTCGGACGATCCGAACGGTCTGGACATCCCGCGCGGCGCGACGATCGTCGGCGTCAACGACAAGCCGGTGGCCAGCTTCTTCGATATCGTCCGCGAGATCCGCAAGGGGGAAGGCCGGCCGGTGACTCTGCAATACCGTCTCGATGGCGCCGTCGAGGGGGGGATCACCTTGTCCCAGGCCGCGATGGAGGAAGGCGTGACTGTCCATTCGGTTCTGGCGGAGCCTGTGCCTTTCCGACCCCTCGAGCGGCTGTACCAGGCGAAGGGCCCGCTCAACGCTCTCGGCATGGGCTATCGCAGAACCTGGACCTTCATCGCGCAGACCTATATCACGCTGACCCGCCTGATCGGCGGCTTGATCAGCCCGGAGAATCTCATGGGGCCGGTTGGCATCATCACGTTCAGCTACCGAATCGTCGCCGAGCAACCCATGGTGAACTATGCCTACTTCCTCGGATTGATCAGTGCGACGATTGCGGTGATTAATTTCCTGCCGGTGCCGCCGTTCGACGGCGGGCTGATCGTCCTGATGCTGATCGAGAAGATCAAGGGCTCCGCCCTGACCGAGCGCACACAGGGCATCGTCGCCTATACCGGCTGGGTCCTCGTCCTGATCCTGCTGGTCTATGTCACCTTCAATGATATCGTGAGGAGCTTTTTCAGCAGCTAAACGGCGGTTGCTGCCGATAGAACTTCGTGGTGCGCTCGGGGCCGGGAAGGCACCGGACCGATGAGACCCATGGGACTCATGCGCCCGTGCGTGCGGAGAAATCTGTCTACGAGGTTATCATGCCAGTCGATCAGAGGGTGCTCACCAACGAGCAGTTTCACCAGGACTTGTTGCATACGCTGGATCGCGCCGATCCCGACGTGTACCGGCTCCTGGAACAGGAATACGACCGCCAGCAGAATACGCTGCAACTCATCGCGGCGGAGAACCAGTGCTCGCGGGCGGTGTTGGCGGCCCTGGGCTCGGTGGTCCAGAACAAGACCACCGAGGGATTCGCCGGCGCCCGCTTTCATGGGGGCTGCGAAATTGTAGATTGCCTGGAGACACTCGCGATCAGTCGGGCTCGGGAGGCCTTCGGTGCCAAGTACGCGAATGTACAGCCGCACTCCGGCACGAGTGCCAACCAGATTGTCCTGATGGCGGTCCTTGAAAAGGGCAACCGCATCCTGAGCTTGGCCATGGACCAGGGCGGGCACGTCTCCCACGGCGCGCCGGTTGCCCTGGCGGGCAAGATCTTCGAGATCGAGAGCTACCGGGTCCGTCCGGACAGTTTCCTGCTGGACTACGACGCTATTGCCGAGCAGGCCCGACGGTTCCGGCCCAGGCTGATCATCTCCGGCGCCACGGCCTACTCGCGCGTTCTCGACTTCGCGCGGTTCCGCGCGATCGCGGACGAGGTCGGAGCCTATCTGATGGCGGATGTCTCGCATATCTCCGGCCTGATCTCCGCGGGCGTCCACCCTTCACCGGTGGATCACGCCCACTTCACGACGACCAGCACGTACAAGCCGGGCGGCCCTCGCGGCGGCCTGATCCTGATGGGCCGCGATTACGACCAGCCCTTCCAGGCCGGCAGCCGAACGATTCCCCTTTGGGAGAGAATTGAGAAGACTACCTTCCCCGGCTTCCAGGGGACCCCGTACTTGAACAACATCGCGGCCAAGGCGGTCTTCTTCCGCGAGATGCTCTCGCCCGAGTACAAACAAAGGCAGGCACGGATCGTGGAGAATGCCAAAGCCCTTGCCGGCGAGTTCGTCCGCCTGGGCTACGACGTCCTGACCGGCGGCACCGACAACCACATGTTCCTGACGAACGTCGCGAACTTCCGCAAGGGCATGACCGGCCTGATCGCACAGCACTGCCTCGAAGACTGCGGCATCATCGTGAACATGAACCGCCTGCCCTACGACCGTCAGAACGCCCGCGTCACCAGCGGCATGCGCTTAGGCACGCCCATCGTCACCAGGAACGGCATGCAGCCTTCCGACATGCGGGCGGTCTCCGAACTGGTGAACCAGGTCCTGACGCGGGTCGAAGTCGTCAGCGACCGGGAGTACCGTCTTGGTTCCGCCTTCCGTGGCGAGATGTGCGAACAGGTTCGCCATCTATGCAGCCGATTCCCGATGCAGTAGCGTCGATGCGTGACGGGGTCCCATGCCCCGGCACGGGTCATTCCTGGCGTTGAGCCCAGATCCGGCCGCGCGCTGAGACGGATAGACTCAATGTCGTCGCACGCCGGCCGGGGGCCGAACCGCTATCGAGTGCCTGCCCGGAGAACCGGTCAACGAACCGGATTGGGGCGTCGTTCCCGGTGGGGAGGATGATGTCCACCGCTGCTGGCGTATCGTTGAAGTTCTGAACGACGAAGCCGTTGTGGCCCGTCACGGAGAAGGGATGGAACGTGACGCCGCTTGGGCCACTGAGAACGGCTCGCGTTTGGCCTTCGTGCGTCAGCGACGCATCTTCACCCGAGAAGACCGCGCGAAGCCGGCTGAGCGCCGTCCCCTGCAGCGCGAGCAGTCCGAGCGGGCGGGGGCAAAGCAGGACCTCGCCGACAGCGTCGAAATCCGCCTGGCTGTAGGTGTGCGTATTGAGCAGCGAAATGCGTCCTTTCGCCAGATTCCGCGTCCGCAGAAACAGCAGGCTCTTCCCATCCGCCTCGCACACCAACTCGTCCGGCTCCCCGGACGGTTCGAGCGGCGATTCGATGTCCACCGTCGCGTCCGCGAGGTTGCCTGAGACAGGCCGAGACACGAGGTCCGGGTCCACGCCGATCATGCGGGCGAATTCCCCGCTTTGGGGCGACGCGATCAACAAGCTGGTGGTGATGATGACGCTCGCGCCCTTGTCCAGAGCGGTCTTCACGCGTTCGAGCAGTTGCGGATCGGCGGCCGCCTGGGCGGGAAGGAACATCACCGGCGCCGACGCGGGGAACTCGTGCGCCGGGACCAGGGGGATGCCGAGCATGCCGAGGAAATCCATCAGGTACATATCCCCGCCGGGGTCGCTGTTCGGGGGTTTGTAGGCCGGCACCCCTGCGACCGGGTGCGCGCCCACGAAGTCGGCCAGGTCCGCCAAGCGCTCGAACTGCTCGACGATCTTCGCGTGGTCCGGATGGCCCTGCAGGATGTCGCCGAGATTGAAGAAGACCAGTTCCCTCGCGCCGGCCAGGACGCTCGTGTACGCCTGGTCAAGGAAGTCGTGTTCGGCGCAATCGCCGTGATCGAACCAGGCGCCGCCGATCTTCCCGCCGGCGAGGGACGCCAGCCAGCGGTAGTTGATGAATCCCTCGTAGGGCTGGACGAAGCCGAATCGGCGCGTATTGCGACCCCGTGTTTCCGTCCCCACCCACACCCGATCAAAAATCCGAGGAAGCGTCTCGGTGTCGTAGCCGAACAAGTGAAAACGGTCGTACCACTGGGGATACTTGACGATCATGATGATGTCCGGGTTCACCTCTCTGGCGGGCTCGAGGAGAACCGAGCGGGCCAACTGCGTCAGCAACTCTCGGCGGTATTGGCCCCACGAACGTTCGCCGCGGGCACGGTCTGATTCCTCACCGACGTCGCCAGTGCAGAGGAAATCATCCACGATGAACGTATCGAAGACGCCTGCCGCCATGCGGACGATCTCCTCCAGATCGCGCTGTGTCTTGGCGTTCTGCCAGTTGAACCAGTCGAGTGGTCCCTGTTGGCGGACGCCGACGTCGCCGCCCGGCACGGTAGCGATCCCGCCGACCACGTCGATACCCTGGCGCACGAGCCAGTCGCGGACAATGACCAGCAGCTCCGGCGGGACGGTGTGCCCGGCGCGGTAGACCTCGACATACATCTTCGTGATCCCCATCCGCCGGACGGCCTCCCCGACACGGGCCCGAAACTCTTCATCTGTCGCCATTTGCTCGACTTGCCGGGAGGTGGCATAGGACTCGAAGCGCAGCGCGTCCAGTCGTTCCCTCGCCTTGTCCCACTGAGTCTGACCGGTGGAGCGAGCGGGAAGGCTCGCGAGCACGCCGGTCGCCAGGAGACACGCTATCCAACGTCGGGACATAGTCATCGGATCCCCTTCAAGACATCGGTTTCTCGTTGGCGAAGCAGACTTCTGAGTCTTCGATGATACCGTCCTTGCCTCCTGGGGGGAATACTCTTCGACACAAGAATGCTCTGCGGAACAGGCCTGTCCCCTGTCAACCCAAGCGAAACCGCCTGCCGGTGTTCACGGAGAAAGGGGCAGCGGTGTACGTCATTCACCTCAGTTCGCTGACCGATTTTGTCGCGCAGAAGTTCCTCGCGGGACTGAAGGCCGAAGAGATTGCCGCCCTCACCGTCGCGGAACTCAAGAGCCAACGGACGGGTCTGTTCAACAGGATTCGCGCGTGGACGTGCGTGGCGCGTACCGGCACGCTGGCGGACGCCAAGCAGGCCATGGAGGGTTCACCTCACTGCAGCGATGTGTTCGTAACGGATTCCGGACGGCCGGACGAACCGGTCATGGGCTGGGTTACCAACGTGGAGATCGCGCTGCACTCGAAGGCGTAGCGGGCCCGGTGGCGCACGACGCACACGTGTCCCCGGATCAGCGGAACGCGTCCTGGATAGCCTGGCCGGCTCTCTCGATATCCCGGCCCAGCCCCTCGATCGTATTGCAGCCGGCAGTCGAGACGCAGAACATCGCCAGCAGACACCAGAGAACCACCTTGTATAAACGACTCATAAGCAGACACCTCCACTTGTCTGAGTTCATGGGGCACTACCATAGCATGACGACAGTCAAGAGAAAAGGATTTGTCGCAGACCTCGGACCAGGCGGCCGGTGCCCTCGGCAGCGGTCTCCTTCCGCAGGGCGCCGTACGCCACGCGGAGCAGGCATTGATCCCGGACGCCGAAGGTTGTGCCGGGGATGACCGCGACCCTGTGCTCTTCGACGAGCCGGCGCACGAGGTCCATCGGGTCCATGTCCGTACGCACACGGAGCAGTACGTAGAACGCGCCGTCGGCCCGCGGAACCGTGGCGAAGTCTCTAATCGTCTGCAACTCTTCCAGGAGAATCGTGCGGATTTCTCGCGTTTCTTCAAGTTTCTCGTCGCAGTACGACTTGCCGACTTGCATAGCGCCGACCGCGGCCCATTGCGAGATCACCGGGGCGCAGATCAGGATCGTGTCCTGGATCTTGCGGATGGCCTCGAAGAGCCGCGCCGGGAGAACCATCCAGCCGATTCGCCAACTCGCGAAGCCGTAGGCTTTCGACAGCGAATAGAGCGAGATCGTGTGGTGTGAGCTGCCTTCGATGGAGCCGGGCGAGAAGTGCCGGGCGCCGTCGTAGACGAAGTACTCGTACGCCTCGTCGGAGATGTGGTAGACGCCATGTCGGCGGCAGATATCGTTCACCTGTCGCAGAGCGTTCTCCGGGTAGACGGCCCCGCTCGGATTGTTCGGTGAGATTGTGACAACTGCCCGTGTCCGGCGCGTGATCGCCTTCTCGATCCGGTCCGGCTGCAATTGGTAGTTCTCGTCGGACGGCACGCAGACGGCCCTGCAGTCGGCCATGGTGACAGCCATCTCGTGATTGAAGTAGTAGGGCAGGTTCAGAATGATCTCGTCGCCAGGGTCGGTGATGGCCAGGACCGCGTTAACGAAGCCCATGTTCGCCCCCGCGGTGACGACGATTCGCTGGTCGGGCCCGATGCGGATGCCGTTCTCCGCAGCGAGCTTCGTCTCGATAGCCTCCAGCAGTTCGGGAATGCCCTGTACGAGCTTGTACTTATGGTTCTGCGGGTCGGCGAAGAATCTCTCGATGCACGGACCGACCTCCAGCGGCGGGCCGTAGTACGCGACGCCCTGACCGAGGGAAATCGTGCCCGGATGGGCGCGAATCAGCTCCCCGACCACGGGAATGATCGGCGTCTGCACCGATTGCATCCGCTGGCTGTCGTACATCGATTTGCCTCCGGACCGGGCTCCAAGGAAGGATTAAGCATGTAGGGCGGGTTCTCAACCCGCGCGTCACGGTGCGTTTCGACTGCGTGAACGCATGGGTCAAGGACCCACCCTACGAAGATTCAGACGACGTACGTTGACGCGGAGGTCGTGCCGCCGCGGCCGGTCCAGTTCGTGTGGAAGAACTGGCCGCGCGGCTTGTCCACCCGCTCGTACGTGTGGGCGCCGAAGTAGTCACGCTGGGCCTGGAGCAAGTTCGCCGGTAGGCGGTCGTGACGGTAGCCGTCGTAGAACGCCAGGGCCGCGCCGACCGTCGGCACCGGGATGCCCAACTTGACCGCGGTCGTGACCACGCGGCGCCAGGCGCCGTTGGCCTTCGTGACCGCGCCTTTGAAGAATGGGTCCACCAGCAGGCTCGGTAGGTCGGTCCGTTTGTCGAAGGCCTCCTTGATTTTGCCGAGGAAGACCGACCGGATGATGCAGCCGCCGCGCCAAATGGAGGCGATGGCCCCGTAGTTCAGGTTCCACTTGTGCTCCTTGGCGGCCTCGCGCATCAGCATGAAACCCTGGGCATAACTGATGATCTTGGACGCATACAGGGCCTGACGCAGGTCATTGATCATGTTGGCCTTCTTGCCGCGGAAGATCCCCTTGGGACCCGGGAGCATCTTCGACGCATCGACGCGCTCGTCCTTCAGCGCCGACAGGCAGCGGGCGAAGACTGCCTCCGCGATCAACGTCAGCGGCTGGCCCAGGTCGAGCGCCTCGATCACGGTCCATTTGCCGGTGCCCTTCTGGCCCGCGGTGTCGAGGATCAGGTCGATAACGTGCTTGCCTTCCTCGTCCTTGATAGCCAGGATGTCCGCGGTGATCTCGATCAGGTACGAGTCCAACTCCTCCTGATCCCACTCTGCGAAGACCTGGTGCATCTCCTCATTGCTCATGTCCAGGCCTTCCTTCATGATCTGATAGGTCTCGCAGATCATCTGCATGTCGCCGTATTCGATGCCGTTGTGGACCATCTTGACGAAGTGACCCGCGCCGTTCTCGCCCATCCACTCGCAACAGGGCGTCCCGTCGGGGGCGCGGGCCGCGATCTTCTGGAAGATCGGCTTCACATGTTCCCATGCCGCAGGCGAGCCGCCGGGCATGATGGCCGGGCCGGTCAGGGCACCCTCTTCGCCGCCGGAGACGCCGGTGCCGATATAGAGCTTGCCCTGGCTCTCGACGTAGGCGGTCCGCCGGATCGTGTCCTGGTAGTTGCTGTTGCCGCCGTCGATGAGGATGTCCCCGCTCTCGAGGTGCGGGAGCAAGTGCTCGATGAACTCATCGACCGGCTTGCCCGCCTTGACCATGAGCATGATCTTGCGGGGCCTCTTCAGACTGGTGACCAGCTCCTCGATGGAGTGACAGCCGATAATGTTCTTGCCCTGGGCTCTGCCGCGGACGAAATCATCCACCTTCGAGACGGTACGATTAAAGCAGGCGACCGTGAAGCCTTTGCTCTCCATGTTCAGAATGAGGTTCTCTCCCATGACGGCCAGGCCGATCAGCCCGATATCCGCTTGTGCCATGATCATCTACTCCTTATCCAATCCAAAGCTGCCTTTGTCATAGTCTTCATTGGACCCACGGGCCGCCTATCCTACCCCAAAATCCGCGCGGTGGGTAGAGGGGGCGTGTGGAATTGATTAGGGATAATTGATGATGGATGATTAACAATTCCGCCGGACCCGCGTCAACAAGGGCGTCGGCTTCTGCCGCCCGAACATAGACGGCACGGGCGCCGTGGCTTTCGCGCTCCGGCGGGTTCTGGTATGATCGTCCGTTGTGCCGGCGGATGGGCAAGGCCCGCGAGTCGCTCGGATTCCACACGCGGCAACCGGCGGCTACAGACAGAGACCACATCGAATGGGATAACAGGAGTAGGCATGCATCGCGACAATAGCCAGCATGATAGGCGGTTCAAACTCAAGATCCGGCACGTGGTCCTCGGGATCTTCGCGGCAGTACTAGTCGCGGGCATTCTGTATGTGGCGTCTCAGGACAGCGGCGCCAGCCGGCGGCTGGCCGCGATACGGGCGGCGGGGCATCCGACGAGCCTGGCGGAGCTGGCCCAGCGCAACAAGCTGCCCCTGGGGGTCGAGAACGCGGCTCCTCTCTACCTGAGCGCGTTTTCCTTCTTCGTGCCGCCGGACGACCCGAACGTGCCGTATGTGGGCAAGATCGCGGACCCGCATGACCGGCGGGTCGCCATCCCCGAGCCGATGATCGCGGCGGCGGCGGACTGCCTGGCCGCCGATGCCCAGTGCCTGGCCTTGCTCCATGAGGCCGCGGGGATCAGCAGTTGCCGGTACGAGTATGAGTACCGACAGATGTTCCCGCACTTCGATAAGGTTCGGTCCTGCGCGCGGCTGCTCAAGCTGGCCGCGGTTTCTCACGCGTGTCGGGGGGATGCCGCGGCGGCGGTGGCTTCCATCAAGGACGGGTTGTGTCTGGGCAACTCGCTCGCGAAAGAGCCCTTCCTGATAGCGCACATGGTCCAGATTGCCTGTAAGGCTGTCCCCATCACAGGTCTGGAGCGGGTCCTCAGTGCAACGACCTTCACGGACGCGCAGTTGCAGGACCTTAGTGATGCACTCGTTGCAGCGGTCGAGAAGTGCGATCTGGTCGAGACCTTGATCACCGAGCGCTGCCACGTGATCGAGTTCATACGCAATCCGTCGCTGACTGAGACGACGGGACCGGGAGCCAAAGTGTTCATGTTGCCCGGCATTCAATCGCAGGGGCTGATCGATATCCTGGACTACATGGAGGACGCGATCCAGGCCGCGGGCCTTCCGGAGACGCAGCGCGTGGCACGATTCCGCGAGATCTCGGAACGCATGGACAAGCTGTCGGTACTGCACGTGCTGGCGAAGATGCTCACCCCGGCCCTGGCTCGCATCGCGGAACTCGACCTGCGTTTTCGCGTGCATGTGGACCTGGCAAGAACGGCTCTGGTGATCGAGCGCTACCGTCTGGCGAAGGGAAAGGTACCGGACCAACTGGCCGACCTCGTGCCGGCGTACCTGGAACAGGTCCCGATCGATCCGTTCGACGGCCGGTCGATCCGCTACCGCCAGACCGATTCGGGCTACGTCCTCTACAGCATCATGGAGGACGGCCAGGACAACGGCGGCAAGGAAAAGGAGGAGGTCGGCAAGGGCCAGCCCTACGACCTGTGCTTCTTCGTGGCGCGGTAGATTGTCCCCCCTCTCAAAGAGATGGGCAGGGCCGAAGCACGGCGGCGCCCCGGGATAGAATCGGACGAGATGACAGGAGCGGGCATGCATCACGACAGCGGTCAGCACAACAAACGGTTCAGACTCAAAGTCCGGCACATAGTCCTCGGGACCTTCGCGGTATTGTTGACCGCGGGTATCCTGCACCTGGCGCTCTTGAGCGGCGGCGCCAACCGGCGCTTGGCCGCCCTGCGGGCGGCGGGACAGCCGACGAGCCTGGCTGAACTCGCCCAGCGCAACAAGCTGCCCATGGGCGTGGAGAACGCGGCGCGCATCTACGAGAGTGCGTTCTCCTTCTTCGTGCCGCCGAGCGAGCCCAATGTTCCGTACGTGGGCAAGGTCGCGGACCCGCGCGACCGGCGCGTCGCTGTGCCGGAGGCGGTGGCCACCGCCGCGGCGGAGTGCCTGGCCGCCAACGACAAGTGCCTGGCCCTGCTGCACGAAGCAGCAGCCATCCGCGATTGTCGGTACGACTATGAATATGGACGGGCCTCCCCGCCTTTCGATGGGATTCGATCTTGCGCACGGTTGCTGAAGCTGGCCGCGGTCTCTCACGCGAGCCAAGGGGATGCCGCCGGAGCCATCGCCTCGATCAAGGATGGGCTTTGTCTGAGCAACTCGCTGGCGAATGAGCCCTTCCTGATCGCGCACATGCTCCATATTGCCTGCAAGGCCCTGGCCATCACGAGCTTGGAGCGGGTCCTGACCGCGACGGCCTTCACAGACTCCCAGTTGCAGGACTTCGACCATGCTCTGGTCGCGGCGGGCGAGCAGGTCGACCTGGCCCGGAGCCTGGTTAGCGAGCGGTGCTTCATGATCGAGAGCATGGCCGACCCATCCCTGGTGGGGGCCGAGAGGCCATGGATCGCTGTCTTCAGGGTGCCGGGCGTGAAATCCCAGGGACTCATCGATCTTCTGGATTACATGGAGGCGTCCATCCAGGCCCTCAATCTTCCGCCGGCGCAGCAGAGAGCACGGTTCGGTGAGATCTGGAAACGTCTGGACGACCTGTCGCCGCTGCACCTGGCCGCCAAGACGCTGGCTCCGGCCCTGACCCGGATCGCGGATCTCAACCTGCGGTTCCGTGCTCACTTGGACTTGGCAAGGACGGCCCTGGCGATCGAGCGCTACCGCCTGGCGGCAGGCAAGGTCCCGGAGCAGTTGACCGACCTCGTCCCGGCGTACTTGGGGGAGGTCCCCACCGATCCGTTCGATGGCCAACCGATCCGCTACCGGCGCGCCGAGCCGGGCTATGTCGTCTACAGCATCATGGAGGACGGCCAGGACAACGGCGGCAAAGAGAAAGAAGAAGTCGGCAAAGGCCAGCCCTACGACCTGTGTTTCATCGTGGCGCGGTAGGGTGGGCCTTGCCCCACCGATTCGTCTCTCTCGACCGTGACCAGACGCGCGGGCGCCACAGGTAGTTTGTCGCGTGGATTCTCAACCCACGTGCATCTCTGACATCCGCATTGAGTTTATCGCTTTGGGGCCCCCAGCACGTACATGAAGAGGATTGGCACTCGCATGGAGCACCAACCCGCGCCGTAAGGCACCGCCACAGTGCTCGGGTCGCACTCCTGCGTTGCCCCATCCCCGTGACGGCCCTTCCACTATACTCCTGCGTGTCGGGGGCCCCAAAGCGAAAAACTCCCGCCTCGCCAGAGGCGGAATTGCCTTGACGCTCTCCGACCTCGGATACATAGTGCCAACAAGGACTATGAGCGTTGGTTGGAGGTCTGCGCTACCATGATTGAGAAGCGAACGGTGTTCATCCTCGGGGCGGGGGCAAGTTGTCCATATGGATTCCCGACAGCCAGAGGGCTTAGGACGAGAATAATCGAGGACTTTGTCGGGCAGTACAGGCAACACGCTATAGAGTCGCAGCCTCGTCTGCACGACAAGCGCGGCAATTTCGCGGTATCCTCGGCTGAGGAGTCTGCCACTAAGTTCGTTTCCACGTTCAATCTGTCAAGCACCGAATCTATTGATCTCTTCTTGTCGAGACAGCCCCAGTTCAGAGAGATTGGGAGGACTGCCATCTGCCTGAGCATTCTCAGGGCCGAAGAGAACAGCGATTTCCGTGAGCAAGTGGACAGACGCGAACATGACTGGTACTTCTGCCTCTACAATATGTTGACACGAGAGGCGATTGGGAAGGAGGACTACCTGCAATTCGCCCGAAATCCCATTGCCTTCGTTACATTCAACTATGATCGCTCTCTTGAGTACTTTCTCTTCGACAGTCTTCGACATTCATTTGAGGGAATTGATGAACTGAAGACAAAACAACAGCTCGACGCGACGCCCATTATTCACGTCTACGGCAAGCCCGCTCCTCTACCATGGGAAACAGCGGACGGCAAGGCGACTGTTGAGTATGGGGAACGCATAGGGAAACTCGCGTTGAAAGACCTGCGTGCGATTATTGACAACCTCCATGTCATTCACGATGAGAGATCGAATCCGGAGTTGGAGCGGGCTCGCGTGCAGATCTCAGACGCAGAACGCGTGTTCTTTCTCGGGTTTGCCTACGCGAGGGAGAACTTGGAGGCCCTTGGGCTACCTGATGCTCTCCGACCGAGCCAGCACATATACGGGACCGCGTTCGAACGCACGAAAAGGGAGATACACGATATAGAGAGATTCTTCACGCTTGGTCTGGAGCACGCGGATGCTCGTCCGTCCAATAAGGCCAGTCAAGTCAAGATTATTGATTGCGACAGCGTCTCCCTCTTGCGTGAATTCCCATTAGATGAGCAGGGCTGACTGCCTTCCGAAAAGGCTGCTCACTTGAACCTTGCTCGCGTGGACCACAGGCCTAAGCCGGGGTTGGAGATGTAGAAGAGGTCTTCGCCGGCGACTTTGTTGAAGCCGTTCTTCAGCTTCTGCGGATCGTATTTCGCCGCCATCGTTCGCAGGTCGGCGTATTGCATGTTTACGCTTTCGATCTCTTGCTTCGTGACGTGGCCCGGGCAATACGTGACCGTGAAGCGGCCTTCGGTCGAGC
>ENA-OSEO01003908-OSEO01003908.1-sediment-metagenome-genome-assembly--contig:-NODE-3908-length-16499-cov-3.591402_pt1 | contig 16499 bp, 15 predicted proteins | sample MGYA00237883_ERZ534232 | MGnify/ENA metagenome assembly ERZ534232 | reverse complement strand
CGCCTGGAGGTGTTGGACTACTTGGTCACGTACGAAATCGCGTCTCAGAAGGCCGAGAGCTTGGGCGCCGCCGTTACCGACGAAGAACTGCAAACTGAGATCGACGCCTTGATCGAAAGCAGTTACGACGGCAATCAGGCGACCTTGGAGGAAGAGCTCAGCAGTCGCGAGATGACACTCGACGACTTCAAACGCGACTACAAGGAGCGCATGCTCCTCCAGAAGGTCTATGAGGTAGTCAGCAAAGATGTGACAACCGTTCCGGATGACGAAGTCGCCGCCTACTACGAGGCCCACAAGTCGGACTACTATGTCGACGAAATAAGAGCCGCCCGCCACATTCTGATCTCCCCGGGCATCGAGAATTCGGACGCTTCGACAACTTCCACCACGGCAGCGGCCACCACGACGACAACGGGCGAGCCGACCGAAGCCGACTGGACTGAAGCCAAGGCCATCGCCGACAAGGTTCGGGCGGACTTGGCCGGAGGCGCGGACTGGACGGCTGAGGCAGCGCAGTACTCCGACGATCCGGGAACGAAAGACATCGGCGGGGAGCTGGGCACTTTTGGCAAAGGTCAGATGGTGCCGGAGTTCGACGAGTCGGTCTTTTCGCTCGCCAAGGATGAGATCTCACAGCCGATAAAGACAACCTACGGCTACCATGTCATCCAAGTGACGGAGATCACCCCGGCGAAGCAGTACACGCTGGAGGAAGTCAAAGAGGATGTGTCCGCTAATCTCCTCAATGTCAAGAAGCTCGAGGCATGGCAGGCTTGGGTGACTTCGATGAAGACCGAGTTGCAGGTGGTGTACCGACCGGGCATGGAAATCGTAACGACGACGACCACCACGGCCGCGCCCGCGTCTGGCGACTCCACGACGACATCGGTCTCAGGCGAGACGACCACGACAACCGCGGCATCGCCGACGACGGCCGGATCAACGACGACAACCGCCAAGCCGTAGTCGCAAATCCGGGGTGCCGGCGATCATGATGCCTCGGTGGATGAGATGAACTGCAAGAAGGAGACCAACCTCGCGAGCTGCAACTGCAGCTACCAGTCCTGCTCGCGCAAGGGCTCATGCTGCGATTGCCTCGCCTATCACCTCAGAAACAGGGAGTTGCCGGCCTGCGTGTTCACTGAGGAAGCCGAGCGGACGTATGACCGCTCATATGAGCACTTCGTCCGTCTTGTCGAGGAGGGCCGAATCTAGAGGCGCGGCCGACAATGTTGCGTTTTTGCAGGAACATTTCGCACCCTTCCTGAGTCCTAAATAAGCACTCAGAAAGGGTGCGTTTCTACATGGCTGAGCGGGTTGAGGCCATTATCGCCCGCAGCGGCTGCGACGGACTACTCCGGTCGGCTTCCGCAAGTGGGGCGGCCCCGCTCTTTCGCGAGCGGGGCCGCTACTCTGAGCGCTCCAACTCCCGCTGATGTTCGAGACATAGGTTGGCATATGGGACGGCCTGGAGCCGCCCTTCGCCGATTTCCCGGCCGCAACGGTCACAGCGCCCGTAAGTACCTTGCTCGATCTTCTCCAGCGCTCGGTTAACCTGGGCCAAGAGATGCTCGGTATTGCCCTGAATCGAGAGCTCCATTTCGCGGTCGAGAGTCACGGAGCCGACATCCCCGATGTGCTGATCCACCGTCTCCTCCTCCACCTCGTCCTCGAGCGAGATGGCCAGGGATTCACTGAACATCCGATCCTCGTCTACTAGGTGATCGTGCAGGCGCAACAACTCTTCTCTTGCCAGTGCGAGATCCATGGGTAGCGCAGCCTCCAGGTCTTTCGACCTCTTTCTGAGGAAGTAGGGTGTGCACTATGGCAATACCATCCCCGGGTCGCGTGCAAACCCTTGCGTTTCAAGCCCCACGCAGACGAAACGCGGGCGCATGGTGGTGAATGTGGCCTTTGCGGCGAGTACCGCCTGGCGGAAACGGGAAAGAGGGGACAGACGGCGAAAACAGGACGAAAGCGGGCTGAAAGGGGCGCGGTTGGCTAGACAGGTCGAATTCGAGGTTGTGGGACCTTACGACTTGGCTTTGAGCCTCCGGGCGGCGCGAAGTTTCGTGTCTCGGAGCGGGGGCGGGGCCACGGGCGGCTCGGCCGGTGGCCCCCGTGGGGCGGCCCCGCTGGACACGGCGCCCGCGGCCGCGGCGCCCGCTCCCGATGAGGTGCTCGCTGAGCCCGTCTGGATCGAGGGTTCACCCGTGCTGGTCGAAGTGCGGCAGCCCACTTCGCACGATACGAAGGTCCAGGCAACCGCATCACCAGTGGTCACGGAGGAAGCGCTTGTCACGATGGCGCGCAAGCTGGTCAATGCGGATCTCGCACTGAGCCCTTTCTACCGGCATGCCGCACCGCACCCGCTCATGGGTCCGCTGACCCAGAGCCTCTACGGCCTCAAAGCCTTCCGGCCCGCTTCTCTCTTCGAGATGATGGTTACCGCGGTGACCGAGCAACAGATCTCTCTCTCCGCGGCTTATCGCATCCGAGAGCGGCTGGTTACGACCTTTGGCCGACACATCAACGGAGTAATGGCGTTCCCCGCTCCGCGGACACTCGCTTCCGCCTCGATCGAGGAACTGATGAAGTCCGGTCTCTCGGGGCGAAAGGCAGAGTACATCGGCGGGTTGGCTCAGGCAGTCGCCGAGGGAAGACTGGACCTGGAGTCGATGGAATCCCTCCCCGACAATGCGATACGGGACCGGATAACGGCCATCAGAGGGTTCGGAACCTGGTCGGCCGAGTACGTCCTCATCAGGGGGCTCGGGAGACCCGACGTCGTGCCCGTGGGCGACCTGGGGATTCAAACCCTTCTCGGTAAGATTCTCGGTGACGGTTCGCGCATGTCGGCGAATGGGGTGCAGCGGGCACTCGAGCCGTTCGCGCCATTCCGAGGCCTCGCGGTCTTCTACCTGCTGGTGGGATCGCGGCTCGGACTGATTGGAGAGGGCGTATAGGGCCACAGCGGAATGGCGGTCAACCCTAGCAGTTGACGGCGGCCATGTGGCGCAGCCGAGGCCTGCGTCCAACGGCGGCCACGCGGTGCGGCCTAAACCGTGCTCCCAGGGAACCGGTCCGCCGCCGTGCAAGGTAGAATGTCCTTCAACCGGGAACCCCGGCCGGCAATCTCAGCCTCAGCGCTACCGTGTGGGTTGTTGGCCGCCGCGTGCCTAGCGACCGCGATGGCTCCCGAGAACGATCAGATGTTTCGAGACGAGGTGGAATGTTGGAACCTAAGCGGGAACAACCGCAGTTACCGGAATGGTGGACGCGACGACAGAAGGGGGCCAAAGCGGCCATCGTCGTCGGCGGCATGCTGATCGTATGGGCAATACTCGCTCTGTCAGGCGCCGTGCCGGGTCTCGTAAGCACTCAGACCACGATCTCGACCACGACTACCACCACCGTGACCGACCAGACGACGACGACTCTCCCGACGACCTCCACGACCGCGACCTCAGGGGGCAACTGAGAGAACAGCGTGAGGCGACGCAGCCGCGCTCGATCGGGCACATCTTCGGGAAGAGCGGCGATTCGAACGGCCGTACTCACACTGGGTCTTCTGCGGAGCATGCTCGTAATCCTCATCGGCATCCTCGCCCTGTTGGTCGGCGAAGTGGCGACGGTCTTCGACGGTCCGGCCGCGCCTCTGGTGATTGCCCTCGGTTCCCCTGCGACCCTCCCGGGGCAGTCCCGGCAGTAGTCGCAGCGGTACTGGCGACCACTCATCGGAGGACGCCCGCAGCACTCCTGAACTCTGTGCAGTACGCACTTAGTTGTTAACATCCCTCACGGTTGTAGTGTGTTCCCCTACGGGCAAGTGACGGAGAGAGCATATGAAGATGATGAAGGCGGCATGCTTGGCAGCAGCGGTGACGATCCTGGTCCTCGGAGTGGCAGCCTGCGGCTCATCGGTAGCCGACGATCCTGTGAACTCTACCGAGCCATCCACCACGTCTACGCTGCCACCAACCACGGAGTCGACCGCGCCGCCCACTACGGCGGCCGCCCCTGACGTCGTGGTGTTCACCGACCCGGTTCTGGAGAAGGGCATCCGCGCGGCCCTCAACAAACCCACGGGGGACATCACGCTCGCCGAGGCCGCGACGCTGACCAAGCTCGACCTCGACATCGAATGGCAATCTCCCGAGGAAATGATGATCAAAGACATCAGCGCTCTCAAGTACTTCGAGAATCTCGAGGGCTTGGAGTTACAGTTCCACGCGATAACGGATGTCAGCCCTCTTGCCGGGTTGGTTCAACTCAAAGGGCTCGCGATCGGTGGCAACAACATCAGCGACATCTCTCCGCTCGCGGAACTGACGAAGCTGCAGTTCCTGTCCCTCTTCAACTGCCGGGCGACCGACTACAGCCCGCTTACAAACCTAGTGCTTCTCAACACTCTGTTCGTCGAGCATTCGACCTTCGCCGACGCGACCGTACTCGCCGAGTTGAAGAATCTGGAGACGCTTCAGTTGCACGACACGAGGATCACCGACGTCTCTCCCCTCGCCGGCCTGACCAAGCTCAAGCAACTCACGCTTGTGGATACGGCCGTCACCGACTTCTCCTCGCTCAAGGATATCTATCCCAACCTCACGGAGAAGGACTTCGAACTCAACTGACCGGGCGGGTCCGCCCGACGTCTCTGACTCGAACACGCGGAAGCCCCAGCCTTGGCCGGGGCTTCCGCTCTATATGGGAAAGGGTGATGGGAGTATGTCTTTAGGCACCGGTCGGGGGTCTTGATCTCGCGGTTTGCTGAGTCGCTCCACTATCTAGCCTGACGTCGCGGTGCGGGTGCCTCGCGCCCCCCCGCTGCCACGGCCAGGCCCGCGCATGGGGCACAGCACCATCGCCATCACCGCCGACCTCTACGGCCACATCCAGGAGCGCTAGGACCGTGCCGCGGCGGATCTGTTTGACATCGCCCTCTCAGAGAGCCTTCCAAGAGGTCGCGTCGCGTCGTTAAGAGCCGTCTCGTAGGACGGCAATCAGGACGGCTGACGGGCGTTAACCGTGCCTGACGGTTTAGGTGGAAAGGCGCTCGAAGCAGAGAAATCCCCGCATATCAATATGGCGGAGCGGCATGGGAATCGAACCCACCCTGGACGGGACTACCGCCCAACACCGGTTTTGAAGACCGGGCCGGCCACCAGACCGAGCGCCGCTCCGCGGGTCGAGAAAGGCCTCCGCGCCAAACGCGTCTGTGCGGCCCGAGCGTGAGGCCCGAGCAAGACCCTCCTCAAAGTCTAGCCCAGTCCGGCTCTCCGCTCCAAACGCTTCCGCGCCGATGCGGCCGATCGCCCAGAGCCGCCATCGTCTCGCCGTCGTTTCAGGCCCTTGCCGTCTCACCGTCGCCTGCGGCGCAGCCGACGGTAGTCGCCTACGCGCAGGGTCATCCCCTCCGAATCCATGTGCTCCAGAAGGGCTTGGGCATATCGGCGAGAGGTACCGAGCAGGTCCCGCGCCTCGGCCAGGGTCAACTGACCCGACTGCTCCATGGCGGTCTCGAGCCTGCGCATTAGCTCAGACAGCCGCTCCGGCGGATAGAAGAGGTCTTCCCCCACCTTTGCCAGCCGGCCTTGACGAACGAGGGCGTCTACTATCCTCTGGGCCTCGTCTTTGGCGAGTCCCGCGGCGACGGCTGCGTCGGGGACGTTCGGCGTCTCGGCCCAGAGAGGAATCTCCTGGCGCTCGAACTGCGCCATCAGCGACTGGACGGCATGCTGCTCACCAGGACCGAAGCCGGCCTCGCCGCCCGCGGAGCGCCATCCGTGCTCGCTCCGCGCAACCTCCCCGTCGGCCTCGAGACGCCTGACGGCCTCGTCGAGCGCCGGGAATTCCTGGCCGCGGAAAAGGCTACGCCGGAGATCCCCCAGAGTGACGTAGGGGTTCAGCGGATCGGACTCGGAACGGCCACGCAAGATATCCCTGGCCGAATCTGCGAGGGCCGCGAGCATTGGAGCATGGAACAGCACGAGCCCTGGGGCGAGTGGCGCCCCCGCAGATTCGCCGGGAGCACCGGCGGCGACGGCCCGTCCGTCAGACATCAGCCTGCCGGTAGCCGCGCGGATCTCCCCTCTGGGAAATCGCCAAAGATAGGGACTCGCTTCCAATCGGCGCACTTCTGTCCCCCTTGGAAACGCGTCTTCGAGCCTGAGCTCCACGATGGCCTCGGCGGATCCCCGCTCCAGCAGGTCGAGTCGATGCTGCCACTGGCCTCCGGAACCATGCTTTCGCGGCGCCGGATCGAGAACGGTCCCGCCACCGATCGTGGTTGCCGGCGTCACCGAGCGAAGGATGAACTGATCTCCCGGAAAGACCAACGCCTCCTCTTCGAAGCGCACCTGCGCGTAAGTTGATTCGCCCGGCTTGAGAGGCTCGCGCTGGGTGAGGACCACCTTCGCGAGGAGCTCCGCCGTGCCGTGGTCGATTCGGCCGCGAAAGGTCGGGGGCATGGCAGAGGCATCCTCGAGCAGATTGAGCCGGACGTCGGCGAGATACGTGGGGCGTACGGGTGGCTGCTCCACCACCCACTGTCCCCGGGCAATCTGACCCCTGTCTACTCCCACCAGACTCAGAGCCGCCCGCTGACCCGCGACGGCCGAAGTGACCTCCCGGTCGTGAACTTCGATGCTCCGCACGCGCGCGGACTCCGGATTACGTCCGCCGCTCCGCGGGAGAAGGGTGACGGTTTCGTCCACGCGTATCTCTCCGGACCAGAGCGTGCCGGTGACCACCGTCCCGATCCCCTTGAGCGAGAAGACCCGATCGATGGGCATCCTCGTGACGGGAAAACTCGTGCGGGCCGCCACGTTTCCGGCCACGGCGTCGAGAGCCTGGACGAGCTGGGGCAGCCCGTCGCCCGTGACACCGCTCACCTCCACAATGGGAGCATCCACATAACGGGTGGATCCCAGAAAATCCTCGATTTCGGCCTTCACGAGCTCGACAAGATCAGGAGTGACCGCGTCGATTTTGGTCAATGCCACCACGCCGTTGGGGATACCAAGGAGCTCGATGATGCGGACGTGCTCGCGGGTCTGCGGCATCACCCCATCGTCCGCCGCCACCACCAGAAGGAATAGATCGATTCCGGTCGCCCCGGCCACCATCGTGCGGACGAAACGCTCATGACCCGGCACGTCCACGACGCTGAGACGCCGGCCACTGGGCAGAAGAAGTTCGGCGAAACCCAGCTCGATGCTGATGCCGCGGTCTTTCTCTTCCTTCAGACGATCGGTATCGCGTCCGGTGAGGGCTTTGACCAAGGTCGTCTTGCCGTGGTCGATGTGGCCCGCGGTTCCGAGCGTGAGCGCACGCATCAAGCCGGAGGCTCCAGCCCCTCTATCGCCGCGACCGCCCACGCCACCCCGGCGGCCACCTGGTCGATGTCGGACTCATCCAAGGCGAGAACATCCAATTGGAGGCTGTCCTGCGACACGCGGGCGATCACCGGCACGGGCGCCTTGCGCAGCCACTGCTCCAACTTGGACGCAGAGAGGCGAGTCGCTTCGGCCCCGAGATCGGGGGCCCACTCAGGCATCCGAATCCGCACCGCATGAGACGGCAACTCCACCAACGGCATCGATCCGCCACCGGCCAAGGCCGAGGACTGTTCGACCTCGAGAATCAAGCCCCCGTTGGGCAGTTCAATTGCAGCCCGCAACGCCTCGGCCAGCACTTGTGTTTCCTTCGCCGAGCGAGAGAGGTAGCGCAACGTCGGTATCTCACGAAGCGCCTTCTCGGGATGCAGATACAGGAGAAGCGTGGCCTCCAACGCGGCCAGGGTCATCTTGTCCAGGCGCAGGGCCCGCGCCACCGGATGGCCCCGCAGCCGCTCGATCAAGGCCGCCCCGCCGAGCAGAACCCCCGCCTGCGGTCCTCCGAGCAACTTGTCGCCGCTGAAGCAGACGACATCCGCGCCGGCACGTAGAGAGGCCTTGACAGTCGGCTCCGTGGCAAAGGCGGGCAGTTCGAGTAACGCACCGCTGCCGAGATCATCGATCACCGGCAGGTTGCGCCGGCGCCCGAGCTCCGCCAACTCGCGAAGCTCCGTCTCCTCGGCGAAGCCCATGATGCGGTAGTTGGAAGTGTGCACGTGCAACAGCATCGCGGTCTCGGAGGTAATGGCCTCCTCGTAGTCGCCGACGCGCGTCCGATTCGTGGTCCCGACCTCCACCAACCGGGCCCCGCTCGCCCGCATGATGTCGGGCATGCGGAAAGATCCGCCGATCTCGACCAACTGGCCGCGCGAGACGACCACTTCCCGACCGTGAGCGAGCGCCATGAGCAAGAGCAGAACCGCGGCGGCGTTGTTGTTGACCACCAGAGCGTCTTCCGCCCCCGTCAGTCGCTTCAGCAGCGCCTCGACCGCAGCTTCGCGGCGCCCGCGCCTTCCCGTCTCGAGATCGTATTCCATGGTGCTGTATGAGGCCGCAACCTCGGCAACCCGTTCGACGGCCTGCTTCGCCAAGGGGGACCGCCCAAGATTCGTATGAATGACGACTCCGGTCAGGTTGAGGACTCGGCGGAGCCGCGGCGAGCACCATGTCTCGAGGAGTTGCCCCGCGGCCTCGAAAAAAGAACCAGCGGCGCGCGGCTCCCGGGGCACAGTGCCAACCTCATGGTCCGCGCCACGCTCCAGGCCGGCGCCCTCAGTGCTGCCAGACGCCAGAATCCCCGCTCGCGTCTCGTCCAACACCGTCCGAAGCGCTTCGACCACTTGTCCCCGGGAATACTTACGGACCAACGGCGCCGCCTCGCTCTGGGCAAGCAGTTCGTCGACTCCTGGCAATCCGCGGAGCGCCTTCTGAGTGGATTCGTCCATGATTGTCTGTGCTACTTCTCCCGCTCGAGAAAAAAGTCCGCCATAGAGCTGAGCACATCCCTGGCCCTCGACTCGGGCAGGTCCACCAAACATGACTGCGATTCCAAAATCAGGTCGTGTGCCAGCGAGCGTGCATAGTCAATCGAGCCGCACTGGTGGAGCAGTCCCACGATCTCCTCGGCCTGCTGCCGCGTCTTTTCGTGCCCCAGTCGCAGAAGATCGACCAACCGCGCGCGCACGGCGGGGTCGGCTACGGTGAGTGCGTGAATCACCATGAGCGTCCGCTTGCTCTCGACGATATCGCTTTGCTGGTCTTTTCCCGTGGTGCGCTCGTTGCCCAAGATGTTCAGGAGATCGTCTTGGATCTGAAAGGCAATGGAAGAGTTCTTTCCAAAGTCTTTCAACGCCATTGTCTCTTGTTCCGTGGCACCTCCCGCGATCGCGCCTACCGTCAGCGGAGCAATGCCGGAGTAATAGCCGGTCTTGCCGAGCGCCATAGCGAGGTAGTCGTCGGGCGTGAGATCGTAGACGTCGTCGCGCACCCAACCCACGTCGAGGGCCTGCCCTTCAACGGTCCGGGCGCTCATCTCGCCGATGACATCCAGAACTGCCAGCTTGGTGCTGTCTTCGAGTAAGGGGTCGCGCACAACGATGGTACACACAAGTCCAAGCGCGTAGTCACCCGCGTTGATTGCGAGCGGTTCGCCATGCACTATGTGGGCGCATTTCTCGTCGCGCCGGAGGGTGCTGGCATCCATGATGTCGTCGTGGATGAGCGCTGCGGCGTGGAAGAACTCTATCGCGCAGCCGCTCGCCAGCGCGCGCCTCGGGTCTCCCCCAACAGCCTCGCAGGCCAGAAGAGCCATCGCCGGACGGACGCGCTTGCCTCCCCGGCTGACGAACTCGCTCAGTATGCCGTAGAGATAGCGATGAAGCGGAGCGCCCACCGGTGTTCCGGCCAGGTACGACTGCAGTTCGTCATCGATCTGACGGCTGGCCCCGACCAGATAGTCCACAAAGAGATCGACCGCCACGCTGGTGCTCCGTTTCGCCGGTTACCTGTCCGTGTGTGACGATAGCACGCCGATGTGGCGGCGGTGACCTTAGCCCGTCGAGTCCAGCAGCTTGAACCCCGTCAGGTCTCCCTGGACGACAATGCGCTGCTTGGCGCTGTACAGCGGGTGGCATGCCGCGAGCGAAACCTGCTCCCGTCCGAGCTGGGCGACCGCTTCCACCTCTGTTGGGAGCACGATGACCACCCGGGTGACCTCATAGCGGGCGACGCCGTACGGGAGCACGAGCTGTATCTCGTCACCAACTTTGACTTTGTTCAACTTGAGGAAGGGCGCCCCATAGGTCGTCCGGTGACCGGACACCACGAAGTTGCCTCCCTGGCCCGGGAAGGGTGTCTCCGGCCAGTGCCCCGGGCCTTCTTTCAGATCGCTCTTGGAGGTACCTTCGATCATCACCACATCCAAGCCGATGCTGGGGATGAGGATCTTGCCAATGGGTTCCCGATTGGTGCCCAGAAGCGATCGTTCGAAGGCGTCTGCCGCGGCACGGAAAGCGGCCAGTTGAGCTGCGTGTTCGGCCTCGGCGGCAGCGGCCGCGATGGCCGCGGCCTCAGCAGCGGTCGGAACTTCCTCGGCCGGCTGTTCCGACCCGGCCGCTTCGGTCGTGGTCGTCGTTTCTGGGGCGGTCGTGGATGGTGTTTCCAAGGGGATGAAGTCCGCCTCGGCGACCGACCCCACGGTCATGATCTGCGGGTTGTTCCGCTGCAGCTCTTGCCTGAGCCCCCGCTGCTCGAACCAGGTGTAGGCCCAGGTACCGGCAGGGTAGGCAAGAAGCAGGACGCCGGCGAGTATCATCGCGTCGGCGACCCAGCGCTTCCAGGAACGGCGGCGTCTGAACAGCTTCATTGAATTACTTCCCGCTCTACTCCATCGTTCTGTGCAGTATATCCCCACTGGGACTGTGCTACATTCCGCGCATGACATCGGTCTTCGACTGTCCGCGTATTCAGGCCGTCATTTTGGCCGGCGGCTCTGGGTCGCGACTGTGGCCCGCCTCTCGTCAGAGCTACCCGAAGCAGTTTCTGCGTTTGACCGGGCCCCGCTCGCTGCTGCAAGAGACCGTGTTGCGCCTGGCGGACTTTCGGCGGGTCGAGATGGACCCCGAGCTGATTGTGGTCACCAACGAGGAGTACCGTTTTACCGTTGGCGAGCAACTTGCCGAAATAGGCATCACCCATCCCTATCTCATCCTGGAGCCCGTGGGTCGGAACACCGCACCGGCCGTGACTCTGGCCGCTCTGCGGGTGCGGGGCCCCGAACAAGATCCGATACTTCTTGTCATGCCCTCCGATTACCTGATCGGGGACATCCCGGCATTTCAGCGCGCCGTAGCCGAGGGCGTAGCCCAAGCTGCCGCGGGATTCATCGTGAGTTTCGGCGTCGCGGCAGATCGTCCTGAAACCGGCTATGGCTACATCGAGGTGGGCGATGCCATTGCGGGCGACGGCCCGGCCCGACGGCTGACGGCGTTCGTGGAAAAACCCGACTCCGAGACGGCGGCGCGGTACGTGGCGTCGGGCGATTATCTCTGGAACAGCGGCATCTTCATGATGAAGAGCTCCGTGTGGCTACGCGCCGTTGAGCGTCATAGTCCCGCGATCGGAGAAGCCTGCCGCCGCGGACTGGATCGGCCGCAGCCCGACGAAAACCTCATGTCTGTCGACGGGGCTTCATTCGGGAGTTGTCCCTCGGAGTCCATTGACTACGCGGTCATGGAGCGGTTAGGCCAAGCGGACGCCACACTCACGGCCGTCGTCATCCCCCTGCAGGCCGGCTGGTCCGACGTTGGCGGATGGGGCGCGGTTTGGAATGCCTCGGTCAAGGACGAGAGCGGTAATGTGGTGAGGGGTGAGGCCGTATTGCAGGACAGCCGTGACACCCTCGTCTTCGCGGACTCTCGCCTGGTGGCCACGCTCGGGGTCGACAAGCTGGTGGTCGCAGAGACCGCCGATGCCGTGTTGGTGGCGGCCAGAGACAAGACCGCGGACCTCAAGCGACTACTCGCCCGGGTCCAGGAAACCGACCGGAGCCTGCCCTCGTGTCGGGGCAGGGTGTATCGCCCATGGGGAAGCTTCGATTGCATAGATGCCGGCACCCGGTTCCAGGTCAAGCACATCATCGTCGAGCCGGGAAGGAGCTTGAGTCTGCAACTCCATCGACATCGAGCCGAGCACTGGGTGGTCATTCGTGGCTTGGCGAAGGTTGAGTGCGGTAATCAGGTCTTTCAGCTGCGGGAAGACGAATCGGCCTACGTCCCGGTCGGGACGGTCCATCGCCTGTCGAATCCGGGGAGCGATCGGCTCGAGATCATCGAAGTGCAGTCCGGCGATTACTTGGGCGAGGATGACATCGTTCGGTTCGACGACACCTTCGGGCGTCTCGTGGAGTCGCAACCGGAGGCTCCGGGGACTGCCTAAGAGCGCTCAGGCCGGCCGAACCGCCTGCCCGGCCGCCGGCCCATGGGCACGACTGGCTCCGGCTTTCCCCCACCAAGGAGGATTGCGGGATTGTGCTCCACGAGGGCTTCCAGGGCTTCACTGGGAACATCTTTTCCAACTTCGGCCACCATGCGGCCTGGAGTCCAGGTATACGGGAGCCCGGCGTGTGCATCAGACGCCAGCAACGACAGGTACCCGCGCTCCAGCAGGGCCTTGAACGTGCGCAGGCTGCTGGAGCGAAACCCCCCCGTCAGGCTCCCGGCCGTTGCTTGAGCAACCGCGCCGGCGCGCAGGCAATTCCCAAGAAGATCCGGGGCGTGCTGAATTCTGTCATTCCGTTCGGGATGCGCGAGAACCGGCAAGAAACCCGCGGTGCTGAGACGAAACAACGTCTGCTCGAGCCGCGGCGGCCATCCTTCGTAGGGCATCTCAAGCAGAAGCGCTCCATCCGAACCCTCGATCGTCAGCATTCGAAGCGTTTCGGTGTCGGCGCGGGCCACGACGTCGAGATCGACCTCAAATCCGAGTAGCAGACGCAGTTCGATGCCTTCTCCTGCGGCAGCCTTTCTTACTTCGCGAATCACCTCCCCGGCACGGGTAACGAGTACGGTGTTGTATCGGTAGAAGTGGGGTGTGCAAACCATCGTTTGCACTCCATCCGCGGCCGCCTCGCGGGCCATTCTCAGAGCCGTCTTCATGTCCGGACAACCGTGGTCCAGACCAGGCAAGAGGTGCGAATGTGTATCGATCATTATCATTACGCGAATTTCGCTCGCTTTCTGCAGTTCTTCTCAACTAGTGGCCGACTCCGGCCGACAATATATCGAGGCGGAGGAACGATACTATACTTGTCGGACCGGTCGCCGGTTGCGTACAACTCCGTAAGAAGGTGAGAAAGATGCCGGAGCTATTTGGAAGCCCCTACATCCTGCCGGCCATCATCGCCGTTGTCCTACTCCTACTGCTGATTGTTCTGCTTGCCGCGAAGCGGCGGACCGCCAAGACCCCGCCGAGCCGGGCTGACAAGATTCCTCAGTCGGTCCCGAAAACCCAGGGGCAGCAGATAAAGAGCGATCCCGCGCAACGCCCGCAGCGCCCGGAGCGACCAAAAGTCACCCCAGCCCCGTCTCAGAAAACCGTGGTGTCGGCTCGACGGCCTTCGGAAGGCGATCCGCTGATAGCTGTGATCGATGACATTCTTCGAGGCTGGGGAGATGTTATCCCCGAGGACACGCGACGGCTCGATGTCTTCAAAACTGACAGGGTAGTGGCGGCGCTTGAGAAGGCGCGACCTTTGGGCGGAGGAAAGAACGGCGATCATTCGCGCAACCGCTTGGCTCAGTTGCGCCACTACGCGCAAAGCCTGCCGTCTGGCGCCCAGCATCCGGCTGCCGGCGAAGGCGATGCGGTAGATGCCACGGTCACGGGGGCTGCCGAGTTGAACGCCGCCCTCCCGAGTGAGAGTGATGAGCCCTCGCCACACGCCGAACCTCAGGGAATTCTCGAGCTTGAGCCGGCGAAAGGCGAGGAAGTCACGGACTCCGAGTGGGACGCCCCGTCAGACGATTCCCCCCCGAACTTCTGGACCGATCCCAACGGCGCGTTTCGCCTGGAGGATGCGAGTCCAGACGTCTCGGCATTGACGGTCGAGCCCGAAGAGGATCCTACGGCCGAGGTTCCAGGCAAATCCTACGACGTCAATGACTTCTTCGCGCCGCAGAACCTCGCACCCGTCGACTCGCTGTCGAGTCTTCATTTACAGGTCAAGACCGCCGATGACCTCATGAGCCTGCCCGTTTTTGAGCGGGTGGACAACGTGGTGTTTCTCGAGCCCCCGGAACTATCGAAGGTCTTCGAGGCCACGAACGACCCGGCGCTGAAGAAGTCCATCATCGACATGCTCGAGCATGTCGGCACTCCTTCATCCCTCGAGGTACTTCGCCGCTGTCTCGACGATGCGGACCAAGAAATCCAGGTGTACGCCCTCGAGGCTGCCGACCGGCTCCTCGGCGTCGACTAGCCGCGCCACTTCCTCGAACATCTACTCCGGGACAATCATCGACCCGGCGAGTTCCCTTGCGCGGCAGAGGATTTGTTGGTGATCCAGCCCGGCCCGCCAGGCGACAAACGGACAACGCTTCCGCAGATCGAGGGACTGACCGGCCAGGTCTTCGCCTGTAAGGCTCGCCGCTCCGCCGCCGGCTTCCGCGAGGATCAGGAGCCCCGCCGCGATATCCACCGAACGAGCCCTGACGGCAGCGACCAGGACGTCGGCGACACCACAGGCGACATAGCAGAGCGACAGGGCGAGCGACCCGATCTGCCGTACTCGCAGGTCACGGCTGCGCCCGACGGCGCCCATGGCGCTGAGATCATGGTAGTGGAAGTGGTGCCGATCCGGTCTGCCGGCTTCGAGCAGAACGATCTCCACCAGATCGCTGCGATAGGTGTCGGCGGTCACGAACTTCATCCCGGAAGCCACGAGCCCTCCTCCCCGCACTGCTGTGAACGACTGTGAACGGGGGTAGTCAAGGACATGTCCCAAACACACATCGGCCAGGGTCTCTCCTTGGGCAACCGCAATCGAGGCTCCAAATGGAGTGAGTCCTCGCTTGGCATTCAGGCTGCCGTCGACGGGGTCGACGACCACCCTCCACGCCGCCCCCTCAACGGTTGTGATGCCCGATTCCTCGGAGACGAGTGTGAACAGGGCGGGGGCCTTCCGGGCCAGCACTCCCCTGATGGCCTCCTCGCAGGCGCGGTCTATCTCGAGCGTGCGGTCGCCGCCTGCCCCCTGACCCAGAATCGCCCTGCCCCGCGAAGTCCCGTACAAAGAGTCCGCGGCGAGCCGTCCGGCCTCTCCCATGTCGGAGAGGCATGACAGCCAGGCTTCTTCGACAGCAGACAGAGGTCGAGAGAAGAATGGAGAAGGTCCAGGATTGATGTCCGCCGAGGCCATAGCCGCTCTACGATACACCGCGTCGTGGCCGCCTGCCACTTTCTGAGCCGCACTTCATGCCAACCCACTCGCCCGCCTGGCCAGGCGGGCGAGTGGCGTGCGAAACTTACGGCCCGCAAGGCTCGCCGCGCACCACGGCGGCGGAGGCCCGCTTGAACAGGACCCACACGGGAGGCACCGCATGACCCGTCCCGACAGATCGACCGGCGCGCGTAGAACGGCAACCAGAGCCGCGGCCGTCTTGTCGTTCTCTGCTCTTGCAGGCTTTGGGTACATGCTATGGGAGGCTCGTTGGATCCGCTTCGGACGGGCGGATCTCGCAATCCCAGACCTCCCTCCCAGCCTGTCGGGACTCAAGATCCTTCACCTTTCCGACGTTCATGCCGGAGAGTTCTCTGCCAACGACAGGAATCTGGAGAGGGTCGTCGACTGGGCCGGGCCGCTGTCGCCCGATCTGGTCTTCCTGACCGGTGATGTCCTCGGAGGCCCCAGGGAGAGCAGGCGATCAATCGAGCTTCTCAGGCAACTGGAACCCCGTCTGGGCATGTTCGCGGTGAGTGGCAACCACGAGTACGGTCTGGGGCAAGGACCGCTGTCCGCGCCCCGGGACTCCGGTGCGCTCTGGCGCGAGGCCGGGATCACTCTCTTGGCCGACAGTTGTGTGACCCTCGAACTCGGCGCGGGCGAGACTCTCCTGCTCTGCGGAGCCGACTATTTGACAGGTGGCTTTCCTCTCGCCGCCGATGCCTGCCCCGTGGATGCGGGCACTTTTGCAGTGCTGCTCATCCACGAGCCTCCACCGGCCGATTCCCCCCTCGCCGGGCGTTTTTCTCTAGCTTTTGCCGGGCATACGCACGGAGGTCAGCTCCGGGTCCCGAGCCGCAAGGGTTTGGTGCCGTTGTACGATGACGCGGGCGATTTCTTGGAGGGCGTCTGCCCGTGGGGAGGAAGTCTCCTCGTCGTCAGCAGAGGCATCGGCACGAGTTTCGTCCCGTTTCGTCTCTTCGCCCGGCCCGAAGCGACTCTGTGGCGATTGGTATAAACTTGCGGTGAAGGTGAGGCGCACCGCGACAGCCGACAGGGAGAGCACCCATGACTCAGTCGCAGGACGAAGGCTTCGGGGGGGATCTTCCCGTAAGTCCCATATCATTTGCCGGAGAAGCGCGCCCGCTCGTATCCCATGA
>ENA-OSEO01003905-OSEO01003905.1-sediment-metagenome-genome-assembly--contig:-NODE-3905-length-16503-cov-3.254414_pt1 | contig 16503 bp, 17 predicted proteins | sample MGYA00237883_ERZ534232 | MGnify/ENA metagenome assembly ERZ534232 | reverse complement strand
CGGGCGTTGAGTTTCAGTACCCTCTGCGGGTCGAGTAGATCGACAAGTCCACCACGTTGTAGACGGCGCCCCACAACGCGCCGTTTCAGTACCCTCTGCGGGTCGAGTAGATCGACAAGGTTGCTGATGGAGTGCTGGGGCAACAAGGGGCCGCGGTTTCAGTACCCTCTGCGGGTCGAGTAGATCGACAAGGCCACGATAGCACATATATACATACTGCCCTGTGATGTTTCAGTACCCTCTGCGGGTCGAGTAGATCGACAAGAACTTCACCGGTTTGGGACACGGGTGGTCGATGTCGGGTTTCAGTACCCTCTGCGGGTCGAGTAGATCGACAAGCTGGATGGACTCGACATCCACCGCCGTCCCGTAGGACTGTTTCAGTACCCTCTGCGGGTCGAGTAGATCGACAAGTCTGCGCCGAATTGTGCAACCAGTGATGCGACAAGTTTCAGTACCCTCTGCGGGTCGAGTAGATCGACAAGGACGAACGATCCAGTGTGCCCGGCGCAAGTCTCCGTTTCAGTACCCTCTGCGGGTCGAGTAGATCGACAAGTGGACGCTGCGGGCGGGCGCGGACTGGGCCTACGTCGTTTCAGTACCCTCTGCGGGTCGAGTAGATCGACAAGTGGCCGCCGCGATTGCCGCGATTGCCAACCCCATCAGTTTCAGTACCCTCTGCGGGTCGAGTAGATCGACAAGACGAGCAGTTGCTGCTGTGGCCACGGCGAATACCCGTTTCAGTACCCTCTGCGGGTCGAGTAGATCGACAAGGCTGCGCGTCTACCGACAGGCCCAGGTCGTCATCGAAGTTTCAGTACCCTCTGCGGGTCGAGTAGATCGACAAGCAACAACAACACGGGATGGGGTATTGCGGTCAGCGAGTTTCAGTACCCTCTGCGGGTCGAGTAGATCGACAAGTTGGCCCTCACGGCACCCCTCGCCGCCCAGGACGAGTTTCAGTACCCTCTGCGGGTCGAGTAGATCGACAAGGCCCGGGCGGGCGGGCCGCAGACGCGGGTCACATCGTTTCAGTACCCTCTGCGGGTCGAGTAGATCGACAAGAACGCGCGCGTGATGGGTGCCACGCTGGACATCAGGTTTCAGTACCCTCTGCGGGTCGAGTAGATCGACAAGTTGCTGGTCCATCCATCGAAGTAGCTAGACATGATGTTTCAGTACCCTCTGCGGGTCGAGTAGATCGACAAGGTCAGACTCATAGCCGATACGGCGCATGGGCAGAGGTTTCAGTACCCTCTGCGGGTCGAGTAGATCGACAAGATCATCGAAAACGCGCCTAAGGTGCCGGGGTTTTTGTTTCAGTACCCTCTGCGGGTCGAGTAGATCGACAAGGTTGGACGCCGCGCGGCAACTGGGCCGCCACTACATGTTTCAGTACCCTCTGCGGGTCGAGTAGATCGACAAGATGGCTTCCTGCACCACGCCGACGACTGCCCCGTCGGTTTCAGTACCCTCTGCGGGTCGAGTAGATCGACAAGCCGGCGCGGCCATGCTGTGGCTGGCGCAGCATATGTTTCAGTACCCTCTGCGGGTCGAGTAGATCGACAAGGAAGCGCCTGTGACGGACTTCAAGACAGGCGACAAGTTTCAGTACCCTCTGCGGGTCGAGTAGATCGACAAGGCAACTGCTCGCGGAGTTCGTGTTCCCATTCCACGTTTCAGTACCCTCTGCGGGTCGAGTAGATCGACAAGGTAGACAGCATCACATCAGCGTTTATGGACACGGGGTTTCAGTACCCTCTGCGGGTCGAGTAGATCGACAAGACTGGGCGCGTGCCCTCCACCGACTTGAGAATCAGGTTTCAGTACCCTCTGCGGGTCGAGTAGATCGACAAGTGCGCGTCTGCCGACAGGCCCAAGTCGTCATCGAAGTTTCAGTACCCTCTGCGGGTCGAGTAGATCGACAAGCGCTTCGGTCGCCAAGCCCGCCGCCGGAGTCGAACGTTTCAGTACCCTCTGCGGGTCGAGTAGATCGACAAGCTGGCGAAGGCGCTGGGCATCAACGGCACGCCCAAGTTTCAGTACCCTCTGCGGGTCGAGTAGATCGACAAGTGCACCATCATCGCCGTATGCGCGTCATGGTCCCATGTTTCAGTACCCTCTGCGGGTCGAGTAGATCGACAAGGACAGGTGCTGCGTATTGGCGTCGCCCAACACAACGGTTTCAGTACCCTCTGCGGGTCGAGTAGATCGACAAGATCACCGCGATGGCCGTGTATGAAGGCACAACCTAGTTTCAGTACCCTCTGCGGGTCGAGTAGATCGACAAGATGACGCGGTTGCTATTCCGCGCTACGGGTTCATGTTTCAGTACCCTCTGCGGGTCGAGTAGATCGACAAGCTCATAGCCCCGTTCCCGCATGTACCCCTCAATAGGTTTCAGTACCCTCTGCGGGTCGAGTAGATCGACAAGCGGGCGCGTTTGCGGCGGATGTGGCCTACGACGACGTTTCAGTACCCTCTGCGGGTCGAGTAGATCGACAAGGAAGCAGCGCATCTTCCTGATTAACGCCATTCGGGAGTTTCAGTACCCTCTGCGGGTCGAGTAGATCGACAAGCCTATGAGGAGGCGCGCGCCCTGCTGGGCCGCTCACGTTTCAGTACCCTCTGCGGGTCGAGTAGATCGACAAGGCCATCGCCCGCGCCCAGCGCCACACGCGGGCCAGGTTTCAGTACCCTCTGCGGGTCGAGTAGATCGACAAGATCCACCTGCCGTCGATGTCCTTGTCCAGCCAGATGTTTCAGTACCCTCTGCGGGTCGAGTAGATCGACAAGACCACTCGATTTGCGGCTCAAACAGGTCATAGATGACCTAATTTGCCGAATCGAGCCGTTGAAGACCATTCTACGCGGCCTTTGATTCGCGTGCCAGTCGAAACCAACGTCATTTTGAGGTGGAATATCGAGACTCATGTTCTGCTCGGAATCGGGTAGGAGTCTCGTCAAACATCATTGCAGAAGCGACGAAACTCACAGGCCGTGCAGAAATTGGGATTGGACGCCGGTTCAGGCATGATTTCCCTTTCAACCAGCACCAACATCTGCTCAATCTGTGACACCACCAAAGCGCGAAGTTTGTCTGTAATCTTAACCGGGATTATCTTCCGCTTCGGAATCAAGTAGATGTATCCTTTGTCGACCTTCACCGCCTCTGCTTCCTCCAAGAGCAGTGCGTATGACGCGAGTTGTAGCCGATAGTGAGCACTTATCTGCCTGGCAAGTTTGTAGTCCACTGGAAGGACGGTGCCATCATCACAATAGACAACCTCGTCAAGAACGCCGATCAGGCTGAACGACTCTGAGACTAAACGTAGATCGAACACGCGCTCTCCTTGAATCTGATCGTACTGAGCGAATGTGCGGCGCACTGCACGCCGCTGCTCCACTTCGTGGGCGTCACGGCCAGCATCCATCTTGTAGGTTCTCGGTCGAACGTGGGGCAAGCAGCGCTCATAAAATATGACGCGCGCGCAGTATGTGAATTGCTTCAGATCGGTCACGGTGAAGAAGTGTTCGTCATCAAGCATGGCGCCTAACCTCCAGACGCTCACCCCAATTCACAGTCGAGATCGGGATCAACTGGACGCATCCTTCTTCATCACCTAGGAGGTCCTTCACGCGAAGCATCAGTTCCTCCTGATGGGTACGTTTGAGTTGTCCCATAAAGGCTGAATACTGGATCCGGTCAAGACCGTAGTCCTGGCAAGCGTTGGCAACTTTGTCCCGAATCCGATCATTGGAGATATCATAAATAACCAGCAGATACGCCATCACCATTCCGCCTTGTATGGTTCGTAGCCGGTGCGCTCGCCACGCAAAAAGGCTGCAAGCCGTCGTGACTGCATCTGAATCACGTGGCGCAAGGGGTGCCGTTTACCTTCGTAACGAACATTCGCCTCCAGATGACTGATGATGTGCTCGGCTAAGGTTCGGCGTGTATCCTCGCTCAAGCGTCCCTGTTCGTCCTGTATCACAGAGAAGTTCCGCGTTGCCAGACCAAACACGACACGGTCAACTGCTACCTGGCGAAACTCTTCGATCACATCGAGCACTAGGCTGGGCTTACCGGGGCGATCAACATGGACGAAACCAGCATACGGATCAAGCCCTGCCAGCACCAACGCGCGTTCGACCTGCCCATAGAGAATTCCATACCCGTAATTCAACAGGCTGTTGATGGGATCGAGCGCACCACGTCCTTGTCGCCCTGGCCAATCGTAGAGCGTCGGCAGAACGTGGTGTACGGCCTCCCAGTAACGCCGTGCTGCGTTTCCTTCTGCTGCCATAATACCTCCCCGCAGATCATCGACACGCTCGCCGTTCAGACGGTCGAGCCACGCGAGATAGTCCAGAACCTCGACTACGCCAATCTGTAACATCTCACCAATCGATGTATCCTTGCGCGACTTCGAGAGGTACTTGAGTGTAATTGACTGGTTCTGGATTTTGCCGGTAGCGAACGCCACGCCCAACGCAACACCGCGCCAGTCATCGAAGGCCCGGAGTTGTTCTCGCCGCGTGATCACTGTCCCCATAAGCCCTGCCGAGTACACACTCGCATAGGGGGAGCCAAGCGAATCGATGAAGAAAACCGGGATTCCGCGCTCGCAACATGCTTCCAGTGCGTCGGCGGATACGCTCACACCTCGGCTAAGGACGGACACCTCTTCTAAGTGCAGCAGTGGCGCCTGCGCTAAGACCTGTCCTTTTTGTGTGACTTTAAGACGTTGACTGTACTTGCCAACATGCGAACCGAACTGGTCGGCAATGAGGTGCTTTACAATCGGCATAGTCCTGCTCCTTTTGCGACGCGAGCTTGATCTCGACTCTACGCCACATCTCTTGCAGGTACTGCAACAAACCGAGGTTGAGACAGACGGAGTTACAGCATGCGGTGATTTATGGGATGGCGTCAGACAGCCGGTACCATCCATCACCTTTGACGGCGTTCTTACCAACGTGCAGGCTTTGCCCCCACAACAACCAGGGTAGCAGGTCCTTCAGCGGCCCGGCCCACCTCACACAACCGACCAGGCCGCTAATCGGCGTGTAGCGCTGTTGTCGGCGGCTTCCACTGAAGACTTCGACCCACTCTGTAAGATCTGAGATGATGGTCACTTGGGACGCTATCGCATTCAACGCTTGATACACCGCAGCCCACTCATCGCGCGTCGGCGGCGTTTCCGTCTCAGCGTAATACTCGGTGATGCGCTGGCAGCGTTCCACCAGCCGTTGAATGAAAACAACGGGGTCGGGATGCTTCACCAGTTGTTTTTGCGAAATCAGCCGAAGAGGGGTCAACAACTCCAGCGTCACGTGTTGTGTAGAGAAAAGAGTTGCGGCGCGGCTGATGTTGGTCGATGTTATTTGGTGAACCGGCTGGCGAACAAGATTCCGCTCCAGGATCGGCCGTTCCACACCTGTAAGAGGATTGTACTCGTTAATGCCGATCAACTTGAAACGTCCGCGTCCTTTTCCAACACCTATTGTTCCCATTTTCTGCACGGCTCGTGCAAGATAGGGAAACATATCTTGTGCCTGCCCCACAACCGTCAGGCCAAACGTGAACACGTCACCTCGATGGTATGTTTTCGCCGCCGGTGGCTCGATCATCAGCGGGCGCGGGAGATTCTGGCCGCGTGCAGCTTCTTGATCCTCTGCCGCCAGAAGCCAGCAGACGGGACAGTGTGCAGCATGAACGGGCGTGACCACTCCGTTCGGCTCACTGCAAAAATTGTCGGAGAGTACCTGGTAGAGTGCGCCTCGCAGAGCGGTGCCTGGCTGCTCTGCGAACACGACACTCTCGGTCGGCTGCACCTTAAAATGCAGATGTAGAATCGTCAATCCCTGCATGAAATACTCGTGATCCATCGATGTCAGTCCTCAGGCGTGTTGAACACTGCATAGGGCGAGGCCAAAGTCGGTATCGTAAGGTACGTTCACCTGATCCACGTAGTCACCTTCATCCCGCCCCAGAACGAATCCATGTTGCTTGAGCCGGCTGTACTGCCCCCAACTGATGCTGACCAGATACCGACTCGCACCAAGGTAACCTTCCTGCTCAAGCGCATCTTGGTACTGGTCCAGACAGTCGATGGGCAGCACCTCCACGCCGTCGAACAACTCGTAGAACTTTCGCATGGTATCGAGGTCCGCCGAAACGTAGGGTGTCATTCTGTCCAGAATGACCTGCTGGAAGTCCTCAGCATGTTTGATATACGCTTGCCACCACCAATCCCAGATCGACGGCTGCTTGTAGATTCCGGCCAGCATCTTGCTAACCTGTGCTTCGTCGATGGGCCGTTCCTTGCAGTAGGCCCCCAGCACACGCACCCCTTCCCGCACGATCTCCTCTTCATAAGGTTTGAAGGACGCTGTTTCACCCGCCGAGGCGTACGGCTCTCGGAAGACGTGCACAGGCAGCAGCGTTTGCTCCGGCCGCCCGCGATTGACTCGCCCAAAACGCTGGAGCAATGCCTCCAGGGGTGCCGGGTCCGTGTAAATCGTATCGAGGTCGATGTCTAAACTGACTTCGACGACCTGGGTTGCCACGACGACGAACGGCCGGCGTTGCTCAGAGTCCTTCACGCCCACGGCCTTGAGCAGTCTCCGCTCCCGTTGCGAGCGATCTGCCCCATTGAAGCGGCCATGCAATAGTACGATCTGCTCGTCAGTCAATCCGATACGTTCCCTCAATGCTTCGCGAAGGGCTATATATGCCTGCTGCGCATGCGCTACGCGGTTCAGACAGACCAGCACCGCCTTGCCGTCTTCGACATCACGTGCAACCAGGTCGAGTTGATCGAGCAGGCAGCCGTCCAGGATGCGGACAACATGCCGCTGCGACGCCTTAAAGTCTCCGGCGTCTGCCGTGATCTCGGTATGCACTGGCAACGCGTCTTGGAATGCCTTTTTGACTGTCGGCGGGAGCGTGGCGGTCATTATCAGGAACCGGCTGCGGAAGTTCTCGGCCAGCCACCGGATCATCGTGACGATGAGTGCCATACGGCCCGGATCGTAAGCGTGAATTTCGTCGAACACGAATAAACCATCAACGTAGTCGACGAGCAGCGCTTCGTATCCTTTGAGGCTGTACGCTGCTTTGAGCATCTGGTAGGGGCTGAACACCTGAATTGGGTAAAAACTCAGCTCCGCCAAGTTCTTGAGCCACTTTGCAGCGCGTCTCGCTGCCTTTGCGCTGCTTTCGTCCGCCTCCATCATGTCCTGATAGAACTTGAGCAGCGCCCGGCTGTGCTGGATCGTGACCACATGATTGCGATCCGAATCGGACAGGTCCAGATCAAAGTAGCGCCGGGCGATGCGTTCGGCCATCGCGTTCATGCTGGCTTGATATGGCAGAGTGTAGAACAGCCGTGGTGAGGGGCGGTGCTCCATCTGTCGCGCCGCCCACAGCATGGCCGCTTCGGTCTTGCCACTGCCAGTCGGCGCGATCATGATTGTCGAGCCATCCTCAGCGCTGGCAGCGCGATCCTGATGTGACTTTTTGGTCCAGCCTGTCATCGGGCGCTCAGCGACATCGCGCGACAGCGGCATCGGGGGAAATGCATCTGTTCCCGCCGACGCCGCGTGATCTGCCGTCAGGATGAGGCCGCGCGTGATAACCGCAGCGAGACGATCGCGTCCCCGGAGGTTCTCCTGCCACACTGACAAGTCGCGCAGGGCGCGGAACGTGGCTCGACCCAGGTCTGTTGAGACTGCCTGCTCACGGGGCATCAGAGCTGGCAGATTGGGCAGTGCAACGCCTAGCTCTGCTGCCCATGCCTCTCCACATTCGTCAAGCCAGCGCCACAAGTGACGGCACGTGTTGAGATCGATCTGCCCGGCAAGGAACGTCAACATAGCGATTGTCGTTTCTCGGTCTTGATCCGACAGATCGCGCATGGGATGTTTGCCACCGTACTTCACGAACACATCAGTTGCGTCTTTGTGATGGCAAGCGATTGCGCCGATCACCCACTCCCGATCCGGATGCCCGGTGGGGAAAAGCCAGTCAACGAATCCCAACGAGAGCACTTCATGCCGGTGGTAGTGTTCTGTCCATTCGTTCCGCTCACCCGTAGGCGGTCGGAGCATCATCTGGAATCCTGCTGCCGCCTTGCCGAAGTCGTGCATCAAACAGGCCCAGTACATGCGTGGCCAGAGTCGATCTCCCGCCAACTCCGGCAGGTGCGGACGCAGGCGCACCTGATCGCTCAGGCGACACAGCACCTGCCACGTATGCTCGGCCAGCGTCTCGCCGCCTTTTTGCTGGCTCTTTGCCATAATCCCCGCGTCGTCCAGCCAGGTGGGCCACTGTGTCACGTGTCAGTCCTCCACAAAACTGTGTAGCCAGATGGCACGTTTTGCGCCTGGATGTTGGCGATGTTCCGGTGTTTCGGGATCAATCCACAAGCGAACATCATGCTCTTCAAAGACCAATCCCGTATCTTGTTCGTCGTCGCTATCCCATGCATGACGATCCGGAGCAGGAGGCGGCCACAAAGCTGCAGCTTGCAGGAGTGCGTAGGTCTTCCATTGTGGACGGCGGCGCGGATCGATGTAGCGTGCCATCGTCAGTGCGATCGTTCCCTTGTCCAGGCTGGCGGCCATGTAGAGCGGAAGCAGCGTGGCTTCGAAGTAGCCCTCGTTGGCTTCCTCCAGCTCAACGATTTTGACCGAGCGATATGTCATCAAATCCTGTGAGCGCCCCAGCGCGACGGCGTAACAGGGATGGCGAAACGCCTCGAACAGGTCGAGACGAGTCACATAGAGGGTCAGCCGTGGCTCGTACAGCAGTTCGCGGTCGAAAGGGAATGGCTGGATGGGATCGCGGAAGTGCAGGTGCTCCTTATAGTCTACGAACTTCCCTGCGTGGACGAAGTGATAGCCGAACCGCAGTGTTTCAGGCGTGACGTAATCGCCCACTGCGCTGCAAATGTGCCCATAGATCGTTGAGGGTGGTGGCATCTCCAGCGTGGGCTGAAACCCCTGTGTGAAGTGCGGGTACCGAAATGAGGTGACGGTTCCCGCCATCTCGATCTTGATGACCGGCAGGGTTCCCATTTTCAGGCATCCCAGGCTTCCTGATGCTGGGCCAACCAATCGGCGATGCCTTCGAATGCGGCGCGCGGTGAGACGTGCTCCACCTGCACACCATCCGCATCGACTTGCGTCGCCTTCGCCTGCTCCTCTGGCAGATAGCCCGGCTTCCAGCCTACGTACACTGGTGACAGGAGCTGGTCGCGCGCGTCGTCGAGCGTGGTGGCAAACACCTGCTCCTGGAACTGCGGCACGCCGTTCCGCTCTTTGAATAGATAGTTGAACGGATGATTGCCGCCTGTCGTAACGGCCAGAATGGCAACTGCGGGCGACACGTCGGTGTAGTGGGTCGCCTGCTTCGCACCGCCCTGAAGACGGCTCAAGCCTAGCAGAAGCGACTGTACCCGGTGCAAACGCTCGTCACGGCCGAAGCGGTAGGCTTTCTCAGCTTCCAGGTGCTCAAGCTGGCTTTCCTCTGCAAGTGCGCGGCGTACGGCATCTAGATTCTGGAATCCGGTGCGCCGGCGGTAGTAAAACTTTCCAGCCATACCCAGATCGAGCGAGATCAGCCCCTGGAGCGTCGCGCGATAGAACTGGTGCTCATAGGGCACAGGATCGCCATCCTGGCGGGACATCGTGCTATAATCGACGGTGATAGTCACCGGTGCAATCGACACAAACGTGCTGACCCGCAGCGGCGAGACCCGCGTGACCGTCGTCGGCTTGCCCTGCTCGTCTTCCAACGGCGTCAAGCCGGGATCGACCTCATCCTTTTTGCTGCGCTTGGAGGGCGCGCGCATGTAGCCGAGCAGATCATCGTCCCAGTAGGTTAGGGGATTGGCGTCCGTGTATGCGACCTTTTCCTCTCGGTGTACCGGCGAGGCGTGCCAGGTAATTTCCTCGCTCGTCTCCAGCGTATTTCGCAACCAATAGCGGACGGCCTGCGCTGAGACGTAGGGGTACATGCCACTGGCGGTGCGGATCGATTTTACGGACGACGTATTGTCAGTGCGCGCACCGGGTATCGGCTCGCCGGAGTTGTTCAGCGCCGAGGCGGGCGCGTCGATGAGCAGCATTCCTGTGATAAAAGTCATTGTGTATTCTCCTTCGCAAACGGATCAAATTCCACGCGTGGTTTCAAGTTCTTCGTTTTCGACTTCTTCATCTTTATCGATATCGGGATGTTGCCCGATCCAGCCACTTTCATGCAGCCGCTCAATGAGGCGGATCATGAGCAGGTCACGTGCCAGATACCAATCAGGCCGCACAGCATCGCCCTCGTCAAAGAAAAAGACGCGCATGAACTCCTCGTAAGGCACGAGCGGTAATCCGGTGCTGCTTTGAGCGGCATTCGCGGCTTTCAGAAGCTCAAGCCGGATTTGATAGTCGTTGCGGGCCCAAAACAGCCGTTTGAAGAGACGAGCATCATGGTTCTGAATGTAGTCAGCGAGCCGGTCGGCGAGCTGCTTGATACTGGCGATTCGTTCCTTGTCAATGTTCATGATTCTCTCCAGGAAAAGCTCAGTTAACCCCCAGTGAATGACATCCCGCTCTTTGGCAAAAGAGTAGCCAAAACGCGGATCGAGTTTCTGCTTTCCGGTAGCTTTGCCGGGGCGCGGCTGGCGCAGCAGATAGCGGCGAAGGAAGCTGACCGCCCGCTCTGGGAGGTCGAACAAATCTTCGTAGAAGAAGTTGCGATCTTGATACACAATTACGCCTTCTTCGTCTTTGGCTGGAGCAGATGTTTCCCATGCGCGAGCGACGATGGCATCCCAAACTGGGCCGAACCGCCGTTTCGCTTCGTGCACAAAGCTGACGATGCTCGATGGTAAATGGTAGATGTCTAACTCGGACTTCCGTCCACTACTGGTGAAGAGGTACGCAGTCAGTGGCGTTTTGCGAGGAAGTGCAGCGTGCGTTTTGGCTAGATCATCCATTAGGCGTGTTTTAGCGAACTTGTAGTTAGGCAACTTTTCCAGGCTTTGCTGTTGCAACGCGTGCTGATTGCGTTTGAGATTTAGCCCTGCGAAGTACTGCAGCCACTGCGTATCAGGCGTGTGCACGATCCACAGTTTGCCGTTCGAGTTCAACGCACCGAGCGGCATCGTCAGCAGTGCTAGCACACACCACCCCGCTACCGGGAACTTAGGCCGCCCTTCCGGCGCAAAGTTGATGTCGACGCTCGTCAACGGAATAATGGAACGTGATGCGCGGATCACCGCCGGATCGCCGGAAAAGATACACTGCTCGCCCTCATCAGGAAGATCTTCGTTTGCCAGCAGCGGAGCATCGGGTTTGTAGAGATTAAGATAAGCCGCGAGCGCTTCGCGCCGCGGGACGTCGTATTTTTCATTTGTTACTAAACCGGGATTGGCAAAGTAGACGTTGGCAAAGACCACATAGCCCACGTAACGCGCCATCGTGCGATTCATATAGAGATCAAGCAGGAGGTTAGTGACGTTCTCCAGGTTTTCCTCAGTCACTTCCTCTGGCCGCTGCACACCGGCAAAGGCCGTGATAGTCGCTACGCCAACGTCCACGAACGGGTGCCCGGTATAGCGCAATAAAATCATAGATCTACTCCTCATACAGCGCCGCCGCTGCACACATATCGGCGGCGATCTGCCGGCGCAGCGTCTCTGGGGCAAGGACCCGAACCGCCGGCCCCCAGCCTCGAATCCAGGCGATCAACTCTTGCACGCCGACAATTTCAACTGTCCAATACAAACTTCCGTCCTCAAACAGCGTGCTCTGCTCAGAGGGGTGACGGAGTGTCTCTTGCACCCGGTTGGCGACCTCAGGTGCAAACAGCAGCTCCACTTTTACCGGGTTCTCGCCATACCAGATGCCCCACGCATGTTTCAGCAAATCGTCTACATCTAGATCGGGCCGCGGCACGAATCGCATTGTCGTTAGGGTTGCACGCTGTATTCGATGCACTTTGAAGGTGCGCAGCGCATCCCGGCTCCGGCTCCACGCGATCAAATACGTGCCGTGACTAAGTACGGCAGGCTCGAAGAGGTAAGGCTCGATCTCGTGTTCGTCCGCCTCATCAGCTTTCGATTTCAGGTAGTGTATTCTGATTACTATATTTTCCAGCCAGCCGCGCAAGATAGTCTTCCATATATCGGTCTGCTCTGGAGAAGCCAAGCGTTCGGTCTGCAAAAACAGACTGGACTGACCAAGCTGTTGGGTAAGGCCGGAATGACGGAGCACCTGGGCGATCTTCTGCAGCGCTGTGACGACGAAATCCGGCGCGTTAGTGGTCTGCCGCGCATATCGACGTAGTGCGAGGTAGACACATAAGGCTTCACCCGGCGATAGACGGACGTTCGCGAGATATTGCGTTGGATCCAGACGATACCGGCCCCGCGCGACTTCGATAAGCGGGTAATCTAATTCAAGCTCGGTAAGATAGCGATGGACTGTGCTCGGATCGCAGCTGAGCATCCGTGCAATCTCACTCGCGCTGATGCCATCGGAAGCCATCAGTAGCAAGTGTTCAACACGTTCCATCCGCTCGCGTTTGCTCTTTGCATGACCCATTGACTCAAACTCCCAGTCGCATTGTAAGCTATCGCACTTGCAGGTACTGCAAGTACGCCATCATTTGTGGGGCCATAGTGAGGAGCGACTATGGCTTACCAGTATTCTATGTTGATAGTCAGAAACGCGAAAATGTGCAAAAGGAGAGGTCTGTAAGGCAAACACTAGCTATTGCAGCGCGTACGGATAGTGGCCCGCGTGCAAAAAAACGCCGGAACGGACTTTCATCCCGCTCTAGCGTTTTCGTACTCTATTTTCTTCTTCCCTGCACAACCTGCCACACCCGCTGCTCCGTGATGCCGAACACCTCGGCCAGATTAGCGCCTGATTCGCCGCGCTTATAGCGAGCACGAATTTCGGCATTTCGTGCGCACTTGGCTGGCGTTGAGTTGGAAATCGGAGTCTGGGGTAGTGTCTGGCCGTAGTAACTAACCGCCATCGCGAAGACCATCGCCCACAGCGCTTTGGGGAAAGATGGGACGTCAAGGCCCCTTGAACCACTGTTCAAGCCTTGAGAAGGAACTGTAGCAGGCACTCGCTTTTTTCACCATCTCCGGCAGGTGCGGCGACCGGTTCATCAGTTCGCCACCTGCCTCACAACCCACCTGTGATCGACCACAAAAACAGTCTCACGCATTCGAGCCATGCTATAATGGCTTTGCGGATTGGGAGAGGTAGCCATGATGACCAAGAAAATCGCCGTACAGGAAGCAGATGCAGACTTGCAGGAACTCCTGTCGCTCGTTCGTGAAGGCACAGAGGTTATCCTGATGCAGGGTGACATACCGTTGGCACGTCTGGCCCCTGCCGGCACCAAAGAGCGGATCCCAGATCTTCACCCTGGTGGCTGGATGAGTGACGACTTCAATGCGCCCCTTCCGGATCCCTTCTGGCTGGGCGAAGAATGAGATATCTGCTGGACACTCACGCCTTTCTCTGGTGGGATATGCAGTCGTCCCAGTTGTCGCCCACAGCGTTTGCACTGTGCAGCGACAGCTCGAATGATCTGCTGCTGAGTCTGGCAAGTGTATGGGAGATGCAGATCAAGCAGCAGCTGGGCAAGCTGAGGCTGTCGGCGCCGTTAGGCGAGATCATCGAGAAGCAGCGTTCGACCAATGGGATTCAGCTTTTGCCGATCGAGCTGTCCCATATTCTAGGATTGTCGGATCTGCCAGAACACCACAGAGACCCATTCGATCGGCTGCTGATCACCCAGGCGAATGTCGAACGACTGACCTTGATCAGCAATGACCCGCTCATCGCCCAATACCCCGTTCAAGTCGTCTGGTGAGGGGCAGTTAACTCAGCATCCCCGGCAAATGTGGCGACAGGTCAATCCAGTTCGCCACCTGCCCCACGCTCCAGATGCATGATTCGCGGCTTCACAGGCGGTAACCTTACTTGACCGGGTTCACGCTCGTGTAAGGTGGACATTGCTTCGATACTCCACTGGGCAACTTCTGGGGAACCTCCATCCTACCTCTTGCAGCCCTCCAAAATTCATAGCTTATTCATACTCCTTTATGCAGAGTCGATCTATTCTGAATACAATTGCGCTGTCACCCGAGAACGCTCATTTGAGCGGGCCCTGTGAGATACCCATCCTATACAGCTACACCTTTTGGATAGATACCATGTTCTTCCCGAAGAAAATGCCCGCGGTGATCATGGCTCTGATTGCAGGGCTTGTGATCATTCTGTCTGTTGCCTCCAATGCCGTGATCGATCACACCTTCACAGAACTGGAGCGATCACAGGCACGCCGGGATATGACACGTCTGAAAAGCGTATACGATCATGAGCTGCATTCCATAACAGCCCTGGCGGTTGACTGGGCGTATTGGGATGACACCTATCGATTTGTGGAAGATAGAAATGCTGAATATCTGGACATCAATTATGTCGACGAGACATTTGATAATCTAGGTTTGAGCCTGGCTGCCATCGTCGACTCCGCCGGTGCCATCGTCTTCAGCAAAGGCTACGACCTCTCGACTGGCCAGGAGACCACGATACCCGGAGGGATGCAGTTAGATGTCCTGGCCCGGCTTGCGGATCCAATTGACGGTCTAGCAGGACTACTGAGCACGTCCGATGGGTTGCTACTGGTTGCGGCCCAGCCCATCCTTACCAGCGAGGGAACCGGTCCGTCTAGAGGCACATTGTTCTTTGGACGACCGCTGGATCAGGCGATGGTCGAGCGGTTCCAAATGTTGACCCAGAATGAGATTTCCTTCGTGCCCTGGAATGACGACTGGGTCGAAACTGACTTTGAGATGGCGCGGAACCAGTTGGCTGATCAAACGCCGGTTTTCGTGAATGTCATCAGTAAGGATCGCATCGCCGCCTACTCGCTATTGGAGGATGTGTTTGGTGATCCTGCCGCGATTATCCGTATCGTAGATACTCGGGATGCCTACCAGCGTAGTCTGTCCACCCGAACTCTGTTCACGGCGCTTCTCTTTCTGTTCACAGGGGCAGCTGCCCTGGTTATCGCCTGGATGATGGTCCGGATGCGCCGCGCCGGCATGGAATTGAGCAACATCCTCAATGGTAGTCATGATCCAATCGCAGTCGTCCAGCGCGACGGAACCATCTTGCAGTCAAACGCGACTTTCCATGCCGTGTGTGGGGATAGTCGAACGTCTATCCTGGAGATGATCAGACCCGAGCAGCGCAGTGAGTTCACGCAGCAGCTGACCAGTGTCGCCGATCGCCAAGCGATGCCAGAACCTGACAATATGCCGATCCGTCTGAAACTGGTGTGCGGAGATGCGCTCGAGTATGAGGCTGTACTATCCCCGATCCGATCTGGGCGTGAGCAGCGTGTCATTGTGACTTTTCACGACATCTCCGTGCAGAAGCGGATGGAACAGCATCTGCGGAATGCGCTCGAACGAGAAATCGAGCTCAACGACTTGAAGACAAAATCTCTGTCGATGGCGAGTCACGAATTCCGCACGCCTCTGGCAGTGATCCTGTCGTCTGTTGAGATTCTAGAAGGCTACTCGGATCGCCTGTCAGAGGAAGACAGAAACAAACATTTTGGCAAGATCAGACGTGCGGTTCAAACAATGGGCGAGCTCGCCGATGATGTGTTGACGCATATTCGGGCTGAAACAGGAAAACTGGAAGTTCACCCTGAGCCCATTGATGTGAATGCGCTTTGCGGCAAGATCATTGAAGAACTCACTCCGACTAACGGCAAGGCTCCAGAGATCACATTTTCGCCATCGGCCCACACGAACCTGGTGGAAGTGGATCCCAGCATTACAACGCTCATCGTGCGTAACTTATTGTCGAACGCCGTGAAATACACGCCAGCGGGAAAAACGATACAGATCGCTGTCCGCCAGAATGCGCAGCAAACTGTCCTGTCGGTTCAAGATGAAGGAGTGGGGATTCCAACGGAGGAACAGCCCCGGTTATTCACGCCATTTTTCCGCGCCAGCAATGTAGGCGGCGTGCCGGGCAACGGGTTAGGGTTGTCCATTGTGAAGCAGGCAGTTGAATTACATGGTGGTACGATTTCGCTGGAAAGCACACCAGGATCCGGAACAATCTTCCGCGTCACCCTTCCCCATATCTCTATCTCGACAGGTTAAGGGGGAGGAGACACTCAGTCAGTCCCACCCGCAATCATCCCCGGCAGATGTGGCGAGAGATCAATCCAGTTCGCCACCTGGCCCACGCTCCAGATGTGGAAGCCGTCGACGATGCCGTCCTCGCTCAGCCGCCGCGCCGTCTCGCGCACGCCGGCGCGCAGCTGCCCGGTGGTCCACACGCCCGCCTCGTCGGCGAAGCCGTAGCCCCAATACAACTCGGTCGCCAGCTTCGGCCCGCGGAAGTCGCGCAGGCTGTAGCCGTGCCGCAGCCGCAGCGCCTGGTCGAAGAAGG
>ENA-OSEO01003904-OSEO01003904.1-sediment-metagenome-genome-assembly--contig:-NODE-3904-length-16504-cov-3.758629_pt1 | contig 16504 bp, 14 predicted proteins | sample MGYA00237883_ERZ534232 | MGnify/ENA metagenome assembly ERZ534232 | reverse complement strand
AGCGTATCGATGATCGGCAGCAACCGCGCGTTCAGCGCCGCCGTCACAGCGCGTTTCACGGCATCCAAACGGCTCGTCAATTCGTGGCCACAAACGACTGGAACTGCCAACATGTCAGAGGCAAGTTCTTTGACTTGTTGTTCGTGACGTGGATTATTCACACTGAAGTATCCGGACACGGCCAGTGCCTCGATACGACCGCGCATCCCCTCCAAAATGAGTCGCACTTCAGTCTCGTCGAGAGGTTCCAGCTCCTGCCCCTGTTCGTCCAGCCGGCCTTTCAGCGACTGTCGCTCGACAACCGGTAGATTCCCCAACAGGTTGAACTGCGCCAACATTCTACGGTCATAGCCGATCAGTAACAGGGCAACTCGGCCTCCTCGTTTTTCGACGATGGCATTGGTCGCCAACGTCGTCGCGAGAGAGACCGAGCGGATGACCTGTCGATTGGGAAGGCTCAACATATCGAGCGCGTTGGCAATGCCAATCGACAGGTCTTGGGGTGTTGTTAACGCTTTGGCCTGGGCGACGACACGAGGCTCAGCACACGTCACCAGCACGGCATCCGTGTAGGTGCCACCCGCGTCGATACCCAACGCCAAAGGTTGTGAAGTATTTGGATCAGAGCAAGTCATTCCTCAGGCAACCGCCGATTTCAGCAGAGCTGGCGCGCCCACTATACTGTCGTGGAAGTAGCCCGCGCCGTTATTCCCTTCACGGCTCAGCTCGGGTCCGCGAGACATCGCCACCCGCCCTGTCCGAACGATTTCCAAAATACCGAAAGACTCCAGCAGAGAAATGAGAGATTGAACGCGGTCCTCAGGGCCGGCCACTTCGATAACCAGCGAACGCAAGCTGACATCGACGATCTTCGCGCGGAATACCTCCACCAACTGCATGATCTCGCCACGGGTCTGCGAATCGGCCTTCACTTTGATAAGCGCCAACTCACGGACTACCGAACGGGTGTCGGTGAGATCGGTGACATCGATCACGTTCACCAACTTGTCGAGCTGGTAGATGAACTGTTCAGCGGGCACGTTTTCCGCTTCCACAACCATGGTCAGCCGCGACACGCCCGGCACCTCGCTATGCCCAACCGTCAGGCTCTCGATGTTGAAGTTGCGCCTGCGGAACAGGCTGACGATGCGGTTGAGGACACCGGGCCTATCCTGGACCATTGCAACCAACGTGCGTCTCATGTTTCTCTTGCTCCTTTCTCTTCATCAATTGGTTTGCAGTTTCACGACACGCTTGCTGAAACCTTCACACACCCCACGTCGTGCGTATGTTTGTCCTCACGCGGTGCTTCCGCGACGCAGACTCACGGACGGGTAATCATGCTGTCCAGAGCAGAGCCGGCACTCACCATGGGATAGACATTCTCTTCTGACTCCACGATGAACTCCAGCAAAACCGGTCCCGGGTAGTTGATTGCCTCTTCCACTGCCGGTGCCACTTCGTCCCGCTGCGTTACCATCAGCCCTCTTACACCAAATGCTTCTGCCAGTTTCAAAAAGTCGGGATTGAACAATTGTGTGCCGGAATAACGCCGGTCGAAAAACAGCTCTTGCCACTGGCGGACCATGCCGAGGTAGCCATTGTTAAGCAGAGCGATCTTCAGCGGTACCCGTTCCTGGACAATCGTCGCCATTTCCTGCATGTTCATCTGGAAACCACCGTCACCGACAACCACCCAAATGGGCACATCCGGCTTGCCGATCTGCGCACCCATCGCGGCCGGCAAGGCGAAACCCATAGTGCCCAGCCCCCCGGAAGAGAGCAATCCACGCGGGCGGTCGTGAAAATAATACTGCGCCTCCCACATCTGATTCTGCCCCACATCACTGACCATAATCGGCGGGTTGTCACGAGTGGCCTCCCAGATCTGCCGGATAATGAACTGCGGGATCAGCCGCTCATGCTCTCTGTTCAAGATGTCACGGGCTTCCGAATCTCGTCGCCAGGCTGCAATCTTCTGCATCCATTCTTCCCGTTCGACTCGTTCCACAAAGGGGAGCACCTCTTCGAGCATCTGCTTTGCGTCTCCTACCAGAGCCATATCGACAGGAACGTTTTTCCCGATCTCAGAAGGATCGATGTCGACATGAATGATTTTCGCCCCTTTGGCAAATGCTTTCGGATTGCCGGTCAGGCGATCATCGAACCGCATACCGACTGCAAAAATCACATCCGCCGATTGGAGCGCACGATTCGCGTAGGTCTCGCCATGCATCCCACCCATGCCCAGGCACAACGGGTGTGTCTCAGGGATACAGGACTTGCCCAGGAGAGTCGTAACGATGGGAATATGCGCTTTTTCGCTCAATTCCTGCAATTCACGCTGCGCTCCGGAGACCGATACCCCGTGTCCGGCCAGAATGAGCGGTTGAGCCGCCGCATTCAGACTCTCACCGACACGACGAGCCGCATCCGGCACGATCCTTGGCGTTTCCCTGAGTCCTGGCAGATCCACCTGATCTGGATACTCGAAGTCAGTGACGGCACTCTGCACATCGCCAGGCAAATCGATGAGTACCGGGCCGGGACGACCTGCTTTGGCGATACAGAATGCCTCTTTGATCACAGTCGCCAGATCGTTCACATCCGTCACCAGGTAATTGTGTTTGGTGACCGGCAACGTGATACCTGTGATGTCCGTTTCCTGAAAGGCGTCCTTGCCAAGGTCGTGAACCCCGACTTGTCCGGTGATCGCCACTACTGGCGACGAGTCCATGGAAGCTGTCGCCAGCCCAGTCACCAGATTGGTCGCCCCAGGTCCGGACGTCGCAAGGCACACCCCCACGCGACCGGTCGCCCGCGCATAGCCATCCGCAGCATGGGCAGCAGCTTGCTCATGGCGCACCAAGACGTGTCGAATAGGGTATTCAGGAAGGGCGTGATACAGGTGGATTACCTTCCCGCCAGGAAAGCCGAACACAACATCGACGCCCTCCTGGACCAGGCTGGCCCATACGATTTGCGCTCCATTCAACTTCATTTGTTATGCTGCCTCCCTTCAAGTCAGAGTAATGCATTGGATTTGGTTTGCTCTGGCTTGCCCGGTCCTAACCCAGGGGTGACGCCACCCAGATAACAGAATGGGCAAGGTTGCATACGACGGGCGCCCTTGCCCAAGTTCACCGCAATAAAAAAGGTCCCCCTGGCGGGAGACCTTCTTTCTAACCTACTCACTCACATTGCTTCAGGCTGTCTGCACCTGCAATCTCCCAACCCCCATTAGCTCCTTAACACGAAGGAGCACACCAAGAAGGACAATAATAACGAGGGTGGAATTTACTGAAACCACGTGAATTTCTCCGCTTCTATTACAAATACCTTAACGACAAATTCAGTATAGCATATCCGGAATCATTTGTCAACTAACGTTTCTATCCCTCGAGCGCCGACTTCAGCGACTTCAACGCCGATCGGGAGGATTCCAGAATCATGCCGATGTCGCCGGACCACATGATGAAGCGCATCCCCTTGTCCATCCAACCTTTCAACTGCTCCACGCTTCCGGTGTGCAGCCCGGCGGCGACACCATGCTTGTTGCATGCTACGACCATCTTCTCGATGTATTCGAGTTCCAGCGGATGCGTCAATTCGCCTGGGATGCCCAATGAGATTGAAAGGTCGTTCGGGCCGATGAGTGCGACGTCGACACCTGGCACCGAGACCATCTCTTCGATGTGATCGATGGCTTGTTTGCTCTCAATCTGCACGACCACCAGTGTCTCGCGGTTGGCAGACTCGATAAACTCCTTGACTGGCTCCGAGCGGAGATCTGCGTGTCCGCGAGTAACCGCACAACCACGCTCGCCTAGCGGCGGGTACTTCATGAAACGCACGACCTGCCTCACCTGGTCAGGAGTATCCACACGCGGGACCATCAGACCCTGTGCGCCCGCATCGAGCGGACGAGACAGCAGATAGTACTCCAGGTCCGGAACGCGCACGAACGGTGCGATGTCCTCCAGGCGAGCAACCCGGATCATGTCGGCCACGGTCTCCATGTCGAACGGACCATGCTCCATGTCGATGAAGAAGAAATCGAACCCGGCTATCGCCAAGAGCTGCGCGATACTCGGAGTGCGCATCTCTTGCACCATCGTGCCGAAGACGGTCTCTCCGCGTTGCAGAGCGTGTTTGACCCTGTTCTCTCTCATGAATTGTGCTCGCTCTCCTGCGTTTCGTCGTATTCACCGCGGGTGGCTTTCTTGAATTGGCTGATCCCCTTGCCAACGGCACCGCCCACATCCGCAAGACGTCCGACACCGAATACCAGGACAACGATTACCAGGATAATGATCAGTTCCGGCACACCAAGCTGCGGCATAGTTCACCCCCTCCATAGACAACTTGACTTACATTGCGCTCCCAGGCTGGCAGCTATTCGACTTGGGAACTGCAAACAGAGTCTAGCTGTCTGCTTCTTTGTCCTTACTGGCTTCAGCGAGCTTCTTCTTTTCGTCTTCTTCCGACTCGCCGGACGAAGCTTTCCTGAACTCACTGATGCCTTTCCCTAAAGCACCCCCCAGCTCGCCCAAACGCCCTACACCAAACACGACCACAATAATCACCAGAATGATCAGCAGCTCTGGTACCCCAAGATGTGGCATGGCACGTTCCTCCTTAAACAACATCTATCAAACAAAACGGCAGAGAAGCCCTCTGCCGAGCTGTCTCCCAATCGAATTCCAACGAGAGGTATTATAACACAATTACTGCCAGCGAACAAGTCCGCGTCTCACGCGGATTCAACCAGGATTTCTGGCGACAAGTGTAGCGTCTTTGACACGACCAATGCGCTAGAGAGCGCATCGGCTGGAGCAGAGTGGGCCAATCTCCGCACAGGCCGTGTGGATACCTGGCAGCCCATTCGTGTGGGTCCCCTCGCAAGCGAAGCGCGTCCAAGATTGGCCCAGTCTTTACCGACAAGAAGATATTCGTGTGAACCTGGCAGATCACGCAGCAAACGCGATCTGCCCACTGCTCGCTGGCCTCCCCAAAAACCTCGAACGCCCCCTCTCACTCGAAGAGGGGTGCAGAGATCCCCTCTTTCTCTGCACCCCTCGCGTTCTCCGCAATTCCATCCGGAACGGGTCAAGGCTACGCTCGGCCCAACGTACCTCCCACACAAACCCCACGGATGCGAATTCCGAACCGCACCCCAGGAACAGGATGACACCTTTATGCTGCCTTTATTATACCACTTTCTGGTTGTTTTCACGTAAATGTCAGGGGAGATTGGGTTGAGATTGGGTTGACATCGTGCGCGCACGATGTAGCGTGCGCGGGTATAGCCCTTCGACTGGCTGCTTCCGGAGTGGTGCAGGCTGTGCGGCGTTCCGGTTGGCGGAGCGACTACGGGGGTTCGTGCGACAACGCGGAACCGTCAAGATGTGCCGCCGAAGGCAGCAAGAGTCACCAGATCGCTGCACGCCGGCAATCCACCGGCCGCCGTTGCTCTCCACACCCCGCGTAGCACAGCTTCTGCGAGCACGTCTGCAGCGAGGGCACCGACGAGTGTCTCATCAGCGTCGACAGTACCAGTACTCAGCGAGAAAATGGTATCCCCATCATACAACGTGTGGACCGGATGGATCGTTCGTGCCAGGCCATTCTGCGCCAGCGCGGCAATTTTGCCCATCTGGGCCTTGTCGAGCCGCGCATTCGTGGCCACGACACCGATGGTCGTGTTCCGGAATGGCTGCGATGGTGTCGAGAGTCCCGTTTTCAACAGCTCGACGGTATCTTGCGGCAGTCCGGTTTGCGGATGGCGTGGTCCTGCCAGCACGGTCCTCGTCCTGTAGTCAACCACGCTCCCCCACGCATTCACCGCGACGATCGCCCCCACGATCAAACCATCCGCAAAACGACGTGAAGCCGTTCCCAGGCCGCCCTTGACGGCATACTCCATGCCCATCATTTTTCCCACGCTGGCCCCACACCCTGCCCCGACGTTTCCTTCCTCCACTGGTCCGCTCCTGGCGGCCAAACAGGCTGCATATCCCATTTCGGCATCCGGACGGACATACGCATCACCGATTGCGAGATCGAATAACGCTGCGGCGGGAACAATGGGCACACGTACCACACCGGTATCGAATCCGCTGTCGCGATTCTCAAGATAACGCATGACACCGGCTGCCGCATCGAGGCCAAATGCACTTCCTCCCGCCAACAGGACAGCGTGCACATGCTGCACAAGGTTGTAGGGGTGTAGCAGGTCTGTTTCGCGCGTTCCGGGAGCTCCCCCACGCACATCGACGCCACCGACGGCTCCCTGCTCACATAAGACAACCGTACAGCCAGTCAAGGCTTCTACGTTATGTATGTGCCCAACCCGTATTCCCGGGATGTCGGTGATACCGCCACGCTCCTCAGTTATGCCAGCCACTATTCGATACCTCCTGCGTATAATCCTGAGTTCTGACCGACAAAAAGGGCGATGCAACGCATCACCCGGTCAGTACGACGGGACAGACCGTATGTCAGCCTCCATTACACTGCGGCGCTTCCCAGCAGCACTACAACCCGGTCCAATATGCGCTGCGCCACTTCACGTTTGGAGAGAAGAGGCAACGCCTCGACAGAACCGTTGGCATCGATCAGGGTAACCTGATTCGTGTCCGTGCCAAATCCACTCCCCTCGGCGGCAACGTCGTTGGCGACGATCAAATCCAACCGTTTCCGCCGGAGTTTCTCCTGCGCGTTGTCGATCAGTTCCTGCGTCTCGGCTGCAAACCCGATCACTACAGGCCGGCGACGGTCCGCGCGCCAATGCGCCACCTCGGCGAGGATATCCGGGTTCCGGACCAGGACAATCTCCAGATCCCCTTGCGCCTCTTTCTTGATCTTCTGCTCGACGAAGTGCCGAGGTCGATAGTCAGCCACCGCGGCAGCCATAATCAGCACGTCACTCTCCGCCAGGTGAGCCATGACAGCATGCACCATTTCCTGGGCCGTGTTGACCGGACAGAACGTGACGCCCAGCGGGGCAGGCAGAGATGACGGAGCACTGATCAGAATGACTGCGGCCCCACGGTCCCGCGCGGCTTCCGCAACGGCATACCCCATCTTCCCCGACGAACGATTACCGATGAAACGAACCGGGTCGATCGGTTCCTGCGTGCCGCCAGCAGTTACCAGAATCGTTTTGCCGCCCAGGTCTCCATGCCGCGCCAACAGCAAATTGATCGCTTGATAAATGTCTGCGGGTTCCGCCATGCGCCCCAACCCGGAGGCTCCCGAAGCCAACCGTCCCTCCGTCGGACCAACGAATGTCACTCCGCGCGCCTGCAGGGCAGCGACATGTCCTTGCGTTGCCGGATTGGCCCACATCGCCGCTTCCATAGCTGGCGCAACGAGCAGCGGAGCCGATAGCGCCAGCGCTGTGGTGGTCAGCATATTGTCCGCCAAACCGAGGGCCAGTTTCGCGATTGTGTTGGCGGTAGCAGGAGCAATGACCATGACATCAGCGCGCTTGGCCAGTGACACATGTCCGATCTCGGTCTCCGCGAGCAACGCAAACATTTCGATAACGACCGGACGATGCGTCAACGCCTGGAACGTGAGGGGTGCCACGAACTGCCGGGCATTTTCGGTCATAATCACATCGACCAGCGCACCTGCTTTCACCAAACGGCTTGCCAGCTCTGCCGCCTTGTAAGCCGCAATGCCGCCTGTGATCCCCAGAACGATTTGTTTGCTTTGAATTGGATTGTAGGCCATCGATACTTCACTCCCTATCGCCGCAGGCGCATCACCGGTTCATATGGTAGATCAGGTGCAGACCCTTCAGGGTCAACCAGAGATCGATCGCATCGAATATAGGAGTGTAACGCGCGATCACCGGGGCAAGACCACCGGTGCCAATGACTTGCATCGCATCACCCAATTCGCTACGGAAGCGGCCGACCATCCCCTCCACCAACCCAACGTAGCCGAATAGCACGCCTGACTGCATGCTCTCTACCGTGTTGCGGCCGATAGCACGGTCCGGCGCGACCAGGTCGATCCGTGGGAGCTTGGCTGTACGGCTGAACAGCGCCTCCGCCGATATCCCGATACCCGGCGCGATCGCCCCTCCCAGATAATCACCATCACCCGAGATCCCATCAAATGTCGTGGCCGTTCCAAAATCGACCACACAGGCCGGAATGGCATACACCTCTTTCACTGCCGCCGCATTGACGATTCGGTCGGCGCCAACCTCTCGCGGATTGTCGTAGAGAATCCGGACTCCGGTCTTCGTCCCAGCCCCAACAGTCAACGCTTCCTGCGCGAAATACTCACGACACAGCACCTCAAACGTACCGGTGACGGGAGGCACCACGCTGGAGATGGCAATGCCACGCACATCTTGCGGGCTGTAGCCACGCTGTGCGAAGAGCGCGAGAATGAGAACTGCGTATTCATCCGGCATACGTTGATGATCAGTGGCGATACGCCAATGGGACACCAACTCGCTGCCGGCATACAGTCCCAAGACCGTGTTCGTGTTTCCGATATCGATGCACAGCAAATGATCCCCCATCCAGACATCCTCAATTCGTCAATCAAAGATTCGACGCTGCCAACCTGCGGGCACTCTTCCCAGTTGCTGCAATTATAGCACAACTGGGTCATGAATGGGAAAGAAGGACGGAGAGCCTCAGAACACTCGAGGGCTCCCCGTCACCAAACTCCACTAAAACAGGTCTCGCTGTCTTTCCGCCCGGCGGTCCCTGACTGTTCAGCCGCGGCACATCCCGATCAAAGTCCCTTGGTGTGCGTTCCCATCGGGCGACACGTCCACTCTGGGCACTGCCGCTAAACAGACAGAGCGAAGTCAGTTGCTGCAAACAGCTCAGTACTTGATCTCGACCCGGCCACCCGTACGCGACGCTTCGGCAATAGCATCAGAGATGACCGCATTGCGGTAGCCATCCTCGAAGGTCGCGACATAGCGATCCAACGGCGTATTTTCGGCAACGGCCTTCATGAACAGATAGACGCCGTGGACGAACAGATTTTCCCAGCCGATGATATGTCCCACCGGCCACCAATATTCGTAGAAGGGGTGATACTGCTCCGTCACCAACACATTGCGGAACCCATTGGCTTCGCGGGGATTCGTATCGGTTTTGTAGACCCACAGCTCGTTGAGTTGTTCCAGGTTAAACGCGATGCTGCCCTTAGAACCATTGATCTCCCACATATTCATATTCTTGCGTCCGGGGCAGAATTTCGATGCCTCGATCACGCCCAACGCCCCATTTTCGAACTGAACGATGGTCTGAAAGGCATCGTCTGTTTCGTGCTTGCCCATCTTGCCGGACCCATCCGGCAAAGGACGCTCTTTGACGAACGTCGTCATCATTGCGTTCAGGTATTTCGGTTCGCCGGCCAGGAATCGCGCCAGGTCAATGACGTGCGAACCGAGATCACCCAGGACGCCGTAGCCACCAGTCGCCTGCGCGGATCGCCACGTCCAGGGGTGGCTGGGATCGACAAGCGCTTCCTGCAGATACCGCGCCCGAAAATGGTAGATTTCCCCAATCTCACCGTTCTCGACCAGCATTTTTGCCAGACGAATCGCAGGAACCAGCCGGTAATTGAAATTCACCATGTGCTTGACTCCGGCCTTGACTACCGCCTCCAACATGCCCTTGCCCTTAGCAGCACTCATCGCCATCGGTTTTTCGCACAAGATGTGTTTGCCAGCCTCAGCAGCAGCGATGGAAGGAGCATCGTGGAGATAGTTGGCAGCACTGTTGTCAAAGATTTGGATCCGGTCGTCGGCGACCAGTTCGTGCCAATCGGTGGTGTACTCCTCCCATCCGAAGCGCGTCGCCGCCTCTTTCAACACGTCTTCATTCCGTCCACAGATGCTCACCAAACGTGGCACGGCCGGTGGGGGCCAGAAGATGTACGGCATTTGCTTGTATGCGTTGGAATGGGCCTTGCCCATGAACGAATGTCCCAACATTCCCACACCGATTTCGGGGATACCAGACCATTTTTCTGCTTTCATCACATCCTCCCAAAACGTAAATCAAACCACAATGACCGTTCTATCAGTTTTCTTGCCCTGCTTTTTTTAATTGTTGAAGAATTATGGGGTGCTTTTCTCTGCGGTGTATCGAGCCGGCCAAACCGCATGGGACTCTCAAACGAGGGCGGACGTACCAGGTGGCCCATTGCACCACCGCTCCGTGCGCGCAGCGGAAAGAGAATAACAGCGAAGGGCCAGTGAAGCAAAAAGGCAGGTCCACCTTGCGAGTAGACCTGCCCGAAAATCACCTAACCTGATTTAGTTACCGTAGAGACCGGCCTGGAAGGCGTAGACGTTGTCTTTGTCCACCAACAGCGAGCCGGAGTTCACGGTCTCGGGAACCGACTGGCCCTCGATGACACGCACGGCGTACTCAATACCGAGGAAGCCCATCTTCCCAGGGAACTGCGCAACGGTTGCGCCCAAACGACCATCCTGAACCATTTCCAGAGCGGCTGGGATTGCATCGAAACCACAAACCGGGATGTCGACACCAGCAGCGTTCAAAGCCGTGACGGCACCGATGGCCATCATGTCGTTGCTCGCGAAGATACCAGCCAGGTCGGGATTGGCGGTGAGCGTATCCTCGGTCACCGACTGACCCTTGGCCGTCTGCCACTCACCGGACAGGGAGATGATCTCGATGTCAGGGTATTCGGACAGAGCATTGGTAGCTCCGGTCTTGCGGTCGATCGCGGTCTGGCCACCGGCGGCGCCCTCGATCACCAGGACCTTGCCCTTGCCACCGATCTGCTCGGCAACCCACTTGCCACCATCGTAGGACGCTGCAACGTTGTCGGTCATGATGATGCTGTCGAACTTGCCACCTTCGGCAGCCTTGTCCACCGCGACCACCGGGATGCCAGCCGCATTGGCCTGCTCGACTGCCGGGATCAATGCCTTGGTTTCCTGCACGGCGATCACGATCGCAGCATCACCCTGCGCAATCCGGTCTTCCATCTGGGAGACCTGCTGCGTGGCAACACCCTCAACGTCCACAGCCAGCGTCGTCAGGTTCACATTCATCATGTCCGCAGCAACCTGGGCCCATTGGGTCACGATCTGCCAGTAGGGATTGTCCATGGTACCAGTCAACAAGGAAATATTGTAGGGCCCCTCAGCGAAAGCAGCAGCAGGGAGAATAGCCCCCAACACGAGAACGACGGCAACCAACAGAAGCAGACTCTTACGCATTTTGTTTCCTCCTTCAGAAACACTGTCACAGGTTTTTGTAGATTCAGACTGCAAATTCCAGATGCGTTCTTTGGTGACTTTGCTTGGTTGGGCCCAGAATCACCTCCTTTCAGGTGTTCAAATCAACTGCGATCTGGTAGAAATCGAACCACCGCGAAATCATTGGAAGAAAGCATAGACGTTAGCGCCGGATGCTGCTGTCGAGATACACAGCGACCAAGATCACCAATCCGCGAGCGATGTACTGCCCGTAAGACGGCACTCCCAGCAAATTCAGAATGTTCAAAATAATGGCGATGATCAACGCACCGATCAACGTACCCCAGATTCCACCTTCGCCACCGCTGAAACTCGTCCCACCGATGATGACCGCGGCAATTGCGTTCAATTCGTCGCCGTTGCCGACATTGACCTGCCCCGAACCCATGCGCGAGGCCAAGACGATCCCGGCCAAACCGGCCAACAGACCGCACAAGCCATACACACGTACCAATACGCTGTTGATGTTGATACCGGACAACCGGGCCACTTCCTTGTTGCCACCCACCGCATACACACTGCGACCGAACTTGGTCCGGCTCAAAATGAAATAGCAGATGATGTATACGAGGAACGTGGCAATCACCGGCACCGGAATCGGACCGATTGATTCCTGTCCGAGCCACCCGAATTCCTTAGGAGCCAACCGCGGTTGCCCCTCGCTGATCCACAACCCGATCCCGCGGATGATCAGCATGCCAGCCAGGGTCACAATGAACGGCGGGACTTCGGTCTTCTGCGTGATCTTGCTCAGCACACTTTTTAAACCTAACGGCATCCGAGACTGCATGATCGCGCGTTCCAGTTTCGGGCTTTTCCAGCCGATGATCCAGAACCCCATGAAGGCTCCGATAACCGCGGTCAGTACGATACCCAACACCGACGCCAGCCACGGATTCCAGTTGGACGGCTCGCTCATCAACCCAACCGAAATCACGCCTACCAACGCCATCTGTGAACCCACCGACAGGTCGATTCCTCCCGTCAGGATAACGAACGTCATACCCGATGCCAGCAATGCGTTCACAGATGCCTGGCGTAAGACGTTGATCAGGTTGCGCGGTGTGCTGAACGGACCGATCAAGATCGTCGCGATCACCACAATCGCGATCAATGCCCCCAATGAAGTCAGGCGGTCCAGCCACATCCTCCGCCGTGCCGCTCTTAGCCTTGCTTCTGCTTCAAGTTCGGCTTCCTTTACCTGCAAGCTACTCTGTGCCATTCTCTCCGATTCCTCCCATGGCTAGTCTCAGTATTTTCTCTTCAGTCGCTTCCTCCGGCATGATCTCCCCACTGATCGTTCCGTCGTGCATGACCAGAATACGATCGCTCATCCCCATCACTTCCGGCATCTCGGATGAGATCATGATGACCCCAGCACCTTCCTTGACCAGCTCATTCATCAACTGGTACACTTCCACTTTCGCCCCAACGTCGATCCCACGCGTCGGTTCATCGAAAATCAGCACGCGCGATTGCGAACACAGCCACTTCGCCACCACCGTCTTCTGCTGGTTTCCGCCACTCAGAAACTCGACGCGATGGTCCAGGCTCGGCGTCCGCACGCGCATCGCCTTCACGTAGTAGTCCGCTTGCTCCCTCTCGTGTTTCAGATTCAACAGTGGCGAATTGGGGAACAAGGCCTCGAACGACGCTAACGTGGTGTTGTGCGCCACGCTCAGCGCCAGAATCAATCCCTGCCCTTTACGGTCCTCGGTCAGGAAACCGATGCCCAACTTGATCGCATCAGATGGCTTCGAGATTTGCACCTCCTCGCCCTCGAGGAAGATCTTGCCGGTATCGTGCTCATCAGCGCCGAACAACAGTCGTGCCGTTTCCGTTCGCCCAGCGCCGACCAACCCGGCGATGCCGAGAATTTCTCCTTTGTGCAGGGTAAAGCTCACGTCGTGCACGTCTTTGCCACGTCCCAACCGTTCGACGCGCAGCAACTCCTCACCACGCTCGATATGTTCCTTGGGGAATTTCTCGGTCAGGTTCCGTCCGATCATCATGCGAATCATATCGTCGAGCGTGACGTCCTTGACCTCTCGGGTCCCGACCAATTCACCGTCGCGCAACACCGTCACACGATCCCCAATGATCGGTACTTCTTCCAAACGGTGTGAGATGTAGATGATCGACACACCTTTTGCCTTGAGCGTGTGAATCGCCTTGAACAGCTCCTCGATCTCGCGCTCGGTCAAAGCCGCCGTCGGCTCGTCCATCACGATGATATTTGCGTTCAGCCCCAACGACTTGCTGATCTCGACCATCTGCTGTTGCGCCACACCAAAATCGCGGACAGGCAAGCGCACGTCCAGGTGCGCATTCATCTCCTCGAGCAGCTCCTCGGCCTCGCGATACATGCGGGCCCAGTCGACCATGCCATTTTTCATCGGGTAGCGCCCTAGAAACATGTTTTCAGCCACGGAAAGCATCGGGACCAGATTCAACTCCTGGTAGACCACACTGATGCCCATCATTTGCCCATCATGCGGGCTGGTGATCTCTACCTTGTTCCCGTTCAGGTAGATCTCACCACTGTTCGGCTGGTAGGCACCCGAGAGAATCTTGATCAGCGTCGATTTCCCGGCCCCATTCTCTCCGAGCAATACATGCACCTCTCCACGCTTCAGGTCGAAATCCACCTGGTTCAATGCATGGACCCCCGGAAAGCGTTTGTCGATCTTTTCCATTCTCAATACATATTCATTATCATTCCCGTTACCACTCATACAGATTTCCTTTCGAGGCTCAATCTATTTGGATAAGGAGCTGTTTGCGCCCACCCTGTCTCCTGGGCCGGGAATACCTATTTCAGTTCGGCAACCATAGTACACGGGCCGCCGTCCGATCCCTTCAAGAAGAGAGGCAACGCATAGACTCGCTTGAGGTTGGAAAGGTCAAATTCCAAACTGAAATCCTCTAAGATGACGATACTTTTCTGGGAATCAAAGTAGCCACACAAAATGCGATGTGTTTCAATCGCTTCATCGATCATCGCTGGACTGGCGATCGAGATACAGTCGGTACCAATTGCCTTGAGTGTTGGGAATGTGTCCACCACATAGCGTGCCGCGTCAGGGTGGAGGGCGGGCCCTTGGCTGGAATACATTTCCGGGGCGGTCTTGCGATACCTGGAGAAACCGGTCCGGATCAATAAGCAGTCCTTACCGCTGATTTTCGCTTCGTGGGCGCTGATCTCCGCAGCGGTGATGAACCCTGTGGCCCCTTTGGGAATATCGATCACAACGGGGGACTCGTAGATGAAATCCTCGATTGGCAAATCGGTGACTGAAGCACCCTTCTGTTGCCAGTGTAGCGGCGCATCAAGGTGGGTACCAAAGTGAGTGAAGAGGGTGAAGATGGTATGATTGACAATGTCCCCCTCGTCCATCGACGTGTGCCGATGTATTTCCAACGTGGGGTTACCAGGCCAACCGGGTGAGTTCTGTTGGAGGTCGTAAGAAAGGCGAATGAACATCTACGTTCTCCTCTGATCTATTGTCCTGCATCGGGCAGACTATATACTTCCACTCTGGGACGCGTGTGCGCGCCGGTGGTTCCGTAAGCCAGCCCTCATTGGCCGACCAGAAGACACTCTGCTCTGACGCCAGTCAGATTGAATGCATGGTTGGACCCTTAGTTAATACGATTATACCACGAACAAACAGGCCCGTCAACAACACAATTCGCGAGGGGTGATTCCAGGGCTTGAAGGAAGAATGATCGGAGCCCCACATGGAATTCGCGGCCACAGCACGGGAAGCACCCGCCGACGCCGCATGGCCTGATCTTAAGATGAACTTCTCCGCTTCAGGCGGCAAACTACAATCGGCTACCTTCAAAGGTCTCGAAAGCGCTTTGTTCTCGGAAGTATCTTCTCAATGGTATGATGGTATAACCGAACCGGAGCACACTTCTAGCATATCACAACTTGCGCGCTTTGTCAATACACACGTATGCAACAGATACAACACTGTGTGCAAGCCGCCTGACGGTGGTACGCCGCCAACAGTCCCGGATATCCGGCGACTTTTCCACCCGCAGTTATCTCAAGTGACCTTACCCAACCAAAAACTCATCGCCTGCAGGTCTTCTCTGAGACTGGCATAATGTTCCTGCAGACTACGTGCGCTGAGTTGTTCCTTACGCAACGCCTGAATTCCTGAAACGGCGGCGGCAGCGCCCGACAAAGTCGTTATCAACGGGACACCACGTACAGTGGCTGCCTGGCGAATTTCCATGCCATCTGAAAAAGCGCTTTTCCCCAGTGGGGTGTTGATGATCAAATCGACCTCCCCTCCGTGTATGAGATCGGCGACGTTGGGTGTCCCTTCGCTCACTTTGTGTGCGATTTCCACCTCCAACCCTGCCGCCGACAAGGTTCGCGCCGTGCCTGCGGTCGCCCGAAGCTTGAACCCCATCGTTGCCAGGTCCGAGGCGATCTTGACGATGTTGGTCTTGTCGGAGTTGTGCACGCTGATCAGCACGGTGCCACTGAGTGGTAGAGTGGTTCCGGCGCCCAGTTCGGCCTTGGCGAACGCATGACCGAAGTCACTCGAAACGCCCATGACTTCGCCGGTACTTTTCATCTCCGGACCGAGAATCGCATCAGAGCCACGCAACTTCTGGAAAGGAAGTACGGCCTCTTTGACGAAGTAATCCGAGACGATTGGCTCGCGTGTGAAGCCGAGTTCTGTCAGGCTCTGCCCAGCCATCACACGCGCTGCGATCTTCGCCAGAGGCGCACCGGTAGCCTTGCTGATGAAAGGTACCGTACGGGACGCGCGCGGGTTCACCTCCAGCACATAGACGACATCGTCTTTGATCGCAAACTGGATGTTCAGCAGGCCTCTCACGTTGAGGGCCAAACCCAATTGGCGTGTATAGTCGCGGATAATGTCCTGATGGAACCGGCTGACCTTGTAGGGTGGAATCACGCAGGCACTGTCACCGGAATGGATGCCGGCGGCCTCGATATGATGCATGATCCCGCCAATGACGACCAGCTCACCATCAGCTACGGCATCCACATCCAACTCGTAGGCATCCTCCAGGTAACGGTCGATCAGAATAGGATGCTCGGGCGTGATCTTCACCGCCTCCTTCACGTACGTGTTCAATTCGTGCTCGTCATACACGATGGCCATCGCCCGGCCGCCCAGCACGAAAGAAGGCCGAATCAACAACGGATAGCCGAGCCGCTGCGCCACGGCGAGCGTC
>ENA-OSEO01003903-OSEO01003903.1-sediment-metagenome-genome-assembly--contig:-NODE-3903-length-16509-cov-3.103152_pt1 | contig 16509 bp, 12 predicted proteins | sample MGYA00237883_ERZ534232 | MGnify/ENA metagenome assembly ERZ534232 | reverse complement strand
ATTTCCGCAGAAAGGCCGTCTCCGGGCTTAGCGCCTCCACCGCCGGCCCTCCCCGCTCGGACAGGGAGGAGGTAACCGCGCCGCCCCGCCAGAGCAGGAAAGTGAGCGCGGCAAACAGCATGACCACCAGGCTCACCGCCCCCAGCTTGATCCAAAACACGCGGCGTTGGGCTTCGTGCAGGCTCTGGTTGCGCTCCTCCAGCCTGAGGTAGGCCTGGCGGAGTTCCTCATGCTTATGGGAAACCTCCTGGGCCAGGTCGTCCCTCTGGCAGCGGAGGGTGTGCACCGCGGTTATGTCCTTGAAAACCAGGACCGCGCCCAGGCGCTTGTCTTTTGATGGCCCCGCCAAAAGGCTGGCGGTCAGGGCCAAAATGCGCGTTTGTCCGTCCTCGCGCAGAAAGGGAACCTCGGCGTAGGGCCTTTCCTCCTGGGTGGTCACCAGGTCCAGAAGCAGCTGGTTGAATTCGTCATTGGCCTGGGATGAAAAAAAGACCTCGGCGTAAAGTCTGCCCTGCACCTGGGAGCGGTCCAGGCCCAACACGGCCTCGGCCGCCGGGTTTAGGGCGGTGATGTGCCCCGACTGGTCAAGAGTGATTACTCCGTCGGTCATGGAGGCCAGGATCACTTCTGCCAGCGTGGTTTGATCCATAGATGAAAGCCGATCTCCAGTATGAGGCGCCGGATAAGATTCGTTAATCAATCTATTAGCATAGGTAAGCTGTTGGTTCAATATACAGCATTATCAGGTCTCAAACCAAAAAAGCTTCCATCATTTACTCCCTGGTTTTTCAAGTTAAGCGGTTGCTTTTCTTGCGGCAAAACCCAAGCCCGCGGCCTTGAGCCATCCGCGGCCCAGGCGGCCTACAAGACCTCGGCCAGCAACTCGGCAAAGGCCCGGGCCTGGCGAGAAACCTGGTAGGATTCTCGCACTTTCTCATTCCCCCAGGGCGAAGGCGGCGAGGGTCTGGCCAGAAAATCAGCCAGCATCCGGGCCACGTCCTGAGGATTCTGGGGATCGGCCACCCAGCCTTTAAGATCCCTTAATACGCGGTGCGCCGCGCCGGGGGGAGTGATCCCCAAAATGGGCCGCCCAGCCCCCAGATACTCGATCAGCTTGGAGGGCAGCCATACTGCGGGCCGGAAGGTCATGTTTACCACCAGGAGGGCATCGGCCTGGCACATGAGTTTTAGGCTCTCCAGGTAAGGCACCTTGCCTCTAAATGATAAAAGTCCCGGGGGGAGGGCCTCAAACGGTGCCTGGGAACGGGGGTCCTCGGGGTAGTCGCTGAATATCTCGAAGCAGACGTTTTCAAGCAGCTGGGGGCTGGTTCCGAGCAGAATCTTGAGGGGCTCCACCAGCAGCCGGGGATCGCGGGAGTGGTAGAAATCGCCCAGGTACCGGATAACGCGCACCGGCCCGGGCTTGAAGCCGCCGTCCGGGTAGAGGGCGGGGTCGTAGCTGTGGGGGAGAACCCTGGCCTTGGCCCGCACCCGGGCCGGGTACGGGGCCAGCACCCGCTCCACGGTCTCCGGCGACACGAAGATCAGCATGTCGGCCTTTTCCATGACCCGGCGTTCCCTGACCTTGTTCCACCTTAAGGATAGGCGGTCGCCGGGAAAAAGATCCGCATCCGCCCAGGGGTCGCTGAAATGGGCCACCCAGGGCAGGCCCAGCCTGCGCTTGAGTTCCAGGCCGGCCAAATGATCCGACCAGGGCTGGCCGAAGGTAACGATAATCCGGGGAGCAAGGCCGGAGATTTTCAGGTATTCGGCCAAGGCCTTTAAGGCGGGCTTGATCCAGACGCGGAACCGGTCGGGATTGTTCCATAGGAAGGGCAGGCCCAAGCGCTGCCAGTGGAAGCAGAACCGGCGCCTTAAGTCGGATATGGCATAGGGCACGTTTAAGACCGTGGTTTGAGGATGCAAAGGAGTGAAGTTAAGCGTAGGGTCCTGGCCCATGGCCGGGTCCTCGCCTTTTAATACGACCATGGGCCGGTCCAGGGCGGCCAGAAGGCGGCCGATCTGGATGGACTGAGCCGAGGGGGTGGGCGGCAGCAAGAACGACACCGCCAGGATGGGGGGTTCAGCCGATGTCGCGCGGTTTAATTCCAAGTTGCTCCCTCGCTTAAGGTGCGCCCGCTTTCCAGAAAACCCGGGCTGGCTTACCTATACAGTGCGGGCGCCCCGGGGGTCAAGTGCGCCTGGGTCAAGGATGGTTTTTACAAAACGATTTGCCAACGCCCCCTGCGGCAAGCCGCGGGGTATCGGCGACCAACAACTTAGCAAAGCAAGCTTCGGGGCATTAGACCCGCGACAAATGAACCGCCTCGCAGCAAGCCGCGGGGTATCGGCGGGAACCAATAACCTACCGAAGCAAGCTTCGGAGTAGTAGCCCCGCGACAAATAAATCTTAACTCTCCGTCCCTATCTGTTTTACAATGCAGCCGCCGGACGCGGCCAAGGCGGGCTTGACTGGCGCCGGAAGAAACGCGCAAAGAAAGGGCGGGTTAAGATGCAAGACGATGCTAACGACTGGGGCCTGGATCTGCCCCAGGAATGGGAAGAAACCGAGGTGGCCCGCCTCGACTTGATGGCGCAGGCCGCCTTACTGCCCGCGTTGGGCCAATTCGTGCGGGAGATTGCCAAAGGCCTGGGGCTGGGGGCGAAATCCGCCCGTGAACTGGAGCATGCGGTGGACGAGGCCGCCACCAACATTATTCAGCACGCCTTCCCCGGCGGGAGCGGCCGATACACCCTGATCATGCTGAGGCGGCCGGGCCAGGTGGTGGCCGCCCTGGAGGACAAGGGAATCCCTTTTGACCTGGAAAAGTTCCAGCGGGGGGAATCCACCGGCCTGGGTTTTGTGCTGATCAGAGGCTTTGCCGACGAACTCAGGGTTTACAACCGGGGGCCGGAGGGCAAGCGGCTGGAGATCATAAAAAAGCTGGCCTTTGACGACGTAACGGCCTACCACCCGGCCGAGGATCTGGACAGTCTGGCCCAAGCCGGGCCGGCCCCGGCCAATGAGCATTTAGGCGTCTGCCAGATGGAACCGGACCAGGCCGTGGCCCTGGCCCGCTGCGTGTACCGGGCCTACGGATATTCCTATCTCAGTGAATACATATATTTCCCCGACCAGACCCGGGAGATGCTGGCCATGGGGCGCATGGTTTCCTTCGTGGCGACAAACTCTGAAGAGGAGATAGTGGGCCACGCCGCCATTTTGCCTGAGCGCCCCGGCGCCAAGATGGGCGAAATCGCCCAAATCATGGTGGATCCCCGCTACCGGGAACACGGCGTGCTGCCCCGGATCGCCGGGATGCTCCTTAATCAGGCCCAAAAAAGCGGCATGCTCGGGCTGTATGCCCTGGCCTGTGCCCAGGACTCCGACCGGCAAAAGGAGATTCTGAGCCGGGGGGCCAAGGAGACCGGCGTGCTTTTAGGTTACGGCCCAGCCAAGGCCGCTTTCCCGGAAGCCTCCGGCAACGGACAGGGCCAAAGGCAGACCGAAATGCTTTTCTATTTTCCCTTAAACCCAGGGCCCGCGCGCACGATTTATCCGCCCCCGCATCTTGGGGAGTGGGTAATGCGCATCCTCCAGCACTGCGGCCTGAACCGACAGGCGGGGGCCGGGGCGGAAAGCGCACGGAGGCCGGAGATCGACAGTCTTCTGGATATCAGGATGCACAGCGAATGGGGCCGGGCCTTCATCCAGGTAAAACGGTGCGGAGCGGACCTTTTGGACCAGGTGCAGGCCCAGTTGCAGGAGCTTGGCCGGCAGAATCTGGACTGCATATACCTGGACCTTGCCCTAGCCGACCCGGCCACGGCCGTCCAGGGCCCCTCCCTGGAAAAGCTGGGCTTTTTCTTGGGAGGGGTGCTGCCCGAGATGCTCCCCGCGGGGGATGTGCTAAGGTTCCAGTATATAAACAAAGCTGGCCCGAACCCGGAGGAAACCGCCCCGGCCTCGAAAATGGGCCAGGAGATATTTGATTTCATCAAAAAACAGCATCTCAGGGCCGGCCCTTACTCGGGTTAACCTTCCGGGATTGCGCGCCCTGCGCCAACCGATTTGGGAGTTATAAATCTACATACGGCTGGGGTGTGAGAACGTCCTTTTTCTTCTTGCACTATGCGTATCAATCTGCCCGCTGGTTGTATGTTATAAATATATTACTTGCATGCGATCAGCCAAAATAGGGGGTGGCACAGTCAGTTATCGGGATTCCAAGTCATAATCGACCGAAGAAGGATTTAATTAAGATGAGGAATTTTCTGCCAGCCCCCGACTTAGGCGTTACGGCCTTGCTTTTGGTGGGTTCCGAGGGAGAGATTTTGGAGGCCAGTGAACCCGCCAGGAAAATTTTCGGTCTTTCCGCGAGTCCTTCGGACGGATTAACCTTAAAGGATGTTCTCCCGTATTTTAAGGAACCTTTGGAAAAAGTCCTCGCCTCTTGGCGCCCGAGTTTAAATCATCAAGTCACATGGCAAAACAGACGCCTGGACCTTGCTCTTTTCCCGGTATCGCTAAAGGAGGATAAGCCGGCGGTTTGTTTCCTCATTACCCCGCACCAAGACGGTATTTCCCCTGACCCTGCAACCATCGAACCGCATTGCAAAGACATATTGGACACCTTCACCGACGGCGTATGGGTCTGCGATGCCACAGGGATCGTTCTCTGGCTGAATCTGGCGGCCAAGCAGACCAACCAGGTAAGGGATGACCAGGTGCTGGGAAAGAATCTGGCCCAGGTGCTGGGGGAAGATTTCGAGCGATCAGTGACCCTGCAAGTGCAGCGGGAGTTGGTGCGCAAAAGACTGATCCGGAAGACAAAAAGCGGCAAGCAGATAATGGTGACCGGCTATCCCATCTTGGACCCCAAGGGCGGACTGACCTTAATAGTGGTCACCGAACGCGACTTCACTGAACTCAATCGCCTGCGCCTGGAATTGGAGGAGAGCCGCTCCCTGGCCCAAGAGTACCGCAGCGAGATAACGAAATTGTTAAGCAAACAGGCGGAACTGGCGGACCTGGTGGCAAGAAGCCCCAGCATGCAGCGGATTTTGCGGACCGCCCTGAAGGTAGCTCGGTCCGTCTCCACCGTGGTGATCCACGGCGAATCCGGGGTGGGCAAGAGCCTTTTGGCCAGCCTGATCCATCGCAACTCCAACATGAAAGACGGTCCCTTTATTCAAGTGGACTGCGGGGCCATACCCGAGACCTTGATTGAATCCGAACTTTTCGGTTATGAGCCGGGAGCCTTTACCGGCGCCGGGACCAGGGGCAAGCCGGGACTTTTCGAGCTGGCGGAAGGGGGAACTCTGTTCCTGGATGAGGTGGGGGATTTGCCCCTGAACATGCAGATGAAGCTCTTGCGCTTTGTGGAGACCAACGAGCTTTTGCGGGTAGGCGGAACCAGGCCGCGCAAGGTAAACGCACGGGTATTGGCAGCCACGCACCGCAATCTGAACGAAATGGTGGAAAATGGCCGGTTCCGCCGGGATTTGTTTTTCCGGCTCAACGTGGTGCCCCTGGCAATACCCCCCTTGCGGGAACGTCCAGAGGACATACCGCCCATCGCCTTGAACGTTCTCGAAAAATTCAACCAGTCCGGTGAACTTAAGAAAAGGCTTTCCCCCGAGGTTTTAGACCGGCTCATGCTGCATGACTTTCCGGGCAACGTGCGGGAGCTTATTAACATCATGGAACAAATGATTGTCATGAGCGATGGCGAGATGATCACCACGGCTGATCTGCCCGCCCATTTGCGGACATCCTTGGTGGATGGGTCTTCGGATCTCTCCTCCGTATCGACTAGTGATTTAAGTTTAAAAGAAGCAGTGAGAAAATTTGAATCGCGTATTATTTCCGTAGCCTTACACCATCACAAAAGCATTGCGGCCGCAGCTAGGTCTTTGGGCATCGATCCTTCAACCCTCTGGCGGAAGGTCCAAAGGCAGGGCCCGCACCAAAATATTGAATAAATGCAATTTTAATGATATTTTGCAATAATATAAAAATTTAATTAATTATAGATATTTATATAATAATTTCGGTCGGCAAAATTCTAGCCTTTGCAAATTTTCAATTATTATCCTGACGGCAGGGGTGGCTAGCCGATTTTTTTACCATTATTTCAATTGTTTAATTTTGCGCCTGCCCTGGCATGCTAATTGCTCATAATCTTTCGCTAATTTATCACAATCTCGGAATAAAGACATTCAACTGCGTTAAAATGGCGTTATAGTTATCAAAATATATATACGGAAGTTTGCTGAGTAAAAGGGGTCCTGGAAGAAAGCCGAAAGGCTCCTGGCTGGCAAAATACTAATTAAAGACAGCTACTTCCCCCAGAAACAGACAGAAACCGTGACAAACAACACCTTAATGATTTTCGGACTGGGGGATGAGCGGAGGTATGTCCTGGAGTTTCTGGCCCGCGAGCCCAACCTGCCGCGGATCGTAACGGCGGATAAAAACGAAGCTTGGGGCATCCGCAAAACCAACCGCGCCTTGATAGGTGCAGCCCAGTTCAACTTCTTCCCGGATATCGAATTTTACCCCTTAGATATCTTTGACATCGACGCCGCGGACCGGCTCCTGGAAGTGGTGCCAAAACCAGGCACTGACACCGTGGTGGTGAGCGCGCCCTTGCGCTCGGTAAATCTCTACAAGGAACTGGACGAAAAGTTGAAAAAGTGTTTTGCCCGGTCCGAAGGCTAAACCAGGCAGACATGCCGAGATTATATATCTGAAAGCATTAAAACCAAACTAAGGAGGCAAGCATGCGATTATTTGGTAAATCCGCTTTAATTTTGGTGATTTTGGCTGCTTTAGCCATTCCCTGCTATGGGGCCGACTATCCGACTAAACCCATTAAATTATACGTGCCCTTTTCGGCGGGCGGTGACACAGACATTGTCGCTCGCACCATCGCTAGCCTGGCCGAAAAAAAGCTCGGGGTGCCCATCGCCGTGGAGAACAAGCCGGGTGCCACTGGAACGCTTTGCATAGGCGAGATCGCCAAGGCAAAGCCGGACGGCTATGAAATCTCGGTGGTGGCCACTTCAGCCATCGCCAGGACTCCTCACATACTTACCCTGCCATATGATCCCCAGAAAGACTTCACTTATATCTGCAAGTTGGCCCTGTATGCCAATGGCGTTATGGTCCCGGTCGCCAAGCCCTGGAAGAATTTCAAGGATATCGTGGCCTACGCCAAGGCCAATCCAGGCAAAGTAAGCTACGCCGTGCCCGGCGCCCTGGAGGCGGGATACATTGCCATGGCCTTTGTGGCCAAGCAGGATGGCCTCAAGTGGAAGCGTGTCCCCTTTAAGGGAGCGTCCGAGGCCATGGCCTCGGTATTGGGTGGGCACAACGACTTCTTCGCCGGCGGCGGCATGGGCGCCAGCTTAAAGCTGGTTGAGGCCGGCAAATTCCGGGCCATGGCCATTTTCAGCCCCGAGCGCTTTGACCGTCTACCTAAAGTTCCCACCTTGATGGAGATGGGATACAATTTTGCCATCCGCTCCGGACTGGGCATTCTGGCTCCGGCCGGACTGGATTCGGCCATTCAGAAAAAACTGGAAAAGGCCTTTCTGGACGCCAGCAAAGAAAAAACTTTTGTGGACCTGCTGAACAGATTAGCGCTTCCGGCTGACCGCAAGAGCGGGCCCGACTTCAAGAAAGATGCTGCCGCCGAATACAAGGAACTGGGCGCAGTCCTGGCGGATATGGGCATCAAAAAGAAGAAATAAAACCCAAAGGGGAAAGGCGACGGGGCCTTTCCCCTTTGCTTGTTTCTTGGCGGAGCAACTGGGGAACCCTGAGCCTGGCGGTTGTAACCTCAGGCCACAGACACTTGAAATAGGGTTTTCTTGCCTTGCCAATAAATTGACCTAATCCGGCAAGATGCAAAAGTTAAAACATTTGGGGAATCGACATGCCAAAGAAAATGGACCGTTTCCTGGGCGCAGGTATCTTCCTGTTCGGCCTATTTTGTTATTTTTGGGTCATACCCAATTATGTGGACCAGCCCCAGTTGGTGTTGGATGAACTCCCCTCTGACTTGTATCCCAAAATATCGGTGGGGGCCATCACCATTCTGGGGTTTGTTTTATTTCTGCAAAGCATCTTGTCCCGCCAGTCGGGGCCGAAAGGAAAGATGCCTAGCGAAAACAAGAAAAGGGCTGTCCTTATAATCGCCGTCTTGATCGCTTTTCTTTTCGCCATTGATTTGGTCGGCTATTACATAGCCACCGCTCTTTTCTTGATATTCATGATTCTGTTTCTCGGCGAAACAAGGATCTGGGCCGTTTCCCTAAGCGTCATTATCTTTCTGATATGCAACTATTTCTTCTTTGAAAAAGGACTCAACCTAACCCTTCCTCGCGGGCTCATTATGCGTCTTTTTTCCTGAGCGGGAGAGATTAAAGATGGGAGCTGATATCTTAGCCGGAATAAGTTTGATTTTAGACTGGCATAATCTTTTGTTCATTATGGTGGGGGTTTCAATCGGCATCGTGTTGGGGGCCATACCGGGGCTATCGGCCACCATGGGAATCGCCATGGTTATCCCCATTACTTTTTATATGAGCCCGGTAGCCTCAATTTCCATGTTGATAGGGGCCTACAAGGGAGGTCTGTACGGCGGATCCATCTCCGCCATCATGATTGGCGCACCGGGCACCGACTCCGCCTCGGCCACGGTTATGGACGGTTATGAAATGGCCAAGCAGGGCAAGTCGGGCAAGGCCCTGAAAATAGCTGTCTGGGCCTCGGTCATAGGTGATTTCATCGGCATGGCCGCCCTGGTGCTCTTGGCCCCCATGATCGCCGAGGTGGCCCTCAAGATAGGCCCGGGCGATTTCGCCATGATAATACTTTTCTCTTTGACCATCATTGCCGGGGTTTCCGGCAAATCTCTGGTCAAGGGAATGATATCCTGCAGCTTCGGCCTGCTGTTCGGCACGGTGGGCATGGACCCCATCATCGGACTGCGCAGGCTTACCTTCGACATCCTGGAGTTGGATAACGGCATCTCGGTCATGGGCCTTTTGATCGGCCTCTTCGCCATCCCCGAACTGATCCTGCAGATGGAATCCAAGATCACCGCCACCGGGAGCCTTTTGGTAAGTGAAGGCAAGCCGGAGGACCGTCATTTGAGCTGGAAGGAATTCGTGAGCTGTCTACGGGTCATTTTTTTGGGAGGCGGCATCGGCATTATCATCGGCGCCATCCCGGGCATTGGCCCCACGGTCTCGGCCTGGATGTCCTATGGACAGGCCAAAAAGGTCTCCAAGCATCCCGAATTAATTGGCAAAGGTTCCCTGGAAGGAGTAGCGGCCGCTGAATCGGGAAACAACGCCACCTGCGGGGGGGCCCTGATACCCATGCTGACTTTGGGGGTTCCGGGAAGCATATCGGTGGCGATCTTGATGGGGGCCTTCATAATACAGGGCATATTTCCGGGCCCCATGATCTTCAAAGAACATGGGCCGTTGGTCTATGCCATCTTCGCCGGCTTGGTCATCTCCAATTTGGTGCTATTGGGCCTGGCCCTCTTGGCGGTAAACACCATCGCACCCTCTTTGTGCGACGCTCCCAAAAAGATTCTCTATCCCCTTATCCTGGCCTGTTGCTACGTGGGGTCGTTTGCCGTCACCACCAAGGTCTTTGACATAAAGATCATGCTGGCCTGCGGGCTTTTGGGATATTTGATGCGCAAGACCGGTTTCCCTGCGGCGCCGCTTCTTATCGGCTTTATCTTGGGCCCCATCGGGGAACGGGCCATCCGCCAGTTCATGATCGTGGCCGACAATGATTTCAGCCGGATCCTTTATCATCCGGTGGCTGTTGTATTCATCGTTTTAACCATCATCTCCATAGTGGGCATCGCCCGCGGTGAATGGAAAAAGGCCCAGCAAAAGGCCAGGGAGGTACGGGCATGAAACAAGCCCCCTATGCGGAACTATCCTTTGCCGAATACCAGGGGCGCTTAAAAAGGGCCCAGGAGTTTCTGGATAAAGCCGGCCTTAGGGGCATGCTTTTGTTCAACAACAAAAATGTCTATTACTACACCGGTTACCGCCGCACGGTGGCCACCACCAAGGTGGAGGGCGTCCTGGTGCTGGCTGACCGCCCGCCGGTCATGTTAATGCCCCAGCTCACCAGCCGCTATTGCGACAAGGCGGTGTGGGTGGAAGACGTACGATTCTACGGCGGCGCTCCGCATTTGGGTTATCCCCAGACCGTGGTGGCCCTGGCGGTTGACACCATCAAGGACCTTGGCCTGGAGCTGGCCAAAATCGGGGTGGAGCTGGGTCATGATATCTATCCCGACATCACCTACGGTGACTTGCGTACCATAATGGAATCGTTTCCCCGGGTGCAGTTCGTGGATGCAGCAGGGCTGATCTTGAAACAGCGTAATATCAAGACGCCCTTTGAGCAGGAGATCATGCGCAAGGCCTCCGCCATAGCTTTGGAAAGTTTTAAAGCCGGCCTGCGGGTCTTGCGCGAAGGCGTAACCGAAAAGGAGATATTGAATGCGGTCGTCAAGTCCTGGATAGACCAGGGCCTGGCGGACACGCCCTCGGAAGGCCAGATTTTGGTCCGCAGCGGTTGGCGGGAAGAGGGCCCCGAGGGCCGCTACCGGCTCACGCATGCCCGCCCCACCGATTACCCCGTCCGCCGGGGCGAGATGGTCTTGATCGACGGCGGCCCCGCTTATAGGGGCTATTTCACTGATTTGATGCGCCAGGGTTGCGTGGGTCCTCCTTCAGACGTCCTGAAGGAGTTGTTCGACACCTCGGTGGTGGGCTATCAAAAAGGCATCGAGCTGATGAAGCCCGGCATGAAAATCTCCGAACTGACCAGGCGCTCCATCGAGGCCATGCAAAAGTACAATCCCCGCATCGAATATCCTCTTTCCTTTGTCGGCCACCATCTGGGACTGGCCATTCATGAAAATCCCTGGTTCAGCCTGCACGAGGAATCGGTCCTGGAACCGGGCATGGTTATCAATTTTGAACTGGGGGCTTATGACATCCCCCAATGGCGCACTCTGGGCGGTTTTTTGGAGGATATCTTTTTGATCACCGAGGACGGCAACGAGAATTTAACCGCCGATGGGGCCATGACCCTTTGGATAGCTGACTAGACGCTCCGGGCAACGAATGTGTCACGCTCAAATGTACGTTTATGGGGTCCCGGGCGGTAGAGTTTAGCCACTCTCCCCCGGCCCTTAATCTTCCTCGACATAGGGGGTATGAAGTGTCCCAAAATAAAGTGTCAGACCACGCCCACCAGCGGGGCACGCGCTTGAGCAAGACCCACGCCGATGAGGTGGTCAAGCTCTATGGCGCCCATGCAGTCTCTGAATTCTTCCGCGCTAACGACTTGCTTTTGATCAACTACGCTTACGCGGTCATGCTTCATGAGCAAGGAATCCTTTCGCGCAAAGAGGCCGCGTCCATCCTGAAGTGCATCCGGGAGTTGGAAAAGGCCGGCGTGGCCCAGGTCATCACCTTGGACCCCAAGGTCGGTGATCTATCCACCCACATGGAGGCTCATATAATCAAAAAGACGGGGCCTGCGGTAGGGGGCAAGATCCATACGGGACGCAGCCGCAACGATCTTTACCCCACCCTGACCAAAATGCTTATCCGTAGATCGGCGCTTGATGTGTATGAGGCCCTGCTCACCCTGGAGTGGACCTTATTGTCATTAAGCAACGAGCACAAAAAGACTTTCATGCCCGGCTACACCCATCACAGCCAGCACGCCCAGGTCATCACCTTGGGCTATTACCTTCTGGGCAATCTGGACGTGTTCGGGCGGGATCTGGCCCGTATAGAGGATTTTTGGCAGCGGTTGAACTCCTGCCCCATGGGTGCCGCCGCCCTGGCCACCACCGGCTTTCCCCTAAACCGGCAGCGCATGGCCGAGCTTCTGGGATTCGACCGCATTCACGAGCACGGCTACGACGCCATAAGCGCCAAGGACTTTCTGCTGGAATATTTGTATATTCTGTCCGCCATCGCATCGGACATGGGCCGGCTGGCGGAAAACCTGCTTTACTGGAACACCCTGGAATTCAACATGGTGGTTTTAGCCGATGAATACACCTCCTTCAGCACCATCATGCCGCAGAAAAAAAACCCGGTGAGCATCGAATCCATCCGGGCCTTAAACCCCATTATCGCCGGCAAGCTGTTCAACGCCTTGGGCATTTTAAAGGCCGAGCCCTGGAGCAATGGCCGGGAAACCACCATCCTAGACGACGATTCCGTGGATGCGGGCCGCCAGGTCCGGGACCTCGTTTTATTGCTCAATGGCGTTTTGAAGACCATGACCGTGCGCAAGGAGAGGATGTACGAGCTTGCCCGGCGCGGCTTCTCCACCGCCACCGAGCTCGCCGATTCCTTGGTGAGAGGATATGGATTCCCCTTCCGCACCGCCCACGAGGTGGTGGGACTAGTGGTAAAAAAGTCAGTTGAGGCCGGGCTCGACTCCACCCAGATAACCGAGGCCATGGTGGAGGAAGCTGTTCTGGAATTCACCGGCCGGAAAATATCCATCGATTCCGAACTGGTTCGCAAGGCATTGGACCCAGCGGGAAACGTTGCGATCAGAAACCTGCCCGGCGGCCCGGCGGCCAAACAAATGGCGCGCATGCTTGTTCAACGGCAAAGGCTCCTGCATAAAAAAGACATCCAATTGAAAAAATACCGGGCCAAGCTGAAGGGTGCCAGCGAATCACTGGCCCAAAATGTGACCCGAATCCTGGCACGGTGGGCAAGATGAAAAGCTATTCCGAACAACTGGCCGATCATGTGCTGAGCCTTTCTTTCGACCAGATCCCCGCAGAGGTTATACAGAAGGCCAAGCATATCCTGTTGGATACCGTAGGGGTCATCATTCTCGGCGCCGACGCCCCTTGGAGTCAGGCCATCTTGCGGCATTTCGCAGAACAGGGGGGCGCGCCCGAGGCCGAGGTGGTTTACCACGGACTGAAGCTGCCCATGACCAATGCCGCCTTCGTAAACGGCACCATGGCGCATAGCTTCGATTACGACGATGACCTAGCCGCCTGCCATATAGCTTGCTGCGTGGTGCCCGCGGCCCTGGCCGTAGGGCAGAAGATGAAAGCCACGGGCAGGGAGGTCCTTACGGCCATGGCCCTGGGATACGATTTCGTGGTGCGTCTGGCCGAAACGCTGGATGCCCACCACCTTTACGGCATGGGCTTTCATCCCACCGCGGTCTGCGGCACCTACGGGGCCCTGGCCGCCGCCAGCCGGCTGCTCAAGCTGAACCATGCGCAGATAGTCCACGCCCAGGGCATAGCGGCCAGCTTTGTCTCGGGCAGCCTGGAGTGGCTGTCCGACGGCTCCATGACCAAGAGGTTTCACGGGGGAAAGGCGGCCTATGAAGGTCTGTTGTCCGCCTCCTTGGCCGCCAAGGGCTTTACCGCTCCGCCCAGCATTTATGAGGGCAAAAACGGAATATTCAAGATGTATCAGGCCCAGCGGCCGCCGCAAAGATTGGTCCAAGACTTGGGCCAAAGGTTTGACATCGCCAAAAGCTACCTCAAGTATTACCCTTGCTGCACCTGCAACGCCCCCATCATAGACGCCGTATTGGCCCTTAGAAATGAGGCCGGATTAAAGCCGCAGGATGTGCGCGCGGTAGAGGTACGCGTGCGCCAGGTCTGCATGGCTTTAGTCGGCGAGCCGCTTGAGCACAAGCAGAGCCCGGGCACCGCCCTGGACGCCCAGATGAGCGCACCTTACTGCGTGGCCGCGGCCTTGCTTAAAGGGCAGGTTTTCCCGGAGCAGTTCAGCCCCCAAACCATAAACGATCCGGCCGTCAAGGGCTTGGCCAAAAAGGTCAAGGTGATCTACGATCCCCAGTTGGATTTGGACGGCGATCCTCGTCCGGTGCCGGCTGAAGTCGCCATCGAGCTTTCTGATCGGCGGGTTTTACGTAAAAGGATCGACTACCAGAAAGGGACTTATCGCAATCCCTTGACCACTGAAGAGTTGAACCAAAAATTTAATTTATGCGTGCAAGGAAGGTTCAGTCAAAAACGCGCCCAGGAATTGGTGGAAAAGGTTCAGAACCTGGAGGAGGTAACCGACTTAAATCTTCTCAGCCTGAGCCAATAAGGCCGTAGCCTCTGCCTAAAAAATTAGCCCCGGGCCTCGCCTTCCGTATTTTTTGGCCCCTGGCCGCTGGTTCAGTCCGTTGTAAAAGAATCTGACGGCGGGCCTGCCCCCGGCCGGTTCGCGGGCAAATCAGGCTTGGACTCGATTTGGTCAAAGCCGGATGGCGGGGAGGCTTAGGAGCGATAGTTTTTTTGCTCAGATGCTCAGATATAGTCGCCGCGGTTAACCACCCCCTTGAGCTTTTCCCCCGTGAGCATCCGCCGGACGTTTAGGGCGGCGGCCGTCCAGGACATCTGGGTCAAATCGCCCACGTTGACCGCGTTGTGGGGAGAGCCCAGGAAATTGGGCAGATCAAAAAAGGGATAATCAAGGCGGAATTCGCCCTCGGTGAATGGCTCCACCCACCAGACGTCGGTGCCCATCTTGAAATCAGGATGCTCCTTCATATGCTGGAAGAGGGCCCCCTGCTCGACCATCTCCGCCCGAGCCATGTTGACTAAAACCGCGTCTGCCTTCATCCAGGCAAGCTCCCTGGCTCCGATCAAGCCCCTTGTCTTATTGGTAAGCGGCAAGGAGAGCAAGGCCACGTCCGCGGCCCGCAGGACCTTTTCCAGATCCGTGAGCGTTCCTATGAAATCCGCCTCCTGGTCGGTGCGGCCGCTGGTGTTTATGCCGAATATCTGCATGCCCAAGGGCCGCAAAAGCCGGGCGATGGCCTGGCCCATGCCGCCGAAGCCTATGATTCCGGCCACGGCACCCCCCAGTAGCTTGGTCTTGGATTTCCATTTAAATTCGCCCTTGGCCAAATCTTGATGATTCTTGGCCAGGTCCTTGCTCAGGGCCATGATCAGGGCCAGGGCGTGCTCGGCGATGACCGGGGCCAAGGCCCCCACGTTGGCGCATATGGTCAGGCCGGCGGGAAGCTCGGCAAAGGGCAGGGTCTCCACGCCGGCATAGATGGTTTGCAGAAAGGAAAGGCGACTCAGCAGCGCGTACTCCTCCTCTTTTACTTCCTTGCGCATCTGATAGGCTATGAGGACATCGGCCTCCTTGAGGGCCTTTTCCCTCTGTTCGCCGGCAAAATCGGGCAGATAGCTTATTCGGGCCAGGGCGCCGATCTCTTTTTGCAAAATTTGCCGGACCTTATCCTTGCCCTGGTTGGTTACCAACACGTTTTTAAGCATGAGATGACCTTGATTTGGGGGAAGACTTTGCACGGACAAAAATGGCCTTCCCCCAAGCCATTTTCCTCAACAATTTCAACATAAAGTCGATTTATAGACTCAATCCCTCATATTCCCGCTCTAGGGCCTTGATCTCCCCCGCCCGGGCAAAGCTGTGCACGCCTTTGGGAGATACGATCAGGTGGTCGATGAGATTAAGGCTCACGCCCCGGCAGGCGTGAAAAAGCTGGCGGGTGAATTGCCGGTCCTGGGCGCTGGGCGTGGGGGGGGCGGTGGGATGATTATGCACGCAGACCAGGGCCTGGCTGCCCAGGGCCAAGGCCCGCGCCACCACCTCCCGGGGATAGACCACGCTCTCGTCAAGGGTGCCGGAGAACATGTCCTCCACCGCCCGCACCCGCCGCTGGGCGTCCAGGAAAATCACCCGGAACACCTCCTGCTTGAGAGGGCGCATGGTAAGGGCCAGGTAGTCGGCGGCCTGGTCCGCGTCCATTAAGGCGCCGCCTTGGATCAGCCGGTCCTTAAGGTACCGGCGGGCCGCGGCGGGCACCAGCTTCAGGCCCAGGATGTTCTTGGGGCCTATGCCGTCCACTTTGGCCAACTCCTTTGGCTCGGCGTCCAGCACGGCCTGTAGGCTGCCCAGGGCCTGCATCAGGCTGCGGGCCTGCTGCTTGCAGTCCCGGCGGGGGGTGGCCAAGGTCAATAGCAGTTCCAGGACCTCTTCGTCGGTGAATTTTTCCAGGCCGAAAGAAAGAAACTTGTCCCGTAGCCTCTCCCGGTGCCCCTGGCCGGGGTGGCCTTTTTCCGGCGTCATTGCCACGCCCCGGGAATGGCGGTCCCGCAGTTGGGGCAACGGCCGCGGTCCAGCTGGCTGGCCTTCACGGAAAAAAGGCGACGGGTGACCAGCCGCTGGCCGCAGTCCGGGCAGTTGGTGCTTTCGCTGTCATGCCCGGGCACGTTGCCGGCGTAGATGTAGTTAAGCCCCGCCTCCTTGCCGATGGCCAGGGCCATCTCCAGGGAGCGTATCGGGGTGGGGCCGGGTCCGCCCCGGGTATATTGATAGCGTGGGGTATAGGCGCTCACATGCCAGGGCACATCGGGTGAAAGCTCCCGGGCGAGGAAGCCGGCCAGTTGGGCCAGTTCCTTGGGGTCG
>ENA-OSEO01003902-OSEO01003902.1-sediment-metagenome-genome-assembly--contig:-NODE-3902-length-16522-cov-4.827121_pt1 | contig 16522 bp, 9 predicted proteins | sample MGYA00237883_ERZ534232 | MGnify/ENA metagenome assembly ERZ534232 | reverse complement strand
TCCAGGAGCCGTTTCACAGCATCCGTCCCACCTTCGAGCGGTCGGCAGGCGGGCAACGTGTCGATCTCCCGGTCCATGAGAAAGACCTCGGCCCCGAACAAGGAGGGCAGAATCGCAGTGCCGTAGTTGCAGCGAACGGCCGGCAAGGCCCCGCTGCCCTCGGCCAGCGACTTCGAGCACATCTCCAATTGCTGAATGACCATCAGTTCCGGCTCTTTGAGCGCATCGTTGACGAGCACGTGCGGCCATTCGAGCGCGGGCGACGCCGGCCTGGGCCTCCTCGGCGAGAAGACCCCGTCCGTGATTCGCCCGTCCGCGAACGCCTTCCACTGCTCCAGCAACTCCGCTTCGACCTGCGGATTGATCCTCTGCTCGAGGTCTTTCAGAAGCGCTTGTATCATTCCGTCACCCTGCACGACGATCTTGTTGAGTCTGCGAACCGGTGCTATCATTCCCGAGGGTCGTGACGGAATCAAGCCCAATCTCAGGCGAAAAGGAGACCAGCATGAAGCGGGTGGCGCGGTGCTTGTGCACGTTGTTCCTTCTCTTCGTTGCGCTCCCGACGGCGGGCGTCCAGGAACCTCGGTCTCTCGACATCTACTTCCTCGACATGGTCGGCGGCGGTTCGACGCTGATCGTCACGCCGTTGGGCGAATCCGTTCTGATCGACACCGGGTCGCTCCGCCCGGAACATCGCGACGCCGACCGAATCCTCCGAGCGTGCGAAGACGCCAATCTCCAGCAGATCGACTATCTCATCACGACGCACTTTCATTCGGACCACTTTGGCGCCCTCCAGGAGGTCTCACAGCGAATCCCGGTGAAGAGGTTCGTGGACAAAGGCAGCTACGCACCCGCTGAGGATGGCGACAACCGCTGGTCCAGGGGGCTCTACGAACGCTACGAACAGGCGACTAAGGGCAAGGTCACGACCCTCCGCGCGGGTGACGACATCCCGCTCAAGAGCGACCCCATCGGCAGATTCCCGGCGGTCCGGCTGCACTGCGTGGCCGCCGAGAAGAAGGTCGAGGGCTTCAATGGCGACGTGGACGCACCGGTGGAGGGCTTCACCATGGGCGCCCCCGACGGCACCGACAACGCTCGCAGTATCGCCCTGCTGCTGACCTATGGCCCGTTCAAGTTCTTCGCAGGCGGCGACATCACGCTGAATGTCGAACATCACCTCGCCCACCCCATCAACCGCATCGGCAAGGTGGACCTGTACCAGGTCACACACCACGGCCTGGACCTGAGTAACAACCCACTCTTGCTCAAGGCCCTCTACCAGATCCACCACAACACCGAGCACGAAGGCCAATACAACACGAAATCCGAATTCATCGCCAACCCCAAGGACAACCCCGACAAAGGCGAGTTCATCAGAGCCTCTATTGATATGGATAAGGGCATCTTCACGGTGCAGGTCAGCCAAGACAACGCGCGCCGAGTATTCCAGATCCCGCTGCTACCACCAGATCTGTCCCACTCCACACGAATAGAGATAGAGTGGCACCAGTCATTACTCGACACGCTCTGCCTTCTGCAAGAACCGGCTGACCTACTCAACCGCAGCGAGGCCGAGTACCTGGAGTCTCTCAGACCGGTGCTCATCGAGGATCACAAACGGATCGCGATCCTCGCACGTGACCTGATGTCCGGGCACTACCGAGGAGCGACGAAGGGAGGAGTGATAGCGATAAAACCATCCGCCAGCGTATTCTACCTCGGAGATGACGGACGTCGAAGATCGTTTCTTGCATATCCCGGGCTCGTAGTCGCGGATGGGCATATGTTCAAATATGAGAGTGGTTTGCTGTCTCTGTGGGGCCTTGTGCCGCGAGAGGACACGCCTGAAATGCGCCCCTATGTCTTGCGGACCGAGTGCGCGAACACGTTGTCGAGCTTGCACGGCTTCTTCTTTGGACTCCAGCTCGAAAAGGAGGAATACCCCAAACCCACACAGTGGTGTGATGCGATTGTGCAGGATAGCTTGGTGGATGGCAACGTCGCTGGAAAGGAAGAAGCGGAAAAACAACTGCAATGTCCTGCCGCAGGTGAAGGTAGGTGCCACTATGCAATGAACGCGCTCTGTACGCTGGGGTCCGCGACGGAGACCGTACTGCTGTTTGAGACGAAGGCGGGTTGGAATCAGCACGGAGGTCCCGACCTGTTCACATTGGACAATCACGCCCCGAAGGGAGGCTGCGTCCTTCTCAACGATGGTACGGTGAAGTTCATCCGCACGCCGGAGGAGCTTAAGCAGCTTTGCTGGGAGTGACTTTCGCTCCGGTTGCAGCCTCTTATTATGGGAGCCCTTCCGTGAAGGGCCCATGAGGCGTTGTGTCGTGTTCGTAACACGGTACAATCTGGCACGGTTCGCTGCGTCGGGCGAAGAAGTCGCAGGATGCACGCGACCGAAGAACGGTGAGGCGGAAAATGGAGATTGGACGCAAAGTGGAGACAGGTAGGACGATGCTGACCAGACTGGGTGCGCTCACGCTGGTTCTCATGCTGCTGGCGGGTTGTGCGCATGAGAAGGCCTACAAGCGCGGGGACCGACTGTCGCGCGAGGGGCAGTACGAGCAGGCCGTCGCGGAGCTGGAGACGGCCATCCGCCTGGCCGAGGAGAACAACAACCATCGGACCGCGGAGAAGTACCGCGAGCGGCTGGACCAGGTCAAGCTCCAGGCGGGGCAGTTCTTCCATCGCGAGGCCGAGCTGTGCCTCAACCGGGCGGACCTCGGCGCGGCGCAGGGTTTCATCGAGCAGGCGGTTAAGTTCTGTCCGCAGGAGCAGACGTACTGGTCGCTCCGCCAGCGGATTCTCAAGGCGATTCCTGAGGCCGAACAGGTCCGCGCAGATGCCCTGTCGTTGGCCGAGCAGAGGCAATGGCAGGCTGCGGTCCAGCGGATGAACGAGGCGCTCGCCATGTACCGGACCCTGCCCGGCGGCGACGCCGACCTCAAGCGAATCCGGGACCGGGCGTACCGATACTACGTGGACCTGGCCCAGGAGCGGTTGCGCGAGGATAATCTCGCGGAGGCGGAATCCCAGGCCCAGGAGGCGCTCGTCTATCAACCGTCGGGCCAGGAAGCAAAGACCGTCATCCAGACCGTGAAGAACCGGCGGGAGGCGGCCGTGCTGATCGAACGCGGGCGAACGCTGCTGGCCCAGGGCAATCCCGAAGAGGCGCTCTCCACGCTCGAACGAGCGGCGAGACTGCATCCGCTGCATCCGGACCTGTCGGACCTGCTCGGGCAGGCGCGACGTGGCATTTGTGATCACTGGCTGGAGCAGGGCCGCACGGCCGTCACGGCGCGCAACTACCCTGCCGCGATGCGGTTTCTTCAGAAGAGCCAGGGCTTGCTGGACGGATATGGGGGCGTGGATTCCCTGCTTGCCGATGTCCGCTCTCGGCTCGCGGAGCTTCACCTGAAGGGTTCGCAGCAGTATCAGCAGGAAGGAGCCGCCGGCGCCGCAACCTTCCATGCCGCCGCCGCTCTGAGCTACCTGCCGGAACACTCCGAGGCGCGCCGTCAGCTCGCGGCGTGCGCTGAGCAGGTCCGCCAGGAAATTGCCTATACGATGGCCTTCACCGGTTTCAAGGCGTTGCCCGAGCAGCAGACCCTGGCGGCGATGCTCGATTCGGCCGCCCTCGAACACCTCACGCGGATGCATCCCGCGAACATGATGATCGTCGAGCGGGCCGACCTGCAGGCGATCCTCGGCGAACAGGACCTCAGCAAGACCGACCGGATCGACCCGCAATCGCGCGTCCCGACCGGCCAGTTGCAGGGCGTCGATGCGCTGATCCTCGGGCAAGTGCTCGAAGGCAAGGTCACCTCCGAGAACAAGCAGACCGGGCAGGGAGAATCGACCTACCAGGACGGGTACCGGCCGGAACCCAACCCGGAGCACGTGAAGGCCACCGGTGTGCTCGACGCCGCGGTCGAGCACCTGGAGCACTCGCGACGGAGCCTGGCGCAGGCGGAGGAGCGACTGGCGCGCTACCGGCACGCCGATCCGGCCAGTCCCGAGGAATGGGCCCGGAAGCGCAAGGCCCAGGCCGAGGTGGACGAGGCCAAACAACATCTGGTAAACGCGGCGGCCGACGTGGGCACCGCGAAGATCCGCCTGGCTTCGATCCCGCGGGACGTGCTCGTACCCAACATGGTCAAGCACCGCTACCCGATTGAGACCTTCACCTGGACCGCCAAGATCTGCTGCATGGTCAAAATGCTCGATGCGGCTACCGGCGAGGTGCTTCTCGCTGAGCGGGTCGAGGGCCAGGCGAGCAAGTCGGATCGCATGGTCGCGGCAGATGCCCAGCGAAACGTGCCGGAGGATCCTCTGGAGCTTCCGAGTGAGTCCACTCTCCTGGAGGCCGCAACCAACAGCGCCATTGTGAAGCTGCGGCAGACCCTGGACCAGGCCTGTCGCAAGCACGGGCAACGGTTCCTCACGAGGATGCAACAGGCCGAGGCCGCCGGCGATACCCCAGCGGCGGTCGACAACAGCATCAAGTACCTGTTCGCCTACCCGGCCGGGGATACGCAGTCGAATCGGATGGTCGAGTTCCTCCGCAGGTACCTGGCCGACGAGGACGGTCTCATCGACGTTCGAGGAATGCTCCGAACCCATTGCCATGTCTTCCAGTGAAGCGGGAGTATCTGTGAAGAGCCGTAGTGCGTGTCGGCTGTGCCTGTTTGCAGCGGTTGTGTTGAGCATTGGAGTGCCCGGCGCCCCTGGAATCGAACCTGTCGTCCCGCGGGGCACCCCGCGTACGCAGGGAGAGCTCGCCGGGATATTCATTGAAGGTCAGACCGCGACAGTAATGGTTCCCACCGAGGCCGAATCGAAGGCGACACGCTGGCAGGTTCTCGATGATCGTGCGGCCATCGTGTGCTCCGGAGCGGTAGACGCCTCTATTTCCTCCGTTGCGCTGGGCACGCTGGGAATCGGCTGGTATCGCGTCGAGTTCCTCGGAGTGGACGGCACATGCTTGGCTTGGACCACCGTGGCCGTCTTGGCCACGCCGACCCGACCGGCGCCCCAGGATTCCCCAATCTGTCTGGACTCGGCAACCGCGTGGTTCGCCCGGGACGATCAGGACAAGCAGGCCCGGCTCGCCCGGCTGGCATCTCTGGCCGGCGCCAATTGGATACGGGACCGTCTGCGCTGGCGGGACATGCAGCCGCAGCGCGAGAATCTCGCCGATTCCCAAACCACCTACGACACGTCCGCCCGCATCCAGACGGGACACGGGCTGAAGGTGCTCCAAGTCTTTCACGATACCCCTCAATGGGCGGTCGCAGAGGGGGAGACGCGTGGTCGATACGCAGCCGACCTACGGGACGTGTACCGCTTCTGCAAGGCGATGGCCACGCGGTTCCGCGGGACCGTGCACGCCTGGGAGCCGTGGAACGAGGGCAACGTCGCCACGTTCGGCGGGCACACAACGGATGAGATGTGCTCGTATCAGAAGGCCGCCTACCTGGGCTTCAAAGCGGGCGACCCGAACGTGCTGGTCTGCTGGAACGTCTCGACCGCGGTCCCGACGCGCCTGCACACCGCGATCGTCCTACAGAACGAGACCTGGTCCTACTTCGACACGTACAACACGCACACCTATGACTGGCCGGATTCGTATGACCGGCTGTGGGGTCCGGTCCGCGAGGCGGCCTGCGGCCGGCCGATCTGGGTCACCGAGAGCGACCGGGGTATTCCGTATGCGACGCCGGAGCCATGGTGCGACCTGTCCCGCGAAGGGGAGATTCAGAAGGCCCACTTCATGGCTCAATCCTATGCCAGCAGTCTCTTTGCCGGCGCCGAGCGGCACTTCCACTTCATCCTCGGCCACTACTGCGAAGGGGGCAAGATCCAGTTCGGCCTGCTCCGCCTGGACGAAACGCCCAGGCCCAGCTACGTTGCACTGGCGGCGGTCGGCCGGTTCCTGGCGGGGGCAAAGTGCCTGGGCCGCTGGAACCTTGCGGATCGGCCACACGCCCACCTCTACGCCTTCCGGGCGGAGCCGGATGGTGAACCTCGGGACGTCCTTGTCGCCTGGGCGGAGAAGCCCGGCGATTGGGACCAGAGGGGAAGGACGACGGTCGATTGGGCCCCGCCGAGGGGATTGACGGTTCGGGGAGTACACGACTACCTGGGCCGTCCGCTCGGGGCACGTGTACCGGGAACCTTGCAGTCGGCCCCCATCTTCGTGCTGCTTGAATCCGGTGAGGGCGAGCATTTGCCGCTGACGCCGCCGGAACGATCCGCCTATCGCCCTGGCAAGCCCTCCCCCGTTGTCCTGCAATTGCATATGCCGCCATCGGCCAGCGTCAACATCAAGCAGATTCCGTGGGCTTCGGACATCGAGCACAAGGTCCAACCCGAGACGGAGACAGAACTGCCTCTCTGCGTCTACAACTTCAGCGACAGGACGGTTCGCGGTCGCATCTCCGTCGAGCACGCGCCGGCCGGGTGGCAGTTGACGCCGAACACCTGGGAAGTGACCCTCGAACCCCTGGGCCGAAGCCGGCTCGACTGCCGGCTCGTGATGCCCGAACGCCGACGCGACAAAACCTCCGACATGTGGGTCATTCTGCGGGGCAAGTTCGGCGAGACCGGCCAACCGGTCCTGGCTTTTCGTCTGATCTCCCAACCGGGCGATGGCTATGAGGCACTGGCCCCCGTTGTGGAGTGTGGAGTGATAGAAGCCATGTGGCAGGTCATCGTGGGAGCCGGTGGAATCCCGGGATTCGTGCAGTTCCTCAGCAGATGCGGGCTGAATCATGAGTTGGCCATGGTTGGGGCCGCGATGGTGATGGAGAATACGATGCCGGCCACCGCGATCCTCGAGCCGGCGGTCGTGGACAGCACCAAGCGAGCCCCCTCTGCCCCGCCGGGATAGACATACCCCCTGAAGTGTTTGGCTTCCAGGGACACGGACCGGCAAGCTTGGTCTTCATAAATCGACACCTCGACGGACGACTGGTCAACGTCCCATAGGATCATGGTGTGCACCGGCCCGGCGGGAGGGAATCAGGATATCACGAAGGTGACGGGATTCGCTGAACCCGGTATAATGGGGTGTCGATAAGCTAAGCTGATGCATAGAAAGTGAAGTGGAATCCATGGAAGAAACGATGCAGCCCTCGACGCCACTGCCCGAGCGTATTGCCCACGTGCGGGTTGACGATAAAGACGTCTATCTCGTGGGCACGGCCCACATCTCGCAAGACAGCGTCGAAGACGTCCGCACGACCGTCGAGCAGGTGCATCCCGACGTCATCTGCGTGGAGCTATGCAAGGCCCGCCATCAAGCGATGACCCAGGCCGACAACTGGCGGAAGATGGACATTTTCAAGGTCCTCCGCCAGAAGAAGGCGGTGTTCCTGCTGGCCCAGCTTATCATGAGTTCATTCTACCGCCGGCTCGGCGAGAAACTCGGCGTCCAGCCCGGCGCCGAGATGCTTGAAGGCATCCGCCAGGCGGAGGCCACCGGGGCCCAACTCGTCCTGGCCGATCGCGATATCGAGATCACGCTCAAGCGCGTCTGGGGCTATTTGAGCCTGTGGAGCAAGCTGAAGCTCGCTATGCAGCTCATGATGGGCATTCTCCTGACCGAAGAGGAGATCGATTCCAGCATGATCGAGCAGCTCAAGAAGCAGGACCAACTTGAAGCGGTCATGGCGGAATTCGCCCAGCGGTTCCCGGAGATCAAGCGACGCCTGATCGACGAGCGGGATACCTACCTGGCGGAGAAGATCCGTACCGCACCGGGCAAGACGGTGGTCGCGGTCGTCGGAGCCGGACACGTCGAAGGCATCCGGGCCCAGATCCACGAGGAACACTCACTCGACGAGCTGATGAAGCTGCCACGCAAGTCCGCCTGGTGGTCGATCTCGATCAAATGGGGTATCCCCCTGCTGATCGTCGCGTTGATCGCCTACGGCTTCACCAAGGGAACCACCCACGGTTTCGAGAATGTCACGATTTGGATCCTCGTCACAGGCATTCTCTCCGGCCTGGGCGCCACCCTGGCCTTGGCGCATCCCTTGACGATTCTGTCCGCCTTCTTGGCGGCCCCGATCACGACGCTGCATCCCCTGATTGCCGCCGGCTGGGTCGCTGGGATCGTGCAGGCCTTCATCAAGAGACCGAAAGTCAGCGATCTCGAGGACCTGCCCGAGGCCATCGCGACCTTGAAGGGTTTCTGGACCAACCCGGTGACTCGGATTCTCCTGGTCGTGGCCCTCGCCAACCTCGGCGGCATGATCGGCACCTACGTCGCAGGCACCTGGATCGCCGCCCGCTCGATGGGATAGGCGATCTTCTCCGCTGCCGCCAGCGGGCGACCCCTGGAGCGCGATCGCCAGGAACTCCCGCGGCGCGCCTCCCGCCGAAGCGGGCCCTGCCATTCATCACTCGCAGCGGGCGGTCGGCCGGCACGGCGGCGCGGAGGACCCCGGCATCAGACGGTGGCTGGAGTCCCTCCGGGCCATGTGCGGCCCCAATCGGCCGCCCACCCTCGCGCCGAAGCCTTGAAGAGCCTGGCAGTGGGTCAGAATCCCATGATCCTCTCTGTCCCATGGGTCCCATCCGCTGATCCCCGGGGCAGAATCAGAGTTGATGTCGCTTGAGCTCTTCCTGTGTCGCTCGCTTGAGCGTCTTTTTTTCCGTACCGGTCAGGCTGTGCAGGCCGGAGCGATGGACCTTCGCCAGAATCCGGTCCACCTCCATCTGAAGCTTGCGGCTCTCTTCGAGTCCCTTCTCCCAGGAACTGGCCCGCAGTTTCAGAGAAAGCCGGTCCCAGCGCGGGTGAAGCAGCACGTAGGCGGCTCCCACAACCATGCCCGTGAAGTGGGCCGCCTCGCCGCCGGCGTTGGCACCCCGCGTAATGACCGTCAAAAACGATGTCGCAGCCAACACGACCGCCAGGACCCGGATCGGAACCGGGAAGATGAACAAAATCGCCACGAAGTGCGGGAACAGGATCGCGCATGCGGACACCAACCCCAGGATGGCCCCGGAGGCGCCGACCATGGGGCCCCAGGGCAGGAACCCGACGCGAGCCAGCAGGAGGTAGACGATCCCTCCCGAAGCACCGCAGATCAGGTAGAACGGGAGGAACTTGCGACTGCCCCAGGATCGCTCCAACGCCGGACCGAGCATGTACAGCGCGAACATGTTCAGGAAGATGTGCCAGATACTCGTGGTGCTATGCAGGAACTGGTAACTGACCAGCCGCCACGGTTGCAGCGTTGTGGCCCACGACCGCGGATCGACCGCGAACCACTCGTAGAACAGAGCCCCGATCGGCGGGATCACACTGAGAAGGAAGACCCCGATGTTCACGATCAGCAGCCACTTGACCACCGGAGTAACCCGCGGCAGGTTGAATCGCATCTGTGGCAGGCCAAAGTGCTGCCGCTGGAACTCGGACTGTGTATAATCTCTGTCGTACAACCCCATAGTTCTCTTTTAGCAAAACCCAGATTCTCAGGCAAGCCAATTCCGTCATAATATCGGCAAATTGGAAAATTGTTCAAGGAGAAATGTGCCGCGCAAATGGCACAGTGCGTATTTTTTGCCGGCGCCCGCGTGTGTGACTTCCCGGGACAAGTCGCCCGTCAAGGCCACCCTCCTGGCGCTGATGTCCACGAACCAGAGAGCGGCAGTGGTCCGAGAAAGCGGCCCGTGCGCTCCTCGTCCATTTTGAGCAGCCGGAGGGCTACCTGCCCGCGGCCTGGATCAACTGCCGGCAGTAGTCCACGGCCTCCTTCAGGGCGGCGACCGCCTGCGGATCGCCCTGCACCTGCGCCAGGGCCAGGGCACGTTCCTCATGGCGAAGGGCCTCCTGGAACTGTCGCTTCTGCAAGTACCCGGCCGCCAGAAGATGATGGACCGCGGGGGACGTATCCACGCGCGGATTCAGTTTCACGGCCTTGGCGTAGTACAGCAAAGCCTGTTCCCACTCGCCTACCTCCGCCAAGCCGTGTGCCATGCGATAGTAGGCCTGCGCGTAGCCCGGTTCCAGCTCGATCACCCGCGCCAGATGCGCCAGGGCCTCCTTGGAGCGCCCCGCCAAGAGCAGGGCCTCACCCAGATGATAGTGCAGTCGCGCCGGGGTGTACTGGTCGTCCAATCCGGTCGGCATCCCGCGCAGGGCTTCCGCCATGTGCCGCGCGGCTTCGTCGATCTTCTGTTGATGCAGCAGCGCCAGGCCCAGATCGTAATGCGCGCGGGGGTTGTGTGGGTCCAGCTCGAGGGCCCGGCGGAGGTGGGCCATGCCTTCATCGGGGACATTCTTAACGTTGTACAACAGGAAGCCGAGCTTCTGATGGGCCTCGACATTGTCGGGGTTAAGCTTCAGGGCGTTGTCGTACTCGACGATCGCGTTGTCCGCGTCGCCATGCCGGTAGAACTCGTTGCCGGCTCGCACGAAGGAGTAATCATTGAGGAACTGCTCACGGATCTTCGCAATCGCGTCGGGCGCAGCGTTGACGAACTCCGGAATGTTGGCCGCCCGGTCGGGCGCGGTCAGGTGCGACAGCAGGACGGGCGGGCTGGCGCGCCCCTCGTCGTCGATGTGCGCCAGACACAACTGGGTGTAGTCGGACCATCCCTTGGACGAGAAGACGAGCCACTTGCCGTTGGGTGAGAAGCTGTGCCAGGAGTTCATGCGGGAGGTGTTGCACTCGAGCCGGCGGGCCTGCCCGCCCTGGGCGGGGATGATGTACAGCTCACTGTCCTTCTGGAGGAGCATGTAGCTTCTGGCCTTGCAGAAGACGATCCATCGCCCGTCCGGAGAGTACCGTCCGAAGTAGTTGCTCATCCCATTGTCCGACGCTCCGGGAACGGGCTCCGGCGTGCCCCCCCGGCCGTCATTGAACGGCACGCGGTACAGGTCGAACAGGAAGGGCTTGCCGTCCTCGACGAACTCCTTGCACTCCTCGCGCGTGAGCAGGATCTTGCCCTGGCCCTGCGTGTGCTCCAGATCGTAGGCCTTGCTGCGCGCGAAGAGCAGGTACTTGCCGTCCGGGCTCCAGCTCGGGTTGCTCTGGACGTACGCGGGATCGTCCGCCCCCGGTAGCGGGCTGAAGGTCTTCGTCTGGCGGTCGTACACGCACAGAATCCCCTTGATCGGGAAGAACAACTGGCTGAACGCCAGATCCGGCATGGGGACAAATACCGACTTGTCCTTGACCGTGCTGACCACGTAGCGCCCGTCCGGAGACATCTGGGACAGCAGGCCGAACGTCTGTTCGCCGTCCTCCTTCTTGTAGTCGTTCCACGTGATGATGTCGCTCGTCGCCAGGATCATCTCCCGCTTGACCGGTGCGATGACGTAGGAGCCCTTGCTGTTGGCGTAGTCCACGTCCATCGCGAGCACGCGCCCATCCTCCGAGAAGGAGTGGCAGTTCCCGCAGACCGGCAGCTCTTGCAGAATCACCGGCGGCGGCTGCGGCGACGAGATCGACCCGAACCGCCAGCGAATCCGCGATGGGTCCGTCACGGCGTCGACAAAGGGGAGATTCACCTCGCGATAGAACAGCGGCGCCCCGACTTGGTCCTTGGACGTGCGAATGCCCAGCATCGTCGCGGAGAGAACACGGACCGCCCGTCCCGGCCTAACGCCCACGACCAAGACCTGAGCCGCCTTCTCTTTCGATGCGGTCTTGATTCGCTCCCACTCCTTTGGCTCCGGCGTCCATTCGCGCCGGTGTGCCACGCGGCTCACCGGTGGCCGGCCGTCGCCCAAGTCCACATGGATCAGCCACGCGCCGACCTGCGAGGTCGCATCCTCCCAGCGGAACGCCGGCGCCACGATCTCCGGCGGGAACAAGGTCCCATCCTGGGGACACACCATGCGAATGGCCGCGCCGCCGGGGTTCCGCTGATAGGCGGACAGGATCTCCTCCGGTTGCAGGGACGTGCGAGCCAGCCACAGCCCGGCAATGGCGATGGCCCCCACGATGACCACTGTGAGCACACAGGCGATTCTTCTACGCATGCACGTTCCTCACTGGCAGCCCATCGAACCACAGACGAGGCGAGCGCAGCAGCTTCCCGTTCGCTGTCTCACCTTCCGGATGCCAACCCTATCCGGATTCGGCCCGTCATGCACTTCGCGGGTCAGTGTACCAGATCGGCCGACCGGAATCCAGAACAAGAGCCGGCGCCCGCGGAAGACTTGGCGTTCCTGCTCCGCGCGACGCTACGGGATGTCCTGCGCCAGTGAGGCCCGTCGAATCGCAAACCAATGCTCTGTCGACAGGTCGATGTCGAGTGCCGCCACGGCGGTGCGGATGCGGTCGATCCGGCCCGTCCCCAGGACAGGCACGAATCCCGCCGGATGCTTCAGGACCCAGGCGATGGCGACCTGGTCGATCGACGCTCCGCCGACCTCGGCGCCGATCTGAGCCAATGTCTCGCGCAGGCGCTGGGCCTGTTCCGAATCCGCCTGGAACAGGCGGCCGCCACCCAGCGGCGACCAGGCCATCGGGCGAATCCCCAGCTTCTGGCACAAGTCCAGGCTGCCGTCCGCATGGGGGTCGAGGTGTATCACCGAGTATTCGATCTGGTTGGTCACAAGGGGCACGTCCAGCTTGGAGGCCAGCGACTCGAACTGCGAGGGCAGGAAGTTCGAGACGCCGAAGAAGCGTACCTTGCCTGCATCACGGAGGCTCACGAAAGCATCGTTGACCTCGTGCGGATCGAGCAGCGGGTTCGGTCGATGGATGAGCAGCAGGTCAACGTAGTCCGCGCGGAGACACCGAAGCGAGCTCTCCACCGACGTGACAATATGAGCGCGACTGGTGTCATACGAGTGAATGCGGTTGTGCGGCCGGTTGTCGGAGACGAGCTTGATTCCGCACTTCGTGACCAACTGGATCGCGGAACGATCGACCCGCGTCTCCGCGAGGGCCGCGCCGAACAGGCTCTCGCACGTGTAGTCGCCGTAGATGTCCGCGTGGTCAAAAGTAGTGATTCCCTGCTCCAGGCAGCCCTCGATCAGCGCGGCGGTCTGCCGGGTGTCCATGTCCCACGACGCCAGACGCCAGAAGCCCTGGACCAGGCGTGACATGCGGGGACCGTGCTCGGACAGCGTTACTTCAGGAACCATCGGTTCGTCCTCCACAATGTTCGGTACCATGCGCGGCCGTTCCGTGCGGCCGCCTCGGGGAATGGTACCCTGGTCCACGCCAAGGGACAACCGGCCGCACGCCTACGGCTTGCAGAATCACCCCTGTGTGAAGATGGCTTGACACGGCCTTGGTCTGGCGTATAATCAATCCTTCCCAAAGCGCCCATTCTAACGGCCGGCATCAAAAAAAAGCCAGATTCCTAATGAGAATCTGGCTTCGGAGGAGGGTGATGAAAAGCTATTTGTTGGCCTTCGGAATGGCTCGGATTTTGCTCCAAGCTCTCTACTTGTAAGATCGTAGAGAGGGATACAAAATCTTTAATGAAAAACCGAAGACACAGAAACAATTACGCTTTCTTTGTCGAAATTCAAGGTTAAACTATGAAATTGTCAAAAAAATCGCGGACTCGCTCCTGAATGGTCGTATTCTCGACCTGCAACTGGTTTATTCTACGATGGGGACCGCGTTTTGTTCTGTGGTCATAACCAAGGACTTGTTAATTCTTGTGGGACGATTTGATGATGGGCACTCGCAGGACGATTGCTGATTTGCTCAGAGCCAAGCAGGAGCATCGCGCGATCGTCGCCATCAGTTGTTATGATTACACGACCGCCCGCCTGGTGGCCCAGGCGCAAGCGGACATGATCCTGGTCGGCGACTCCGCTGCCCAGTTGGTGCTCGGCCACGACTGCACGCTGCCCGTGGCCATGGATTTCATGGTCGCCATCACCGCCGCAGTTCGCCGGGGCGCCCCCGATCTCTATCTCGTCGGCGACATGCCTTTCCTATCTTACCAAACCGGCACCGCCGACGCAATTCGCAACGCCGGCCGGTTCCTCGTGGAAGCCGGTGCTCAGATGGTGAAGATTGAGGTCACGCAGGCCTACACAGATACGGTTCGCGCCGTCAGTGAGGCCGGCATCCCGGTCATGGCACACATCGGTATCCTTCCCCAGTGGATCAGCACGGTTGGCCGATTCCGCGCCAGGGCAACTACCGCCGGACCGGCGGCCGACCTCTTTCATCTGGCCCAACGTCTGGTGAAGGCCGGTGCAAGCGCCCTGCTTATCGAGGGCACTGCCGCGGAAGTTGCCCAGCTTATCACCGAACAATCCCCTGTGCCCGTGATCAGTTGCGGCTCGGGCCCCGGCTGCGACGGGCAAATCCTCGTGGCTCCCGACATCCTGGGTCTGTCGCCGGATGACCCGCCCAAGTTCACCAAGGCTTTCGGGGACTTGGGCGCCCGATCCGTCGAGGCCTTCCGTGCCTATGCCGAGGAGGTCCGCGCCGGCCGATTCCCCGATGCAGATCACAGTTACCACATGAAACCCGGCGAGCTGGAGCGACTCACCGAACTGGTCCGCAGCACCACGTAAGCCACGGCCCTGGCGCTCATCCCTGCTGCCAGTTGTAGATTCCGTCGGCCCAGCGAATCCACCGACTATCGATGTCGGGATCGTCGAGCTTCGGATCCGGCTGCGAGCCGGGCCGACCGATCACGATTGACCAATGGAAGAAGCCGCCGCCGTAGCCGAGGACAACCCTCTCGCGTCCATCCTCGAATATGGGCACGATACTGACCCCATTCGGTCTGAGCCGCTGCACCTGGCGCGACCAGTGTTCCCGCGGGACGCGCCACTGTTTCCAGCCGTCAAAATCCAGGCGGTCACGCGGCCCATCCAACAGCGAGACAGCCCACGCCTGCAACTCGTCTTGGCCACCTGTGAACGCCACGGCAAGACGCGCCCGCAAATCCTCAAGGAGTATGTGGTTACCCAAGTATGACAGCATGGGGGCAGCCAGCAGAATACCGATGTGAGCCCAGAGGCGCCATCCGCACCGGTTGGGCTTCAGGGACAACCCCGCCAGGACAGACAACCACCCATAGAAGAGCACGCTAACCAGTAGCAGCCACACGAGACAAGAGCCCCTCATCCACCCTAAGAAGAGCATGGCTGCTACGCAGCCGACGGCCACCCCAAGGGACTTGACACCAATCCTCAGGTGCGGCGAGACTGGCTCTGCCGGTACGCAGGTTCCCGCCGTGCCCTGATTCTCCTGATCCATCTCCATAGCTGGCATTCTAACGAATTGAGGCACCCCGGTAAACGCATGGCCTCGCGGACTGGAAACCGTTTGCAGGCCCCGTCGGTGGTGCTATAATCGCACCGTGACAAACACCGACAGAGGCATGCCGAGCCCTCACGTGCGGGACGTCGCGCCAGGGGACCGGATTCCATGCACGTGTTCTTGAAAGGAGGACCGCAGAATGTCGCCAGCACGCAGACCCGCCGAAACCACCAATTCCACGTCGCTGACCCGCCGGGGCTTCATGGCCGGCGCAGGAGCCGCCGTTGCATCGTTCGCGGTGATCAAGCCGGGACTCGTCCGCGGCACCGCCGCCAACTCGACGATCAATCTCGGCATGATCGGCTGCGGCGGTCGCGGCACGTGGATTGCCAAACTCTTCAAGGCCCACGGCGGATACAACGTCGCCGCGGCTTTCGACTACTTCCAGGACCGCGTCGACGACTTGGGCAACCAGGTGGGCGTCCCCCAGGCCAACCGCTTCACCGGCCTGAGCGGCTATCTGAAGGTCTTGGACAAGGTGGATGCGGTAGCAATCATCAGCCCGCCCTACTTCCACCCCGAGCAGGCGGCCGCCGCGGTCGAGGCGGGCAAGCACGTGTACCTCGCCAAGCCCATCGCGGTCGATGTCCCGGGCTGCCTGAGCATCGGCGACAGCGGCAAGAAGGCCTCTGGCAGGAAGCTCGCCTTCCTGGTCGACTTCCAGACGCGGGTGGACCCGTTCTATATGGAGGCCCTGCGGCGGGTGCACGAGGAGAAGGCCCTGGGCGAGTTCACCTTCGGTGAGGCCACCTACCATGCGGGCGACCCCTTTACCGGCAAGTACCAATTCTGGAAGGATCGGGAGGCTTCCGCTGAGAATCGGCTGCGGGCCTGGGGGCTCGACAACGTCCTCTCGGGCGACATCATCACCGAGCAGAATATCCACACGCTGGACGTGATGAACTGGATCATGGGCGTGCCGCCGGTGTGGGCGGTGGGTACGGGCGGACGCAAGTACCGTCCCGTCGGCACGTGCTACGACACATTCAGCGTCCTGTTCCAGTACCCGAATGACGTCGGCATCACCTTCAGCTCGCGTCAGTCGGAGGGTTACGGCACCCAGGACGGCATCCGCAACCGCATGTTCGGCACCCAGGGCATCCTGGAGACCGAGTACGGCGGTCAGGTGCTCATCCGCGGCAAGAACTTCTATCGCGGCGGCAAGTCCCCCGGCATCTACCAGGAGGGCGCCGTCGCCAATATCAAGGCGTTCCATGAGAACATCATGGCCGGCAAGTTCG
>ENA-OSEO01003901-OSEO01003901.1-sediment-metagenome-genome-assembly--contig:-NODE-3901-length-16530-cov-6.219291_pt1 | contig 16530 bp, 11 predicted proteins | sample MGYA00237883_ERZ534232 | MGnify/ENA metagenome assembly ERZ534232 | reverse complement strand
CGTCTTCCCATGGTCAATATGCCCAATCGTCCCCACGTTCACGTGCGGCTTGGTCCGCTCAAATTTCTTCTTGGCCATGAAATCCTCCTTAGAACGATTCACGAAATCTGTTCGATAATTTCCTTAGATATACTTGCTGAAACTCTATCATAGCGTTCAAACTGCATTGAATACGTGGCGCGTCCCTGAGTCGCGGACCGCAAGTCCGTAGCGTAATTAAACATCTCGGCCAGAGGAACTTCCGCGTTTACTATCTCGACGATGTCCCGATCCTCCATGCTGGTTACCTTGCCTCGCCGGGACGTGAAGTCTCCTATAATATCGCCGAGGTATTCCTTAGGCACAATCGTCTCTATTCGCATGATCGGTTCGAGCAACGCGGGCTTCCCTTTTCGAAGCGCTTCCTTGGTAGCCATGGACGCGGCAATATGAAACGCTCGCTCCGAGGAATCTACCTCGTGATAGGACCCGTCAACCAGCTTTACCTTCACATCTACCACAGGGAATTTGGCCAATGGCCCTTTTTCCAACGCTTCCCTGACACCTCGTTCGACGGCTGTGAAGTATTCTCTTGGAACAACGCCGCCAACGATTTTCACTTCAAATACATTTCCACCGCCCGCTTCATTGGGCTCGATTTCCAAAACAACATGCCCGTATTGGCCCCGCCCGCCCGACTGCCGAATATATTTTCCAACTTCGTTGATCGGGCTGCTTATGGTTTCCCGGTACGCTACGCGGGGGGCGCCTATTTTGGCGGAAACCTTAAATTCTCTTAAAAGACGATCGACGATTATTTCCAAGTGCAGCTCGCCCATACCCGAGATAATCGTCTGGCCGGTTTCACTGTCTGTCCTTACTTTGAAGGACGGATCCTCGGTGGCCAGTTTGTTGAGCGATAATCCCAACCGCTCCCGGTCGTCTTTTGTTTCTGGCTCTATCGATATCGCTATAACCGGCTCGGGAGCGTGTATCGATTCCAGCATGACCGGCGTGTCTTCAGCGCAGAGTGTGTCGCCGGTGTAGCTGTTTTTTAGACCGACCGCGGCGACGATGTCGCCCGCGTAAACTTCCTTAATCTCTTCACGCTTGTTAGCGTGCATTTTCAGGAGGCGGCCAATCTTTTCCTTCGACTGCCTGGTCGCGTTGTAAACACTGGTTCCCGATTTTAACGATCCCGAATAGATCCTCAGAAAAGTAAGTGTTCCAACATACGGATCGGACATAATCTTAAAGGCGAGGGATGAAAATGGAGCGTTGTCGTCAGCCTTGATCTCCACTTCTTCTTCATCGGGCCTTTTCCCCACCATGGGGGGTGTTTCCAACGGTGACGGCAAGTACCGCACAACGCCGTCGAGCAAGTGATGGACAGCCTTGTTTTTGAAGGCCGATCCTAAAAACACGGGCGTTGCTTTCAGCGCGATGGTGGCTTTTCTCAGCGCCTTGATAAGATCGTCCACGCTGATTTCGTCCCCGTTCAAGTAGGACTCAAGCAGCGCGTCGTCCATCTCCGAAATCGTTTCGACCATCTCTTCCCGCAGCGCGGTGGCCTCATCAAGCAGATCTTCGGGGATGGGCGCTTCTTGATATTCTGCGACCGAAACGCCGGAATACAAGTAAGCCTTCATCTCCAACAGGTCGATAACGCCCTGAAACTGATCTTCTTTCCCGATGGGCGCCTGCAGCAGCACGGGATTTGCTTTCAACCGCGATTTCATCTGACGCAGGCAACGATCGATGTCGGCTCCCATGCGATCCATCTTATTGATGAACGCGATGCGGGGCACTTTGTGTCGGTCAGCCTGCCGCCATACGGTTTCGGACTGGGGTTCAACTCCGCCGACCGCGCAGAACAGCGCTATCGCGCCATCCAGAACTCGCAGTGACCGTTCAACCTCGATCGTAAAATCGACATGCCCAGGCGTGTCAATGAGGTTGATCCGATGGTTTCGCCAAAACGCGGTGGTTGCAGCGGAAGTAATGGTAATTCCGCGTTCCTGCTCCTGCTCCATCCAATCCATGGCAGCGGAGCCTTGATCCACCTCGCCCATCTTATACGATATTCCGGTAAGGAATAATATTCTCTCGGTGGTCGTGGTCTTACCGGCGTCAATATGAGCCATAAGACCAATGTTCCGCACCTTATCGAGCGGCACCAAACGTGGCACGTTTCCCTCTAAACTGGCAATAAAAAAGAGGGAAATGAAAGAATCGCTCCATTCCCCTCCGAATAGAACTTACCAGCGATAATGGGCGAAAGCTTTGTTAGCCTCCGCCATTCTGTGGGTGTCTTCTCGCTTCTTGATAGCAGCGCCCCGCATGTTGGCCGCGTCGATCAATTCACCGGCCAATTTGTTCGTCATGCCTTTTTCAGGGCGTTGCTTGGCGTATCCTATCAGCCAACGAATGGCCAACGCGGTTTTACGCTCATAGCGAACTTCCACTGGTACCTGATAGGTAGATCCACCTACTCGCCGGGATCGTACTTCAAGCAACGGCTTGGTATTTTCAACCGCTTTTTCAAAGAGCTTGAGCGGATTCTCTTTGGCCTTCCGCTCCATGACTTCAAAGGCCCCATATAGGATGGATTCAGCCAAGCTCTTCTTGCCTTTACGCATGATCCCGTTCATAAACTTGGTAACAAGCTTGTTATGATATTTGGGATCGGGCAGGATCTCCCGTTTTGGAACTTCTCTCCTTCTTGGCATTGTTCCCTACTCCATCCTACTTGGGCCGCTTGGCCCCATATTTTGAACGGCCCTGCCGACGGTCCTGCACACCCATGGTGTCGAGCGTGCCGCGAATCACGTGATAGCGCACGCCGGGAAGGTCCTTTACACGGCCGCCACGAATCAGGACAACCGAGTGTTCTTGTAGATTGTGTCCCACACCGGGGATATAACTGGTCACTTCCATGCCGTTGGTCAATCTGACTCTACACACCTTACGAAGCGCCGAGTTAGGTTTTTTGGGCGTTGAAGTATAGACGCGCAAACAAACACCTCGTTTTTGCGGACACCCTCTCAAAGCGGGAGTAGAGGTCGATTTCTTGGGAACCCTTCTCCCTTTTCTTATGAGCTGATTGATCGTTGGCATAATCCCTTTTCCATTTTCAGAGCGTAAAATCTAGCACTGGTTTATACCCATCACGCGTGGATGGGGACACCTTTCAGATTACACAGGATTCAGGTAAATTCGTCAAGGTTTGAAATCCAGATAGTTAGCCTATTCGGGCACATAAAGTCAAGAAAAATGTGCGTTCACGGATTTCTTTTTTGGAATTTCCTTGCGGTTCATCCTTTAACGACGTTACCCCTCGATTCTATAAAACAATTGTACGGTACCGCTCCATACCGGAACCGGCCGGTATCAGGCGGCCCATGATCACGTTCTCCTTGAGGCCTCGCAGATAGTCCACCTTCCCGGCTATGCTGGCGTCCGTCAGAACCCGTGTGGTTTCCTGGAACGAAGCCGCGGAAATGAAGCTCTCCGTACTCAGAGACGCCTTGGTGATTCCCAGCAGCAACGGATCGCCGGTGGCCGGCTGGCCGCCTTTCTTGAGCACCATCTCGTTCTCTTCCTGGAATCGCCATTTCTCGACCTGCTCGCCGGGCAGGAAGGTCGTGTCGCCGACTTCCCTGATGGTAATGCGGCGCAGCATCTGCCGGACGATCACTTCGATATGCTTGTTGTTGATGCGCACACCTTGCAAACGATAGACTTCCTGAACCTCGTTCACCAGGTATTTGGCCAGTTCCTTGATTCCCTGGATATTAAGGATGTCATGCGGATTGGCGGAGCCGTCCATCAACGGTTCACCGGCCTTTATATAGTCACCCTCATGCACGCTGATGTGCTTGCCCTTGGGAATCAGATATTCTTTGGGATCGCCCACATCCGGGGTCACGACGACTTTCCGTTTACCCTTGGTGTGCTTGCCAAAGGCGACCTCGCCGTCGATCTCGCTGATGATGGCGTGCTCCTTGGGTTTCCGGACCTCAAACAGCTCGGCGACTCGCGGAAGACCACCGGTGATATCCTTGGTTTTGGTGGTTTCACGCGGAATCTTGGCGATAACGTCACCCGCCGACACCGGATCACCGTCATTTACGGTAATAAAGGCGCCCACGGGCAGCTGATACCTTGCCACACCCATACCGCTGGGCAATTTGGCCGTCTTGCCCGACTCATCCTTGACCGAAACGCGGGGCCGCACATCGGCGTCCTTGAACTCCACAACCACCTTACTGGATTTACCGGTGATGGGGTCCAGCTTTTCCTTCATGGTTCGGCCGCCCCACATGTCACCGAACTTGACCGTACCGGATACCTCGGTGATGATGGGCGTATTGAAAGGGTCCCAACTCGCCAGCACGGTTCCGGGTTCGACCTTGTCGTTCTCTTTCACATTGAGCACCGCGCCGTACACCAGCGGCTGTTTTTCGCGTTCATGGCCCTGATCGCTGAGCATGGCGATCTCGCCGTTGCGGTTCATGACCACCAGGTGGCCCTCTTTGTTCTTAACCGCGTTCAGGTTAACGAATTTTACGGTTCCGCCGATTTTGGTGCTGATGGCTGACTGCTCCACCTGCCTGCGCGCGGTACCGCCGATATGGAACGTACGCATGGTGAGCTGCGTTCCGGGCTCGCCGATGGACTGCGCGGCGATGATACCCACCGCCTCTCCTATTTCCACAAGCTTGCCGTGCGCCAAATCGCGTCCATAGCAGGACGCGCATATGCCCCGCTTTGACTCGCAGGTGAGCACCGATCTGATTCGTACCCGCTCGATACCGGCTTCTTCGATCGCCCGGATGATGGTCTCGTCGATTTCATGATTGGCCTGGACGATGATTTCATCCGTAAAGGGGTTGATCACGTCTTCGGCGGCAAAGCGGCCGGCGATTCGCTCGCCGAGATCCTCAATGACCTCGCCCGCTTCGCGCAGCGCCTCCACGTAAATGCCGTCGATGGTTCCGCAGTCGATTTCGGTAATGATGGTATCCTGAGCCACGTCCACCAATCTCCTGGTGAGGTACCCGGAGTTGGCCGTTTTCAACGCGGTGTCCGCCAGACCCTTGCGAGCGCCGTGCGTGGACACGAAGTACTGCAAAACGGTGAGGCCTTCACGGAAGTTGGCCGTGATGGGCGTCTCGATGATTTCGCCGGAAGGCTTGGCCATCAATCCGCGCATGCCCGACAGCTGCCTCATCTGGTCCTTGCTACCTCTGGACCCGGAATCGGCCATCATATAGATGGGATTGAAGCTGGAATGCCGTTCTTCATTCCCTTTTTCGTCCGTGGCCACGTCGAAGGAAATCTCCTGCATCATCGCGCTGGCCACATCTTCGGTGGCCTTGGCCCATACGTCGACGACCTTGTTGTATTTTTCGCCGTCGGTAATGACGCCATCGATGTACTGGGTTTCGATCGTTCGAACCTCGTCGGTAGCCTTGTCGATTATGTTCTGCTTGATCGAGGGGATGATCATGTTTTTGATCGAAATGGATATCCCCGCTTTGGTCGCATGCTGATAACCGAGGTCTTTCAACCGGTCGGCCAGAATTACCGTGGATTTGACTCCCTGGGTGCGATAGCACAGGCCGACCAGATTTCTAAGCGCCTTTTTGCTCATGGCCTTGTTGGCCGCGCTGAAGGGAATGCCTTCGGGAATGATTTCGAAGAGCATGACCCGGCCCGCCGTCGTGTTCACCAGTTCGCCGTCCACCCGCACGAGAATGCGGGCGTGCAGATCGATTTCGTTGTGGTCGTAAGCCATTCTGACTTCGCTGAAGGACGAGAAAACCTTGTTTTCTCCCTTGGCGAACGGCCTTTCGGCGGTCATATAGTAGAGGCCGAGCACGATGTCCTGAGAAGGCACGATATTCGGCTCGCCGTTGGCGGGCGACAGAATATTGTTGGTGGACATCATGAGCACGCGGGCTTCGATCTGGGCTTCAATGGACAGGGGAATATGGACCGCCATCTGGTCCCCGTCGAAGTCGGCGTTGTAGGCGCTGCACACCAGAGGATGAAGCTGGATGGCCTTTCCTTCAATGAGCACCGGTTCAAAAGACTGAATTCCCAAACGGTGCAGGGTCGGCGCGCGGTTGAGCAGCACGGGGTACTCGCGCACCACCTCGTCCAGGGTGTCCCAGACCTCCGGCGTTTCGCGTTCCACTACCTTCTTGGCCGCCTTGATGGTGGTTACCAGCCCTTTTTGCTCCAACCGGTGGTAGATAAAGGGCTTGAACAATTCCAGCGCCATCTTTTTGGGCAGCCCGCATTGATGCAGCCGCAATTCCGGGCCGACGACAATAACCGACCGGCCGGAGTAATCCACGCGTTTCCCAAGCAGATTCTGGCGGAAACGCCCCTGCTTGCCGCGCAGCATATCGCTGAGGGATTTGAGCGGACGCTTGTTCGGTCCGGTAATGGTCTTTCCCCGCCGACCGTTGTCGAACAGCACGTCGACCGCTTCCTGCAACATGCGTTTCTCGTTGCGGATAATAATGTCCGGAGCGTTAAGCTCCATAAGGCGTTTCAGCCTGTTGTTCCTGTTGATCACCCTGCGGTACAGGTCGTTGAGGTCCGAGGTGGCGAACCTGCCGCCTTCCAGCGGCACCAACGGCCTCAGATCCGGAGGCAGCACGGGGACGACATCCATGATCATCCATTCGGGGTTGTTGCCCGAATCCCTGAACGCTTCCACCACGCGCAGCCGCTTGGCCAGTTTTTTCCGTTTGGCTTCGGAGTTGGTCTTCGACATCTCATCGCGAAGCTCGACGGAAAGGGTGTCAAGATTAAGGCCGGACAGGATTTCTTTAATCGCTTCGGCGCCGATGCCCGCCTTGAAGGAGTCGCCGTACTCCATTTTATATTTTCGCAATTTTTCATCGGTCAGCAGCGCGCCCTTCTGGAGGGTCGTGGCGCCCGGATCGATGCAAACATATGACTCAAAATAAAGGACTTTTTCCAAATCCCTGAGGGTCATGTCCAGGAGGCTGCCCACCTTGCTGGGCAGGCTCTTGAGAAACCATATATGCGCCACGGGCGCGGCCAGCTTGATGTGGCCCATTCGTTCGCGCCGCACTTTGGACTGAATAACTTCCACGCCGCATTTTTCGCAGACCACACCGCGATGCTTCATTCTTTTGTACTTACCGCAGTTGCACTCATAATCTTTGGTGGGTCCGAAAATCTTTGCGCAAAACAGACCGTCGCGTTCCGGTTTAAACGTGCGGTAGTTGATCGTTTCAGGCTTTTTCACCTCACCATGCGACCACTCCAGGATTTTCTCGGGAGCCGCCAAGCTGATGCGCACCGCGTTGTATCTCAAAGGATTCTTCGGTTTTTGGAAAAAGCTGTACAGATCTTGTACCATGTTTCTCCTCGACTAATTTTACGGGGCGCTTTTCCGGCCTTGCGATCCTCTCGCGCCGTCCGCGCCCATTATATAAAAATGGATATGTTCCGGCCGGAGCGTTCGCTCCGTCCGGTCATTCCTCTTTCTCTTCAAACAGTTCCACATCCAGGCTCAGGCTCTTGAGCTCCTTCACCAACACGTTGAACGACTCGGGCAGACCGGGCTCGAGAACATTGTCGCCTTTGACTATCTTCTCGTACATCCTGGTTCTGCCGGCCACATCGTCCGATTTGACGGTGAGGAATTCCTGGAGCGAGTAGGCCGCGCCGTACGCTTCCAGAGCCCAGACTTCCATTTCTCCCAGACGCTGTCCGCCGAACTGGGCCTTGCCGCCCAACGGCTGCTGGGTGACCAGCGAATAGGGCCCAATGGACCGGGCGTGGATCTTGTCGTCGACCAGGTGGTGCAGTTTCATCATATACATGGTGCCCACGGTGATCGGCAGGTCGAACGGTTCGCCCGTTTTGCCGTCATAGAGCTTGGCTTGTCCGGTTATGGGAAGACCGGCTTCCTGCAGGAACCCGTCTATTTCGTCTTCCCGCGCGCTGTCGAACACCGGCGTGGCCACATGCAGCCCTTTTTTGATCTGCCTCGCCATGTTGTAGAGCTCTTCGTCGCTTAGTTTGGCGAAGCAGCGCTTATAGGCCGCCTCTCCGAACACCCTTTTCAGTTTGGCGCGCACGGGGTTGGCGTCTTGCATTTTTTCGACCATATCACGAATCTGCCGGCCCAGGATTGCCGCGGCCCATCCCAGGTGAATCTCTAGGATCTGGCCCACGTTCATACGGGACGGCACGCCAAGGGGGTTGAGCACGATATCGACCGGGGTCCCGTCCTCGAAATAGGGCATATCCTCTTCCGGCATGACCCGGGACACAACACCCTTGTTTCCGTGACGGCCGGCCATCTTGTCGCCCACGCTCAGCTTGCGTTTTATGGCCACGTACACCTTGATCATCTTTATGACGCCGGGAGGCAATTCGTCGCCGCGTTTGAGCTTGTTGACCTTGTCCTCGAACACCATCTTGACGATGGCCACCTGCTCCGAATACTGATCGATAACCCGGTCGACCTCGAGCTGGATATCCACGCCTTCGATGGCCACATCGCGCCATGCGTTGATGGGCACCTTGTCCAGTATTTCAGGGCTTATCTTGTCGCCGGCCTTGACCAGTTCAGCGCCGTTATGCGCGTAAATCGTCTGGATGGTGACCTTGCCGCCCAATATGCGTTCCAGCCCGTTCAAGGTGTTTTTCTTGATGATTTCAATCTCGTCATGCTGATCCTTGAGCAGCCGGGCGATCTCATCGTCCTCGATGGATTTGGCGCGATCGTCCTTCTCCACGCCGCGGCGGGAAAACACCTTGGCGTCCAGAACGATCCCCTCCACTCCCGGAGGAACGCGAAGCGACGTGTCTTTTACATCGCCGGCCTTTTCGCCGAATATGGCCCGAAGAAGCTTTTCTTCCGGCGAGAGTTGCGTTTCGCCCTTGGGCGTCACCTTGCCCACCAGAATGTCTCCGGCCGTCACTTCGGCGCCGACCCGCACGATACCGCTCTCATCGAGATTCTTCAGCGCTTCTTCGCCGACGTTGGGAATGTCGCGCGTGATTTCTTCTTTTCCGAGTTTGGTGTCGCGAGCCAGGATTTCGAACTCTTCTATGTGGATGGACGTATAAACGTCATCCTTGACCAACCGCTCGCTTATGAGAATGGAGTCTTCGAAGTTATACCCGCCCCAACTCATAAACGCCGCGGTCACGTTCCGCCCGAGCGCCAGATCGCCCATGTTGGTGGCCGGCCCGTCAGCCAGAATCTGGCCGGGAGCGACCCGCATGCCTTTGTAGACAATGGGCTTTTGGTTGATGCAGGTGTTCTGGTTGGACCGCGTATATTTGGTCAGCTTATATATTTCCACATTGGAGGACAGTTCGTCCGAGCCGCCGCCGTTCTCGTAGCGGACCACGATGCGCGAGGCGTCAACGTCTTCTATGATTCCATTGGCCCGGGAGGTGATGGTAACGCCGGAGTCGCGAGCCACCGCGCTTTCCATGCCGGTGCCCACCAAAGGCGCCTCGGTGGAAAGCAGCGGCACGGCCTGGCGCTGCATGTTGGAGCCCATCAGCGCGCGGTTGGCGTCGTCGTTTTCCAGAAACGGCACCAGCGACGCGGCGACGCTCACCAACTGGTTCGGTGAAACGTCCATGTATCGTACGCTGCCCGGAGGCATCATGACAAATTCGCCGCGCACACGGCAGGATACGAGTTCCTTGATGAAGCGATTCTCTTCATCGACGGGAGCGTTGGCCTGCGCTATGGGATAATCCTTTTCCTCGAGCGCGGTGAGGAACCGGACTTCATTAGTAACCTGCCCGTCCTTGACCACGCGATAGGGAGTTTCGATGAAACCGAAGTCGTTCACACGCGCGTAGGTGCTCAATGACACGATAAGGCCGATGTTCGGCCCTTCAGGCGTCTCGATGGGGCATATGCGGCCGTAGTGCGAAGGATGAACGTCGCGCACTTCAAAGCCGGCCCGTTCACGGGTCAGGCCTCCCGGTCCCAGGGCGCTCAAGCGCCGTTTGTGAGTAACTTCGGACAAGGGATTGGTCTGGTCCATAAACTGCGAGAGCTGGCTGGTGCCGAAAAATTCCTTCACCACCGCCGAAACCGGCTTGGGATTGATGAGGTCATGGGGCATCAGCGTTTCGATTTCTCCCAGACTCATCCGCTCCTTGATCGCCCGTTCCATACGCACGAGGCCCACGCGGTACTGGCTTTCCAGCAGCTCGCCCACCGCGCGCACGCGCCTGTTTCCCAGGTGATCGATGTCGTCGGGCGGACCTTCCTCCACCTTGAGTTCGATCAGCTTCCTGATGGCCAGCAGAATGTCTTCCGGACGCAGCGTTCGATGCTCTATGTCTACATCTTCGATATCCAGACGCTGGTTGAGCTTCATTCTGCCCACGGACGACAGGTCGTAATGTTCGGGGTCGAAGAACAGGCTATTGAAAAACTTGAGCGCTATCTCCTGCGTCGGAGGGTTGCTGGGTCGGAGCTTGCGATACAGCTCCACAATCGCTTCATCCTGGTTCTTCACCTTGTCGAGATTGAGCGTATCCCGCATCACGGAGTTGTCGGCGCTCTCGTCGATATAGATAAGCTCAAAACTATGCACGCCGTTGTTCAGGAGTTCGGTGAACCGGTCCTTGGTCAGTTCGTCATTGGCTTCGAACAGTATTTCCCCGGTTTCCGGGTGCAGGATATCGCGGGCGAAATTGCGTCCGGCTAATTCCTCGAATACCGTTTTGATCCGATGAACGCCGGCGGCTTCCATTTTCCTGAGAGCCACCTTGCTGAACTTCTTGTCCTCTTGAATAATAACTTCGCCGGTTTCCGGACTTACTATGTCCTCGGAAACTCTCTTGCCGAACAGTATGTTGGGATTGAAATCCCGATAGATAACGCCCTCGTCGACGCTGATCCGTTCACATTCGTAAAAGGTGGTCAGCAGATTTTCCGTAGTATATCCGAGGGCCTTCAAAAGGAGCGTTACCGGGAACTTGCGCCGCCGGTCGATACGCACGTGCAGAATGTCTTTAGGGTCGAATTCGAGGTCGATCCACGAGCCGCGCATCGGTATGATACGCGCGCTATAGAGTATTTTTCCGCTGGAATGGGTTTTTCCATGGTCATGATCGAAGAAAATGCCAGGAGACCGATGCAGCTGGCTGACCACAACGCGCTCGGTGCCGTTCACGATAAACGTGCCGTTATCGGTCATGAGCGGTATGGTGCCGAAATAGATTTCCTGCTCTTTAATGTCCCGGATACTCTGGGCGCCGGTTTCCTTGTCGATATCGAAAACAACCAGACGCACCGTTATTTTTAGCGGAGCTTCGTAGGTCATGCCCCGCTGGAGGCATTCCTCTTTTTCGTATTTGACATCTCCAAACTGAAAGCGTACAAACTCCAACGCGGAACTGCCGCTGAAGTCCTTGATGGGGAAAACGCTTTTAAAAACTCCCTGCAGGCCCACCTCTTCACGCGCTTCCGGAGCTGTATCCTTCTGCAGGAAACGCTCGTAGGATTGGCGTTGCATTTCAATGAGGTGCGGCAGATCAATGATTTTCTCGATCTTACCAAAATTTCTTCGGAGCAACCGACCTTCGTACATCATAAGGGGGTCATCCTCCTGTCATTTTGTCATGCTTTTTGTTTCTGGCCGTGCGGTTCGGAAAGAAAAAAAGCGGCATAACTGTTACTTTTAAGACACGGCGCCGGCATTCTTGTAAAATGGCCTTTAAAGCACAATACGCTTCAGGCGAATCATATAATCTTGAATCACCCGAAGCGCAGTGAATTTGACCATTATACCGCTTATCCCTTTAGGAGGCAACTCGGTAAGGGGGCCGCTCTCAGGATCCGTTGAAAACGGCTCTCCAGCGCAAAAATCAATTATATTACTTGATTTCGACTATTCCGCCAGCCTCTTCCAGCTGGGTTTTGATGCCTTCCGCCTCTTCCTTGGAAACTCCCTCTTTTACGGGAGCCGGAGCGCCGTCAACCAAGGCTTTGGCTTCCTTCAGGCCCAGTCCGGTAATTGCTCTGACCTCTTTGATGACCTGGATCTTCTTGTCACCGGAGCTGGTCAGGATCACGTCGAACTCGGTTTTCTCTTCCGCGGCGGCCGCTTCTCCACCGGCGGGGGCGGCCATGGCCGCCATGGCCACGGGAGCGGCCGCGCTGACACCGAATTTCTCTTCGAGATCCTTTATCATTTGCGACAGCTCAAGCACGGTCATGTTGGCAATAAACTCGATCACGGTTTCTTTAGTGATGTTGGCTTCCATTAGAAATGAACCTCCCTCTTATAATAAAAATTTATTATTCCTGTTCTTTTTTATCTCGTATAGCCACAAGGGCGTTGAGCAGCCCACGCGGAACGGCCGCCAGGACCTGCACCAGGCCCGTGGGCACGGCGTTCATGGCGTACAGAACGGAGGCCAGCAGCTCCTCGCGGGAGGGCAGTTTGGCCAGGTTCTGGATTTCATCCTGCGTGATTACCTGGCTTTCCAGAACGCCGCCGATAATCTCAAGTTTGTCGTTGTCTTTTGCGAAGTTGACAAGCGCTTTGGCGGGCGCGACGGGATCATCGTAGGCTATAGTAACCGCGCGCGGGCCCTGCAAATACTTTTCGAGACCTTCCAGCTGTGTCCCTTTAACGGCCAATTTCACGAGAGAGTTTTTAGCGACTTGAAATTCAGCCCCCGAATTGCGCAACTCGTTGCGCAACTTGGTAATGGCTTCGACATTCAGCCCCTTGTAGTCAGTCATAATCGCCACTTTGCAGCGCGATAACCGCTCATGCAAATCAGCGACAACTTCCTCTTTCCTTGCTTTGCTTACCGCCATATCCCTAACTCCTATGCGACGCTGGCCTTGATGAGCGTTCGGACATCGTTCGGGTCGATCTTCACGCCCGGTCCCATGGTCGTCGACACCGCGATATTTTTCAGATAGGCGCCCTTGCTGCTGGTCGGCTTGGCGCGCATGAGCGCGTCAAAAAAAGAACCGAGATTCTCGATCAGCCGTTCCTTGCCAAAGGAAACTTTCCCTACGGGGGCGTGCACGACGCCGGTCTTTTCCACCCGGAACTCTATTTTGCCGCCCTTCAGCTCTTTGACGGTCTTGCCCACATCAAAGGTAACCGTGCCAAGCTTGGCGTTGGGCATCAATTTCCGGGGACCCAGTATCTTACCCAGTTTTCCGACTTGCCCCATCATATCGGGAGTCGCGACCGCCTTGTCGAAGTCCAGCCAGCCGCCCTGGATTTTCTCGATCAGGTCTTCGGCGCCGGCGTAATCCGCGCCCGCGTCGGTGGCTTCCTTCTCTTTTTCGCCTTTCGCAAAGACCAGCACCCGGACTTCCTTGCCGGTGCCATGCGGCAGCACAACGGTGCCCCGGACCATCTGGTCTGACTTCCTCGGGTCGACGCCGAGATTCACCGCCACATCCACCGATTCGTCGAACTTGGCAAAAGTGGCCCCGATCGCCAGCGAAACTCCGTCATCGAACGTATATCGTTGGAGCCGATCGATCTTGCTTCGGGCTTCTATTGTTGCTTTTCCTCTCTTCGCCATTGGTATCGCTCCACAAAAAAATTATTCTACTTCGATGCCCATGCTTCGCGCTGTTCCCATGATCGTCAGCACAGCGCCGTCGATATCAACACAATTCAAATCGGGCATTTTCAGTTTTGCGATTTCTTCTACCTGCTGCCTAGTCACCTTGCCCACTTTGTCGCGGTTGGGTTCCGACGAGCCCTTCTTCACTTTGGCCGCCTGTTGGAGCAGTATAGACGCTGGCGGAGTCTTGGTGATGAAACTGAATGACCGATCGGCGTATACCGTAATCACTACCGGTATAAGTGTGCCTTCCTGCCCCTGTGTGCGGGCGTTAAAGGCTTTGCAAAACTCCATGATATTGACGCCCTGCTGCCCCAGCGCGGGACCAACGGGAGGCGACGGATTGGCCGCTCCAGCCATAATCTGCAGTTTAACCAGCGCTGTAATTTTTTTTGCCATATCGTTCTCCTTGAAAACTACTCACACTCAGGCCCTGCCGCCGGATCCGTCTGCCGACGCGCCAGCATCAACGGTCATGAACGCTCTTTGGCGCTAGATCTTGGTTACCTGAACGAATTCGAGTTCTACCGGCGTTGACCTTCCAAATATACTAATCAAAACTCTTAGTTTGCCTTTGTCCGGCCTGACTTCCTCGACAATGCCGTTAAAGTTGGAAAACGGCCCGTCAATGACCCGGATTTCATCGCCTTCCTCAAATTGAAATTTTGGCCGGGGCTGGGTCGTGCCGGTTTTTATCTGGGCGATAATCTTTCCGGCCTCTTCATCGGGCACCGGAACAGGATCGGTCTTTCCGCCCAGGAATCCCGTCACCTTGGGGGTATCGTTTACCAGGTGCCAGGTTTCTTCATTCATCTCCATATTGATCAGCACATACCCGGGATAAAATTTACGTGACGACTCTTTTTTCTGCCCTTTGACCAGTTCCACGACCTTTTCGGTGGGAACAAGGATCTCGCCCACAAGCTCCTCGAGGCCCGCGTTTTTAATGCGCTCCTCAAGGCTGGCTTTGACCTTGTTCTCGTACCCCGAATACGTATGTACGATGTACCATAATTTCGCCATGATCTCTCAGTTCCTCAGCCGATTAACAGCCTGATGAAGTTCGTGAGACCAAAATCGACGACGCCCAGAAAAGCGGAAATAATGGCGACCAGAATCAGAACGATAGCGGTTGAGGCGATCGTCTCCTTGCGGGATGGCCATGTCACTTTTTTCAGCTCGACCCGCACTTCCCGCAGAAAAGTCTTGGACTTCTCTATAAAACTGATCTTCTGTTCGCCGCCTTTCGCCTTCTTTGCGGGCGTTTTGGCGGACTTCTTTGCGGGCGGTTGAGTGGTCTTGGCTTTGCGCGCGACTTCGTTCGCAGTCTTCTTGGTATCGACGGCGGTGGGCGCCGCGCTTTTGGACGTCTCGTTATTTTTGGTTTTTGATTTCGCTCTGGCCATCGTCTCCACTCTGCGCAACGAAATTACTCTCAACAACAATAAAAATGGCAGGCCAGGAGGGATTCGAACCCCCGACACCCGGATTTGGAGTCCGGTGCTCTAGCCGTTAGAGCTACTGGCCTGCACGCCACACTTTCACAGATCGCGTTAGAGCGCGGCTATCTTGTTTCCCGATGAACGGTATGTTTCTGGTCGAAGCGGCAGTATTTCTTCAGTTCCAGCTTATCCGGCGTGCGCCGCTTATTTTTGGTCGTGGTGTAATTTCTTCGCTTACACTCGGTGCACGCCAATGTGATTATATCTCGCATCACGGCCCTCTATTCTATAATTTCGGCGACCACGCCGGCGCCCACGGTACGGCCGCCTTCGCGGATAGCGAAACGCAGTTCCTTTTCCATGGCGATGGGCGTAATCAGACTGCACTCGATGCTTATGTTATCGCCCGGCATCACCATCTCCACTCCTTCCGGCAGCGTCACGATACCCGTCACGTCCGTGGTGCGGAAATAAAACTGCGGCCGGTAGCCGGCGAAAAACGGCGTGTGGCGACCGCCTTCCTCTTTGGTCAGCACGTACACTTCCGCCTTGAACTTGGTATGCGGGGTGATCGATCCCGGCTTGGCCAGCACCTGCCCGCGTTCCACGTCCTCGCGCTTGACGCCGCGCAGCAGCGCCCCGATGTTGTCGCCCGCTCGACCCTCGTCCAGGATCTTGCGGAACATCTCCACGCCCGTGCACACCGTCTTGGTCGTCGGCCGGAATCCCACGATCTCCACTTCGTCCTGGATTCTCACGATCCCGCGCTCCACACGACCCGTCACCACCGTGCCGCGGCCGGATATGGAAAACACGTCCTCGATGGGCATCAGGAACGGACGGTCCACGTCGCGCACCGGTTCCGGCACGTAGCTGTCGACCGCGTCCATCAGCTCGAATATGCACTTGGCCTCGGGGCTGTTCACGTCGTCGCTCTCCAGAGCCTTCAACGCCGAACCACGGACGATCGGTATGTCGTCGCCCGGGAAGTCGTATTTGCTCAGAAGCTCCCTGAGCTCCAACTCCACCAGTTCCACCAGCTCCTCGTCGTCCACCATGTCGATCTTGTTCAGGAACACCACGATGGCCGGTACGCCCACCTGACGGGCCAGCAGAATGTGCTCCCGCGTCTGGGGCATGGGGCCGTCATCGGCTCCCACCACCAGGATCGCCCCGTCCATCTGCGCCGCGCCCGTGATCATGTTCTTGATATAGTCCGCGTGACCGGGACAGTCCACGTGCGCGTAGTGCCGCGTGGCCGTCTCATACTCCACATGCGCCGTCGCGATGGTGATACCGCGCTCCCGCTCTTCCGGCGCCTTGTCGATTTCATCAAACGGCACGAACTCCGCCTGACCCTTCATGGCCAGGTGTTTGGTGATCGCCGCCGTCAAAGTCGTCTTCCCATGGTCAATATGCCCAATCGTCCCCACGTTCACGTGCGGCTTGGTCCGCTCAAATTTCTTCTTGGCCA
>ENA-OSEO01003900-OSEO01003900.1-sediment-metagenome-genome-assembly--contig:-NODE-3900-length-16531-cov-4.767473_pt1 | contig 16531 bp, 13 predicted proteins | sample MGYA00237883_ERZ534232 | MGnify/ENA metagenome assembly ERZ534232 | reverse complement strand
AGAGGAGCATAACCCTGAACATTGAGACGGTTGACGGACAATCCTTCCTTCGGGATCTTCTTAAGACTTCCCATTTTGTTGTCCACACTTTCTCTTCAAGATATCTCCAAGGTCTGGGCCTGGGATACGAGGAGATGAACCGTATCAATCCAGGGCTTATTTCGGTTTCCATTACTCCTTTTGGACAAAACGGCCCATATAGCGGATATAAGGCCTGTGATCTGGTTTCCATGGCCATGGGAGGGCTCATGTTCATCACGGGATATCCGGATCGGCCACCGGTTCGCCTGGGAATTCCACAAGCATGTCTTCTGGGCAGCGCCCATGCGGCCAGTGGCGCCTTGATTGCCAATTATTTTCGAAGAAGGACCGGTCTGGGTCAGGAGGTGGATACTTCCATCCACGAGGCTGTGACGCGTACGCTTTTTTTGGAACCTCTTTTCTGGGATATCCAAAAAACCGTCATTCATCGGGATGGGCACTTTATTCGGAGAGGCAATTTGCGTCAGCGTGAGGTCTGGGAATGCAAGGACGGTCTGACCTTTTTTCGCATCTTCGGTGGACCTTACGGCCGAAGAAACAAAGGGCTGGTGGAGTGGATGCGAAAGGAGGAGGGCTCTGCTGGGGAGCTGGAGAATATAGAATGGGACGGCTTGGATCTAGGCAAGCTGTCTCAGGAGCATTACGAAAAATTGGAGGCGAATATTGATCGGTTTTTACGGAATCGTCTCAAAAAGGAAATCGAATCGGTGGCATTGGCCGGAAAGATTACGTCCCTGTTTCCCTGTTATTTGTGCAGCGAAATTTTTAGGGACGACCATCTGTCTCAGAGAGGGTATTGGGTTGACCTGGATTACTCTCATCTCGGGGAAAGTATTCGGCATCCCGGTGCATTTTGCAAAATGAGCCGGACCCCCATTGAGGTAAGGCCCGCCCCCCGAATCGGAGAGCATAACAAAGAAATCTACATGGGCGAGCTTGGATTAAGCGAGAATGAATATCAAATGTTCACAACGGCAGGCGTGATGTGATGGAAAGAGCGCTGGAAGGTATCAAAGTTCTGGACCTGACGTCATCTCTGACGGGGATTCTCACCACAAAATACTTGGCCGACCATGGGGCCACCGTGATATGGATTGAATCCAAAGAACACCTGGATGTTTCGCGCTATTCTCCTCCTTTCAAAGGTGGCCAGGCGGATGTCAATGCCTGCGCTCTGGCCACCACCGGCATCACTTCCAGATACAGTTTCGGTCTTAATATGAAAGCGCCCCAGGCAAAGGACGTCCTTTCAAAACTGGTCAGATGGTGTGATGTGATCGTTGAAAGTTTTCGTCCGGGGGTGCTCAAAAAATGGGGGTTTGACTATGCTCAGGCCTCCCTGTTGAATCCCGAAATCATTATGCTTTCCATCTCTATCTTCGGACAGACCGGTCCCCGAGCCCAGACGCCGGGTTGGGGGTACTATACCATGGGCTTTCAGGGCCTCCCCAACTGTACGGGATGGCCGGACCGCCCGGGTGTGAGCACCCCAATGGCCTATACTGACACCAGCACACCCTGGCTCGGATTTTCAGCGATTATGGCCGCCCTGTTCTACCGGGAACAAACCGGAAAAGGCCAGTACATCGATTTCTCGCAACTGGAAGCCGGGCTCCACTTCATGCCCGGATACCGCTTGTTGGAGTATTCGGTCAATGGCCGGGATATCGATCGAAACGGGAACCACGATCCCTGTGCATGTCCTCATTCGGTTTACCCCTGCCTTGGAGAAGACTGGTGGTGTGCCATCTGCATTTTCACGGATGAGGAATGGAAGCGTTTCTGCTCAACAATTGACATGCCTGCATGGATAGATGACCCAAGATTCTCGACCCTAAGAAGCCGAAAGCAAAATGAAGACAAACTCGATGTCCTTATTGCTCAATGGACAAATAACCTGCCTCCAGAGGACATCATGCATCTCCTTCAGTCGGAAGGGATTGCCTGTGGCATTGTGCAGAATTCGTCCGATCTTATGGAAAGGGATCCACAGTTGAGATATCGGGGTTATTGGAAAACCCTGTCAAGGCCCGGGCTGGAAGGTGTGCGTCATCCAGGCTGGCCGGCTAACCTGAGCAGGACCTCCTGTGAAGTGAGGCCATCTCCTCGTTTTTGTGAGCATACCGAAATGGTGTGCAGGGAGTTTCTTAATATGAATGATGAAGAAATCGCTATATTATTACGTAAAGGAGTCTTGGAAACAGGGGATTGACGATGATTGATCTCTCTGTTTTCCGAAGAGATAGGCAACGTCGTTTATTTCATCAAACTGCTCTTTAGGGTCTACCTGTGGAGGGATAATCGGAGAGGCAAGCTTCTTAATGCCAATCGCTAACCAAAATTAGAAAGGAGAATGCCATGGACACTTATGTGAAGCTGTAGGACCACTCATTCCCCAACACTCGTTTTTCAAACCAAAAAATAGGAGGTAATGATGAAAATGAAAAGATGGACATTCCTTTGCATGGTTGCTCTAATGGCTTTGTCATTTCTCGCAACCAGTTATGCAGCAGATCCAGAATTTACCCTAAAAATGCAAAGCTCCTACTCTACAGGCAGTAAGACCTGGCCCTGTACACTTGCCTTTGCAGATAAATTAGAAGAACTGAGTGGTGGAAGAATAAAAGTCGAGTGCTTTCCCAGTGCTCAGTTGGTTCCAACCACGGAAGCCCTTACCGCGCTCAGACGAGGGGTCATTGACCTTTTGTTTTTTGCTGGTTCGTATTACGCTGGTTTTGTGCCGCCTGCTGATGTCTTTTTTATCCCAGCTGCTTACAAAGGAAAAGACGACGTTTATTCTCTTTACAACTCTCACGAGTTTGGGAAAATTTTCAAAGACGCATATTTAAAGTTTGGTGTGGTGCATGTTGCGCCGATTTATGAGGTGGAAGAAATCCTCATGATGCGCAAGGGAAAGGATCTTAAACGTCTCGCCGACGTGAAGGGGTTGCTTATCAGAGGGCCTGGTGGAACTGCGAACAACCTCGTTAAAATGCTGGGTGGAAAGGCAGTACAGCTTCCCACGGGAGAACTATATACCGCAATGCAAAGAGGGACGGTAGATGGCGTCATCTATCCGACCTATTTACTGGAGGATCTGAACATGTACGACGTAACGGAGAGCGTCGTTTTAGACCCCCCTTTCCTTTTGTTGGTCACTGACATTGCTATGTCAAAGAAAACGTATGATAAGCTGCCCAAGGATTTGCAAGAATGCGTGCAGAATGCAGGACTGTATACCCAGAAACGTGGGGCCGAAATCTTTGCAGAGGCGGATGCAAGGGTTAAAGAAGGCATAAAGAATAGGGGAATAAAAACCTATTCTTGGCCCGAAGATGATGTGAAGGAGTTTAGGCAAAAGAGCTTAGAATTAATCGACGAATGGGCTAAAAATAGCCCTGATAACGCTGCATTAGCAAAAATTCTTAAGGAGAGGATCAAGTCTAATTAGGGCTGTCATAAATGGCGTCATCTACCCCTATAGCCATACGCAGTTCCCAAGATAGCTGCGCCTCAGCGTCGGCAAGATGCATTTGGCCTGGGCGTCCAGGCGATTTGTGTGCGCAATTATCTATGAACTCCGCATAATGAGGGTCCAGGAATGGCAGATAACCACCGTAGCTACACGCTCGTGGTTATCTGCCAATCTGTCAGCAGTCAGCAGGTGCACTCAGGCATTTTCCAGTGGGGTTTGTAGAGCGTATTTTCAGGCAGCCACTTAAATTGGTTGACAGGTTTTATTTATATCTCCTGATTCTTGAAATATTTATTGGAGAGGGTGGCTTATGAATTCTGTAATTAGATTGATAAGTGTCATTAATGACCGAATTGCAATATATGGGGGTGGGGCGGTTCTTCTCGCCCTTACTTGTCTAACTTTTATAAATGTTTTTTTAAGATACGCACTAAACATGCCTTTTGATTTCAGTTTGGAGTTGAGTGAAGATCTTCTGACAGCCTTGGCGTTCCTGACGGGAGGGTACACGATGCTTGTTGATGGCCATGTCAGGGTGGACATTCTATTCCATAGATTTTCAGATAGGCAGAAAGCAATCCAGAAAATTGTGACTCTTCCTTTGGTTATGATCTTTTTTGGGGTTATCATTGTGTACGGTCTCGGAATGACCTATGAGGCATTCGAAATAAACGCTACCAGCCCAGGGATGGAATGGCCTTTCTGGCCAGTCTACGTCCTGGTGCCTCTTGGAGGTATACTGCTTGGCCTTCAGGCAGTTGCTGAGTTCTTGAAAGCGCTCATGGAGTTCAGTAGCTCATCAGAGGAATAAGGGAAGGCAAATGCAATTGCCTCCCAGCGTAACGGTAAGCGAGAAGAGTAAATTCTCAGCGTGCGCAATATGTCTTCCACTCACATGGAATGCTGGTGGCTTTCCATCTGCCCAATATGGATATTTGTAGTCGGATAAGCGGATGACCATGCCCTAATGATTGGATATTAATCTGTGTGCGTTGTCCTCCGAATTGCAACCTCTAACGATGCCACTTTTCGCAATTATATAGCCATGGTCAATGTCTTGTCTTTTATGTGGATCTCGCTTATCGGGATTTCTCGATGGACTGAATGAGACGCTACCAAAATTTAAGGAGGTTAGAGGCTATTATGTCGCCACCAGTCGCTTTAACATTGTTTTTTATCATCCTTGGTCTGTTTTTTGTCGCTGGGATACCGGTTTCCTTTTCCCTGGGGCTGGCCAGCATCATCGGAGTTTTGGCTTTTTGGGGGGCCGAGGGGCTCTTTACAATCGCTGCGTCTGCTTACGCCAAAATGGCAAATTTCACCTTTATTGCAATCCCTCTTTTTGTTTTTATGGCATTTCTCCTTCAATATGCGGGAATTGCGGAAGGCCTCTACCAGTGCATTTACAGGATAATGGGCAGGGTAAGAGGCGGCCTTGCGGCGGGCACTATAGGCATTGCAGCCATATTTTCAGCAATGGTGGGAACTAGCACTGTTGCAACGGCCCTCATCGGTACGATGAGCATCCCGTCCATGCTGGAAAAAGGGTATGCGAAAACACTCGCCGTCGGGAGTGTTGCATCAGGCGGGGCCTTAGGAATTCTGATCCCTCCAAGCGTTATTATGATCATGTATGGAGTTGAGGCAGAGGAATCCATCGGTCAGCTTTTTATGGGTGGGCTTCTTCCAGGCATCTTGCTTTCGGCTCTGTTTATTGCCTACATTCTAATCAGGTGCTACTTGAGACCGGATGACGGTCCTGCTAGTAAGGAGATTTTTACGTTTTACGAGAAGATCGTTTCGCTGAAATCAGTTGTTTTGCCCGCTCTTCTCATTTGTGTGGTCTTGGGAATTATCTATACAGGAATTGCTACACCGACTGAATCCGCAGGTATAGGCGTTGTCGGGGCCATGGTATGTCTTCTACAAGGTAGAAAATTTACCTGGGAGAATGTCTCTAACGCCATGAAGGCAAGCATTAGGTTGTGCGGGATGATTTTATGGATTATCATAGGGGCGGCATGTTTTAATCGGCTTGCTGCCGTTTCAGGTGTTGCTACGTGGCTTTCTTCTGCGACCCAAGGTATGGATATCAACCCATGGATAGTGCTTGTCGGAATGCAGTTGACATTCTTTGCGCTGGGAATGATTATGGATCCTGCAGGGATCATAATGATCACCACCCCAATTTTTGTCCCGATCATAAAGGCATTAGGCTTCGATCCATTATGGTTCGGGATCCTTTTTACCATCAATATGGAGATGGCCTATATCTCACCCCCCTTCGGTTTCAATTTATTCGTGATTCGCGGTATTGTCCCGGAGAACGTGAGTACCGTAGATATTTATCGATCGATGATTCCATTTATTTTAATAGTAATATTTTGTCTGGCAATCGTGATGGCGTTCCCGCAACTTGTCTTATGGCTCCCGTCAACGATGACCTTGAAATGAGAAAAAAATGAGGGGGTAACATTGAATCAGCATTCACAAGATGGAGTTCTGAATGAAAAGCAGAGATATAGTATCTAAAACAAACGTCGAGCCGATCAAGCAATTGGATGAGCCAGTTCTCCAATCCATTTCAAGGTTTGTCTTCGAGACGGATTTTGAATCTATTCCAAAGGAAGTGATCCACCAGGCGCGATTGAGCGTTTTGGACACACTCGGCTGTGTCATAAGCGGTTACGCGCTGCCCGAAGCCAAGCAAGCGATCGAAGTGGAAAAAGAGATAGATGGAAAACAACAAGCCACCATTATTGGCGCAGGAGACAGAGTGTCCATGGCGGGAGCCGCCCGGGTCAATGGATATATGGGCGATATCCTGGAATTTAACGATCTCATCTATGGGCATAGTGGCATAGGGATCATACCAACGTCATTGGCAGTTGCTGAATCCCTGAATTCTTCCGGAAAAGAGGTGCTTACTTCCATCGTGCTAGGTTATGAGGTGAGCGGCCGCATTTACCAGGCATATTACGATTACAAAAAGGATTACCACGACTGTTGCGTGGTAGCCGTAGGCATTCCAAATTCTTTCGGAGCGGCAGCTTGTGCAGCGAGGTTGTTCTGCCTGGATGCGGACGCGACCTTTCATGCCATGAATATCGCAGGGACGTTAACGGGCATGTGCCCTGCCGAATCGCTGGAAAAGGGAGGTACGGCCAAACCCTATATGTTCGGTGGTTGGCCGGCTCACGTGGGAATATACTCGGCCCTTTGTGCCAAAAGCGGCATCACGGGGACGTCAAGTATCCTGGAAGGTAAAATGGGCTTACTTTCCACGGTGGCCAATACCTTTGACCTTACCCCATTAGTCGATGGGCTCGGACAAACCTGGGCACTGGAAAAACCCAGGAGAAAAGCGCACGCCTGTTGTGGTTACACCCACGCGCCGATTGATGGCACACTCGCCATCATGGAGGACCATGGAATCACGATTGAAGAAATCGAGAGGATGGACATTTCCATGGCCCCTTATACCATGGACCTTGTTGGAGGGGAAAGACCGCCTGACGCGCTGGCATCAAAATTCTCTACACGTTACGTTGTGTCGGTCGCTATGCGGAAGATGTCCGGCATTATGCCGGAGGATACCCTTGAAGAGGAGTACCATAAACATATTGCCTCTGGTATTGAGCAACTGATGGAAAGGATTCATATTAAGTCTGAGCCTTCATACGCGCACTATTCCAACTGTTCAGTCAAGATCTGCACGAGGGATGGCCGGAGGTATGCAAAAGAAGTTGAACATCCAAAGGGTGATCCTGAAAACCCGTTAACAGAATCTGAAATTGAGGAAAAGTTTCGACGTTTGGTCTCACCTGTCTTTGGAAAAGCTCATTGTGATAAAATCATTAATGAAATCTATGGCCTTGACCAGAAGAACACGATAGAGGGCCTAGTCAAGTTGTTGGTTGTGGCATAGCTTCAGGAGAGGCAGCAAGGCGGCGCACTTTAAAAACCTAAGCATGGGAGGAATCGAGATGAAGAGAATTAAAACAATACTAAAGGCAGTTGGAAACTTTTTGTTAATTCTGTCGCTGGGTGGAGTGTTGGTCAGTACTGCGAACGCGGAAAAGTCTGTTGTCCTGCGTTTGTCAATGCATCAATCGTCGAGTTCGCCTGAGATGAATCAGATCATTAAACCTATGGAGACTTTCATCCAGTCTCGAAGCAAAGGGAGAATCAAGCTTAAAATCTATGCGGACGGAACCCTTCATGGCGCCTCGGAGGGCTTCAAGGCATTGGCTACGGATGTGACGGATTTGGCGCCTGCCTATCCCCTTTATCAATCACGCAGTTTCCATCTCAATCACGTGACGAACCTTCCTTTGGCTTTCCCGACTGCCTACGTCGGCGGGCGGGTTATAGCGGAGCTTTATGCCACCTACTTTAAGGATGAATGGAATAAAATGGGATGCTTCCCGTTATTTTATCCGGTGACCGCGACCTATAACCTGTTGACCAGAAAGCCGGTTTCGTCCATCAAGGACATTAAGGGGATGAAGATCCGTGGTGGCGGTGCAGCGCTGAACGAAATCATCAAGCGTCTGGGTGCCACGCCCGTCACAATCCAAAGTCCTGAGGTGTATGCCGCCTTCCAGAGGGGGGTGGTGGACGGGCTGCTCTTTGACACCGCGAGCATATTGGCCTTCCGGCTTGATGAAATTGGAAAATACTACATTCCCTTGGGTATAAGTCGGGTTGGAATTCCTTGGGCGATGAATTCAGAGAGGTTTGTCCGTCTTCCAGCAGACGTTCAGCAGGTTATGTTCGAAGCAGGGCGGGAAGCGTCAATCCACTATGCGGACTATGTGACAAGAGCCAGTGAAGCGGCTGTTCAAGTGATGAAGGGACGAGGAATCGTAATAGTCGAATTGCCCGCTGCTGAACTTCAGGCCGTGCAAGATGCGGTTGAACCCATGTGGCAGGAATTTATCAAACAAAACGATGCTGAGGGTCGGCCGGCCCAGGCTCTGGTGAACGCCTTGCGGAGCAAGGTTGCGTCCTACGGAGCGATGACACGGGAACAGTTTGTGGAGCTTCAAAGAGGGACTCCTGTCACGGGTATGACACCGGGGCGGCAGTAGCGAGACCCGTCGCGGAAATAGCGGGGTATCGAAATGACGCAAGCAATCGAGTACTTTCTTGAAAAAACCGCGCACATCTGCCATTTGATCTCGGCTTATGTGATAATCCCGGGCGCTGTTTTGCTAGTGGGGGGAGATGTGGTGCTGCGTTATGCTTTTTCCATGCCCTTTCCCTGGGCGCAGGAGGCCTGCAGCATGCTTCTGTTTCTCAGCTTGGCCCTGGCATTAAGTAGCAGTTGGATCAAAGGAATGCATGTCCGTATGGAGATGGTCTATGAAATGGTCCCGTATCGTCTACAGCGGTGCGGCGATGTTCTTACTGGAGCATGCGGGCTCGTGCTGTTCGGTATGCTTGGGTGGCAGGCGCTCCTTGACATTCCTTACATGCGAACTGTTTCGGAAAGATCCGAGGACCTGGGGGTTCTTCTATGGCCATTTCGGCTATTGTTGGCGACTGTCTCGGCTATGCTATTTCTGCAACTGTTTCTCTTTCTTGGGAGATCAGCGCTGGCCGTGGTCAGAGGGGAGAGATCACATGGGAAACATTGAAATTGGGATTCTCGGATTTGCAGCGCTGTTCGGATTGATTGTCTCGGGGGTCCCGATCGCCTTCGCTATGTCCGCAGTGGGATTGGTCGGATTATGGGCGGTCAGTGGGCTCACCGCAGCGCTTTCGCAAGCGACTCTCGTTTTTTGGCAGCAGAGCACACACTTCGTTTTGATTTGTATTCCGCTTTTCATCTTAATGGGTAATATCGTCCGCCACACGGGCATAGCAAGCGATGTCTTCACAACGGCGGCGAAGTGGTTTGGTTGGCTGCCCGGGGGTTTGGCCATTGCCTCTGTTTTGGGATGCGCTGGATTTGGTGCTATCACAGGGTCGAGCACGGCGTCGGTCGCAACGATGGGGCGCATCATTATGCCGGAGATGCGCAGGTTTAAGTACGATTTGGAATTGGGTGCTGGCGCCTTGACCGCTTCGGGAACCTTAGGCATCCTCATTCCGCCAAGTCTTATTTTTATTGTTTACGGCCTCATGACGGAAAACTCCATTGGTCAATTGTTTATTGCGGGAATCATTCCTGGAATACTTACGGCAGTAGTTTTCTCATGCGTAATCTACATGCGGTGTCTAATTCACCCTGAACTTGGGCCACGGATCCCGCTCCCAAGCTGGAAGGTACGCTTTCGGTCGCTTCTTACAACCGGCCCAGCGCTTGCGATCTTTGTTGTGGTTATTGGAGGTCTCTATATTGGGGCGTTCACCCCAACAGAAGCCTCGGCCATAGGGGTGATCGGCGTGTTACTTTACGGTTGGGCCTCAGGCCGGCTACACCTTGCGGCACTTTTGGAGGCGTTGGTGGATACCGTTCTTATCAGTGCAATGATTTTCCTTATCATCGTGTCTGGCTATCTGATCGCTCGCTTTGTCATGCAAACCGGAATCGCCGAGGCTTTCCAATCTATTGCGATTGGATTGGATCTTAATAAATATGTATTTATCGTTTTGTTGACGGTCGTGTTTCTGTTTCTTGGGTGTATGTTGGATGTATTTGGAATGATGGTACTCACGATACCGTTTTTTTATCCAGTGGTAGTCAGACTTGGATTTGATCCGATATGGTTTGGGGTGTATATAGTAATAATGGCAGAAATTGCTTTGATTACACCGCCCATTGGTGTGAATGTATTTATAATGAGAGCCATTATTCCTGACGTGTCCATGGCGCGAATATTTCGAGGAATTATACCGTTCTTTATAGCAGAGCTTCTGATTGTGGCGCTCCTGGTGGTTTTTCCCGGCATTGCGCTGATGCTGGTTCAGTGAGTCCGCCATGCTGTAACAAAGATTGCACATAAAAGCATAAATGGGCATGCATAGGTGGTGGGCATTTTTGCCCAAAACAGGAGGGTAATGATGGATGCGGAGAAACTTATTTCAGGGAAAAAAATCCTAATCGTGGATGATGAGCAGGATGTCTTGGATGTCCTCGTTGACCTTTTGGCGAAATGCAAGATAGACACGGCGCCATCGTTTGAGGAAGCCAAACAGCTCCTTCATGAAAACGATTATGATGTTGCGATCCTGGATATTATGGGGGTGAGGGGATTTGACCTTCTGGAAGAGGCAAAGAAGAAAGATATCCCAGCACTGATGCTTACGGCCCATGCGTTGAGCGAGGAAAACCTTGTCAAATCGGCTGAAGAGGGCGCTTCCTACTATGCGCCTAAAGACCGGATAACCGAAATTGCCCTGTTTGTTGCAGATATCATTGAGGCAAGGGATAAAAATAAAAGTGTATGGGCCAAGTGGTTGGAAAGGCTCAGTAGTTTCTATGATGATAAGTTCAATGGTCCGGATTGGAGGGAGAAACGTAAGGAATTCTGGGAGGAAAAGAAAACAGGCTATTTCGGTATGTGAGAAGACCTGATGAAATATTGTGAGAGAATTTTAAGAACCGGATCCACTTAAGATTCTGCCACGAGGGACATAAATGGGACCGCTTAAAAATGTTAAAATGGTCGAGGTGGGAGGTATCGGGCCTGGGCCATTCTGTGCCCAGATGCTGGCGGACATGGGTGCCGATATCCTTCGAGTCGATCGTAAGAAGACAAGGCGCGGTATGGCAGGGAGGTATGCTGTTTTGTACCGTAATCGGCCATCGATCGCATTAGATATTCGTAAACCTGAAGGAAAACTTGCCCTTATCAAAATTGTTGAACAATGTGACGCGCTCATCGAGGGATTTCGCCCCGGCACACTCGAAAAACTTGGGATCGGTCCAGGGGTATGTCTGGATCGCAATCCAAAGCTTATTTACGGGCGAATGACCGGATGGGGACAGGAAGGTCCGCTTGCCATGGCGGCGGGGCATGATATTAACTATATTTCTCTTTCGGGTGCGCTTCACGCGATTGGTCGACCAGGTGAAAAGCCCGTGCCACCCATTAATCTGGTCGGGGATTTCGGGGGCGGTGGCATGCTGCTCGCTTTTGGAATGGTGTGTGCCCTGTTAGAAGCCAAAGAATCAGGACGCGGACAAGTGGTCGATGCAGCCATGGTGGATGGTTCGGCCGTGCTCATGGGGTCGATTTACGGTCGATGGGCTGCGGGTCTCTGGACAGATCAACATGGGACGAATCTGCTCGACGGCGGGGCCCCCTTCTATGATGTTTATGAAACCTCAGATGGAAAATGGATTTCCATCGGCTCAATTGAGGGCAAGTTCTACGCCCTTCTTCTTCAGCTCGCCGGGATAGACGACCCGGAATTCCAAGAACAATTTGATCAGAAGAGATGGCCGGAACAAAAAAAGAAGCTTGCTGAAATTTTCAAGAAAAAATCACGTCAGGAATGGTGCGAGATTATGGAGGGAACCGATGTTTGCTTTGCGCCCGTACTCTCTTTTGCTGAAGCTATAAATCATCCGCATAATGTGGCTCGGAAGACCTTCGTGAACGTAGGGGGAGTTATGCAGCCTTTTCCAGCACCTCGTTTTAGTCGAACAAAGCCTGAAGTTCCGTCCCCGGCACCGGAGCCTGGAGCGAATACAGAGTCGGAACTTCTTCGATGGGGCTTCGATTCAGGTGAAATCGAAAGACTAAGGTTATCTGAGGTTATTTAGATATGTCCGAACCTAATCGCAAGGAACTTAGAGTAAGGATGAACATTAAGAGTCCTATCTTTTACGGCTGGTGGGTTGTAGCGTCTCTGTATGCGGTAGGAAGTTTGGGGCCGACGGCAAGATACGCTTTGAGTGTACTTTCTCCGTTTATGCAGGAGACGTTGCTCTGGACGAAGACCCAGATAGGGCTGGCTTTCAGCATTCACTTATGGATATACTCCTTTATGGTTCTTATTGCTGGGTGGATGATAGACAATTTGGGCGGAAGGAAGACTATTTGTCTTGGTGGAATAGCATTGCTTGTGACTATGATGACCCTCTCGAGAGTGAGTAGTCTCTTGCAGTTTTATGTGGTCTTCGGCATGATTTTACCTTTCGGTGTTTCTCTAACACACTATGTCCCCACTCAGTCAATATCGCGCAAGTGGTTTAGGAAAAGAGCAGGACTTATTGGCGGTATAATGGCAACTGCGTTTGGCATCGGTGTTGGTCTATTGTCTCCTGTACTTAGCTTTCTGGCTGGTTCTCTTGGTTGGCGTACGACATGGATGATATGCGGTGTTTCTTTCGGAGGCATTATTATGCTGTCCGCTCTGGTAATAAGAGACACCCCGGAATCCATTGGTCTCCGTCCAGATGGAATGTCAGAAAGCCTATATTCAAAAGAGGGCGGCAATGTCAGCTTGGTGGAGAATGAGTTGAGGCCACGGGAAGTTTTTGGCACACTCCCTTTTTGGTTATTGGTTGCAGCTTTTGCCTTGATTGCAATTCCCCTTCAGGGGTTACTTACAAATCTTGTCATTTGGGCAGTCGACCTTGGAAGACCTATCACAACTGCGAGTGTGAGTATGACATGCTTTCTCATGCCTTCGATTCCTGCTAAAATTGTTGGCGGATGGTTGGGAGACACTTTCAGCAAGAAGGCTGTCTTAATATATGGAAATTTGGCTTGCATGTTGATCATGATATATGCCGGGGTATGCGTTTACACGGGAGAGGAGCTTCTGGTAGCGGCGGGTCTGATGGGGGCTGGTTATGGTATTTCCTTGGGCTTATTTGCACCTTATTTGGGTGATATGTTCGGGAGGGCGTTTATTGGAAGCCTGGTTGGCGTAATGACTCTGGCACACACATTCGTAGGGGGATTCGGTTCCCTCATGTGGGGTATCCTAAGGGATCTGACCGGCAGTTATAATGTCTCATGCCTTATCTCAGCATTATGCTATGCCTTGGTGGTAATTCTTCTGCTTTTCATAAAAAGTCCTAGCCCTAAGCAAGCTATCGTCAGAGATTCTAATAATTACTAAAGCGGCCATAATCATTTGAACCATCTCGTTTCCACAATTTGAGATGGCAGGACTGTATCAGTTCTGTTTCAACTCAGGGAGTCATGAAGATGGCAGAAAAGGGGCTGGAGATTCTTTTTGATCCGCTCGTGATGAACAATCTAACAGTGAAGAACCGTTTTTTTATGGCCCCCATGGGTACAAGCTTTGATCTAGACCAGTTGGCAAATTATCTTGTGGCCCGGGCCAAAGGTGGCGTTGGTTTAATCACCAGTGGCCTCATGAGCGTTCATCCTAGCGGCAGAGCGAAAGGTATCGGGCAGCTTGTACTTGAAACCGACAAGGACATCGACCGCTATTTGCCCATGGTGAAAGCCGTAAAAGCCGCAGGATCCAGGTTCATTGCTCAGCTTGGCCATGTGGGGCGTTATGCCTTTTCCCGGGTCATCGGACAGCCTGCCGTTGCACCCTCTCCCATCGCTTCCTTTTACACCCGTGAAACACCGAGGGCGCTTTCCACGGATGAAGTGGATGAAATGGTCCTATCCTTTGCTGAGGCTGCTGTTCGGGCGCAAAAGGCGGGCTTTGACGGTGTGGAGATCTGTGCCAATTCCGGTTATTTGATCAGTCAGTTTTTGTCCGCCAGCACCAACAAAAGAGAGGACAAATATGGAGGGAGTCTCCTTGATCGTGCCAGGTTCCTTTTTTCCATTATCGGTGAGACGCGCAAAAGAGTGGGAGATGATTTCAACATCTGTGTCAAATTTGACGCGGAAGATGGGGTTGAAGGGGGTAACACCCTTGAAGATTCATTGATCCTTGCGCCCAAGATGGTGGAAGCGGGTGCGGACCGGCTTCATGTCTGGGCGGGCTGGCATGAATCTTTACGTCCCATGCTGCCGTCTTTCGTTCCCCGCGGCGCCTTTTCATACCTGTCCGCGGCCATCAAAGAGGTGGTGGATGTTCCCGTGTCCACCGTCGGAAGAATTAACGATCCCTATGTGGCGGCCGGTATTCTCAGGAGAAAAGAAGCGGACCTGATTGGATTGGGCCGGCAAATGCTGTGCGACCCGGATTTTGTCCGAAAAATCGAAGAAGGGCGGATCCGGGAGATTCGGCGTTGTATTGCCTGCTGTTATTGCATTGACCAGACCTTTGGCGCCTTGAAGTCGGATAAAAAAGTCGAATTGAAATGCGCCCTCAACCCTGAATTGGGTCATGAAGGGAAGGCACTTGCAGATTTGCCTGAAAAAAAGCGAAAGGTCGTTGTGGCGGGGAGCGGTCCTGCGGGGCTGGAAGCGGCGCGGACTGCGGCACGCAGGGGGCATGATGTGACCCTGTATGAAAAGGAGGAACGGCTTGGAGGGCTTCTCAATCTGGCTGTCGTCCCGCCGCACAAAGAAGAGCTGAAAAATATTCTGGACTACTATTCGTTACAAATGGAACTTTGTAACGTCAAATTAAAATTAAACGAGTCCTTCACTATTGAAACCCTGGAAAAAATTAAACCGGATGTCCTTGTTGTGGCCGTGGGCGCCGAACCCATTGTTCCGAATATTCCGGGAATCGAAGGGGATCATGTGGTTACCTCCCTGGATGTTCTGGAAGGCCGTGTCCAGGCGGGCGAGAATGTCGTTGTCATCGGTGGCGGCCTAGTGGGTCTTGAGACAGCTGAATATCTGGCGGATGGGGGTGCTCGCGTCACGATCTGCGAAATGCTCAAATCCGTGGCCCGGGACGTGGAGCGCGCTTCACGGTGGGGAATGGTCTCAAGGATTTCAAAGAAAATGCGTGTGCTCACTTCCACAAAGGTGATTGGCATCCAAGAAAGTGAAGTGGTGGTAGAGAGCGTGGAAAATGGCCGTGAGACAATCCCTGCCGATACGGTGGTTGTGGCGGTGGGATTCACCGCCAGGACCGATCTTTTGGAAGCGCTGAATCAATCGGATATCGAGCGCTATACGGTCGGATCGTGCGGCAAACCCGGTAAGATCGCAGACGCAGTGGCGGAAGGTTTCTCGGTGGGATGCAGGATTCGTTAAAATATTGGTAGCGTCCCAAATATATTCAAAATAAGGGAGAAGCAAAATGATCCATTATGATGACTATATTTTGATCACCAAAGAAAACGGCGTTTGCACAATTACTCTCAACCGTCCCAAAGAACTAAATCCTTTGTCTCCCGAAGTGCTGGACGATTTGGCCCTGATATTTGGGGAATTGGCGGACGACGGGGAGGTGAAAGCTGTGGTTGTCACAGGCGCAGGAAAGGCCTTCTCAGCAGGTGGTGACATAAAAACCGGTGTTTCCAGGCTGAACAGCATGAAACCTTTTGAATTTCGTAACTATGTGCACACAGCGGTCATCAAAAGAATCGTGGAATTAGAGAAGCCGGTTATTGCGGCTGTGAACGGGATCGCCACGGGCGGGGGGCTGGACATTGCCCTTGCCTGCGATATTCGGTTCGCTTCGGAATCGGCGCGTTTCAGCGCCATATTTGTGAAAATGGGGTTGATACCGGACCTGGGCGGTGCCTATTTCTTACCCCGCTTGGTGGGCCTTGGCAGAGCAAAGCTTTTGGCGTTTACGGGGGACATTATAGATGCGCAGGAAGCCTACCGGATAGGAATGGTAGATCGATTATTCCCGGAGGACGAGTTGCTTCCAGCCACAATGAAATTGGCAAAAAACATGGCGGAAGGCCCTTCAAAAGCCATTTCCATGATGAAAGTGGCCATGAACAAGTCCATGAGTATGGATTTAAGGTCCTCATTGGACTACACCACCAATCTGCAATACTTGCTGGTCCAGACGGCAGACCATAAAGAGGCGTTCACGGCATTTCTTGAAAAAAGAAAACCGGTTTTCAAAGGCGAATAGGAATAAGAGTCGGATACGTTGTACTTAGCGGCGGCGTTGGATCAAAAAAAGGAATGTGGGTATGCACTTGACTCCAGTAACCACAAGATGTAGTATCCTTGGGTATGGAGGAAGATTACCCACGAACTT
>ENA-OSEO01003899-OSEO01003899.1-sediment-metagenome-genome-assembly--contig:-NODE-3899-length-16532-cov-9.260043_pt1 | contig 16532 bp, 16 predicted proteins | sample MGYA00237883_ERZ534232 | MGnify/ENA metagenome assembly ERZ534232 | reverse complement strand
CGAAGGAAAACCACGATGACGGGCAGTTGCAATTGGAGTTCAATATTTTTTAACATTTTTTAATAGACACTACTGACAAAATTACAATTATATAAGAGCTTTTTGCAATAATTGAGAATAAAATCCTTTGTTTGAACAATTTTATTCTTTCACTTTCTGTTGTTATAAAGCATAAAGCTTGACTTTTAAAAAATTTTAAAATAACCTTGTAACTCTGTATCTTTAGTCACGATATAACAAAAAATTTATACGACAAACCCGCATAAAACAAAATGTCGCAGAAATGTCATAAATTAACCGATATCAGTTTCAGTATAACAATATAATTTTACAAAAGTATTTTTAATCATGGAATCAACCGGAGATAAAATCAGCCAAACCAGAAAATCAAGATCTGTTATGAACACTATATTATTCTTTATTTTTCTTTCAGCCATTTTCTGCTCAAGTTGTAATAAAGATATCGACAAGGTAAATTATTTTACTTCTAAAAATGACACCTTGATCATCAAAACAGAAAAAATAAAGGGTGTTGGGATGTTTCCTGCAGGAGCAGGGGAAATACATTTTGAAACGAATAACAGATTTATTGATTTTCCGTTGATTGTCCCCGAAAATATTTCAGATGTTAAAATAGGTTTTGAATTATTTGATTTTAAACCATGGAAATATGAACAATATAAAAAAGGGAATATGGATAGATCATCTATTATAGAAGATATTTCTAAAGGTATAATCGATACATTAATTGCCCCTTCCTTAAAAGATAATTCGATTTGCATATTGTCAGGCAGGAAGGGTGATGAAATGATTTTTATTGTAGATGAAAACAATAATAAAAATTTCAAGGATGATAGTATAAGGCCCTATCAACAAATGGATTGGAAGACTACCACCAATCTGATAAAATGTGAGTACAAGATTTATAACGGGAAAAAATTGGCCACTGAATCTACCTGGGTTAATATTGGGTTTCCGCCCATTGACAGTACACTGTTATTGTTTTTTGTATCACACCATTTAATTGCAGATTTTAAAATAGACAATAACTCATTTCAAATTGGTTTTGTCGACAGACAAAATTCATTTTGGTTCGATGAACCATTAGTTACTGTTATTTCAGAAAATGCATATAGAAAGGATACAATTCTAAAAAGAGACTTATTGAAATTAGGAGAATATCTTAAGTTAGAAAATTACTATTATTGCATTCAGGATATTACTAATGACGGTAGCTATTTAACGCTCGTAAAGGAGAATAATTTTTCTTCAAAAATAGGTACCCAGATGGGGATGATTGCTCCTGAATTTAAATTCAAATCCTTCAACGGTGATACATTATCCAAAGAAACATTTAAAAACGAAATGTTTCTTATCGCTAACATCTCAGCATGTACCAGTAGTTCTTATAATGAGTATAAGAACTTATTAACCACTATGAAAGGAAAACTCAAAATAGTTGGTATAAACTATGGTATAAGAGAAAACCTGGGAGGGATAATGGTTGATATTGAAGATAAATATAATCTGGAATTTTACAACAATTATAGAAATGCTTATAGTTCTTATGAATGCCTGTTAATTGATAAGGAAGGAAGAATCATTGATAAATTTGATGTATTCGATTGGAAAAAAAATTTATCAAAAATTGAAATAAAAAATCAAAAAAAATGAAACTATTCCAATTAATTGCGGTCATATTGATATCCGGGCTTTTAGGCTGTCAAAAACAACAAAACGAAATAGTAATCACCGGACAAATCCTGGGAGAAATTCCTGATGAAGTTTTTCTGGCACTCCCGGTTAACGGAGTTTTTTACCTGGGTTTTAACGAACCTGTTAAAGTGGACTCTTCCGGGCATTTTATGGTGAAAACAGTTATTGACCAACCGGCTTTTGCGGGATTACTGATTTTTCGGATATTCAACGGCAACTTTATAATTGAACCAGGTGAAAACTATGAAATTATTTTGAATCTGAATGAAAAGGAAAATAATTTTACTGTTAACTGCCAAAGCAAAAAAGGACAGGCACTTTATCATTCCCTTCCAAATCCTGCACATGTTCAGTTTGAAGCATATAAATACCTGGACCTTCCTTCTGCCACCGAGATAAAAAAGGAGATAGAAACTGCCAGGCAAAAGGATATATCAGCTTTCAATGCATTGTATGAACAGGGCGAAATTTCCGAAGCTTATATGGATTTAGTAAAAACTGACAGGGAAGTTTATTATTTGGCAATGCTGGCTGAGTTGGCAAAACGGAAATGGTCGGATGACATGAGAATGAACAACGGGGCTTTTACCGACGATATAAAAGATATGTGGAGAGATGCTGTTCTAACTGTTCCCGTTTCTGATAAAAAAATCTTACAATCTAAATGGAATACAAATTTTCTGGACAACTATTTGCAATACAAGGAATACACGGATGAATCTTATGACCGGCTCAAATCCGGGGAAATGCGTGACCAGGGTTTATACCATACTTATAAAATGGAAATTGCCAAAAATTATTTAACGGCCGAAGTGCTTGAATTTTACTACGCAGCTTATTTATATATTGAATGTCTGCAAAAAAAATATGAGAAAGAGCTGGTTTCACTATTTGAGGATTTCAAACGGAATTTTCCGGAAAGTGAATATTCAGAATATTTGGTTCCAATGGTTGAGCCAATCGTGGAGTTTCACGACAAAGCAGAGCTACCGTTTGAAGAAAGCATAAAATTTCTGGCAGATTATGAAAATATCAACACACTTAATGAGTGTTTTGAATACTTTAAGGGTAAAAAAGTTTATGTCGACGTCTGGGCAACCTGGTGCGGGCCATGTAAAGCAGAGTTCAAGCATAATGCAGAATTAAAAAAATTACTGAAATCAAAAAATGTAGAGGTTTTATACATTTCCATTGATAGGGAAGAATATGAACAGCAATGGAAGGATATGATTAAGTTTTACAAATTAGATGGCTATCACCTTAAAGCAAATGAAAAATTGAAAACTGATTTACGGGAAGTTTTGGGCAAAAACGGCTCATTGGCTATTCCACACTACATTTTAATTAATGAAGGAGGACAAATTTTTAAAAAGAATGCAAAACGCCCCTCGCAGTTAGAAGAGTTGGGAAAACAGATAAATGAAAAGAATTTAAATTGATTTTGCCGGAAACCCATTATTCAAACGTTAGCAAGTCTAAATCCAAATAAAGTGCTATACATTGATATCTGGGCAACATGGTGCGGCCCCTGTCGTGCCGAAATGCCACGTATGATAGAACTGTACGAAAAACTTAAAAATGAAAATATTTAGTTTATCTCTGTTTGCTGCAATTCTGACAGGCATACCTGGAAGTTACTCGTAAGTGAAAACAAGTTACCGGGCGAACATTTCTATCTGGACAAAAGCCAAACTGAAATTTTTAGATCGAAGCTGAAGTTTCCGGGGTTTCCAACCTATATAATTATAAAAGAAGGAGAGATAAAAATAACAATGCGCCAAGGCCAGGCTCTGGCAAAGTTGAGAAGCTATTAAGTGAATTGAGTAATTGATATAATGAGATTAATTTATACTCATGGGGAATATTCCTGATAATTCAATAACTGCAATAGAAATAACAGACTTACCCAAAAACTGGGCTGTCTATCCCGCTCCGGTAATTTTATCAGAAATTGGGGAAAGATGGATTAAAGAATACAAAACAATTGCCCTAAAAGTGCCTGGTTGTATTATACATAGTTCACACAATTACATATTGAATTGCCGGCATCCGGAATATTCAAAAATCCGATTAATTGATCAGAAAAAAATCAAATTTGATTCCAGATTAATAAAATAAAGTTAATTGTTTTAAGTCTTTTATAGCTGACTTGCGAATCCTAATATTCATTTTTCAAATAATCTTCAAAAGGAACTGAGTCTTCTTTTCTTGTCTCTTTTAAAAGTTTCAGGTCCTCAAAATCTTCCTTATCAACTATTTCCAGCCCTTCGCTTTTTAAAAACTCTAACAATCCTATAACTTTATCTGCAAGGAGGTCATTATATATGTTAATTGTAATTGACTTCATAACGAAAAATTATTATACAAATTTACAAAAAATCTTCACTTCCACCGACTATATAAAAGGATACCCGATATTTTTTAACGTTTCTCGTATTTTTTCTTAAAAAGTAAGCTAATTATAAATATAAAGAGAGAAAACCTTAAACAGATTCTGTTAGAAGGAAAAATTATTGCAAAAACCTGAGAAAAGTAACAACAACACTGTTTTTAACAGTTAATTTCAAGTCTGAAAAAATCTTCATTAAAAGGCACCATCCAAACATACTCCAGTGGTATTTCCGGGTAGGTTTCTCTAAATTTCCGGCATTTGCTTCTTTTGATCAAAGCTTTATCATATTTGGCTTCTATGGCTTTGGGATTAATAATGCCGGGCAAAACAAAATCTACTTCCTGCCCTGATGTGGTTCGCCCGTATATAAAATACCGGATATTTTTGTGGATACACTACTAAAATTATCGGATATTTTTGTGGGTGCTGTGTCAAAATTATCAGATTCTGTTTAAATAATTAACTTTTCTCCATAATTTATTATCTGGTTTATTAATGGGGACCCGGTTCTAAACTCATCCTTTGTAAAAGCATGAGGCTCAATAAGAGTTTCTTCACCGTTTCTGATTATCATCAATTTTACTTCATTCTCAAAAGTCTTACTTTTATCGTCTTCAAATATTATTGCGATATCAATGTCACTATCAGATCGTTGTGAGCCTGTAGCATAAGAGCCGAAAAGCCAGGCATCAATAAACTTTATGTTATTTTCTTTCAGACGTTTCAAATACTGTAGTGATAATTTTAGAGCATTGTCTTTATCCATAATCTACACTCTTTTATTTTAGTAACCCATTCTTTAGTAAAATCATCAGTACATAGTTTATAAAAACTATTTTTATAATCGTCGTATCTTGCATTAATATTGAATCTCGTGATAGTATCCAATATTATTCTTTGATCAGGATTTACTTCAATACCGGATTTTTCTCTTATGTAACTTATTTTTTCAAGTTATTTTTCTTGGGGCTATATTGCCCGACAATGAGGGACTAATATTCTTCTTAAATCATGTAACAGCGGTGGATAATCTGCCATTTGCTTTACATATAAAGCTTTCGCCAATTTTTCAATAACCAAATGCCCCATGAACAAAGCCCAATGATTGTTTTTTGTATTAAACAGATCATTCATCGTTTTGAAATCTTTTTCGGGACTATTGATCCAATATTCAATTAAAAGATTTTTATTAAATTGATCTGGCATAACTATATTATCATTTCTTGATATATGCAAATATAAGGTTTCCGGGTTGATAAAGAATCAAATTGAGATTAGATTCATCCGACTTATTGAATATATCAGCCTGGAAAAAATAAAATTTGACACTTATCTCTTTTAATTTTAAATTCGATCAATAAACTAACCAAAATTTTTGTATTTTGGTTAATAGATTAATCGATTTGTTGTGTTTTTGGTTAATTAAAAAACCAATAATTACGAAAGAGTTGTTTTTATTACCGGAAATACACTTTTGAAGTTGGTGGAAAGAATAAAAAAAACAAATAGCCGGCCTTAAAAATGCATTCCTTGCGCTCGATGGTATTGAATCAGGTTACAAGAATGAAATCCCGTTATGGCTTTTCGGATTTTTATATTGATAGTTTCTGTTATGTTGCCGTCCCGTGAAATTTTTTTGTTCGCTTTTATTTTTCCCCAAAAACTTTGAACATCTGATTGCCGGTCATTCACGTAAAAAGTATGTAATTGAGAAAATATATCTCAAATCATCTGTGCTAACTTGAATTGCCGTAATAAAACATTAATGAAAGTCTCTTTTGTATTCAACAATTTAGACGAATGTTTCAAATCTGAAATTATAAGAATATTATGCTTTTTTATCTATAATTGCAGAAATATAAAATTAAACACTGACAGGTAACCTGGTGTAAACCCGGACTAATACCTGAAAAATTAGAAAGAAAAAAATGAAAAATAAAGAATCAGAACAGCTTCTGCGGGATCCGCAACAAAAACCTGATGTAAAGTTGTTTAAAATAATTCTAAACGAACAACTTTATAATGTATATGAAGAACTGCAAAATATTTTGTCAGAAATTGGTCTTTCATCTGAATGGCGTTATTATAATGACGGAAAATCCTGGTTGTATAAAATTACTTATAAAAAGAGAACAATAGCATGGCTTTCTCTTTGGGAATATTTTTTCAGAGCAAGTTTTTATTTTACTGAAAAAACTCGCAACGGAATTATGAAATTAGATATTGAGGATAATTTGAAATCCTCATTTTTAGAAGAGAGAATGATCGGAAAATTGATACCATTAATACTCAAAATTGATGATCCGGGCAAACTATTAGATTTCAGAAGAATAGCTGAATACAAAATGTCTTTAAAATAATTATGCGGGCAACTAAAGTGAGATATTTAACATGGAAAGCATAAATGACAGATAAATTAAAAAAATATAGTTCAATTGGTTGCTGCGGAATAGATTACGGATTATGTCCAAGATTCTATACAAAAGATGATTCGGTATGCCCGGGTTGCGGTGGTTTGAATTTTAGAGATAAACATCCGGCATGCGGGGTGCTGACTTGTTGTGTAACCAAAGACAGATTAAAAGTAATAGCTAAAAATGCCGGGATAGAATTAAAATTGATCAAAAAAAATAAGTAATCTGAAACGACCATGAAAATTTTAATTATAAAATTTTAAACGAATGAAGTTAAGAAGTTTATTAAGGACCCTCCACAGAGACCTGGGTTATTTTATTGTAGGGATGACAATTGTATATACACTTTCCGGTATATTTCTGAATCACCGATTTGATTTTAATCCGGATTATAAAATAATAAATACTGATTTTCAAACACATATAAGAACAGAAACTGAAATAAATGAACAGGAAATTAAAAAAGCGCTCCAGGAAACAGGAAAAGATGTTGTTTATAAACAACATTTTATTACTAACCAGGGAAATATAAAAGTTTTCATCAGTAACGGGGAAGTGGTCATTAATCCTGAAACCGGTATGGGGACAATGACCTATTTACAAAAAAGACCAGTTATTTTTGAAATGAATTTTTTGCATAGGTCTTCAATTGGCAGCATCTGGAAATGGGTAAGTGATGCAATGGCTGCTATTCTGCTATTTGTTGCTGTTTCAGGCCTTTTCCTGCTGAAAGGGAAACGCGGATTCGGACGGTGGGGCTGGTATTATACAATTGCCGGAATAGTTATACCTTTATTTTTTGTATTAATTCAACTGTTTCGATAGAGCATTAATTAATAATGGATTAAATCATCGCAATTAAAGTCGTAATTGAGGTTAAATATTTAAAAAAGGCAAGTGAGTATATTTTGGTTGAATATAGGATACAATGAGTTTGTGCTCATACTTTTGAAATAAATCGTAATATGAGAAAACTCAAGTTGAATAATTAATTGATATATAAATGATTAAATAATTTTTTTATGAGAAATTTTATAATATTAAGCTTGGTCACAGCCTTTTTATTTAGCTGCGGAAACAAAAAAAAGCAGGAAGGTGAGTCTGAAGTATCTGAAAATAAAATGGTAGTTTACACAATTGACCAATTGTATGACAATGCAACAGATCTTGTTGGTCAGGAGGTAGCAATAAAAGGTACCGTTATGCATGTATGTCAGCATGGGGGTGGCAGGTGTTTTCTTATGGGCAGCTCTGAGGATATTATTATCCGGGTGGAGGCCGGCGAGCATATTGGTGCCTTCAGCCAGGAACAAATGGGAAGCGTCCTTACGGTAACAGGAATCTTTAAAGAGGTTAAAACCGAGGCGGATGCACACAATCCCGCCAGTGAGCATGGCTCCGACGAACATAAAAAAAATGAGGATACAGAGAGTGCTCACCGGATTATTTCAGAATCTGAAGATTCAGTCAAAGTAGTTTATTTTATCGAAGGATTGAAGATCATTGATGAATCCTGATTGCCCAAATGACCTCTCTTTTCTAACATCCAAACGATGGTTATTATTGCATAAATATCTGAACTGCAATTTAATTACTGATTAAGTTCTCTGCTACAATTTTAGAACACTAATGAATTTTATCCGGATGTTAATTGAATTGATAAATCCATTAAGGCAAACTGCTCTTGTGCATTCAGAAAAGTTTTAATGATCAATTGGATATTTAACTAATTCGTTATATATAAAACAAAAAATCAATAAATATCTTATACAATCTACTAAAAAAATAGTAAATTTTTTATTAAAATAGTTTTTATTCTAAATTTTTAGTACTATGTTTGTAGTAGAAATTTAAAACGCAAATTACCCCGTTTGCAATCGGGGATACTTTTTTAATAATTAATTGAAACATGAAAACACTTACTAAAGCGGAAGAACAGGTTATGCAGATCCTTTGGGGATTAAAAGAAGGAATTGTAAAAGATGTGGTTGATAAATTCGATGACCCGAAACCTGCATATACCACTGTTGCCACCGTCTTAAAAGTACTGGAAAACAAAGGATTTGTCTCATGCCGGAAGATTGGCAACATTAACCTCTTTTCCCCGGCAATTAGCAAGAAAGATTATGCTAACACTCAGTTCAGCTCATTTTTAAAAGATTATTTCAGCGGCTCTTTTCCAAAGCTGGCTACTTTTTTTGCCCGTGAAAATAATCTTAGCATCGATGAACTGGAGGATATGATAAGGATAGCTCAAAATGAACTTAAAAGAGAAAAATAAAAGATTAAACCATGGAAGCACTGTTTGAGTTTCTTCTGAAGTCATCGGCGGGTATTATACTTTTTTACCTGGTATACAGGTTCTTTCTAATGAGAGAGACTTTTTACGAATTAAACCGCTGGTTTCTGCTTATTGCACTGGCCGCTTCTGTTTTACTACCTCTCTTCCCCGTTCATTATTTGGTTAATGTTGAGGCGCAAACCAGTACAAATATCTTCGATACTATAAATCACTCTTTCATAAACATAAAACCGGTTCAGCCGGGGTCCAACCTTAAAACGGGTGCCTTCGACTCGCAAATAATTCTTTTACTAATATACCTTACCGGCTGCCTTTTCTTTATATCGAGATTGATCATACAAACTATAGTACTGGTTTTATTGATATTAAGATCCAAAACAGAAAATATTGAAGGCCTCCGTATTGCGAAAAATGAAAAATATAATATGCCCTTTTCATTTTTTAATATCGTGTTTATCCATACTGAAATCAGCAAGAGTTGCGAACTGAAGGAAATCCTGGCTCATGAAAAAGTGCACATTCGCGGGCTACACTGGTTCGACCTTCTGATCATAGAACTGTTAACAGTCATATTTTGGTTCAACCCTTTTATATGGCTATTTGAATATGCTATTAAACAAAACCATGAGTACCTCGCCGACAAAGGTGTCCTTGCGCAGGGGCACAATGCAGGAAGGTATCAGGCGCTATTGTTAAACCAACTTACGGGTGTTCAGATTATAGGGATCGCAAATAATCTGAACTTCGCAATTAATGAAAATCGATTTAAAATGATGACAAAAATGAAAACACCAAAAATCAAAAAAACAAAATTTGCATGGTCCCTGCCGGTTCTGGCCTTGTTGTTCCTTGCATTTGCCGAACCTGAGTATAAAATAAATGTAGTTGAAAATGCTATTAATCAATCAATTTCAAAAGAACAAGCAGAGGATAAAGAACAGATTATTTATGGTAAGGTTTTAAAAGAAAAAAATAAAGAACCTCTGTTTGGTGCCACAATTGTTATTCGTGGAACTACTATTGGTACTATTTCAGACCAGGAAGGGAACTTTACGTTGAAAAATCCAAATCCCACAACAGATCCGGCTACAGGAGAATTAATGACTGAATTGGTAATATCTTTTGTCGGATACGAGACTGAAGTAATTACAATAGGTCCTGTTCCGGCACATTCAGATGATAATACTCCTGTAAGGCATAATTTTGTTTTAAAGAAGGGAGTGGTATATATTGATACCGAAAAAATTATTAACCTCAAACAACCTCCCCCACCACCTCCGATACCTCACCCGGCAGAACAGCCTTCATCCGGCAAGCAGGGTGAAAAAATATTTTTCATTGTTGAAGAGATGCCGCAGTATCCGGGGGGCTTATATGCCCTGGGACAGTATATTAAAGAAAAACAGAATAAGGTGACCAGAGATCAAAAATTAACCGGAAAGGCATTAATTGGATTTACAATTAACCCTGAAGGTAAAGTCACAGATGTTAAGATCATGGAAAGTGACAGTGAAAAGATAGGTGAACAGGCCGCAAAAATAGTCATGAATATGGCAGACTGGGAACCGGGTGCTCAACGCGGGGTGGCGGTTCCTGTAGATTTTGTCATACAGATAGAGTTTTGATTATACAATTATGCATGAACTGGGGCAGATTGAGATGCATTTGGGCAAAAACAATGACAGGGAGTTTATCGATCTCTACGGGAGTTGATTATTTGCGTTGTTTCATGGGCTACCGGGAAACTAAATTTCGCCCTGATTTATTTATGAAATATATATAAACTCGCTTTGATTTTTTATTGTATATTGACTTAATTAGCCTTGATTTTCTCTTATAATTTATCTAAATTCGCCTTGACTTTTAATGAAATTTTATGAGAAGGACAATATTAAGCACATTAAAGGACTGGAAATCAGCGAAAAATCGAAAAGTGTTGCTCTTACGGGGAGCCCGACAGGTAGGGAAAACCTATATTGTGAGAGAATTAGCAAAGGATTTTGATTATTTTTTAGAGGTTAACTTTGAAAAAGATACCAATGTAAAACATTTTTTCGAACAGAATCTTGATCCGGTCAGAATATGTACAAACCTGTCGGCATACTATGGAATTCCTGTTACTGATGGCAAAACAATCTGGCGGTAAATATATATACTCCAAAGCAGGGCAAATGTTGAATTCGATACAGGCAAAAGAGGCCATCAACCCGGTTGCAGTTCCACCTTTTTACCAACTACCGAAAGGTTTTCATTCACATGTTGTTCATCCCAAAGATTGGAAATTACAGCTGATATGTTCGGATTTTGTAACGCCCACAAATAGGCTTTTACAGGAGGTTTCATATCCCCCGGCACAATTCTTTGTACTTTTTGAATTCGCCACCCGGGTATTGGTTGCAGATCTTTGTGGTGAGTAGCCACAGCCATAGCAGCTTTCATGGCGATGATGCCCATGCCGCTTTCTTTGGCCAGTTCAATCTCTCTTTCCATGTATCCGCCATTGATAATGTTATAAGCTACCATTGCTACCTGATAAAGACCGGTTTCTCTGGCTCCCCTTAAAACGCCGGCCGGGTCGTTGTGGGCAGACACTCCCAGGAAACGAACTTTCCCGTCTTTTTTTAACTGCTCAAAGGTTGTAAAAGTTTCTTCTATTTGTACTTCTTCAAATGAACCGGCACCATGAGGACACATCAGAATATCAAAATAGTCGGTTCCAACACGCTTCAGACTGCCTTCAACAGACTGTACTATATATTCCTTAAATTTAGGACTGCCTTCCACTTTATGGGCATAATCAGCAGCCATGGCATTGCTCAGGTAAGTTCCTTCAAAGGAGCGCGACTGTCCCGGCCAGTATGTAATAAAATAGCCGGGCTTATCAACATTTCGGACAGCACGCATCTCCCTGGCTTTATTTTGATAATATTCCTGTTTGGCACCCGGCAGACCGTCATAAATTTCCCGGTACAAGTTATCTCTTATGTTAGTATACCCGCTTACCTTGGTGGTCATGAACACCTTTTCGCGTTTAGCACTGTTGTCAATGATCTTACTATAGCTTTCTTCACATTCACCACGGCCGTAAGCAGGCGCCATATCCAGGTAGTTCAAACCATGTTCCATAGCAATTTCGGTGGCACGCAGGTTATTTGGCCTGACAGGGTCACCACCATTGACAACTTCAGAGATCATCAGGCCGGTAATTCCCAGCCGGCGATAGGCCATACCTGCCTGCCTGTTGCGCCATTCCGGCTGAATATCCGGTTGCAGTTCACTAACCTTTGTGTTTATTACTTTGGCTTTCCCCAGGATAGGAATGCCAAGGCTTAAGGCAGCACTTACTGAAATAAATTTTCTGCGATTGATATTGAGGTTATCCGTCATAATTTTCTGATATTAAATTCTTACCATTATAAAAGTAAACAATTTTATAAAATTCAGCAACTTGTCCGGCAGCGGTTGCGAAATTTCACCGTTTAATAAACTAATCCTTCCGTTTAACAGATACCCCTTTTTGCTTTTCAGTTTTTTGTTTTAACTTTAACTAGATAAATTTTCTTGAGCATGAATATTCCGGCCAGAATGAAAATCAAATCCATCCTTGTTGACGACGAAAAACGGACGGGAGAACCTGGCTCGTATGCCTATGAAATTTTGCTTTGATGTGTAATTGCCGGTGTAGGCAAAGGATAAACAAAAATTATGCTATTTTGTCAAATGAAATACAACTCAGTGGAAAAGGATACAATTAACATTACCATGATCTCTGATTCTTTTCCTCAGGTAAGCCGCAAATCAATGTATTGATAAATACACAGAAAATATTTCAAAAGAATAAAAACAGAATAGTCTGATTATTAGGTTAGTCTTCCTCCCCCCATTATAAGTATAATTATCCCGACATATAAATATTTGCATAAAAACAAAAAATAACTATCAATTTAGTTGCAAAACTAATATTTTAGTTGTATATTTGTTATGGATATCCAAATAGTTATTTGACAAATAAAAAGTCTGATGCATTTTCTTTGGAAGTTGAAATCCAAATGGAAACGATAAAAGACTTAAGCTCTGGTTGTAAAACCAATATTTTAGGTATATTTCTTGTGGTAAACAGAAATGTTATCTAAGATCTGTTTTCAGTCTGTATAGACATACTGAACATCTGACATGTTGAATGTTTTGGTAATCTAAGCTAATCCGGCCATGCATTTCTTCTGAAAAATGAATGTCGTATAGCAAGAATAGAATAGTTAGCGTGGATTGGATTAAAATCATGGATTATTTAAAATGATCCCTGATTATAAACGGGAATAAATACCGATGCGACACGGAGAAATATTTACAACTTGTATAAATTCTCCTGGCTGTAACCGGTAACCGCTTCAGCTTCATGAAAATTTTAATTTAAATAAGATGAAACGAGCATGATTGTAAAATCACCCATGAGAATGATTAAAACATATGCGAGTTCCAGAGACTGAAGTCGGGATAAATTATATGATACCTTTGAAAATCGTTAAGTTTTATCATATGAAAGAGTTAACAAAGGCGGAAGAACAGGTAATGCAGATCCTCTGGGATCACGGGAAAGCATTCGTGAAAGATCTTATAAGCGATATGCCGGATCCCAAACCGGCTTATAATACCGTGTCTACAATTATCCGTATCCTTGAGAAAAAGGGATTTGTTGACCACAAAGCTTACGGGAATACTCATGAATATTTTCCACTTATTTCGAGAAAAGAGTACACCCGTCTCTACATGAAAAATTTCATGCATAATTACTTCAGCGGTTCATTTAAAGAGATGGTTTCATTTTTTGCTACAGAGAATAAATTGAGCCTGTCCGATCTCGACGAACTGATGAAGGATGTCAAAAATGATTTAAAAGAGAAAAATTCAAATCAAAAATGAACGGCACAATAAACTTTCTGTTTGAATCGGGGATAAGTCTTACAATATTTTCGATTATATATGTTCTTTTTCTCAGGAAGGAGACATTCTTTCGCATGAACCGCCTGTTCCTGCTTGGAGCTGTTCTGTTTTCAGTGATACTTCCTCTGTTGAAATTCAGAGTATTTGAACAGCAGTCAGTTCTGCTTCCCGAGATTACTGTGACACCCTACCGGAACCTGCTCGAATCAGTGACCATTTACGGCCAGGATCTGTCAGCCTCCGTAGAAAACGCAGTTCTTTCTGTAAGAATGTTGATCTGGATTTACCTTGCAGGTGTCTTTTTATTACTGATCAATTATCTGATACGTCTTATCAGGATTGTAATACTGATACAAAAAAACCAGGTAATAAAATCCGGACGGTTCAGTCTAGTAATTCTTGAAAATGAATGTAGTCCTTTTTCATTTTATAATCATGTGTTTGTCAGCCGGCAACTCCGGAATATGGAGGGTTACGACCGTATGATCAGACATGAAGAGGAGCATATTAAGCAGGGACACTCTTTTGACATACTCATTATTGAATTACTGACAGTGTTTCAATGGTTCAATCCGTTTATCTGGATGCTTGGCCATGCCATCAGGGAAAATCACGAATACCTGGCCGACAGGGCAGTATTGGAATCCGGCACAGACCGGGGATATTATAAAAAATTACTGCTCTCGCAAATTGCCGGAGGGCAACTAGCATTAACTAACAATTTCAATTATTCACTTATTAAAAACCGATTTAAAATGATGTCAAAAATAAAATCCTCAAAAATTGCCAATATAAAAGTGATACTAGGAGTATTGGCAGCAACGGCAATGATAATAGTATTTGCCTGTGAACATAAAGAAAAATCTCAATCTTTGGACACAACTATAAATACAATTGTCCCGAAAGACAAATCTGACGCAACCCAAAATAAAACTAATCAGTACAATAAAATACCCGAAGGTGAGGATATTTTCTTTATTGTTGAAAAGATGCCGGAATTTCCGGGAGGAGAAGCGGCACTGCGACAATTCATAGCCAATAATATTATTTATCCTGAACTTGCTAAGGATAATGGCTTACAGGGTAAAGTATATGTCACTTTTGTTGTTTCAAAAGATGGAAGTGTGGCAAATACTGAAATTGCCCGTGGTGTTGATCCTCTTCTTGATAAAGAAGCTCTGCGGGTTGTAAACACTCTGCCGGCATGGAGTCCGGGCTATCAAAGTGGTATGCCAGTCAATGTTAAATATACCGTTCCTATTAATTTTGTTTTAGATAAGGAAAATAAAATACCGGAAGGTGAGGATATTTTCTTTATTGTTGAAAAGATGCCGGAATTTCCGGGAGGAGAAACGGCACTGCGGCAGTTCATAGCCAATAATATTATTTATCCGGAACTTGCTAAGGATAATGGTATTCAGGGAAAAGTGTATGTCACTTTTGTCGTTACAAAAGATGGAAGTGTAGCAAATGCTGAAATCGCCCGGGGTGTTGATCCGCTTCTTGACAAGGAAGCTCTGCGGATTGTAAACACTCTGCCGGCATGGAGCCCCGGCTATCAAAGGGGTAAACCAGTCAATGTTAAATATACCGTTCCCATTAATTTTGTTTTAGATGGTGATAAGGCGGAAAACAAAAAAAATACCGGTCTGATGTCTCCTCAGGGGAAAGATGCAAATGGAGTCGAAAAGGTTAAAGTTATTACTTACTTTCCATCAACTTCAGCAGATGCCCGTGATAAGTTAAATACAATAAATGAAGAAGCAATTAAGCCGTTATTCATAGTGGATGGTATAACCGTAAGTTCCATCGACAACCTGAATCCGGAAGATATTCAAGGAATTCAAATTCTGAAAAAAGAATCTGCCATAAAAATGTATGGCGAAAAAGGAAGGAATGGAGTAGTGATTATCACAACTAAAAATCATGACATAATCATTACTACTGTTTTATCTAAAAATCACAAACAACAAAGTAAAAGCTGACATTAAAACAGTTTTGAATTATCATTTAAAAAATGTAACTTTAACTATTAAACTAAAAAGTTCAATTAGTCATGATGTTAATATGGCGGTTGATCGGAAATTTGTCTTTTATTAACCTGACTTTTGATTTAAAATTGTATTGAAATGAAAGCTGTTTTTCACATAACTTTATTAATTGCTGTGCTTAGCTGGTCTTCGTTAACATCCCTGCAAGCGCAAAGAATTATAAGTGGAACTGTTTACAGAGAAGGCAAACCTGCGGGCGGAGTAACCGTTGAAGCCCACAGAGGTGGAACAATGATGACCGGCTTCGACGGAAAATATGAAGTTGAAGCCCACAGGAAAACAAAATGGCTGAAATTTACATACATAAATGATAGCAGGAAATTGAAAATTTCCAAAAAGAAAGGTGATGTCTTTGATTTTGCATTTGACGGGAATATTCCAACCGGTGAAATTAGTGAAGCTACACAGGAAGAAGTTGTGCTTAAGTCACATGACGAACTTGTCAAAGATAAAGACCGGGAATATATGAGCGCCCTCTCTTTATATTACGGCTTCTACCAGCAGGAGAATTTTCAGTCAGCCCTGCCTAACTGGAGAACAATATATGATAAGTATCCAAAATCTACCCTGAATGTTTATATCCACGGAGCAAATATATTTGAGCATTTTATCGAAAATGCCAAAACACCGGAGGAGCGCGATAAGAATATTGATGAGCTGATGAAGTTATACGATAAACGTATAAAATATTTTGGTGAAAAAGGATATGTTCTGGG
>ENA-OSEO01003898-OSEO01003898.1-sediment-metagenome-genome-assembly--contig:-NODE-3898-length-16533-cov-2.421913_pt1 | contig 16533 bp, 13 predicted proteins | sample MGYA00237883_ERZ534232 | MGnify/ENA metagenome assembly ERZ534232 | reverse complement strand
CCGGTCATGGGTTTGCCATTTTTGTCCAAGAGCCAGCCGAGGTACGAGGAGCCGCAGTTCTGCTCAAAGGTCCGGTCCTCCCCGGGCTGGTAGATGGTCTGGATGCCCGCATTCAGCCGAGCAAACTGCGCCGGGTGCTTGCTTTTGTTTTGGATGTGGCAATAGGCCTGGGCGCTGCCGGCGCAAACCAGCGTAAGCATAAGGCCGGTGATCACAAGAGCCGCTAAGCGGTGCATAAACCCATTCCTCCCCAATCAGGCGGCAGTCGCCGCGTTGAGCCCTTTGGGGGACCCCTTGCCGCTCTGGGAGGGGAGCCATGCCCCCCTAGGAAGCAATGCTGAGCACTCTAGTTGGTCTTTGGGTCCCTTTAGGCCGGAGCTGGGGCAGGCGGTTCACATCCCCCGGTTATCAAGGATTATAAATATAAATTAATCATCTTGGGTCAAGCAGGCAAGGCCTCGCGGCGCGGCGCGCGGGTTCCGCAGGCGGGATCAGCTCCTCCGGCCTACCCGCCTTGCAGGGTCTTGAACAGCTTGTACCGAATGCTGTCCCCCAGCGCCTGCCAGGAAGCCTCCAGCACGTCGAAGCTGACCCCGACCGTGCCCCAACTGCTCTCCCCGTCGCTGGACTCCACCAGCACCCGCACTCGGGCCTCGGTGCCCGCCGACCCGGCCAGCACCCGCACCTTGTAGTCCACCAGCTTCATGGTGTTGAGCGCGGGGTAGAAGCGGGCCAGGGCCTTGCGTATGGCGCGGTCCAGGGCGTTGACCGGGCCGTCGCCCAGGGCGGCGGTGTGCTCCTCCATGCCCTCGACCCGCACCCGCACCGTGGCCTCTGCCTGGGGCGGGGTGCGCTCGGACTCCTTGTAGTCGGCCACCCTAAAGCCCATGAGGTCGAAGAAGTGGCTGGGGCGCCCGCCCAAACGGCGGTTGACCAGAAGCTCCAGGGAGGCCTCGGCCGCCTCGTAGGCATAGCCCTCGTTCTCCCGCTCCTTGAGTTCGTCCAGCAGCTGTTTGATGTTGGGATCGTCCGGGGCCAGGTTGAACCCCCAGTCGGCCAGCTTCTTCAACAGGGCCGCGCGGCCGGCCAGGTCCGAAAGCAGATAGCGCCGGTTGTTGCCCACCAGGGCGGGAGTGATGTGCTCGTACAGGGCCGGGTCTTTTTCCACCGCCGAGATGTGCAGCCCGCCCTTGTGGGAAAAGGCGCTGGTGCCCACGTAGGGGGCAAAGGAGGCGGGCGGCTGGTTGGCCTGCTCGCGGATGAAGCGGGCGGTCTCGGTGAGCCGCCGCAAATGGTCCTCCGGCAGGCACGAGTAGCCCAGCTTGAGCTCCAGGGTGGGCGCGATGGCGCAGAGGTTGGCGTTGCCGCAACGCTCGCCCATGCCGCCGGTGGTGCCCTGCACCTGGCGGGCGCCGGCGGCCACTGCGGCCAGGGAGTTGGCCGTGGCCAGGTCGCCGTCATTGTGGCAGTGGATGCCGATGCACAGCCCGGGATAGGCCGCGGCCACGCGGCCCACGCCCTCACTGATCCAGGCGGGCAGGGAGCCGCCGTTGGTGTCGCAGAGCACCAGGGCCTCGGCCCCGGCCTCGGCGGCGGCGGCCAGCACGGCCAGGGCATACTCCCCGTCCTGGTTCAGGCCGTCGAAGAAGTGCTCCGCGTCGAAGAACACCCGGCGGCCGGCCTGCTTGATAAAGGCCACGCTGTCGGCAATGATCCGGAGGTTGCGCTCCAGCTCGATGCCCAGCTGCGCGGTGACGTGCTTGGCCCAGGCCTTGCCCACCAGGGTGCAGACCGGGGCCGGCGCGGCCAGCAGGGCGGCCAGGTTGGGGTCGTTTTCCGGGGTGCGCTTGGCGTGATGGGTGGAGCCGAAGGCCACCAGGACCGAGTTCTCCAGATGGAGCTCGCCGGCCCGCTCGAAGAATTCCTGATCGCGGGGATTGGAGCCGGGCCAGCCTCCCTCGATATAGCTCACCCCCAGGCGGTCCAGCTGGCGGGCCACCTTGAGCTTGTCCTCGGGGGTGAGGACGAATCCTTCGGCCTGGGTTCCGTCCCGGAGAGTGGTGTCGTAGAGCTCGATGACCGGGGCGTTACCAGGCATGGCTAGACTACGTCTTCTGGTTTGGGCGTCAGGTCCTCGGCCAGGCCAAAGGCGTCGTGCAGGGCGCGCACGGCCAGCTCGGTGTACTTCTCGTCTATGACGCAGGAGATCTTAATCTCGCTGGTATTGATGGTGTGAATGTTAATGTTCTCCGCGGCCAGGGCCCCGAACATCTTGGTGGCCACGCCGGCGTGATTGCGCATACCTATGCCTATGACGCTCACCTTGGCTATGCCGGTGTCGCCCAACACCTCGCTGGCCCCGATCTCGGCGGCGGTCTTCTTGACTATATCCATGGCCTGGTCAAAGTCGGTCTTGGGCACGGTGAAGGTCAGGTCGGTCTTGCCCTCTTCCGAGGTGTTCTGGATTATCACGTCCACCACGATGCTCGCCGCGCTGATGGGGATGAAGACCCTGCTGGCGATGCCGGGCGTGTCGGGCACGCCCTTGACGGTGATCCGGGCCTCGTTCTTGTTGTAGGCCACGCCAGAGATGATGAGCTTTTCGGTAATCTGGTCCTCGGGTACCACCATGGTGCCCTCCCGGTCGCTAAAGGTGGAACGTACGTGAATGGGAACCCCGAACTTGGCGGCGAACTCCACCGAGCGGATGTCCAAGACCTTGGCCCCCAGGGAGGCCATCTCCAGCATCTCCTCGTAGGAGACATAGTCCAGCTTGCGGGCCTCGGGCACCACGTTGGGATCGGTGGTGAACACCCCCTCCACGTCGGTGTAGATCTCGCAGACGTCGGCCTTCAGGGCGGCGGCCAGGGCCACGGCGGTGGTGTCGCTGCCCCCGCGCCCCAGGGTGGTCACGTCGCCGCTGTCCCAGTCCAGGCCCTGGAAGCCGGCCACCACCACCACCATGCCCCGCCCCAGCAGCTCCTGGATGCGGGCGGTCTCCACGTCGGTGATGCGGGCCTTGCCGAACATGCGGTCGGTTAGGATGGCCGCCTGAAAGCCCAGCAGGGAGCGGGCCTCCAGGCCCATCTCGGCCGCGGCCATGCAGAACAGGGCGACCGACTGCTGCTCGCCGGTGGCCATCAAGACGTCCAGCTCGCGGGCCCGGGGGTGGGGGCTTATTTGGTGGGCCAGCTTGATCAGGCCATCGGTGACCCCGCTCATGGCCGAGAGCACCACCACCATTTGGTTGCCCGCCTCGGCCCTGGCCTTGACCTTGGCCGCCACGTTTTGGATGCGCTCGATGCTGCCCACCGAGGTGCCGCCGTATTTCTGCACTATCAGGGCCATGTCTTAACCTAACTCCGGCGCTCCAGCGCCTGCCGCAACCTTCTGATTATCTCCGGCGGCCCGCTTACGGCCGCCAGGCGGGAGTCCTCTCCCACCCGTTTCAACTCTATGCTGACCGCGTGCGGCGGCCACAGGCCCGGGGCCCGCTCGGCCCACTCCACGGCCAGCACTCCGGCCGCGGCCTCCTCGACCATCTCCAGCTCGGCCGCCTCGCCCGCATCCAGGCGGTAGAGGTCGGCGTGGAAGAACTCAACCCGCCCGGGGTAGAGGTTCATCAGGGTGAAGGTTGGCGAGACGATGGCGTAGTCCCCGCTCACCCCCAGCCCCCGGGCCAGCCCCCGGGCCAGCACCGTCTTGCCCGCCCCCAGCTCGCCGGTGAGCAGCACCACCGCGCCGGGTTCCAAGAGGACGCCCAGGGCTTGGCCCAGGGCCTCGGTTGCCGCCTCGCCCTCCAAGACCCGTTCCAGGCGGGCCGATGCTTCAGGCTTCAATCCTACTGCCTTTACCATGGCCCCGGCCGCCTAGCAAGGGTCCTCGAGGGACTCCTCGTCCAGCTCGGGGTCCTCCAGGGCGGCGAAGGCCGCGGGCAGCCAGTCGGCCAGTTCGTCGGCGGCCAGGCCCCTGAGGCCGTACTCGGCCGCGGCCAGGTCGGCGCCCAGGCCGTGGGTGAGTTCGAACACAGCCGCGCGGCGCTCCTCTGCAGCCACCTCGCGCCGATTGAAAAGATGCGTCGCGCCCACCTGCGCACAGAAATCCAGCCGTGCGCCGGTGCCGCCAATCACGATCACCTGTTCAGCCCCGCCTGCCACGGCCAGCAGGGCCGAGTAGATGCCCACCGGGCCAGGACCAAAAACGACCACCGTATCGCCCACCCGCACAGGCGAGAGATCGAACCCATGGGCGGCTGTGGCGCCAGAACAGGTGGCCGAGACCAGCAGGGCGGCATCGTCCTCGCTCTCTAGCGCCAACAAGGGCGTGCGCGCATCCAGCACCAGATGGGTGGCATAGCACCCGTTGAGATATGGAGGAGCGTCGATGGAGCGATGGATGCCATAGACCCAGCGCTGTGTGCACAGCGCCGGCTCGTGCAGCACGGCGCAGGCATGGCAGACGCCACAGGTCACGCCGCGCTCCCACAGCACCAGATCGCCGGGCGCCAGCGGGCGGCCATACACGTCACACCGTGGGCCATGGCTCTCCACCAGGCGGCCCACGCCTTCATGCCCCAGAATCATGGGTAGCGGGGTGCGCGGATCGCGCCCCTCCCACATGTGCACATCAGAGCCACACACGCCGGCAGCCACCACCTCCACCAATGCCTGGCCGGGAGCCAGCGCAGGAATGGGCATCGTTTCGATGGCCAGCGGCTGATTGAAGCGGCGCAAGACGGCGGCATGTGCCAACATGGCAGACCTCTTTGCGATGCGTCTAGGGGCGGCCAGTGAGGAGACGCCGCCAGGCGCGCCAATTGGGGTTATCCCACAACGAGCGCGCGGTCACCGTATCGGGCGCCGACGGGGCGGCCACCACATCGCCAACACTGCCCTGCGGCTCAACCGCGGCGGCGGCGGGCGAGGCCTCTTGCGGCGTCACCGTCACGATGGCATAGGCATTGGGCGGCAAAAAGCCTGCCTCAATGGCGGCCTGAGTGAGCCAGGCATCTGTATCTCGCAAAGCGATCTCGCTCTGCAGCTCGGCTCGCTGGCGTTCCAGCGAGCGCAGGTCCTGCTCCAATTGCACCCGCCAGGCTTCGAGCCGGGCCAGCTCGACCGTCTGCGAGATGAACGAGGCCAGGAATGACGCCGCAAAAGCGATGGACAGCGCCATCAGAATCTGGACGCGCCTTTTCTCGCGCATCATGCTGGTTCCCATCACAACCCCTATCCGGGCGCCCTGTTTGGCGCTAATGTGGCCAACTAAAGTTCTTGTGAACGGATATCAGTGCTATAATATGATAGTGAACTAGACACCGGGCTGCAACTGCTAGTGACGTTGGGGGGATACCCATGACACCAGATATCCTGATCGTTGATGACGACCGCATGGTGGCCGAGGCCATGCAAAGGGCCCTCGAGGCCGACTTTGAAGTGCGCATCGTAACCGATGCCACGGCCGTGCTGGGGGCGTGCCAGCAAAAGCGGCCAGACCTCATCATCATGGACACCGTGTTTCCCGATGGCCGAGCGGGCCTGGATGCCATCAAGCAGCTGCGCGAAAACCAAGCCACCGCCGACGTCCCCATCCTGTCGGTGAGCGGCTGGGATGAGATCGAGGACAAAGAGGACACCTACGCTTCTGGCAGCGACGACTTTTTGTCCAAGCCATTCCAACAGCGCGAACTGCAACTCAAGGTCAAGGCGCTCTTGCGCCGGGTGGCGCGCACCCATCGCCCGGCCGTGGTCGAATCGCTCCAGGTGGGCCTGCTCGATCTGAACGCCAAAACGTACGAGATCACTACCGAGTCCAAAAAGGTGTTGCTCACGCCCGTCGAGTTCGAGCTGATGCGCTTTTTGATGAGCAATCCTGACCAGGTCTTTTCCGCAGATCAGCTCTTGCAGCGCGTGTGGGGCTATCCACCGGGCATCGGCATGCCCGATCTGGTGCGCGTCCACGTCAAGAACGTCCGTGAAAAGATCGAGCCCAACCCGCGCAAGCCGATCTATCTGCGCAACGTGCTGCGACGCGGCTATATGGTGCCCACCACAACAGAAGGCGATGTGGAACGGGCCATCGCGACATGAGCTGGCGTGGCCCGATAACAAGAGAACCCCTCTTGCGAGGGGTTCTCTTGTTTTGGGTGTCCTAGCAACCCATCGGAGGTGATGCTAGGACACCGCGTTGACTGCTATAATCCATTGCACATCACCTCCCTTCCTATGGGATAGCGTGATTGGGACGTCAGCCTGGTAGTTGCCAGCTAGGGCTGCCAACCCCGCTGCTGATCGTCCTGGGTATCATATCAGACTTGGCGCCCATTGTCAAAGAAAAAAAAAGCCGCTCCAGCCCGTGCAGCCTGCCAGATGCCTCACAGGCCAGAGCCAGAGACGAGGAGAACGCTCATGAACCATGGCGAACCATCGGTGCAACAGTTTCTAGAGGCGCTGGCCTCAGCTGCGCCCGCCCCCGGCGGTGGCGCCGCCTGCGCCCTGAGCGGCGCGTTGGGCGCCGCGCTGATCAGCATGGTCGCCAACTTGACGCTGGCCCGCGAGCTGGAGCCAGATGCACGCCCTGTGCTGGTGGCGACGTTGCGCCAGGCTGACGACCTGCGCCAGCGGCTGGCTGCGCTGATGCAGGCCGATGCGCGCGCCTATGATGCCGTCATCGCCGCCTATCGCCTGCCGCGCGCCAGCGCAGCAAAAAGGGCGGCGCGGCGCCTGGCTATCGAAGAGGCTTTGCAGCAGGCCACGCTGACCCCGCTAGAGATCGCCGACTGCTGCGCCGCAGCCGTCGCCCTGGCCGAGACCGCTGCCCGCCTGGGCCTGCGCTCAGCAGCCACCGATGCCGGCGCTGCCGCCTATCTGGCTGAAGCAGGCGCCCGCGCCTGCCTGCTGAACGTCGAGATCAACCTGGCCAGCATCAAAGACCCGACCTTTGGCGAGCAGGCCAGCGAACGCGCTGCCGCCCTGCTCGCCACCCTGCCGACACTGCGCCAGGCAGCCCTAGAAGCCATGCAGGCAGCCCTGCAGCCCCCCGCCAGAGGAGCGTGAGATGGCCACATTGCTGGATGGCCGCGCCATAGCGGCACAGGTGCTCACCGAGGTGGCGGCGCGCGCCGCGCAACTGGCAGAGCAGACGGGCAGCCCGCCGCGCCTGGCGGTGGTGCAGGCCGGCGCTGACGCGGCTTCAACCTGGTACGTGCGCCAGATCGAACGCACGTGCCATCGCGCTGGCGTCGCTTTCGAGTCGACTGCGCTGCCCGCCGATTGCGCCCCAGACGCGCCGGCGCGCGCTGTGGCCGAGCTATGCGCCCGTCGAGAGGTGCAGGGCGTCATCGTGCAACAGCCCTTGCCCCCTCAGGTCGAACGCGACACGGTCATCGCGGCGCTGGATCCGCGCCAAGATATAGACGGCCTGCACCCCCTCAATGCCGGCCTGCTGGCGCAGGGAAACGCCTCCGCCATTCCCCCTGCCACGCCACTGGGCGGCCTGGAACTGCTCCGCCGCGCCAAACTGCCCATCAGCGGCCAACACGCCGTCATCGTCGGCCGTAGCGCCGTGGTGGGCCGCCCCCTGGCCCTGCTGCTGTTGGCCGAGCACGCCACGGTGACGGTGTGCCACACCCGCACGCGCGACCTGGCAGCCATCTCGCGCCAGGCCGACATCCTGGCTGTGGCGGCCGGGCGGCCAGGCCTGATCACCGCCACAATGGTCAGGCCTGGCGCCGTGGTGCTGGATTTTGGCATCAACAACGTGGCGGGCAAGATGGTCGGCGATGTGGCCGCCGACGTGTCCACAGTGGCCGGCTGGCTCACGCCGGTGCCGGGCGGCGCAGGCCCTATGACCAACGCCATGCTGCTATGCAACCTCCTGGATGCCGCCGAGCGACAGCTGGGCTGAATCGAGTTTGCGCCGGGCGACGCTGGGGTCGCGCTACGCCAATCGCATTGCCCACACCGCGTGGCTATGGTAGAGTCTCGTTCAATCATCCGTGTTTGGAGGAACCGCGCCATGCTCAGTGACCTGCAAATCGCCCAGGCTGCCCAATTGCGCCCCATTATGGACCTTGCCGCCGACCTCGGCCTGCGCCGAGATGACATAGACCCCTATGGCTGGTTCAAGGCCAAAGTTCACCTGGATGTGCTGGATCGCCTTCAAGACCGCCCCAAAGCCCGCTACATCGATGTCACCGCCATCACGCCCACGCCCCTGGGCGAGGGCAAAACCACCACCACCGTGGGCCTATCCCAGGCGCTGGGCAGCCAGCTCCACAAGCGCGTCTTTACCTGCATCCGCCAGCCTTCCATGGGGCCAACCTTTGGCATCAAGGGAGGCGCGGCGGGCGGCGGCTATGCGCAGATTGTGCCGATGGAGGATTTCAACCTGCACCTCACCGGCGACAACCACGCCGTGGGCGTAGCGCACAATCTGATGGCCTCAGCGCTAGACGCCCGCATGCTCCACGAGGGGCGGCTGGGAAATCGCTCCCTGGCAGCAGCCGGCCTGCGCCGGCTGGACATCGACCCCGACAGTGTCCTGATCAACCGCGTTGTCGACCTGGAGGATGCCTCGTTGCGCCAGATATTGATTGGGCTGGGCGGCGCCCGTAACGGCGTAGAGCGCCACACCGGCTTTGACATCACTGTGGCCAGCGAGGTGATGGCCATCCTGGCGCTGGCCACCAGCATCGAGGATATGCGCGCCCGCCTGGGGCGCATCGTCGTGGCCACCGACAAGAGCGGCGAGCCCGTCACCGCTGAGGATCTGGGCGCGGCGGGAGCCATGGCTGTGCTGCTCAAAGACGCCCTGATGCCCAACCTGTTGCAAACGTTGGAACAGACGCCCGCCTTTGTGCATGCCGGGCCGTTTGCCAACATCGCTCCGGGCAACTCGTCCTGTATCGCCGACCTGATGGCCACGCGCCTGGCCGACTATGTGGTCACTGAATCGGGTTTTGGCGCCGACATCGGCATGGAAAAGTTCTTTGACATCAAGTGCCGTGTCTCGGGCCTGCAGCCCGATTGCGTGGTGCTGGTGGCCACGGTGCGCGCCCTCAAGATGCATGGCGGGCTGGGGCAGGTGACGCCGGGCAAGCCCCTGCCCCCCGAATTGACCAGCGAGAATCTGCCCTATCTAGAAGCGGGCTGCTCCAACCTGCGCGCCGTCATCCGCATAGCGCGGCTGTTCGGCGTGCCCGTGGTGGTGGCCATCAACCGCTTTACCACCGATACCGATGCCGAGATCGACCTGCTTCGGCGCGTGGCGCTAGAGGCCGGGGCCGAGGACGCGGTGCCCTGCGAGCACTGGGCCCACGGCGGCGCCGGCGCGCGCGATCTGGCCAAAGCGGTGATCAGGGCCTGCGAACTGCCCAAGCAGTTCCGTATGCTCTATGAGCTGGGCCTGCCCATCAAAGAAAAGATCGAGTTGCTGGCCACGCAGGTCTATGGCGCCGATGGCGTCGACTATTTGCCCGAGGCCGAGGCCAAGATCGACATGTTCACACGGTTCGGCTATGGCGAACTGCCCATCTGCATGGCCAAGACCCATCTGTCGCTCTCGCACGATCCGGCGCTCAAAGGCGCGCCCACCGGCTGGAGGCTTCCTATCCGCGATGTGCGGGCCAGCGCGGGAGCGGGCTTTGTGTATCCCATCTGCGGAGACATCCGCACCATGCCCGGCCTGCCACGCCGGCCATCGTTCATGGACATGGATCTGGACGAAAAGGGGCGGATAGTGGGCCTGTCCTAAAGCCGGCCTGTGGCGACGCACTCAGACGAGGCCGGTTGCACTCCGGCCTCGTCTCAGGTCTCTCGGTCGTGAGACAGGCGATAGAGGCGGCTGCAGAGCCAGATGCTCACGGCGCAAAAACCCAGGTTGGCCAGCTCGGCGATGCCAAAACCCACCAGTCGCGCCAGCCCGGGCACCACCACCGCCACCGTACTGTGATAGAGCACGGCAAAGCCGAACCAGCGCTTTTGGCGCGAGACCAGGCTTTCCATCACCAGCAGCGTCCAGGCCACCTGGTGCGGCAAAGCCATCACTCGCTCTGCCGCCACGATCATCGGCTGGGTCCAGCCGGTGTTGGCGATGGCGCTCAGCTCGGCTGCGAAATCGCCTGCCAGAGAAGGGTCTCCCGATAGCAGCGCCTGGGGCGCACCGACGCCATTGAGAGCTAGATAGGCCAGCAGGTGGATGAACGTCAGGCCCGCGATCAGGAACATCGACTCGATGGCCCCATAACCCAGGCCAAACCCCAGGCCATTCAGCCAGGTCAGCCGCAGCCCGCCACGCGGGAACATCCAGCGAAAAGCCACCCAGCGGCTGCCCTCCTCCACTAGTGCTGTGGCAAAGGCCAGCGCCAAAAGCCAGACAAAGGCTTGCCCTTCGGTCGTCAGGCGCTCGCCCACCACCACGTCCAGAAACACACTCAGCGGCAGCCATGACAAGAGCTGGAATATGCCATACGTCATGGCGCCATAGGCAAAAGGCTTCCAGCGGATCGGCCCGCGGCGGCGGGCTGCCAGCATTGCGGCCAGCGGAAAGCCCACCTGGATGAGCAACGAAAGAACAAAAGCCACAACGGTGCCAGCGCGCAACGTGCCTCCCCCAAGCCGGTGTCTGCCGCATTCATTATACCCACCCATGGCAGCCGCACAATGTGACGCCTGGCCCGGCTGCGGATTGTGCTGGCGCTGCCATACGGTCGGATGCCCAGAGCGGTCATTGTTTGGCAGCCTGGCGGAGCAAGATCACTACCACGTCGCACGCTACGGGTCATCTGCGACCCCCATCCGTGTGGTTGGCGCCTTCCGTGGTTATATCCGGCCTCTTCCGCGGCCCAACACAATCTGCAACCGAGCCCCTTGCCACCTATCTGTCGTCGCACTAGACTAGCGCTACTCAGCAGGAGGTGCGCCATGAAGCTCTCTATCTCCTACGAACGCTACCTGGATGCCGTGTGGGGCGGGTGGATCGGCAAATCCATCGGCGGCGCCATTGGCGCGCGCTTTGAGGGCCACAAAGGTTGGATCGAACTCGATCCCGCAGATTTCTTCCCCGAAACGATCCCGCCCAACGACGATCTCGACCTGCAAGTGCTGTGGCTCAAGGTGCTGGAGGAAAGGGGCGCCGCCCTCACCTCAGATGACCTGGCCACCGCCTGGCTGGAGCACTGCTGGTATCCCTTTAACGAGTACGGCATCTTTCGCCGCAACTGGCGTCTCGGCATTCACCCGCCCGATTCCGGGCGCTATGGCAACGCCTTTTGGGAGACCGGAGAGGGCTGCCCCATCCGCTCCGAGATATGGGGCTATGTCTTTCCCGGCGCGCCAGACCTGGCCGCCAGCTATGCACAGTTGGACGGCCAGCTCGATCACACCGAGCAGTCTGTGGGCGGCGAACGTATGTTCGCCGCCATGGCCGCCATGGCCTTTTTCGTCAGCGATATGCGCCGCTTGCTGGAGATGAACCTGCACCATTTGCCCACAGGCACACCCATCGAGCGATTGAGTCGCGCTGCCATCGCCGCCTACGATGAGGGGCTCACCCTGCGCCAGGCGCGCGAGCGGCTGTTGACCCTGGAGGGCGTGCCCGAAGCCTGCGATGCGCAGATCAATGCGCCCTTTACCATTCTGGGGTTGCTCTATGGCGGCGGCGATCTGCAAGAGACATTGCTCTGCGCGTTGCGTTGTGGCTATGACACCGATTGCACCCTGGCCACCGCTGGCGCGTTCATCGGGCAGATTCTGGGCGCAACGCGCATCCCGGATAACCTCAAGGGACCCATCGGAGACCAACTGGTGATGGGCATCTCCTATCATCGCGCAGAGATGACCCTCGCGGCTCTGGCCCGCGACACCGCGCGCGTCGGCGCGCTGCTCTGCGGGGCCGCTGGTGGCGCCGTCAATGGCGCCTGCGAGGTCACAGGCTATCCAACGCTGACGCCGCTGCCCCAGCCCTCGCCAATGCCGCGCCTGCAAGTGACCTACCAGGGGCTGCCCTGTGCGGCGCCCGGCGAGGCGCTGGCGGTGCAGATTCATGTCAGCGGGCCGCTGCCCCCCACGCCCCAGCCCCTGTCACTACAAGCGCCCGAGGGCTGGGCTTGCCTGCCAAACAGCGTGCAGGTGTCTGCCGCTCAGCGAGACGCCACCTTCCATCTGCGCCTGTCAGAGCGGGCGCCCACGCTGCCGCAGGCCAACCTGTTCACACTGCGCCTGGGCGCCATCGCGCACACCTTTGGCGTGGCGGGCGCCGGCCTGTGGCGCTTCTTGGGCGTCTATTTCGACCCTCTACCCCCGGAGGGTGACGCCCTGGCGCGACAGCGCCGCATGAACCACCACTTTATCACGGCAGGCAAAGACTATACCGCGGGCGCCGATGCTGACGCGCTCTATGCCTATTGGTCGCGCGTGCTGGGCCGCCCGGCAATGCTCGTCTCGCGTGAAAACGAGATCGACCTGGCCCAGGTGTCCGGGCTGCAAGGCGCCTGCGTGGCCTATTTCGACCGCACCATCCTCTCGCCCGACGCACGCGAGGTCTACCTGGTCATCGGCAACACCGACGGTTTTCGCCTGCGCCTCAATGGCATAGACCTGGCCGCCACCGATGAGCGGCTCCCCTGGACACCGTTCAACAACGTGATCTCTGCGCGGCTACAGGCCGGGGCCAATCATCTCTGGCTGGAGCTGGCGCGGCGCAGCGACCAGATGCGCTTTACCCTGGGCATCCGCCAGCGCCGCGAACGCGACGGGGCCAACCAGAACGACTGGTGCACAGACCTGGCCGACGCCAACCCGCTACTCGGCTGAGCGGCAAACCAAACGAGGGAGCCGCTGAGGCTCCCTCGCACCTGGCGGTGGAGAAAAAACGCTACAGGTCGTACTTCCAGATCAGCCCGCCCAGGCTGAGGGCATACAGCGCGCCAGAGCCCTCCTCGCCCACATGGACGATGCTGATAAAGCTCTCGGCTGCCAGCCCGTCAGAAAAGCGCTCCCAGGTGCGGGCTGCGTCGATAGACTGATAGATGCCGTTGCCCGTTGCAGCCAGCACGATGCCGTCGCCATCCAGCTCGCCCAACACCAGCACGCCGAGGGTGTTGGCGCCGTTGGGGTCCACCTTGGTGCTGATCCAGACATCCTTGGCGCGGCGCAGCGGGCGCAGGCAGTATGGCCCGGTGGCCAGCACGGCCTGCGAGGCCGCGTCTTGGGTGACGCCGCGAGGCATGGCGACATCCACCCAGCGCGCATCGGTGACCTGCGTCGTAAGCTGCTTCCAGTCGGCCCCGCCATTGGTCGAGCGCCACAGCACAACCCGTGGCTGCAGGTTGGCCGTCTCGCCCTGAGCCGAGCCCAGATAGACGGTGTGATCCGCAGCAAACGTGGGCGAAGGCGCGATGACCAGTATCTCTTGCGCCAAACACGGCGAGGCGACCTTTTGCCAGGTGCGGCCGTCATCGTCGGTCTTGAACAGCTCGCCCTCATCCGTTCCGGCCCAGCCAACGCCCTCTGCCGAAAGACCCAGCGCCTGCACGCCACTTTGCGGCAACACGACCGCCCAGGTGGCGCCATCCTCGCTACGCAACAGGCCCTGCACCTGGCCGGCAACCAGCACCGAGCCATCGGGGCGTGGCGCCAGCGCGGTGAGAGGCAAGGCCCCTTCGAGGCCGGGAAGCGACTGCCAGTTCAGCGCCTGAGGGTCTGCCATCCACACGCCTTCTTGGGGGCCCATGGCGTAGAGCCTGCCGCCCATCTCAAGCAGCCGCGCAAAGCCACGTGCGTTGATGCCCTCGGCGGCCGCCGCCCAGGTGGCCCCGCCATCGGCAGAGCGGTAGATGCCGGCATTGTGCATGCCAGCCAGCACGAGTCGATCATCGCCAGCCAGCGAGAGCACCACACCTGGCAGCTCGACAACCAGAGCCCAGCTCTCGCCCCGGTCAGTCGAGCGGTGCACAGCGCTGCCTACGCCTGCCAGCATGATGCCGCTCACGTCGAAATCGTGCGACAGCCACAGGCAATTGACCGGACCGGCCCCCAGTGACTCTACCAACACCTCCCAGCTGCGCCCACCATCAGTCGAGCGCCACAGCGCGCCGCCCTCGGCGCCTGCATAAATAGTCCTATCCTGGTCAAAGGCCGGGCTGATGGCCAGCACATCGATCGGGTCGTCATCGGTCAGCAGATCGGTCTCGCGCCAGGCGCGCCCGCCGTTGCGCGAGACAAAGACGCCGCCCAGAGTCGCCGCGAACATGATCTCGCGTTGTGACCAGTCGGGGGCCACGGCCAGGGCCAGCACGGTGTCGTCATCCAGCCCAAAGCTCGAATCTTCCCACACATCGCCCGAGCTGCGCGACACCAGCAACCCACCGCCATCGGTGCCCGCAAAAACGGTGCCGTCTTTGCCAAAGTTGGGCGAGGTCGCCATCGCAGTGACGGTGGCCCTCCCCTCGCTAGGCACCATGCCCTGCTCCCAAGAGCGGCCATAGTCAAAGGATGAGAACAGCCCGCCGCCCAGCGCACCCGCAAAGAGAGCGCCGGTGGGCGCCGCCACAATGGTGCTGAGCAACGGCGTAGACAGGCCCGCGAGCCCTTGCTTCCAGGTCTCTCCGTCGCGGCTCACATATACGCCACAACCGGTGACCGCCCAGTACAGCCGCACATCTGCCTGGGCAGAAGCGGCCACGCCAAACACGGTGCCGCCATCGGTGATCGGGCCCAGAGAGGTCCACAACCGTTCTTGAACGCTAGTGCTCATGGCGTAAAACTCTCCTGCGGTTTGCGGTGAAGAACCAGAGCGTCGGTTGTCAGCAGCATCATGGCGCCACTGACGCCCTGCTGCAGCGCACGCTTGGCCACCAGGGCGGCATCGGCGATGCCCTCTTCGATCATGCTGGCAAAGCGCCTCTGCTGAACATCATAGCCATGCCCAAACCCGAGGCGCTGGCTCTCAGCGATCACGATGGGAGGATGCATGCCGGCGTTCTCGGCGATACGCCGCATGGGCTCTTCGAGCACCCGCTCGACCACCAGAGCGCCAAGACGCTCATCGCCTTCTAGCGCCAGGGCTTTGACGGCGGGGATGCAGGCCAGATAGGCTGCGCCGCCGCCGGGCACAATGCCCTGCTCCATGGCGGCATCCACCGCCTTCATGGCCTCTTCGGCCAGCGCCGTCAGCGCTTTGCGCTCCTGGCTGGTCAGCGCGCCAATGCGCAGTTCACCAATGCCCCCAGAAAAGTGCGACAACAACGTGCGAAGTAATTCGCGTTCTTCCGGATCGTGAGAGCCACGCAGTTTCTTTTGCAGTTCGCGGCGACGCTCGGTGACGAGGGCGCGATCTCCCCGCCCGCCAGCGATGGTATAGTGCTCGCGCGTCACAGTCACGCGATCAGCGCGACCCATGTCACCGAGCTGGATATCCATCTCCGACCAGCCACCTTTGTCATCCACCATCTTGGCGCCGGTCAAAAGGGCGATATTCTGAAAGGCGCCGCGGCGCTCGTCGCCCACCGGCTTGAGCTCTGTTGCACAAGACTTTATGATGCCGCGTTCGTTGTTCGCCACCAGCATGCTGAGCGCCTTATCGCTCATGCCACGCACGGCAAAAAAGACCTCCTTGCCGCCAGCGTTGGCCACCTGCTCCAGGATCCTCTGAACCGCCTCGGTGGTTTCAAAGCGCATCTCGCCGACGACGATATAAGGGTCGTCGAGCACAGCGATGCGACGCTCCTGATCGGTGATGAGGTAAGGCGACAGGTAGCCACCGCGAAACCGCGCGCCCTCGTGATAGACACGGTCATGGTAGGTGGCCACATAAGGCTCGATGACGATGGCGGCGTGCTCGCCCAGCACATCATACATCTCGCCCAGTAGCTTGCCGATCTCGGCGTCGCCAATGGCGGCCCTGGCCACGGCGGCAATGCGATCCTCGCCCTCGAGCGGCGTCGCCATGCGCTCCAGCTCCTGGAGGACGACGGCCAGCGCCTTTTCGATGCCGCGGCGCATGATCATCGCGTTGGCTCCGGCGGCGATGAGCTTTTGCATCTCACGCGCCGTAGCCTGGGCGATCACCGCCGTGGTGGCGCTGCCATCGCCCACCGCCTCGCGCATGTGCCAGACGATGTGTCTCATCATCATGGCGCCAACGTCTTCAGAGCGATCAGGCAGTTGCAGAATGCGCCGCGCAATGGTGGCAGCGTCTTTGAGCAGTTCGGTCTCGGTGGAGGTTGGGCGCTGGTTGGCGATATGGCCCCCAATGGGCCTCAGCGTCAATGAAACAAGATGGCCGATAGAGTTGAATCCGCGCAGCATGCTGACGCGACAGTCTTCTCCGAGAATCAAGTCCGGTTTAGGCATAAGCGACCTCGTCGTAGCCTCCTTGGAACCAGTCTGGCACGGAGTCTGCCCGCGAGTATACCATCATTGACAAGACCCACCAATCTAGGCCAAAACGCCTAGAGGGCAGGGCGAACGCATCTAAATTGACCGGCTAGACAGAAGGGAGTTTGCTGGCTTATCCTGCCAGGCAGCATGACTT
>ENA-OSEO01003897-OSEO01003897.1-sediment-metagenome-genome-assembly--contig:-NODE-3897-length-16538-cov-7.649657_pt1 | contig 16538 bp, 12 predicted proteins | sample MGYA00237883_ERZ534232 | MGnify/ENA metagenome assembly ERZ534232 | reverse complement strand
GGATCTGCGTCAAATGGGAGCACCGCTTGAAAAGAAATTTACCCAGCTTTTACCGGAGGATATTGATAAAGTTGCCCAAACACTGCATACCTGGCAACAGAAGAAAGCGGAAACAAAATATAAGAATATCCCGGAGTTTTGTTACTCGGCAAACATTGAAGAAGTCCGGAATAAAGACTATTCACTCGTGCCAAGCAAATACATTGAGTTTGTGAACCGGGATGAGAATATTGACTTCGATGAGAAAATGAAAGCTTTGCAAGCCGAATTCGCTGAATTACTCCAGGTAGAAGAACAGTCGAAAAAAAAATTGTTGAATGTGTTCAAGGAATTGGGTTACGAAATAAAGCTCTAAAGTGGTCGAATTCGACCACCTTAGAATTTAAATATGGCATAATCGCCATAATTTCAAAAAATAAAAAATGAAAGGGAATAAAAAAATAAATGTACAAGGTAGCGAAATAGCTGTTTTTCGAAGCGAGGAGCAGGACTATATATCATTAACCGATATTGCTAAATATAAAACAGATGACACCAGTGCAGTTATAGCAAATTGGATGCGAAACCGCAATACTATTGAGTTCTTAGGGCTTTAGGAGACTTTGTATAATCCGGATTTTAAACCCCTCGAATTCGATGGGTTTAGAAATCAGGCTGGATTAAACGCGTTTACACTTTCGCCTCAAAAATGGATAAATACAACAAAATTGCCATTAATCAAATGAAAATACTGTTGCAGGAAAATATAGGGGAAATTCTGTCAGGTAAAAATGGGAAAAAGGATGAGTGATTATAAACCAATAGGAGATTACATTGAACTGGTTGATGAGCGGAACAAAAACTTAAAGATTGATACGCTTTTAGGTCTTTCCATTAACAAGGTTTTTATTCCTTCAGTGGCGAATACGGTGGGAACCGATATGGCCAATTATAAAATCATTCGCAGACACCAATTTGCCTGCAGTATTATGCAGGTAAGGCGCGATAAAAAAATGCCTGTTGCTCTTTTACAGGATTTTAATGAAGCCATCATTTCACAAGCCTATCCGGTTTTTAAAGTGAAAGATAAAAACGAAATTTTACCGGAATATTTAATGATGTGGTTTTCTCGTGCTGAGTTTGACCGCGAAGCGTGCTTTTATGCAGTGGGTGGTGTTCGCGGGAGTCTGGAATGGGAAGACTTCTGTGAAATGAAACTCCCGGTCCCGGACATTGAAAAGCAGCGCGAAATTGTAGCCGAATACAACATCGTTAAAAACCGCATTGCGCTAAACAACCAACTCATTCAAAAACTTGAAGAAACCGCACAGGCCATTTATAAGCAATGGTTTGTGGATTTTGAATTCCCCGATGAAACCGGCAATCCTTATAAAAGTTCCGGTGGTAAGATGGTTTGTAATGAGGAGTTGGAGAAGGAGATTCCGGAGGGATGGAAAAAGGGTAAACTATCAGATATTGCAAATATAATAATGGGACAATCGCCTAACGGAGAAACATATAATAAAGATGGAAATGGAATGATTTTTTATCAAGGAAGAACTGACTTTGGATTCAGATTTCCTTCTGTCACTTCCTACACTACACAACCCAAAAGAAAGGCATTAAAAAATGATGTTCTTATTAGTGTTAGAGCACCTGTTGGCGATTTAAATATTGCTATAGAAAATTGTGCAATTGGTCGTGGTGTAGGAGCACTAAGAAGTAAATTAAAATGCAATTCGCATTTATTTTATACACTTCAAAATTTGAAATCACATTTTGACATTTCGGAAGGTGAAGGTACCATTTTTGGTTCAATCAATAAAGATGATTTACACAATATGGAAGTAGTTTATTCTGAAAATGAAATAAAGGAATTTGACAAAATCACTCTACCAATTGATAATTGCATCAAAAATCACAGCATTCAAAACCAAAAGCTAATGGAACTGAAAGCTTTACTTTTTTCAAAAATGACTACAATTAAAACTGAAAAAGTTACTATAAATGAACTCTGAAGAAATAAAAAAAATAATTGAAAGTTGCCATTTAAACTTTCTGATTGGTTCAGGAGCGTCTAAACCTTTTCTTGAAACATTAGGTGTTATTGAGGAAATGTTGACGGATTTGTCAGAAAGAGAAGACAATGACGAAAAGATTATAATTGAGGCTTCTATCAAAAAATATTATTTTGATGAAGCAATCAGAGGTAACCTGGAAATCTTTATGGGAACCTCTGATATATTAAAAGAAACAAAAAAAGCATATCATCAATTTATTAATGCTATCAATACCATTCTTGTTAAACGAAAAAGCAATTTAGTCTCGAAGCAGGTCAATATTTTTACAACGAACATGGATCTTTTTCTGGATTATACAATAGAAGAACTGGGTTTGGTTTATAACGACGGATTTTCGGGTAAGATGAATCCAAAATTTGGAACTGAGCACTTTCATAATTCAGTAAGGAAGACAAGCACACATTATGAGTATCAATCAGAAATGCCTTTGTTTAATATCTTCAAGCTACATGGTAGTTTGGATTGGAAAATAGACAATAATACTATTCTATACGATAAAAATTTAGAAATCCTCAACAAGGTCAATAACATAGAAATCCCCGAAAAAATTCTTGTTAATATCGATTATGAAGATAAAGACGGTGAATGGTGGTATCATACAATTGATGGTATGTACAAATTGGTAAAAAAAGAAAAGATTAAACTTCAGAATGAGCATCAAGAATTTTTTGAAGCTTACAATCAATTTGTTATGATAAATCCTACTAAAAAAAAATTTAAAACAACTACCCGGGATTTAACTTTCTATGAGTTGCTTCGCATGTTTTCCAATCATTTAGAAAGGGAGAATTCAGTTTTGTTTGTAATTGGATTTTCCTTTGCCGACGAGCATATTAGGGAAATAACAAAAAGAGTCGCTGCGGCTAACCCTACTTTATTAATTGTAATTTTTGCATTTAATAAGGAATCAAAGGAGAACATAAAAGATTTACTTCCAAAGCGTTCCAACATAAAGATTATTTATGATGAAGAAGACAAGATTAAATATACTTTGGATCGAATCAATGCTGAATATTTTATCAAGCTCGCTAAAGAATTAGAAAATTAGGCGCTTTATGAGCAATCTAAAAATAGAATTAGAATCAATACTTAAAATAGGCAAAGTAACTTCTGTAAAAGGACGTTACGTGGAGATACTTGTGGATAAAAGTAAGAACACATCTCACCTGCTATATAATGGAGAGATAATAAAAAATGTTTCAGTAGGAAGTTATGTAAAAATTTCAAAAGGATTTGAGGAACTTGTTGGAAAAATAGACGGTGAATTTGTTGTTGAAGATAAGTTAGTTGAAAACAAAAAATATTTACATGAAAAGGAAAGAATCAAGCGTATTTTAAACATTAGTTTGCTTGGGTATTTTGAAAAGAAAAAATTCAAACAGGGGATTAAGGAACTTCCTTTAATCGAGAATGAATGTTATTTATTAACGCAAACAGAATTTGACAGGGTACACAATTTTATTAAGGAAATAAATGGAGTTGAAGATATCCCGATTAAGATTGGAAACTTAGCCAGCGAAAAAGGGAAAAGTATCAAAGTTGGAATAAATAGTTTATTTGCAAGTCATATAGGTATTTTTGGTAATACAGGAAGCGGAAAATCATATACATTGGCAAGTTTGTATCATTCTCTATTTAACAAATATCAGGAGAAAGAAGGTTTTCGAAATAATGCAAATTTTATCTTTTTTGATTTTAATGGGGAATATTCATCAGGCAATTGTCTATCTACGAAAAAAGTTGTATTTAACTTATCGACAAGAAAGAAATCAGATAAGATTGAGAAAAAGAACAAATTACCAATTAACGAGAATCGGCTCCTCGACGTTGATTTATTATCAATATTGGCAAGTGCAACCGAAAAAACACAAAAACCTTATTTAATAAGAACAGTTAAGTTTTATAAACGATTACACGAGTCAGATAATCCTCTCGATTTTTTTAGAAACATGGTAAAAAAGAAAATCCGGCAAGTCTTAGAAATGGCCAATAAGGATAAAGCACTTGCTTTAATTGATTACTTAATTTCCATTTTAGGAGATGAGGAAACACATAAATCATTATTTGAAGCGGTCGAATGGAATAACAAAAACGATCATTTTATGCCTAAAGGAGGCCCAAGTAGACAACTCACCAGAGAAGAAATTGAAGAAACTTCTTTGTATGAAGCATCTGATGAATATGAATTCCCACCTAATGTACTTAACAAGATTGTAGATTTTCTTTATTTACAATTAATTTTTGACGTTTACAATGATAAAGTAATTTATGAACACATAGGTCCGGCGATTCATAAATTGCAGAGCAAAACACACGATTTAGAAAAGGTAATAGATTTCACCAGCGCGCATTCAAATATTTTTAAAGATGGCAATATCGTTTTGATTAATCTAAATGATTCGAATATCGATATTAAAAAAATCATTCCGCTTGTTCTAACAAAAAATATTTACGAAAAACAAAAAAAGAAATATAAAAAAGACAACACCCGATTTCTAAATATTGTAATAGACGAAGCTCATAACATATTATCTTATACTTCAGAAAGAGAAAGTCAAACTTGGAAGGATTATAGGTTAGAAACATTTGAAGAAATAATAAAAGAGGGCAGGAAGTTTGGTGTTTTTCTTACAGTTGCAAGCCAGCGACCTTCTGATATCTCAAGTACAATAATTTCGCAATTACATAATTATTTTCTGCATCGGCTCATTAATAATAAAGATATTGAGGCCGTTGAAAGAACGATTTCATACTTAGATAAGGTATCATTTGATGCTTTACCAATTCTACCAACCGGGAGTTGTGTTTTAGCAGGATTAAGTGCGCAAGTGCCCGTTATTATTGAAATAGATAAAATTGAAAATGAGTTTGAACCTTACAATAAAACTATAAAACCAACAGACTTTTGGGAATAATTTTAAATACAAGCTTAATTCATATCTTGAAGAAATAAACCAAATATAGGCATTTGCATACCGATAAACATAAAAACTTTATTGTCGGAATAAAAGAGTTGGAAGAGAGGTTGGTTGAAAGGTTGGTAGAGAGCCGAAAAAAAATAGTAGAATTAATGACAAAACCAAGAATAGAAATACCAATTAAACGTCGCAAATAATTACTACATTTGCGACAAATAGTTATACTAATAGTATGCCTAACAGTACATATGATAAGATAGTTAAAAAAATTAGAGACTATAAATCACAACGTTTATTTTTTGTTGATGATTTTATTGATATTGCCAATTATAAGGCAGTAAGTAAAGCGCTGGAACGTCTTGTGGAAGATAAAGTACTTATTCGTGTAGCTACCGGTATTTATGCGCGATATAAAGTAGATCCAGTTTTGAGCGTTATGCTACCTACTACCGGGCAAATCGCCAAAGCCGTTGCCAAAAGAGATCATGCCCGTATTATTCCAACCGGTACTTATGCACTGAATGCTCTTGGTTTGTCAACCCAAATACCGTTGAATGTGGTTTACCTGACGGATGGAACTGCACGAAAAATTAAAGCCGGCAACAGAACGATTCAGTTTAAAAAAACAACTCCGAAAAACTTGACGGCAAAAGGGAAATTCAGCTCACTGGTTATTCAGGCATTAAAAGCCATTGGAAAGGATAAAGTAAACGAAAATGTGCGTAAAAAAATCCTGGAAATCCTGCGAAATGAAAAAACAAGGGAACTGGAACATGATATCAGACTGGCTCCGGAATGGATTAGAAAAATAATGAAAGAAGCTTTATCCGATAAAAAATGACAGGAAAACCACAAAAAAAAATTAGAACAGTCATTTACTAAATTTAAAACAGAGTATCAAATTTTAACTTGCAGAAATAAACCAAAAATAAGCATGAGCATACCTATAAACATAGAAACCTTATTGTCGGGCAAAATGGTGGAAGGTTCACCGGTTTTTGATACAGATGAACCGGACAGAAGATATTTTGTAACCGAAATTAAAATACATCCTGACTTTGCTATTGATGATGGTACTCCTGATGAAGAAAACAGAGGGTTGGTAGAAGGGTTGGTAGAAAAAGAAAGCGGTGGTTCAATGGAGGAAAATGGTGGTACAATGGGTGGTCAAATGGGTGGTCAAATTTCATTAACTACAAGACAAAAACAAATTGCAGTATTAATAAAAAATAATCCAAAAATTAGTCGAACCGAACTGGCTCAACAGCTGAAAATAAATGAATCCGCTATACAAAAACATTTAGGTGCATTAAAACGAAAAGGAGTCATATCAAGAATTGGAGGGACACGAGGTTACTGGCAAATTAATAAACCGATGATCCATGAGCAATGAAATTAATTGAAAAAAAATTAGAAAGACTATGCCCGAAAACCAAAATATAGAATACAAGCAAAGCTGGCACGATGATTACCTGAAATGGGTTTGCGGTTTTGCCAATGCCATTGGTGGTGTGATTTATATTGGGTTGGACGATGAAGGGAATGTAGTGCATCTGTCTGATTATGAAAGATTGCTGGAGGAAATACCCAATAAAATCCGTAACACCATGGGGATAATTTGCGATGTGCAGTTACATGACGAAAAGGGAGCAAAATACATCTCTGTTAAAGTCAATCCTTATTCGGTGGCCGTTTCGTTGCGGGGCAGATATTATTATCGTTCGGGCAGCACAAAAATGGAGCTCACCGGTGTAGAACTGAATGAATTTTTACTCAAAAAAGCAGGTAAAACATGGGATGATGTTGTTGAAGAAGGGGCAACCGTTAAAAACATTGATGAAGCAAGTGTTGCAAAGTTTATAGCAGACAGCCATGAAAAAGGCAGAATGCCCGATACAAAAGGTTTATCTACTTTTCAGATATTGGAAAAGCTAAAACTTACTGACGGGAAAAAGTTAAAACGTGCTGCCATTATTTTGTTTGGTAAAGAGCCCATGCGCTTTTATCCAAATATTCAGGTAAAAATTGGTCGTTTTGGCAAAGATGCTTCGGATTTAAGATTTCATGAAGTAGTTGAAGGTAACATTGTTCAAATGCTGCATGAAGTTCAGGTTCAGTTGAATTACAAATTTCTGACACGCCCGGTTGATTTTGAAGGTTTTCAGCGGGTAGAAAAAAACCAGTACCCCATTCAGGCATTGCGCGAAATGCTGTTAAATGCTTTGGTTCATCGCACCTATATGGGAGCAACCATTCAAATGCGGGTTTTCGATGATAAGCTTTCCATTTGGAATGAAGGCGGACTACCTCTCGGTTTAAGTCCTGAAGATTTGAAATCAGACCATAATTCCCGTCCACGTAACCCTATTATTGCAAATGCTTGCTTTTTTGCCGGTTATATCGACACCTGGGGGCGCGGCACACTTAAAATTATCAATTCGTGTAAAGAGGCCGGCTTGCCTGAACCGGAAATTAAAGAAATAAACGGAGGGCTTAGCGTAACACTTTTCAAAATACCTGAACCTCATATTTTAGATGACCTTCGGAATAACTTCGGAATAATTTCGGAAAGAATCCAAAAATCAAAAGACGAAAATATTCACTATTTACGCAGTATTTATGGGGACTTTACCGAATATTTAAATAAAGATTTGAGAATTACTTCGGAAAAGCTTCGGAAAAGCTTCGGGATAACTTCGGATAAAAAATTTACAAATCCAATTTATGCATTTCAGTTGATTGTACTATTCCCGGACATAACTGCTGAACAAATCGGTTCGATTCTTGGTGTTTCTCCAAGGTCTGCAGAAACATATATTAAGAAATTAAGGGAAGAGAAACTAATTGAGAGAGTTGGTGGAAAGAAAGAGGGTTATTGGAAAATAATTATACCAAAGGAATAATTATGAAATTCACCGAAGAAAAACTGGAACAAGCTTTTATTGAGGCAATAGGGGGTGAAGCATTCGATTATACTCCGGGTGCTCAAATCCGGGTTGAAAATGATAATGTAGTAGTTGAGCCCCAGGGAATTTACAGTTCCGCAAGCAGTGAAGTATTGATTAAATCCGACTTAAAAGCTTTTCTTTTAGATCAATATAAAGGTGAGGAAATTACCAAAGAGGAGGTAAACACCATAATCCGCGATTTAGAAAAACTTCCGGCTTCCGATTTATATGAAAGCAACAAAACCATCATGAAAAAAATTTCGGATGGTTATAACTTTAAACGGGAAGATCCTGAAAAGAAAGATTTCAGACTCTATTTTATCGATTATTCTGCCAATGATAATAATATATACAGAATTGTCAATCAGCTCGAAATCCAGGGCTTCGAAAGACGAATTCCAGATGTGATTTTATACATCAACGGACTGCCACTGGTGGTGATCGAATTTAAAAGTGCCATTCGGGAAGAAGCTACGATTTACGATGCATATATCCAGTTAACCGTCCGTTACAAACGCGATATCCCTGAGTTATTCAAATACAATGCTTTTTGTGTTATCAGCGATGGAGTTAACAACAAGGCAGGATCTTTTTTTGCATCTTATGAATATTTTTATGCCTGGCGCAAAATTGCCGGAAACGAAAATGAGGTAGATGGAATATCTTCACTATATACTTTGATTCAGGGGATGTTTAACCGGAACCGGCTTCGCGATATTATCCGTAATTTTATATACTTCCCCGACAGTTCAAAAAAGGATATAAAGGTTGTTTGTCGCTATCCGCAATATTACGCAGCGCGGAAAATTTTCGGAAATATAAAACTGCATCAGCGTCCGGAAGGTGACGGAAAGGGAGGAACCTACTTCGGGGCTACCGGCTCAGGAAAAAGTTTCACCATGCTTTTTTTAACCCGGCTGCTAATGAAAAGCGCCAGTTTCTCCAGTCCTACAATCATATTGATTACCGACCGGACGGATTTGGATGATCAACTGGCACAGGATTATTTTGTAAACGCAAAAAAGTATATCGGGGATGACACTGTAATCAGTGTAACAAGCAGAAAACATCTCCGGAAACTTTTACAGGGACGGAATAGCGGAGGTGTTTTTCTGACAACGATCCATAAATTTACTGAGGACACAGAGCTTTTAACAGAACGTTATAATATCATCTGCATTTCAGATGAGGCACATCGCAGTCAGACCAACCTGGATCAAAAGGTACGCGTAACAAAAAACGGAGTAAAAAAGACCTTCGGATTTGCCAAATACCTGCACGATTCTTTGCCCAATGCTACCTATGTCGGCTTTACCGGTACACCAATTGACTCTACGCTTGATGTTTTTGGAGAGGTGATTGATTCATATACTATGACAGAATCGGTTAAAGATGAAATAACCGTCCGGATCGTTTATGAAGGTCGTGCCGCTAAAGTTTTACTGAACAACAGCAAATTGCAGGAGATTGAAAAATTTTATGAGCAATGCGCTGAGGAAGGAACCAATGAATACCAAATAGAAGAGAGTAAAAGGGCGATGGCAAATATGAATGTCATTCTTGGTGATCCTGACCGGCTGCAATCCATAGCTGAAGATTTCATCGGACACTATGAAAAACAAGTGAGCGAAGGTGCCTCTGTAAAAGGAAAAGCGATGTTTGTTTGCAGCAGCAGGCCTATTGCCTGGGAGTTGTACAAAAAAATTGTAGAGTTGCGTCCGCAGTGGCTGGAAGTAAAAATGTATGAAACTGTCTGCGCCGTAGCTTCGGCAGGCAGGGAAGACGCTGATTTAACAGATAAAGAAAAGCGGGAAATCAAACCCATGGAACGCATAAAAATGGTAATGACCCGCGATAAAGACGATGAAGAAGAATTATATAATTTGCTGGGCGATAAAAAATACCGGAAAGAGTTGGACCGGCAGTTCAAAAACAAAAAATCGAATTTTAAAATAGCCATTGTTGTAGATATGTGGTTAACCGGTTTCGATGTTCCAGTGCTTGACACAATGTATATCGACAAACCGGTTCAGCGACACAACCTCATTCAAACCATTTCGCGCGTCAATCGTAAAGTGGAAGGCAAAAACAAGGGCTTGGTGGTTGATTATATCGGAATCAAAAAGCAGATGAACCTGGCTCTTGCTTATTATAATAAAACGGATCAAAACAATTTTGAAGACATTGAACAATCGGTTGTGGTTGTTAAAGACCACCTGGATTTGCTCAATAGAATTTTTCATAAATTCGATAACGGTCCCTATTTTAGGGGAACTCCGCTGCAGCAACTGAATACACTTAATATGGCAGCAGAATTTGTGCAGGTTACCAACGAGCTGGAAAAGCGATTTATGCATCTGGTAAAACGGTTAAAAGCTGCTTATGATATTTGCTCCGGAAGTGAAGAAATCAGTCAGGCTGAAAGAGATCTTATACATTTTTACCTGGCGGTACGTTCTATCGTATTTAAGCTAACAAAAGGAGACGCTCCGGATATTGCACAGATGAATGCCAAAGTCAGCGAAATGATTAAAGACGCATTGCAGAGTGACGGAGTTGAGGAAATATTTAAACTGGGAGATGATAAACAGAAGGAGTTTGATATTTTTGATGATGATTACCTGGCAAAAATTGAAAAAATCAAGCTTCCAAATACCAAAATCAAATTATTGCAACAACTTCTTGCAAAGGCAATAGATGACTTTAAAAAGGTAAATAAAACAAAAGGAACAGACTTTTCGAAGAAGATGAAAGCGCTTGTTGATAAATACAACGAGCGCAGAGAGGCAGATATTTTAAGAAGTGAAGTGCTGGAAGATTTTACCAATGAAATTATTGATTTATACCACGCTTTGAAAAAAGAGAAGGAATCATTCAATGAGCTGGGCATTGACTTTGAAGAGAAAGCTTTTTACGACATATTGAAATCGCTGGCTCATAAATATGATTTTGAATACCCGGAAGATAAACTGATTTACCTGTCGAAAGAAGTTAAAAATGTGGTGGATGATAAAGCCAGATATACCGACTGGAGCAAGCGCGCCGATATAAAAGCAGAATTAAAAGCAGATTTAATTATTCTCCTTGCAGATAACGATTATCCTCCGGTTGATCGTGATGAGGTCTATAAAGAGATTTTTGAGCAAGCCGAAAATTTTAAAAATATCAGAATTATAAAGTGCCGGGATGATTCATACGAGGAACTTTATGGAGTCCCTTATGGTCATTTGATTTACTTATTATATAGTCTTTTATGCTGTCAATACTTTACTCTTTGCATTTAAAACTTTCACCGATGAGTATTGAAATTAGTTCTTAATCATATAGCTTTCAGCCAGAATTGTTGTCTGTACTTTCCGGAATAAGGTAAGATTATTAATAAAATATGGGTAATATTATTTTGTTTATAAAATAAAAAAATGCTATTTTTGTTTTGAGTATAAAATAAAAATACATTAATTTTGTATTATATGTAAAATACAATGATCTATGAATAAGAATATTCTTAAAGCGGTTATTGCTGACAATCAGACAGAAGTTCCTAAATACAAATTAATTCCCCGAAATTTTACTTTTGAGGAATTTGGCAATTATGTTTTTGCCGGTATCCGGCGGGCAGGAAAATCCTATTTGCTCTATCAACGAATGCAACAATTGTTAACACAGGGAATAATGTGGGATGAGATGCTCTATATCAATTTTGAGGATGAACGTTTGACAGGTATGGCTGCGGAGCATCTAAACTTGTTGTTAGAGGTTCATTTGGAAATGTTTGGGAAAAAACCAATTCTGTTTCTCGATGAGATACAAAATATTCCGGGTTGGGAAAAATTTGCCCGCCGCATGGCTGACACCAAACACCGGGTGTATATAACGGGGAGCAATGCCAAAATGCTGAGTCAGGACATTCAGTCGACCCTGGGAGGACGCTATATCCCCGTCGATGTTTATCCATACGATTTCATGGAGTTTTTGGCGGCAAACAACATTAATATTACTGAAAACTCCTTATTATCCACAGAAGATAAAGCAGAAGTTCTGAGAAAGTTCAACGACTATTTTTACTTTGGGGGATTTCCCGAAGGGGCGGAACTTTCAGCGAAAAGAGATTATTTGACAAGTGTTTACCAAAAGATCTTTTTAGGAGATATTGCGGCCCGTCATGCAGTAGAAAATACCTTCGCACTGCGGATATTGTTTAAAAAACTGGCCGAAAGTATAAAACAGCCTTTGTCGTATACCCGGATAGCAAATATCATATCATCTGCCGGGGCAAAAGTGGGCACAAATACAATTATCAACTATATTGAATATGCTAAAGATGCCTGGCTTATAAATCCAATACAAAATATTGCAGGTAAACTGGTGGATAAAGAAACTAATCCTAAGTATTATTATACCGATAACGGCATTTTGAACCTCTTTCTGGTGGATGGAAATACCTCTCTGCTGGAAAATATGGTTGCAATATATCTTTTACGTAAATACGGACGCAATGATTCTGTTTATTTTTATAACAAAAAAATTGAAGTCGATTTCTATATACCTGATGCCGGCATGGCTATTCAGGTTTGTTATGATCTTGACAACAGCGTCGGCACTTTTGACAGAGAGGTGAAAGCATTATTGAAAATTACAGAAGTATTGGAGTGTCGTCATTTATTAATCATAACACGGGATGCGGAACAGATGTTGGAGATTGGTGGGAAAAAGATTGAAGTAATCCCTATATGGAAATGGCTGCTAAATTTATAAAGTGATGAGACTTACTCTTCAGGCTAACTTGCTCCCTAAAAGATATTTTAAATAATCCCTGAATTGTAGCAATTAGTGCAACTCCAATAAATTTCATCCAGATCTCTATTCATCGCATTTCAATCTCCCTATGGCAGTTTTCCCTAAAACACCGAATGCAGGTTGCAAGATCATTTTTTGCTTCTTCGGTAAAATAGAGGATATAGGTCATAGACTTTCAAGAAATTGGCTGAGTTATTCTTCCGTTTCTATTTGTGTCATCATTCCTTCCGGTACCTGCATTATTGAACTGTCTATTTTGTCAAGAAATCCCCGGATTAAAGTAGATATCTTGGTCATCAACCGGAGTCAAAGTCAAAGGTAGCTTTATAACCCCCAACTGACAAACATGCAATCTTCAATTAATAGAGAAAGTACCTCACTAAGATTCATAACAACCTCATCAATTTCAAAGGAAGAAAAATACTGCCCTGACCTCCGGACAAGCCCGGATGGATTGAAAAAAAATTAAATAGCTTATAAACATAAATTTTCACAAAAAATAAAATACTACCTGGAAATTCTCTTTTATATTGGACATAATTTTGTATATTTGATAATTGTTCGCTACATTTTTTCATTCTGTTACGCCACTCTGTAAGTGGCATATTTATATGATTATTAACCTAATCTGATTTTCACTGATGAAAAGATTTATTGTATTCTCTTTACTTGGTGCAATCCTGTTGATTCTCATATTGTTAAAGATATTCGCGAATGCGAGTAAAGACAAATTAACTATCTCTCAAACTGTTCAGCAGCCGGTGCAGGCAGAATGCATTGTTGCTGATAATACCCTGGCGGAATTTTCATACACGGCAGTTGGCAAAATCAGAGCAAATGAAAGAGTGGAATTGGTCAGTGAAATCTCCGCAAGACTTGTCTCCATTCATTTCCTTGAAGGAAGCAAAGTAAAAAAAGGAGATTTGCTGTTTCACCTGGATGATTCCGAATGGAAAGCCGAACTATCAAAACTAAAGGCAAAACTTGACCTGGCAAGGGAAACCGAAGAGAGAAATGTACAATTACTGAAATCGGGTGGGATCAGCCAGCAGGTTTTTGATGAAATGGTCAGTCAGCGGAAAATTCTTGAGGCGGAAGAACAGATCCTTAATGTTAAAATCGAAAAAGCCAATATTCGTGCACCTTTTGACGGATTTACCGGTATCAGAAATGTCAGTGAAGGTGCATTCCTGTCACCCGGAACTGTATTGACGGTTATAGAAGACCTGAGTAGACTAAAACTGGAATTTACCGTACCTGAAGTATATTCATCTACTATAAAAAAAGGGCACAAGGTCAGCTACAGGACTGAAGGGATTCCGGGTCTCCATGATGCAATTATTGAAGCTTTCGATCCCTCGGTAAATGAAACTACCGGCAATTTCCAGGTACTTGCGCTCGTAAAAAAACCTGACCCTGCCCTTAAAGCAGGTGTCGCAGTGAGTATAGACATCCTGACCACAAGTCCGGCCCCCGCACTGTTTATTCCTACGCAGGCACTTGTACCGGTGGCAGGTGGATATAACGTCTTTGCCCTTGAGCATGGGAAAGCTTCTGTCAGAAAAGTTACCACCGGGATCCGCTCCGATAAGACAGTAGAAATAGTAAACGGAATAGATTCCGGTGATACTATCCTGATTACCGGATTTATGAGAGTCAGACAAGGGTCCCCTGTGAAAATTGTAAAAATCCGTTAACATGAGCCTCTCTTCTACCTGCATTGAACGCCCGGCGCTGCCTGTGGTTCTTTCTCTGCTCTTGCTTATTGCGGGAGCAGTTGGTTTCGTATCCCTGCCGGACAGGGAGTATCCCGAAATGGATCCTCCTATCGTTAATGTCACAACATTATATACCGGAGCCAATGCCGAGGTTATCCAGGCACAGATTACCGAGCCCCTGGAACAGATGATCAGTGGTATTGAAGGTATCAGAACGATCTCCTCTTCATCTTCTGAACAATCGAGTGTAATAACCGTGGAGTTTAACCTTGGGGATGACCTGGAAAGAGCCACAAATGATGTCCGTGACCGTGTATCAAGGGCCATCCGGTTTTTGCCCAAGGATGCCGATCCGCCTATAGTAGAAAAACTGGATGCCAATTCAAATCCTATTATCTTTGTTATTGTAGATAGTGAAGAACACGATATATTGGAAATTAATGATGTGGTTGACAGATATCTGAAAGACAGGTACCAGACCATTCCCGGTATTGCAGGGATCAAAATCTTTGGCGAGAGAAAATACGCTATGCGCCTATGGATGAATCCGGAAAAAATGCAGGCTAAAGGTATCACCTCCACAGATGTCCAACAGGCAGTTATCCGGGAAAACCAGGAAGCCCCCTCAGGAAGGATAGAAGGAGAAAACACCGAACTAAGTATTCGCACATTGGGGTTGCTTACTACACCTGAATCATTCAATAATCTTATTATTAAAAATGTAAATGGAGAAATAATAAGATTCAGCGAAATAGGGCATGCTGTTCTGGGATCCGAAAATGAAAGAACTATCTGTAAGGAATTCCTGAATCCGTCTATAGCTATCGGAGTAATTCCCCAGCCCGGGGCGAATACAATTGAAATTGTTGATGAATTCTACAGGAGAAGCGAACTGATAGCAAAGGAAATGCCACCCGGGTACAATGTCTTTGTAGGTTTTGATTTTACTGCTTTCGAAAGAAAATCTGTTAAAGAGGTACAGGAGACACTTATCATGGCTTTTGTTCTTGTGGTTTTGATCATTTTCCTTTTTTTAAGGGACTGGCGATCGACAATCATACCGGTAACTGCAATTCCTATCTCCATCGTCGCTACCTTCTTTATTATGTGGATAGGGGGGCTCTCCATCAATGTACTTACCCTGATGGGACTGGTTTTGGCTATTGGTCTGGTTTGTGATGATGCCATTGTGGTCCTCGAAAATATCTACTCAAAAGTAGATGCCGGATACAAACCTAAAAGTGCAGCCCTTAAAGGAAGCAAAGAGATCTATACAGCCATCATCTCAACTACTGTAACACTGGCAATGGTTTTTATCCCCGTTTTATTTCTTCAGGGCTTAACAGGAAGGCTCTTCCGGGAATTCGTAATTGTTGTAGCCGGCGCAGTGCTGATCTCAGCTTTGGTTGCACTAACCCTTTCCCCCATGATGGGATCAAAGGTACTGACTGCACAGCATCATCTCAATTTCAACCGGATATACAGGATCACGGAACCATTTTTCATCAATCTGAACCGGGGATACCGTTATTCTCTGGCAGCATTCATGAAACATAAATGGACAGTCTGGCCTGTTCTCGTTATCCTGATATTTCTTATCGGACTACTCTGGAAAAATCTTCATAAAGAACTTGCGCCGCTTGAAGACAGATCCAATATCCGCATTAATGCACTCGGACCTGAGGGTTCTTCTTTTGAATTCATGGAAAAATATATGGACCAGCTCAGTCAGTATGTCATTGATTCGATTCCCGAAGCCACCAGAAACCTGTCGCTTGTGTCACCAGCTATGAATAATATCGAACCTGCCAATAAAGGAATTCATCTTATCTATTTAAATGAACCTCAGGACCGGGAAAGATCTCAGTCTGAAATATTTCAGAAACTGGCAAAAGATATTCAGTCTGTTACCGGCATAGGTATCTATCCCTTTGAGCCTCCTACCATTGGCAGTCGCTTTGGAGGACAGCCACTTCAATTTGTAATCCAGTCTCCTTCCTTTGATTCCTTAAAGCAGATCCCTCAAATCCGCAAATAAAAAATTTGGTTTGAAAAGTAACGATTTTTAGGTTTACATTGGCAATTTTATGTGCTTTT
>ENA-OSEO01003896-OSEO01003896.1-sediment-metagenome-genome-assembly--contig:-NODE-3896-length-16541-cov-3.015428_pt1 | contig 16541 bp, 15 predicted proteins | sample MGYA00237883_ERZ534232 | MGnify/ENA metagenome assembly ERZ534232 | reverse complement strand
TCGCAGCACGTCTGGGGAGCCCCCTTGTGGTAGCCAAGGGAGAAGCCGGCGAGTATTTTGTCGCCAGTGATGTGGCCGCTATCGTCCGGTTCACAAAAGATGTTATCTTTCTTGAAGAAGGGGAGATCGTCGCTGTGGATTCCCGTGAAGGAATCAAGCTTGCCGATATTAAAGACAACAGGAAAAAAAAGGTGGAAGTCCATACCATCGATATGGATCTTACAGAGATCGAAAAGAACGGCTACTCCCATTTCATGCTGAAAGAGATCCATGAGCAGTCCAGCACCATCCTCAATGCCATCCGCGGGCGGCTGGATGCGGAAAACGGAGATGCCATCCTCCAGGGGCTGGCGGATTACAAGGATTTTTTCCGCGGCGTGAACCGTATCATCCTCACGGCCTGCGGCACATCATGGCATGCTGCTCTTATCGGTGAGTATCTCATCGAAAATATTGCCGGGATCCCTGTTGAGGTGGAGTACGCCAGTGAGTTCAGGTATCGCAATCCCATTATCGAGGAGAAGACTGCACTTTTTGTGATCTCTCAGTCAGGAGAGACCGCCGATACACTGGCTGCGCTCCGTGAAGCGAAACGGAAAGGCGCCCGTGTCTTCGGGATCTGCAATGTGGTGGGGTCCACCATCGCACGGGAGACCGATGCGGGGGTCTATATCCATGCTGGCCCGGAGATAGGTGTCGCGTCGACTAAAGCGTTTACATCACAGGTCATGGTCCTGGTTCTCATCGCCCTCTACCTGGGACGGCGGCGTGACTATTCTCTGAGCCAGGGGAAGAGTATGGTCCGTGAGATCCAGTCTCTCCCGGAAAAGATCACCGAACTCCTCCAACATGAAGAGGATGTGAAAAAGGTGGCCGCGTATTTTAAGAAAGCGGAAAACGCTCTTTTTCTCGGACGTCATATAAACTATCCCGTGGCTCTTGAAGGGGCTCTTAAACTCAAAGAGATCTCCTACATCCATGCTGAAGGGTACCCTGCCGCAGAGATGAAACACGGGCCCATCGCCCTCATTGACGAGAACATGCCTTGTGTGGTCCTGGCTAATGACGATGACATCATGTATGAAAAGGTCATTACGAATATCCAGGAAGTTAAAGCCCGCAACGGAAAGGTCGTGGCCATTGCGACAAAAGGAAATAAAAAGATAAGGGAACTGGTGGATGATGTACTTTATGTGCCCTTCACAGTTCAAGCGCTGACTCCCATCATCAATACCATCCCTTTACAGCTGCTGGCCTATTTTACAGCGGTGGAACGGGGCTGTGATGTGGATCAGCCACGCAATCTGGCAAAGAGTGTGACGGTGGAATAAATAAAGGAGGTAGGCCTTGGGCGTAAATGTCAGCGAAAAAGTCTTTGAAAAGTTCGGAAGCGAGTACATGAAAGGGGATATCGTCTTTTATGAGGGGGAAAAAGGCGAGACCATGTACATCATCTTCAAAGGAAAAGTCAAGATCACAAAAAAATCCCGTGATGTGGAAACGACACTGGCTGTCCTTTCAGACGGGGATTTCTTCGGGGAGATGTCTATCATCGATGATTATCCCAGAAGCGCAACAGCTATCGTCGAAGAGGACCATACCAAACTCATCGTCATCGACCGGGAAGTCTTTGAATCCCAGATACAGACCAACCCCAAGATCATCATGCAGATCCTAAAAAAGATGAGTACACGGATCCGCGATACAGACAAACAGATTGAAAACCTCATGCTCCAGGACATCGTCTCCCGGATTGTGGGAACGCTTAAAATGATCATTTCTAAGGCTCCCAAAGACGATGAGGGGTATGTTTTCGACTACAGCGAGCTGCAGAAGGATATCTCTTCGCGGCTGGCCCTCCCCATAGGAAAGGTCATGGAAGTTCTGGAGATGCTGGTCCGCAGCCGGATCGCTGTGTCGGGAGATGGGAAATATATCATCCGTGAAGGAGAAGACCTCGGTAAATTTATGGAATATCTGGAATTGAAGGAACGCTATACCGGGGCCTGACAGATGGAACGCTACAGGACAACGATCCTCTCTCTGGCCCTGGCTCTTCTGATCATCGTATCAGCTCTCCTGTTTCCGGCTTTGTGGGACCGTGTGGAAGTTATCTTTCATGATCTCCGTGCCCGTCTCTTTATCCGGGAGACAGGGCGGGAAAAGATGGAGGGCGTGGATATTACCATGGAGCAGATGGATTCCCTGCTCTCTACATTTGTCTTTATCGATATCGATGACACTTCTCTGCAGGAGTACGGGCGATGGCCCTGGAACAGAGAGGTCATGGCCCGCTTTATCAGAAAGATCGGCGAGATGAATCCCAAGCTGGTTTTCATCGATATCTACTATCCGGAGAGATCTCCCGAAGACCGGATCCTGGATAGTGCAGCCGAAGAAGCCGGGAATGTGGGTTTTGTCTACAATTTTCTCATGAAAGGAAGTTCCGAAGGCTATACCGTGGATCCCGTGACCCTGGCAAATATCAGGCGATGGGCTGTCCCCGTCGACGTATCTCCGAATATTCAGGGAGTCAGCCGCATCCTGCCCACCGTCTCTCCCATATCTGACCACGCTTTTCTTGGCCACGACTGGATGATGGCCGATGAAGATAATGTCTTCCGTAAGGTCACTGAATATGTCATCCTCGACGGTTATCTCTATCCCTCACTTCCCGTCATCCTCTATATGCAGTATAAGGGAATTCCAATGGAAAGGCTTCATCTCGAGGGAAAGGACCTTGCGGTGGGGGACAGAGTCATCCCTCTGGATGATTCGGGCCGCCGGCTGGTGGATTACTATAGCTCCTATCGGGGCTATGACCGGTTCCGTCACATCTCTTTTGCCCACATTATGAGCGGGCATGCTCAGATCGACCTCACAAACAAGATCGCCTTTGTGGGGATGACTGCACGTGGCCTGGCTTCAGCAGCCAAGGATATCAAGATGACCCCTGTGGGAGAGATGCCCGGAATGGAATATCTGGCCAATGCGACTCTCAATATCTTTGAAGGCCGCTTTATCAGGAGTGTCCCTGCATGGGTCAATGCTATCGTCATCCTGGCCATCGCCCTTCTTCTTTCACTCTTTTCACGTGTCAGCCGGGGCTGGCTGAATATCCTCCTCGCCGGATTGCTTTTCGGCGCTTTTTTCGCCGCGGGGTTTATCCTTTACAGACATTCGCTCTATATCCGTATGGCGGAACCTCTTTCAGCCATTTTTGTAATTTTTCTGGGAGTCACTTTTATCAAATATCTGCGGGAAGAACTCCAGAAAAAAATGATCAGGGATATGTTCTCTTCCTATCTTTCTGCCAATATTGTCCAGGAATTGCTCAAAGACCCCGCTCTGGCCACTCTGCACGGACAGAAAAGAGAGATGAGCGTTCTCTTTTCCGATGTGAAGAGTTTTACCACCTTTACTGAAGAACATCCCGCAGAGGAAGTCGTCCAGCGGTTGAATGAATATCTTCACGAGATGACTGATGTCATCATGTCCCATGACGGGACTTTGGATAAATTTGTCGGTGATGAGATCATGGCTCTCTTCGGAGCACCGCTGGCTTATGACGATCACGCTGAGCGCGCTGTTAAGACAGCTCTGGGGATGCGCCGACGCATAAAAGAGCTCCAGGAGACATGGAAGGCCCGCGGACAGGATATCCTCGATATGGGAATCGGGATCAACAGCGGAAGTATGCTGGTGGGAAACATCGGGGCAGAGGGAAAAAAGATGGACTATACGGTGATCGGCGACAATGTCAACCTGGGAGCACGTATAGAAGGCCTCACCCGTTTCTACAAAGTAGATATTCTTATTACGGAGGAGACTTATAACCTCCTTGAGCGGACGCGGAACCATTGCCGGGAGATCGACCTGGTGAAAGTCAAGGGAAAGAACGAGCCTACAAGGATCTATGAGGTCATGGAACAGCCTTACCCTGATATCTTTCTCATTAAATTCGAGGAGGGCCTTAAGGCCTACCGCAATGAAAACTGGGATGAGGCAGAAAGGCTTTTTCAGGAAGTACTGGATATCCAGCCTGAAGACGGCCCTGCGCGCCTTCTTCTGGAACGGACGGAAACGTTCCGGATCACTCCTCCCCCGGAGGGGTGGGACGGATCCTTCGTCATGAAAGAAAAATAGGGAGGACTGTATGGAAATCAGGATTTTGGGATGCTACGGGAATCAGCTTCCAGGTTATAAGACAACAAGTTTTGTGATCAACAAAGCCATTGCCCTTGACGCCGGTTCCCTGACATCATCTCTGGAACTCGATGAACAGCTTATGCTGGATGCGGTCCTCCTGACCCATTCACACATCGATCATATCAAAGACCTGGGGTTTCTGGGGGATAATATTATCGGACGGAAAGGGAACCCCGTATCCATTATCGGAGAGAAGAGGACTTTGAAAGCGTTGGCGGATCACTATTTTAACAACAGCCTCTGGCCAGATTTTACACAGATCCCAACAAAAGAAAATCCTGTCTATGTCTATAAAGAGATCGAGAATAAGAAAGAGTTTGAGCTCTTCGGATTGACTTTTCTTCCGGTCCAGGTTCCCCATCCGGTATTCACCTTCTCCTATTTTATCAGGGACCATAAGAGCACTGTCCTCCATGTGAGCGATACCGGTGAGACAGAAGAGGTCTGGGCTTTGGCTGATAAGGAGCCCAATCTGAAAGCGATATTTCTGGAGACATCCTTTCCCAATGAGATGAAAGGGCTGGCTCAGGCTTCCAAGCATCTCACACCTGAAATGATGGGTGAAGAGTTGAAAAAACTGAAGAAAAGAGAGACAAAAGTGGATGTCTACATCTATCACATGAAACCTCTCTACGAGGATAAACTGAAAGAGGAGCTAGCACGCATCGAAGTGGAGGGTTTTAACATCAAGGTGATGAAACAGGGTGATGTGATCAGGTATGTATGACCCGGTGGAGTTGATCCGGAAAAAACGCGACGGTGCTTTTCTTACCCGTCAGGAGCTGAAATACCTGATCAGGGGATATGTGGCCGGAGATATTCGGGATGAACAGATGTCCGCATTTCTCATGGCCGGAGTGATCCGCGGGTTTTCTGTCAAAGAGACCGCCTATCTCACAGAGTTAATGATGGAGTCGGGAAAAGAGATCGATCTGTCATCTCTTCCCTTTCCGAAAGTTGATAAACACAGTACCGGGGGTGTAGGTGACAAGGTCTCTCTTATCCTGGCACCTCTTCTGGCTGAATTGGGGTATTACAACCCCATGATGGCAGGGCGCGGCCTGGGCCATACAGGGGGGACCATCGATAAGCTGGAGTCAGTCCGGGGATATCAGTGTGAAGTCTCATCCCGGGACCTCGCAGGGCGTCTCCAGAGCAGCGGCTCAGTTATCTTTTCTCAATCAGACGAGATCGTTCCGGCAGATAAAAAAATGTATGCCCTTCGTGATGTGACAGGAACCGTGGAATCGATTCCTCTCATCACGGCGAGCATTGTCTCCAAAAAGAAGGCCGAAGGGATCGATGCCATTGTCTATGACGTCAAATGCGGAAACGGTGCCTTTATGAAATCTTCCCGGGATGCCCTGGCCCTGGCCGAATCACTGGTGAGGGTCTCTGCCAAGACAGGGTTGAAGGCCAGGGCATTGATCACGGATATGAACCAGCCTCTGGGGTACACCATCGGTAATGCGCTGGAAGTCATGGAGTCTCTTCTTTTTTTGCGCTCTGAGCGTATGGAGCCGCGTCTCAAAGAGGTGACGCTTGCTCTGGCCTACGAACTGCATTCTTTTTATTCACAGGAAGAGAGGGATGTGTTTCTGCAGCGCTGTGACAGGCTTTTCCGGTCAGGACAGGTCTATGAACGCTTTTTAAGGATGATCAGTGAAGCAGGAGGAGACCTCGGATCACTGGAACAGATCGAAGAGGGCCGCTTTATTGAAAAGATGATCGAGATCAGAAGCAAGCAGGACGGCCGTGTGTTGGAGATGGATGCCTTTGCCATGGGAAAAGCACTCATCTATCTGGGCGGGGGACGTCTGAAAAAGGGCGATCCCATTGATCACACAGTGGGAATGGAACTTCATGTCAAAAAAGGTGATTTTGTCCGCGTGGGGGATCCTCTCCTCACTCTTTTCTATGCAGATGAGACAAAAAAGGCTTCAGTGATGGGCATTCTTGAAAAATCGATCATGATCGGTGACAGAGAATATGAAGAAGACCCCCTTATTTACCGTTCTGTTCATTAGTCTCCTTACCGTTCTCCTCGCGGCGGTTTTCCTTATTTTAACGAAAACCGGAAGAAAATCTCTCGAGGAACGGGCGTTTTTTGCTCTGGATACCTATTGTTCAATTAAAATCGATCACGCGCACGGGTATCTTCTTGAAGCGATGGAAGCCGAGATCCGGCAGATGGATGAGGATTACTCGCGGTACAGGCCCGGGTCCAGGATAAGCCGCCTGAACAGAGACGGGCTTATCAAAGACAGATTGCTCTATAATCTTCTAAAACAATACCTTAACGAACGTGATATGGTTCGCCGTTATTTTCGCCCTGAAACAGGACATCTCATGGATCTGTGGGACTTTTCCCGGGGAGGGCGCCTGCCGGACAAACAGGAGCTGAAACTCGCTGTACATGATCTGGCGGTATCCTCTTTCTCTTTGCAGGGAGAGGAGACTGTCATCCTGCCATCGGGGCTTTCTCTTGACCTGGGAGGACTTTTCAAAGGCCTTCTTTTGGACCGTCTCGTCGTATTATGCCGAAAAGAGGGGGCCCGTGAAGCGGTGATCAATCTCGGCGGTGATGTGGCTCTCTTCTCTTCCCGTCCCCGGTTATGGAAAGTGGGGATCAGGGATCCCCGGGGTGAAGGAGTCCTGACCTGGGTTGAAAAAAAAGAGAGCCTCCTTTTTATCGTCACCTCCGGGGATTATGAGCGCTTCTTTGTTAAGGACGGGGTCAGGTACTGCCATATTCTCAACCCGCTCACCGGCTACCCGGGCCGAGGTGTCATCAGTGTTACAGTTATTGCAGAATCAGGGCTTGATGCCGATATTCTTTCCACAGCTTACTTTGCCGGCGCTGAAGAGATGGACAAGATGCTTGAAACGGAATCAAAACGGAATCACATCTTATGGGTTCGAAAAGACGGAGAGATCAGGGCTTGGAACCTGACTGAGGAGAAAGATGAAAAGGGCCGCCTATTTTTCGCAGCTTTCTGATAATAAGGTCCGGTGCCTCCTCTGCCCCCATGAGTGTATCCTTTCCCCGGGACAGCGGGGCCTATGCCGGACAAGGATCAACCGGGAGGGTATCCTGGTGGCTGAAAACTACGGTCATGTGGTGGCGCTATCCATGGACCCTGTTGAAAAGAAACCTCTCTATCACTTTAATCCCGGGTCTCAGATCCTCTCCGTTGCATCCTACGGATGCAATCTCCATTGCCCGTGGTGCCAGAACTGGACGATCTCACAGGGAGAGCCTGAGGGCCAGGTCCTTATGCCTGAAAGCCTGGTACGGGTTATGAAGGACCGCAGAACCAGACAGATCGCTTTCACCTACACAGAGCCTTTTATGTGGTATGAATATATCATGGACTTTTCATCTCCGGATCTGTGGAAAGAGGGAGCCCCTGATGTTGTTCTTGTAAGCAACGGTTATATTAACCCCGAACCGCTGGAAGCGATCCTGGGCCGGATCAGGGCGGTGAATCTGGATATCAAAGCTTTTGATGAAAGTGTCCTGCGCCGTTCCACCGGTGCCGGACTTCAAACGATACTGAATAATGCCCGGAGGATCTATGAGGCAGGTGTCCATCTGGAGCTGACTTATCTCATCGTTACAGGGATCAACGACGAAAGAGAGGAGATCCGTTCTTTTATCCGATGGGTAGCAGATAAGCTCTCTCCTGACGTTCCCGTCCATTTTTCCCGATACTATCCCGCCTGGAAATGGGATAAGCCCCCCACCAGCCCTGCGCTGATGCAGGAGGTGCTTCTTGAAGCATCCCGGTCGCTGACTTATGTCTATGGAGGGAATATGGGAGAAGAACAGGATACCAGGTGTCCCTCATGCGGCCATCCGGTCATCGTGAGAGAAGGATACGCCGTGGAGAACCGTCTCAAGGATGGGGATCGGTGTCCCCGTTGCGGGCAACGAGTGGCGGTCACGCTTTCCGGCGAAAAAGGCGGTACATGATCTTGGTGAAAAAAAACGATCTTCTCTTTTTTCTGATCCTGACAGGTCTGATGACTCTTCTGGGGTGGGCGGCTCTGACAGAGCGTCAAAGACATATTGCCCCCTCAGGAGGAGAGCTTGTGATAGAACGCCCCGGGGAGACCTTGAGATATTCTCTGAGCAATGACCGTTCTTTTTCCGTAGGGACACATACCGTGGAAATATCAAAGGGGCGTGTACGTGTGACAGAAGCCCGCTGTCCGCTGAAGATTTGTGAAAAACAGGGATGGGTCACAGAAGGAGTGATCATCTGTGCTCCCAACAGGACAGCTTTCATCGTCCGCCCTGCGCGTAAGGAAGATTACGATGTCATCACCCGGTAAAAGGAGGATCCTGAAACGCCTTCTGCTCATGGCTCTCCTTACGGCCATGGCCATTCTGCTCAATGCCTTTGACATGGCTCTGACCCTGCCTGTCCCTTCAGTCCGGATCGGCTTAAGCCATATTCTGACCATTGTGGCCCTCTACACCATGGGGCGCAAAGAGGCCCTCCTTGTGGTTCTCTTTAAAGTCCTGCTGAGTGCTCTGCTTCTTGGAAAGCTGGCCTCCCCCTCCTTTTTTATCGCTCTGGCGGGAAACATCGCTGCCGTCTTTTTCCTTACATCAGGATTCCGCCGCATGAGTCTGATCCCGTTGAGTATCGGAGGGGCCTTCTGCAACAACCTGGGGCAGATCATTGTGGTCTATTTCTTCTTTATCCCCCGGACAGAACTCCTCTGGTATTTTTTCCTTATGCTGCTGGGAGGAACTGTGAGCGGACTTCTCATAGGGCTTCTCGCCGGACTCATTATAAAAAGGGTGAACCATGCCGTTGTGGACCTATAAGCTCCTGCTTGCCGGAAATCTCGCCGGCCTGGTATACAGTGCCCTGCTTTTTTTTCTGAAAAAGGGAGCCTGGCATCCCCTTTTTGAAATAGACAGGGAGATCCGCATAAGTGTGACCAGGCGCCTGGGACGCTTTTCTCTTTTCCATTTTGCATTCTTCACCATTATCACCATGGCTGTCTTCTCTCTGGAATGGAGTGAGGCCAATGTCCGGGCTCTCCTTCTTTTCGAGATGGGGGCACTCTGGGTGATAGAACACTATTACAGCCGCGTGATCAGGAGGTTGTGGGAGAAGAGGCGGGGGTTCTATCATGAGCGGAAAGAAGGAAGCTGCTGTTGGAGTCATGTCCTGATATCAGGCCTTCTTTTCTTTCTTGCGGCTCTCTTTCACCTGATTGCCGGACATCCTGTTTCTGCAGCGGTAACGTCCGGAGGAGCCCTTTTTATCTTTGCGTTCGGCCGGCAGCTTCCCGATTCTTTTTTCTCCCTCTTTCAGAAAACCGCTCTGCTTGCTTTTGTCTTTCTTCTGCTGAGTGTTGCTGTAAAGACAGGAAGCGCATTTCTTCCGCTTCCCCTTATGCTTCTTCTCTTTCTTTTTTAATAAAAAAAGCCCGCAAAAGCTCGTGGCTTGTTGCGGGCTGAAAAGATGTATCAGTTCATTTCTCAGAAATTATATTGGAGTTTGGCAGACATCTCATGGGCGGTGTCATCATCCAGCTCAAAGAAGTCGCCGGGCATGAACATGGCATAGACAGCTGAAAGCTCCAGCCCTTCCATGACATCAAGTTTCACGCCGAGATCCACTTCCGTTCCGAAGGATTTTGTGTAATTATCCACACCAGACGGGGACCATTCGTAGCTGGCCAAAGTCACGTAACCGGCATTGAGGTAGAACATGTCATAAGTGATGTTGGCCGCGATGACCTGCTGCCCGATGATCTCCCAGTCGCCGTAGATGTCATAACCCGGGCTTAAAAAGACCGGGTTGTCGTCCATGACAGGGCCCTTGAAGAGGTATTCCAGCCCATAAGGGTTGAAATAGGGCATGATCCCCATGAAGGAGATGTAGTCTCCGTTGTCATTGCTTTTACCCGGAGACATTCCGTAATGGAGCTTGACATTCATCTTGTCGCTCACCGCATAAGAGGCGTATCCGTAGATGAACCAGCCGTGGTCATTATAGTCGTCCTCATCGGCGGGCAGCCAGGTGTTGTCACAGTAGGCATAGAGAGCGCCTGCCTGGAGACGGTCATTGAACGCATAATCAGCGGTGAGTCCGTAGTAGAGGCTGGAGAGCTCTTCATCTTTATCCTTATTGTAGAGAACGGCTGTCTTGGCAGTGAGTTTCCCGAAGGTCTTGGCCGCATCAAAGGTGAAGAAGCGGCGGGATTCCCCTTCAGCAGCTTCTTCGTCATTAAAGACGAAATAGCCCATTTTCAGATCCACAAACTTCAGTTCGGGCATGATGGAGACACCAATGGCGTCTTCATCAAAGATCGCACCCTGGTAGATATCCTTGTAGGGCTGAAGGCCCACACGGAAGTTGAGCATCTGAATCATGTCGGGGGTGAAATCCAGGTAAAGATGTTTTGTCTTGACATTGATCTCATCCCTGTTTTGCTCTTCATTTCCCCAGAGTCCGTTGACTTCCACACCCCAAACGAGGTTCAGGGAATCGCTGAATGTCGCCTCTGTGAAGAGACGCATCCTGTAATCGGAGTAGGTGATGGTGTCATGGGGGATCTCATTCATATCGCTTTCAAGCATCATTGTCTGCTGAGTCGTCCTGGTCCGGATCATTCCGCTATAGGAAAAGTCCACTCCGAACAGGAAGAGAGGCAGGCAGACAAACAAAAGAAGCAAGCCTATCTTTTTCATAAATCCTCCCTGAAAAAAGGGGAAAGCCTGCGTGAGGCTTTCCCCTCTTATGTTATTTCATTCTTAGAAATTATACTGCAGTTTCATGGAAAGCTCATGAGCGGTCTTGGGATCAGCACCCATTCCCCACATGAATTCGTCTTCCATGAAGCTTCCGGGCATGAAGAGGGCGTAGACAGCACAGAAATCCAGGCCGTCTGTGAGCTGGGTCTTCATTCCGAAATCGAGCTCTGTCCCGATATTCTTGTCGAAATCAGGAGCGCCTTCCATGTCGATGACCGCGTTCACCAGTCCGGCGTTCATATAGAACATGCCGTAGTTGATGTTGGCAGCCAGGACCATAAGGCCGTTGGGGAAACCCATATAGGAGCCGGCGGTATTCAGGATAGCGCCCTGTCCCACGGGGAAGTCCACTACCGGGCCCACAAAGAGGTATTCCAGCCCGTAGGGGTTGAAATAAGGGGCGATCCCTTCAAACATCGTGACAGAATCCATGTCAGCTGCACCGGGAGTATACCCGAAGTTCAGTTTGACATTGAGTTTCTCAGTGACATCCATCTTCCCGTAAAGGTAAGCGAAGTAGCCGCTCATATCGGGGTTGAAGTCATCTTCTTCAAACGAAGTGGTGGAATAGACGAAATGGCCTCCGAAGCTCATCTTATCCATGGTGTAGTCAGCAGCGGCGCCGATGTAGAGGCGGGAGTAGTTGTGGCCTCCGCCGGGGATGTAAAACTTGTTCATGAGAGCCGCAGCTTTCAGTGTCAGAGCGTCCATGTTTTTAGCGATATCCAGTGTCCAGAAACGGTTGGACTCGCTTGTGAGCTCTTCGTCATGGAAGACGTAGTAGCCGAAGGAGACGTCAGCGGCATCCCATTCAGGCACGAGGGAGATACCAACAGCATCTTCATCGAAGATAGAGCTGGCGAAGATATCATGATAAGGCTGAAGGCCCAGACGGATATGCATCCAGTCCAGCATATCGGGGGTGAAATCCATGTAGAGGTGTTTTGTCATAACAGTGATCTCATCACGGTTCTGGTCTTCATCGCCCCAGATGCCGTTTACTTCGATGCCCCACACCATGCTCAGGTTGTCATTGATGGCAGCGGTGGTGAAAAGCTGAAGCTGATAGTCGGACCAGGAGATGACATCTTCTCCGCCGTAGATCAGGTTATCGAGATAAGGGTCTGTGAGCTGAGACCCGCGGGTCCGGAACATGCCGGAATAAGAAAGATCCACGGCAAAGACCATCACCGGGATGATAAGCAGCATGATAACGATAAGTGCTTTTTTCATTGTGATTCCTCCTTAGGTGTTAAAATTTGTATTCCAGTTTGAACGCCATCTCATGGGCGGTCTCTTTATATCCATAGAAATCTTCCATGAACTGGCCGGGCATGAAGAGGGCGTAGACACCGGAAAGGGTCAGGCCGTCTGTGACAGGGTAGTTGAATCCCAGGTCGATCTCTTTTCCGAACTCTTTTTCATCGGTCATGTAGTTGTCAAAGTTGCCTTTGATCATACCGGCGTTCAGATAGAGGAAGCTGTAGTTGATGTTCAGAGCCAATACAGTCTGGCCGAAAAAGTCCCCATACGTATTGAGCATGGTGGCTTTGTCGAAGACCGGGCCGTAGAAGAAGTATTCCAGGCCGTAGAGGTTGGCCTGCGGCTTGATGGCTGTGAAGTAGGTGTAATCATCGGAAGCATAGTCCATTCCGGGGGTATAACCGAAATGGAGCTTCACGTTCATCTTCTCTGACAGGTTGTATTTTCCGTAGAGGTAGGCGAAGAAGCCTGTGGTGTCTTCAGCAGTAATCATGAAGTTCTCTGCGTACTTGGAAGAATTGTAGACGAAATGTCCCCCTGCTTCCAGATTGTCAGTATGGTATTTGCCGAAGAATCCGATCCACATGTTGTCGAATTCAAAGGGGAAGAACATGATCATCTCATGCATAGCTCTGGGCAGGATATTGGGATCCATGTAACCCATGTCATAAAGGAAAGCAGCACCCAGGGTAAAGGATTCGAAATCCTTGCTTCCTTCGAGCACGAAGAGGTTGTCGTCGCGGTCTTCGGAAATATCCTGATTATGGAACTGCAGCCATCCGGCTTTCAAATTGAAAGACTCGAATTTCGGGAGGAGGAAGAGGCCTACGGCGTCTTCATCGAAAATAGCGCTTCCGAAAGGGTCTTTGTAAGGCTGAAGGCCGATACGGATACTGAGCATGTCAGCAAAATCGGGAGTGAAATCCATGTAGAGGTGTTTCGTCTTTACATTGATCTCATCACGGTTCTGGTCTACATCTCCCCAGGTCCCGTCGACTTCGATCCCCCAGACAGCGCTCAGGCTGTCGCTGAAGCCGATGTGAGTGAAGAGACGCATCCTGTAATCGCTCAGGGTCTGTGTGTCAGGGTTTTCGGCACCGACATTATACCAGTGATATTCCGTATAATCGCCTGTCCGTGTCCGGAACATGCCGTCCCAGGAGAATTCCGCCGCGCTCAGTGCCAGCGGAATCATCAGTAATACAATCAACACAACTCGTTTCATCAAAAACCTCCTTTAATGATTTTCCTAAATATAGCACAAAAATAGAGAATGACAAAAAAAAAGCGGAGGTTAATCCGCTTTTTTTCATATGGGATCAAAGGGTGAAAGGGTCAGAATTTAAACTTGAGTTGTGTGGACAGCTCATGAGCAGTCTTGTCGTTTTCTCCAAAACCGTCTCCGGGCATGAAGAGTGCATAGACTCCGGTGAAGTCGACTTTTTTAGTCAGGCTTGTCTTGAAGCCGAGGTCGATTTCAGTTCCAAGGGCTTTTTCATCCAGATCCTCATGAGTCGCCCGGATGACACCCGCATTGGCAAAGAGGAAATCATAGGTGAGGTTCAGGGCCAGAACCATCTGTCCCGTTTCTCCGCCGTAACCTGAAAGGAGATTCTGTCCGTCATAGACAGATCCTTTGTAAGCGTATTCCAGGCCGTAAAGGTCCGGGTATTCCTCGATCCCTTCAAAGTAGCTGTTTTCTCCCGCAGGGGAATATCCAAGCTGAGCCTGAACGGCAAACTTATCCTTATTGAAACGGGCATAGAGGTGGGCGAAAAGCCCGCTGGTATTTTCCTGGCCCGCTTCATGGAAGCTTCTGGTCATATAAACGGCCTGAGCTCCGAAACCCAGTGAATCCAGCTGGAGATCTCCGCCCCCGGCGAGATAGAGAGTCGCCGCTTCATGACGGTAATAGTCATAGTAGAGAGCTCCTTTCCATGTGGAAGAACCACTTTTAAGAGAAGCATCCATCAAAGCCAGAGTCCTGGAATTATCGGTATTTCCTTTTGCTTCATCATCGGAAAGGATGAAGAGGCCGGTGCGTATTTGAACCTTTTCCGTCTCAGGTATGAAGAGAATGCCGGCGGCGTCTTCATCAAAGACAGCCTGGCCGAACAGGTCTTTATAGCCCTGAAGGCCTAAACGGAATCTCATGGAAGGGAAAAAATCAGGTGTCAGATCCATATAGGCATGTTTGACCTCGACGATCTTCTCGTCTTTATTGTGTCCTTCTCTTCCCCAGTCGAAATCACCGATCTCCATGCCCAGAGTGAAGACGGCGGAATCACTGTAGACGGCCTTGGTGTATAAACGGATCCGGGAATCGATCTTACTGATCTCGGCAGCCTCGTCCAACCCGGCCTCTTCTGTATCCGTAAAGATACTCATTCTCGTCCTCATCTCTCCTTTGAATGAAAATTCCGTCGCTCCGGCCCACAAGGGGATCAGGGTCATCATCAAAAACACAATCCAGCTTTTTCTCATAAACAACCTCCTTATTTTGTTTCCATGACAATAAGGGGGAAGGATGAAGGAGAGATGAACGAAGTATGAAATCTGTGCGAATTACCAGATATCCACTTCAGGGGTGAGGATGATCCCCCGCTTTTCGCGGGCTTCATCCCGGATAAGATTGAGAAGCTCCATGATGTCTTCAGCGCAGGCTGAATCCTTGTTGATGATGAAATTGCCGTGTTTGAAAAAGATCTCAGCGCCGCCGGCCTGTCTTCCCTTGAGAGAGAGCTCTTCTACGAGTTTTCCCGCAGGGATCCCCGCATGGTAGGGGTTCTTGAAGACTGAACCGCAGGAGGGGAAATCATAATGGCCCTTTGAGCGCCGGATGTCGATGGAGCGGGACATTTCCTCTTGAATGGCCTCTCTGTCTCCTTTTTGCAGCTGGATGAGAAGAGCCAGGATGACCCAGGAGCGATGCTGGAAGACCGAATCCTTATAATCCAGGGCCATGTCACTCTTTGTAACCCAGAAGGTATGTCCTGTTTCATCCATGACTTTCGCGGAGACGATAATATCCGACAGGGAACGGTCGTAGGCCCTGGCGTTCATAAACAGTGCGCCTCCGAGATTGCCCGGAAGGCCGTACAAAAACTCGGCTCCGCTCAAACCGTGACGTAACGCCTGGAGGACGGCCAGAGAAGTGTCCACGCCGCTTCCGGCTATAAGAGTCTCTCCTTTGCGGTAAAGAAAGCGCGGCCCCATATGGATGACAAGCCCTTCGATGAGAGGACGGGTGAGAAGAATATTGGATCCTCCGCCCAGGATATGCACAGACATTTTTTTCCGTCGGGCCCAGCGGAGGACATCTGCAAGCTCATTCTCTGAATAGTAATGGTAATAATATTCGGCTGTCCCGGGAAGGCAATAGCTGTTCAGACACTGGAGGGAAACGTTTTTTTCAATCATAAGCCGGAGCCGTTTCATCTATAAACTTTTTGATTTCTTCCTGAAGAGAGCTGAACAGGGGCTGATCGTAGCGCCTGATGAAATCAGCCGACCGCGAGAGGGCGGAAAGCTTTTCTTTGTCCAGAGAGGGATAGGGGACTGCCGGATGAGGGCGGTCGGGAAAGAGCGCTGCATAAAGAAGCTGCGGTGTTTGTTCCCTGGCCTGGGTAAGGGTCTGACGATGGAACAGGTAGAGAAAAGCAAGTTCAGGACGATGCATGCCCTCTTTGACAAGCCGGAAACGTGAATAGTCAAGAGAAAAGGGAGCCCGGGACGGCATGGAGAAGCGTCTTCCGCGGGGTTGCCCCTCTTTATCCTTCCAGAAGGCATAGAGCCGGTCTCCGGTCACAGCCACATAGGCTGTATGGCTGCCTTTGTCAGCGGAAGCCTCTTTGAGTGGCTGTTCGGGGAAGAGAGAGACAAGGCTCAGCTCTTCACCGTAAGCACTTTCACGGCGGATGGCCTCTTCAGCTGGAGAAGGGATAGTCCAGACCGGCTGGGCCGTTTCCATGAGTAAAATGAAAAAGAGAATCAAAGGCATAACAGAAGCATACCCCGAAAACCTGAAAAGTCAAGACAGCCACGGCGGTATCCGATTGACGAAAAGAGGGACAGATGATAGTATGAAATGAAGGAGGTCGATATGAGTAAAGACGGAATGAAACTGAAAAATGAAGCTTATGATGCCGCACAAATGGGTGATCTGAAAAAAGCTGTGGAGTTATATGAGAAAGCCTCTGTCCTGCTTCCCGATGATGCGGAGATCTATTATAATCTCGGAGTGGCTTACGGGGAACTGGCCCTGGAGGATGTGGCCCCGGAGCGGCTG